>Ga0070764_10000479_pt1 | contig 15744 bp, 10 predicted proteins | sample HubBroMetageWRM4_FD_67287 | JGI IMG/M metagenome (GOLD analysis project Ga0070764, IMG submission 67287) | Warmed soil microbial communities from the Hubbard Brook experimental Forest, New Hampshire - Hubbard Brook CCASE Soil Metagenome WRM 4 | ecosystem: Environmental > Terrestrial > Soil >... | reverse complement strand
GACGGCACCCTACGGCCTGCAAAAGCCGTGCCAGCCGGTTTGTAGATTCCTCCAACTGGCCGTAGGTTAGGGATTGATCCTGCATGACCACGGCGACTGCTTCCGGGCGCCGCTGCGCCGCTTCTGCAATCCAGTTCTGTAAGAGCCGGGTCACTTGATCACCAACTGACGCGCGCTCGAAAACACAACCGAGACATGTTCCAACTCATCCTGGGTTGCAGGAATATCCAAGATAAATGTGCGATGACCGAGTTCAAGGTACTTCGCCAGTTCCGCCGCGACCCGACCATAGCTGCCAACCAAGTAGGGGCAAAAAGTCTTGTAGTTTTCGAAAGGCCACAGCCAGTAGGGACTGCCCTCATCGCCGGGCGCCGATGCCATTTGTGAGAGCTGCTTGTGCCATGACGAGTCGGAGGTCTTCATCGCAAGCTGATGCGTGATTTGACCTTTGCGATCTCCGGGAAATCGCTCCTGCGCTGTTCGCCAGGCTTCTTCTTCAGACTTACGCGCGATGATGCCCACGCGGACGCCTGCTTTGACGGCTGCTTGGTGGCAATCCGGTTCCTGCTCGGCGGGCTGCGGGTACTTAACCGCGGTCGCGCCCAGGGCCTGCGCTGCCGCCAACCCAGCGGGCGACGAGCCCGAGACCAGAATCTCCGGCGCCAGTTCCGGTGCAAGCGGAGGAATCATCCGCAGCTTTTCAACCACATAGAATTCGCCTCGATAATTCACCGCTGCCGGGCCTTTCAGCAACTCCTGAATGATCGTCGTGTACTCCACCAGCCGGGCATAGCGCTTGTCATGGGGAGTAGTGTCATTCAACGCCGCCAGATCGTTGGTAAAACCACCCGCCACCATGTTGAGGTATATTTTCCGGCCGTAAAGATGCCCCAGCGAACTCACCATCTTGGCGACTGCGTAGGGATGCATGTATGCCGGCTGGACCGCCACAAGCGGCGACAGCCTGGCGGTGTTCTGGATGATCAATTGCGCGACCAACCAGGGATCGACCAGGGAATTATCCGTGTACACCAGGATCCCCTCGCAACCCGCGGCCTCGCTCCAGCGCGCCACCTCGATCACCCGGGCAATGTAGTCCGCCCGGTCCACAGCGCTCGACTGCGGAGAGGTGGAAAACACGCGGAGCTTCGGTCCTTGTAGAGAGACGTCTACTGTCATGAGTCAGAAAATAGGGAGTATACGAGGCAGGGCCAGAACTGCTGCGTTAATGCACTTTTTTCAGAATTTTCTCTAAATCAATGCCCATATCCCTAAGCAACTGTTCGTTTCCCTGCGCGGCCTTCCGTATCAGTTCTTGCTTGTTCGGACCCGCCTTTTCCAGCAGACGCCGGATCCTCCTGGCGGCGATGTATTTCCGGTAACGCTTCCAAACCGCGGTCGGGACAAAGGAGAAAACAACTGGAGCGAGGTGGTGAGTGAACTGAAGGAAGGTATAGCTGACTCGGTCCCAGACTCTCTCCCCAAGCGAAAGGCTTGCCGGGTTGGTCTCAAGCACCTTGGGATAAACCGGCCATTCTCCGTTATAGCGCTCGCGCCACATCTTTACGTAGCGCTCGATCTTGTTTCGTAGTTCTGGAGGGATACCCTCAGAACCACTCCTGGTGGCAACAATTTGTTCGCCCTTCACCAGCGAATGGTGACGGAAATCAGAGATCGCCTCACGGTCCGCTCCCACCAGGTTGCCCATTTTGCTGTCATAGGGAATCTCGAGAAACTCGCAAATGGCCCGCATGTGAAATTCGGGATTGCGCACCAGGTCCTCATAATTCAATTGGTGAACCCGCCCGCCCTGCTTGGCGAGAGAATCAAATTGAGTCTTTAGGTCCTGATAGCCGAGAATGGCACGCAGTGTCATCCCGCTCCGGGCGAAAAACGGCGAAGTCTCTGCGGCGGCCATAATGCTGCGGCAGATGTGCCGCAAATCCCGCCAAATAATGATGAAACGTGCATTGGGAAACGTCCGGCTGAGACGGGTCACTTCGTCGTGATAGGTTGGCGACTTGCATCCCCAGACGATCGCTCCCTTTTTCTGCCGGGCGTATTCCGTGTAGACGGCTTCCACCGCGGTCTTGAGATCCCGGATGCCATCTGGAATTTTGCTGGTGTCGAACTTGTGCCGCTCTAGTGCGGTGTTCCAGAATTCCCATCGCTTCAGCCAGCGCGTGGTGTCTCGGGGAACCCAGAACAGAGCCTGCAAATGTGGCAGGTCGCCTTCATACATCAAGGCGATCTGCGGGTGCTGGTTCAGGAGGGCATAGAGCAGCGAAGTCCCGGAGCGGAACATCCCCACCACAAATAAAGGCTCGGAACGGGGATGGAAAGCCGGGTCTGTCTCTGTTACACCCGCTGCGGGGTGTTGCATCAGCTGCGGCATTCGGTCATTCTCTCAGTCTGGGACTTGGCATCCATAACGGTCAAAGGCTGCTGTCTCCGTCATAGCAGGTTGGATCCCATGCACTCGCTTCGCTCAGGCTGGCCGACAAAGATGGCTTATTGGTGCGATAAAAATAACGCCATGAACTGAGCTCGCGATCATGAGGATTCATACTGCTTAAGATTCTTTGCTTGCTATCTGAAAAGCCGGTCGCTTCCAGCATGTGGATGCCTTCCCGTTGGCATCGATCCAAAGCACGGTTCAACACTGCTTTCAGTAATTCCGGGGATTCATCCAAACTTTGAAAATCCACCAGCCGCATTCGCTTGAGGTCGAAGGCTGAATTGTCCTCGCGACAAACGATCCCGTAGGCGGCGAGCCGCGAGCCCTGGCCGACGGTGAGCAGCCAGGCATCGCCTTTCTGCAACGCGTACTTGAAATGCCACTGGAGAACGTCTCGCGAACGGTCCGCCAGCAAACGGCCAGAACTTTGCTTTCGCAACTGCTCCCAGAAAGCATCGAACCTTTCGTCGAACTGCGCGCACAATTCGGCCCGGACGCCATCGGGATTGATGTGCACTCTGCGGTTTGCCAATCGGTCCCGCACAAATAGTCCAGCAGCCAAAGCGTAGCTACACATCCGCGGCCCGGAAAACTTCTTTCGCGACAGCAGGCTCGCGCTGAATCCTGAATAGTTCGTAATCCAGAATGATGACCGGTTCCACGTCCCCACCGGTACTCGCCGAGCGTGGAATCGTTCATGCAGCCGAGACACTTTTTCGTTCACCGATGTATTCAGGAAAAGCTCGACGTCCTTCTGCCGGAAGAAATGACCCAGCAGAGGGAAGACGTAGGCGCGATATCGCGCGTCCACCACCAGCGCACGGCTGGTCGCAGTCACCACCGGCCGGTTTTCAAACTCAAAAGCCAGGGGGACATTGCCGATGCTGCCGACAATTTCATCCTGTTCGTTCTCACATACCCAGCCGATGGGCCAACGCCGAAAATCGTAATACGCCGGATTGTGCACCCACAGATGTTTCCACTCTTCGTAGCTCTTTGGGTGCAGCCCGTACTGCGATTCCAGGGCTGCGATGCGCGGATAGTCCTCGAAAACCGCCTCGCGGAAGCGGGGCGGAGCCGCCTTGGAATAGTTTGCTGTTTTCAATGGCACAGTACCAAGCTCGAACCGCGATCCCGAAGGGCGCGCCAATCAAGCCACCTGCTCGACGGCGATCGCCTCTGCTAAACACCCATCGAGTTCGCTGGCCAAAAGGTCCACATTCTCTTCGTAGAACATCGATTCGTGGCCTCCGGCGATTTTGAACACCCGCACGCCCCCGGCGATCAATCCGTCCCAGCTGGCATAAAAATCCCAATACTGCCCGTGCGGCCAGTCCGTAGATTGAAAAAATACCACCTCGCCTGCATAAGCTTTCGGTCGGTACACAAAAGAAGCCGGGTGCACGATGGTGTCAAGATCCTGCAGATGTTTGTCGTCGACCGACCACCCGAGGGAGTGGCGCATCCGCCAATATCGCACGCTGGCCCGGCGCTGAATGCCCGCCACTCGGTCCGTCACGTAATCGGTCAGTTTTTGCCGGCGGAAATTCCTGAGATGGTGCCCGGTGCGTTGCAACAGCATCTGAGTTCGGCTCTGCTGCGCAAAGTTCTCGTAATAGGCCGGGTTCTGAGCGTCAAACATCGCCAACATGGCAATGTGTTGCCCCTGCTCGGTAAGTTGCCTCGCCATCTCATAGGCGATCACTCCATTGACACACAACCCCGCCAGAAAATACGGCCCCTGCGGCTGCACCTCTTGTAACTGGCGCACCAGGGCAGCCGAAATATCCTCGAACTTGTAGGGAACGGGGAGCCTGCCGGCATCTGCGGCGGGAAGAGAAAGTCCCAGGATCGGCTGATTCGGGCCCAGGCGTTTGGCGAGCGGAAGCAAGAACGAACCTCCCCGTACCCAAAACAAAACTGGTCTGGAACCATTCGCCTGAACCGGCACCACCGCCGGATGATGGTTCAACACGCTATGGCCTCCAAGCATCTCAGCCATTTGCCGGATGGTGGGCGCCTGGAAAACATTCGCCAGTGACAGCCGTTTTCCGAACTGCTGCTCGATGCGGAGCAACAGCTTGGCCACCAGAAGTGAATGCCCGCCAAGATCGAAGAAGTTCTCGGTCGTGCCGAGTCCGCGTTTTCCCAGGACCCCTTCCCAAATCTCCAGCAGCCTGGTTTCCAACTCGCTGCTGGCCTGGAGTGACGACCCGTCTGCCACCGGCCGTGCAGGTACAGACAAAGCGTTCCGGTCCACTTTGCCACTGGGCATGAGCGGCAATCGCTCAAGCACGACGAAGCTGGAAGGAACCATGGCACCCGGTAACCGGTTTCTCAGAAAACGTTTCAGGCTGTCGGCGTCAAAGTTTGAGAAAGAAACCGGCACTAGAAAGGCGACCAGATTCGGTTCCTGCTCCTCGGCCTGGCGCACCACCACCACTGCTTGCCGAACCCCGCTGTATTCAGCGATGACCGCCTCGATCTCCTCTGGCTCAATGCGAAATCCCCGGATCTTAACCTGGTGGTCCAGGCGTCCCAGCAGTTCCAGATTTCCATCTGGCAAGTAGCGAACTAGGTCTCCAGTCCGATACATCCGGGCCCCGGGCATGTCGCTGAAGTTATCTGGAATGAACCGTTCCCGGGTTTCTTCGGGCCGTTTCAGGTAACCGCGGGCTACTCCTCCTCCCGCAATATGAAGTTCGCCGGGCACTCCGATGGGCAGCAGATTTCCGTGACGATCAAGAACATACACTCGAGTGTTCGGTATGGGACGGCCGATGGGTACCAGCTTCTCAGATTTCCCCGGCGTGCATTGGTACACCGTGCTCCAGACCGTCGCCTCGGTGGGACCGTACTCATTGAACAGAACCGCGCGTGGCAGCTTCTGGTAATGCCGTTCGACCAGATCCGCCGGGCAAACTTCGCCGGCCACGATGGCCACTCGCAGCGACCGCAATCGCCCGGCATTCGCTTGCTCCAGAAACAAGCTATACAGCGATGGGACGCAGAGCAAATGCGAAACCTGATGTTCGTCTGCGAAGTTAGCAAGCTGCGTCAAATTCGACCGGACCGGACCTGAGGTCAATACCAGAGTCCCGCCGTAGCACAACGTAGAAAAGATGCCCGCCAACGAACTGTCAAAAGCGAAAGAAGACAGCAGCAGGAATCTTGCTGCACTGTCACCGTAATAAATCGGACGGGCACCCGTGGAGTGGATAAGATTCCCGTGGGTAATTTGCACCCCCTTAGGTTTCCCCGTCGAACCCGAGGTGTAAATGACAAAGGCGAGGTTGTCCGCTCGCAGGCCAGACGAAACCGGCTCCGCCGTTCCAGAGTAGGCCTCTTCGTCGTCAACGCACACCACTTCTGCATCGCACGGCGGGACTTGTTCGCGCAGCCGCTTCTGGGTAAGCAGCACCCTTAAACCAGTCTCTTTCAGCGCGTGGGAGTGTCTCTGCGCCGGATAACTGGGATCCAGCGGAACGCATGCCCCGCCCGCCTTCAGCACCGCCAAAATCGCCGCCGGCATCTCCCATGAGGGTTCAAGATACAGTCCGACCGGCTTCTCCGGCCCAACGCCAAGAGCTTGCAGCCGTGCGGCCAGTTGGTTGCTTCGGGTATGAAGCTCTTGATAGGTCAGTTGGTAGTTTCCGTCCACCACGGCGGTCGCGTCCGGAGTGCGTTGAGCTTGCGCGATGAACAACTCGTGAAGGCCGGCTCCGCCGGGAATCTCGGCCCCCATATCGTTCCACTCAACCAAAAGTTGTTGCCGTTCGCTCTCCGTCAGCATCGGCAAACGGGAGATGCGTTGGTCAGGATTTGCGACAATCCCTTCCAGCAGAGTCGTCAGGTGACCCGTCATTCGCACCACCGTGGCGGGTTCGAACAGATCGCTGCTGTATTTGAAGCGCCCCACCAGCCCATAGGCACGATCATCCAGTTCCAGGCATAAATCCAGTTTCGAAAGACCGGTATCCACTTCTGACTGGGTCAATGCCACCGTCCATCCATCACGGCTTTCCGACATCGGCGGTTCCAGTGTCAGAAGCGCTTGAAATAATGGATTGAAGCTCATGCTGCGGTCGGGATCAACCTCATTGACGACCTGTGTGAAGGGCGCGTCATCGTTCGATAGTGCATCCAGCGTGACCTCGCGTGTGCGGCGCAACAGCTCGCGAAAAGTGGGATCCCCGGAAAGGTCGTTCCGCAATACTACGGGGTTCAGAAAATATCCCAGCAAGCCTTCTAATTCCGATCGCTTACGTCCCGAACTCACGGTTCCGATGCTCACATCTTCGCAGGACGAATAACGGGACAGGAGCACGGCAAACGCCGCTACCATTCCCATGAAAAGCGTAGCTCCCTCGCGTTGGCTCAACAATTTCACGGCGTCGCGCAACTCTCGCGAAAAACTTACCGGTTGAATGGCGCCTCGGAAGCTCTGCGCCTGCGGGCGGGGGTGATCAGCGGGCAACTGCAAAATGGACGGATTTCTGCCCAACTGGCTTCTCCAATACGCCAGCTGTGAGTCCAGCCGTCCAGCGCGCGGAAGCCACTCTTGCTCCCAGCGCGCGAACTCCGGGTATTGCGTCGGAAGCGCGGGCAGGTCCGACGGCTTGCCTTCCGAAAACGCTTTGTAAAGCCTGGCCAGTTCGGGGAGCAGCACCCGGTAAATCGAATATCCATCAAAGATGATGTGGTGTAACGTCAGAAAGAGCCGGTGTTCGGTCTCGCTGAAATGCACCAGCAAGGTTCGGAACAAGGGACCGCGCGTTAAATCGAATGGCAGAAGAGCGTCCTCGACTGCCAGCCTTTGGGCCTCCGCTTCCCGCGCGCCGGCGGTTACACCTCTTAGGTCAGCAATGCGCAAGCGAACCGGCATGGCTGCCTGTACGATTTGAACCGGTTCTCCATCCCTGACCCGAAATACCGTTCTCCATGCCTGGTGGCGATGAACAATCTCCGTCAGAACCCGTTCCAGAACCTGCACATCCAGTGTTCCCTTGCGGTGGAAGGTGATGGGTTCGTTATAAATGGGCGTGTCCGGAACCAGTTGCGCGTGTACCCAGACCTGCTGTTGCGCAAAAGACACCGGCGCAAAGATTTGTCCCGGCTCAAGGTCGGCGTTTACGGCGGCGGCCAGTGAACAGGCATTTCCGCTTTCCAGGGTCGCTGGATTCTGTGCCAGTTGCGGGCTCAAGCGCTGGTCCTCGTTGCCGGATTCGGTTCACTCGACCAGCTGACCCAAAGTTCGGTCAGCCCTCGAAGGCCTAGATTATTTCGCCACGTTACGGATTCGGATTCCAGCTTCAACCCTGGCAGGCGCTGTAGAAGAGCGGAAAAAGCGATCTGCGCTTCCATCCGTGCCAGAGGAGCGCCAAAGCAGAAATGCGCTCCCGCCCCAAAAGCTACGTGCCGGTTATCTTTGCGTGTAACGTCCAGACGGTCGGGATCGGGGAAGCGCAACGGGTCGCGGTTCGCTGCTCCCATCACCGCAATGACCGCGTCTCTGCGCTTGATATTCTTGCCGCCCAATTCGACATCAATAGGGGCAATGCGCGCCGTGTGCTGGCTCGGGCTTTCATAGCGCAACAACTCTTCGACCGCGGAGGGAATCAAGGACGGATCCAACCGCAACTGGTTCAGCACCTCGGGGTTCCGCAGCAACGTAAGCAGTCCATTGCCGATTAAGTTGGTCGTGGTCTCCTGGCCGCCCACCATGGTAACAATGAGGTTGGCAATGATCTCTTCGTCGCTCAGACGATTGCCGTCCACCTCAGCAAGCAGCAGATGGTGCACCAATCCTTCACCGGGGGTCTGTCGCTCCGCGGCGATCGCCGCCTGAAAATATGCGGTCATTTCCTGCACGCTGCGAAGCACGCGTTGGGTACGGTCAGGATTGTGTTGAAAATTTCCCAGCATCTCAGCAAAATCGGCGGACCACGCTTTCAACTGGACATGATCGGAAGTGGGCACGCCCAGCAGTTCCGCCGTTACCGTGGCGGGCAGGGGCGCGGCAAAGTCCCGGATCACATCCATACGCCCGGCCGGCAACATCGCCTGGATGAACCGGTCGGCGATCCCTTGGATGCGCGACCGCAGCATCTCGACCCTTCGTGGCGTGAACGCCTGGGAACACAATCCGCGAAGCCGGGTATGAGCAGGCGGGTCCATAAAAAGCATCTGCTTTACCATCACTTCTGCGATTGGACTCAACTGGGAAAGCCCCATCTCTTCCAATTGCTGCGGCGTGAACGTGCGATCGGCCGAAAATTCTTGCAACACCCGAACCACTTCCTCGTAGCGGGTTACCACCCAGGCGTGCAGAAAAGGGTCCCAATGGACGGGATCTTCGTTGCGCAACTGGTGATAGAGAGGATAAGGGTCGGCCAGGACCGCCGGATCCAGCAACTGGTACAAGCTCAAGACGGAGTTTTGACGCGCAGGGGAGGTATCGCCGGTAACGGCGCCGGTGGCTGGTTGGGTGGCCATAGCAATCAATCGGCTGCGCTGGTTTGCGCCTGCCGCAACATACGCTCGATCTCGGCCGAGAGTTGTGACGCAGTGGGCGAATCGAAGACGGTGCGCAACGGCAGTTCGATGCCGAATGAATCGCGTGCGCGCGCAATCAATTGCGTGCCCAGCAGGGAGTGGCCCCCCAGAAAAAAGAAATTGTCGTGCACACCCACTTTCGGGAGTCCCAGCAATTCCGCCAGAATTGCCACGACCCGGGCTTCTACAGGAGTAGAGGGTCCGGCGCGGACCTTGTCCTCACTGGTATTTTCCGGAGTGGGCGCGGGCAGCATCGCCCGGTCAATTTTTCCATTGGGGCCGATTGGCAGCTTGTCGATCCGCACAAAAGCAGCCGGAATCATGTAGTCCGGCAAGTATTTCTTTAGGTATGCTTGCACCGAATCGTGGTCCAGCTTCACTCCGGCAGTGGGCACTACATAGGCGATCAATCGTGTATCGCCATTATCGACGCGGGCCACTACCACGCTGGCTTCGACCCCATGGCATCGATCCAGGAGCGTGACCACCTCTTCCGGTTCGATGCGATAGCCCCGAATTTTTATCTGATCATCGATCCGCCCGACAAACGCAATCTGACCGTCCGGCAAACCCCGCGCTAAGTCGCCGGTCTTGTACATCCTTTCACCCGGGATCTGGCTGAACGGGCTGGCGATAAATTTCTCGGCGTCCAGTTCGGGTCGATTGATGTACCCCCTGCCAACGCCACGCCCGGCAATGTGCAACTCCCCGGTGACCCCATTGGGTACTGGTTTCAGGTGTTCGTCGAGAATGTAAATCTGAAGATTATCAATCGGACTTCCGATCGGCGGAAGCGCTTCCGAGTGACCTCTGGTAGCCACCGTACAGGAAGTCGTCACCACCGTGCACTCGGTCGGCCCATAATTATTTATCACCTGAAATGGCAGATCAGTCGGCGGGTAGTGATGCAAAACATCACCGCCAGTCAGCAAAAGACGAAGCGAGGATTTGCTCGGCCACTCCAGTTCCAGCAGGCCTTCGGCTAGCGGAGTGGGAACGAAACTGACGGTGATCCGCCCCGCCACCAGCCAGTCCCGCAGAGCTTCGGGAGCCACGCGCGCGGCGTCGTCCGGAAAATGTACGCTGCTCCCGGTGGCTAGGTTTGGCCAAATTTCCCAAACCGCCGCGTCGAATCCAACGCTTGCCAATTGGCTGGCCCGATCCGAGGCCGAAATCGCAAACGCACGCTGGTGCCATCCCACCAGGTTTAACAAGCTCGCATGGGTGATCTGGACCCCCTTGGGGCATCCCGTAGAGCCGGAAGTATAAATCACATAAGCCAGGTTGTTTTCAGAAAGGCTCACCTCCGGCGCAGTCTCCGGGTAGTCCGAGATCTGGAGCGATCTCTTCTCAATGTCCAGAGTCTTCCAACGCCCAGGGCCGATCCGTTCGGCATTTTCCTGACGCGTGATCAGCACCGATGTCTTGGCGTCTTCCAGCATAAATCGGAGACGCTCGGCCGGATAATCCGGGTCTAACGGAATATACGCTCCCCCGGCTTTCAGAATCGCCAGGGCCGCGACTACCATCCCTGGGGAACGACCCAGGCACAGCCCCACGAGCACTTCGGGCCCCACACCCAGCTTGCGCAAGTGATGGGCGATCTGATTGGCGCGTACGTCAAGTTCGCGGTAAGTCAGGCTTTGGCTATCGGACACCAACGCTGGCGCGTCGGGCATCAACTCCACCCGCGCTTGTACCAAGTCAGGCAGCATCAGATGGTGCCGCAAATCTCCGTTCCCGGATTCTTTCAGGCCGGACAGTGATTCCGCGCTCATGTTTGGGAGGGGACTGTTTCCTTTCGGGTTGGGGACAGACGCGTTCAAACCCATACCTCCAAATCTGGCACCGATGTTACCCTGGGGAACGTCGGGCGGAGGTACTGGGACACAACCAACCTGCCCAATCGGTACAAACTCGGCGGTTCAAAGAGCCGCAGAGCCTGGAAAGCCACGTGCACTTACTTAATGTAGTCTAAAGCATCTGCCTAACAGGGCAAGAAAAAAGTGGTGCCCGCTACACCGGTGTAAACCATTGTGTTACCGTTACTTGGGCTGGGCCTGCTCCGGCGCTGCCGCCGCCATGACCTTCGAAGAGCTCCACAGCCGGTACAAATCTCCATTGGTTACCGGGGTGAATCCGCGCCGGGAAATCGATTCGAACGTGTCGGCGATCTTGTCCCACGTCCCCAATTCGTCAACTTCCCAGCTATGCATCAGCATGTGCGCGATGCCGCCGTTCTCTTCAACATAGTCCAGAGCGTATGCGAAGTGTCGCTGCCAATCGGTAACTCCATGAAAGTCGAGGAAAAAATTGCGGGCGCCGGAGAAGTTTTGCTCCAACAACGCGTGGCGCACTTGAATCATTCGGCTGTGCGAGTAGGCGTGACTGCTAATCCCCCATAAAAGAGGATTCTTGGGGAAGTCGCAACGGTTCAACATGGTCGTGCGCGCTCCCAGAAAGCCAGCCTCTTTCACTAACTTGGGCGTGGTGCGGTTGAACTTACCTCGCGGATAACAGAATGAAATCACCCGTTCCCCGAGGATGTCTTCCAACCAGTTCTTGCCGTCTACAATTTGCCCCGTCGCTTCGGCGTCTGACATACGATGTAAGGGCAGATGACTCCGGGTGTGGCTGCCAACCTCGAACTCCTTCGCAATTTCAAGAATCTCGCTCCGCGCCATCACCGGCCGTTCGGGATTGCTCGCCGGCACATAGAAAGTCGCCTGCAACCCGCACTTATGGAGCAACTCCGCCGCTCTCGGATCCAACACAGCTCCGTCATCAATACTGATGGAGAGGAAGCGGTCGACCGCTACCTCATCCTGCCGCGACGAATCGAGAAGCGCGCTGTCCGACTTAACCATTTGACGGTTCCATTCTTGGCCCAAAGAGCAGCCGGGGATCACTAGGCAAGACTCAAACCGAGGACACTTCTTCGAGTTCCGCCACCCGGCCCGGTCCAGTTCGCGGGGTGCGGTTCGCCAGGACCTGGCCGTAAATCTCCATGAGGCGGCGATAATTGGCGGCCGCAGTGTACTTCGCCTCGTACTCCGCGCGCGCGTTGTCGCCCAGGTGGCGCATGTACTGCGGCTGTTCCCAGGCCCGCCTCACCGAGCGCGCCAGATCGTCGGCGTTGGCCGCCTGAAAAAACTGGCCGGTACGATCTTCGCTGACGATTTCCTGCATGGCGCCCAGTTTCGAAGCCACTACCGGTACACCACAGGCGAACGCTTCGATGATGGTCAGCGGCAGGTTCTCATAAAGTTGACTGGGGAACACCACAAAGTGCGCCCCTTTCATTTCTTCAATCACGCGCTCTCGCGGCAAGCGGCCGGTAAAGCTGACGTTGGAAAGCCCTCCGCCTCTGACTTCCGATTCCAGTTCTGCCCGCGAAGGCCCGTCGCCAACCATCCGTAGGCTGCAATGCTTCGGCATTTGCCGCCATGCCTTCAGCAGGGTGTGGGCGCCCTTTTCCTCTGAGATGCGTCCCACAAACAAGGCATAAGAGGGTTCGCCGCTCCGTTTTCCCGGATCCGGATCGACGCAGTTAGGCTTGACCGTAATCTTGTCCGGCGGAAATCCTGAGTTTACAAATCGGCTGCGCGCAAATTCCGTCAGGACTATATAGCGATCCACCGCCCGCGTCCACGTTTTCTTTGCGCGATGTACCGACAGCATCAGCGCCACCGCAGCCGTCTGGGCGTGTGAATTGCGGTAACAGCCGTGCGCCACCGACTGCCAAATGCTCCCCTTGGTGCAGTCCTCGCACGGCTTCCCTTGGCGGATGAAATTTGCCCCCGGACACAGCAGCCGGTAGTTGTGCAGCGTGTGCACCACCGGCACCCGTTCCCGCTTGCACGCCCACAGGATCGAAGGTGAGATGAGCGGGAACGTATTGTGCACGTGCACAATCTCCGGCCGCTCCCGCCGCAGCAGTTCAGTGAACTCGCGATACGAGTCTGAAGCCCACACCGTGCGCCCAATCATGGTCAGGCGCCGCGCCGCCGAATACTGCGCCATCTCACGGTTAAAGCGCTGGTACTCCAGAACCTGGTGCCCAGCCTCTTGCAATAACCGCCGCTCTTGCCAAAAGACGACGTCCTCGCCGCCTTGCTCCAGGTACGTATTGTGAACCAGAACAATCTTCATGGACTTCGGATCGGAGCCAGATCCCTCCCTGAAAATACGGTTCAGTTTTCGGTCGGTACCAGTTGCATCGTGTCCAAATCGGCGACATAAAGCGGTGTAGGAGTTCGCATCGTCTGTCGCAGCATAGCTTCACTCACGCGAAGAGTGACTGCGCTTAACATGGTGAGCGCGAGCCATAGCATGTAGGGACTCATACATCTTCCCCCAAAATGGCCTCCCAGTAAACCTTGCAGGAAGGTGTGAACATACAAAGCCAGCCAGCCAATGGTGAAAAGGTAAGCCCGCCAGGCTTCTTCGCTACCCGGACGCAGATTGCGGATGACCTTGCAGACTTTGATGGATTTGAAGATGTTGCGCACCATCACGAAGTGAGTCGCAAGCAGCAAGAATTCGCCCAGCGCTCCGTTGTTGTAACCCACTTCCAGAAAGCCGTTATGCAAGTGGACGGCGCCGCGGGCCAGGCCGCTGGTGTTCTCCCACGAAAAATATGTGCCCAGGTAACCGCGCCCCAGGATCGGAGCTTGCTTGATGGCAGTGAGAGCGTAGCTCCAGATCACGGTCCGTCCAGTGAGCGTGGAACCGCCTTTATAGGTCTGCAGGTAGTTGGCCAGCGGCGTGACCGAAATAATGAACATCGCCAAAACGCCCAGGCCCATCATCAAGCCCAAACTGCGCACCACGCGCTTTTGCAGCAGCGTGAAAATGCCGGCTGCAATGAAACCTCCGATGACGCCCGCTTTGCCGAAGCCCATCAGCATGACGATCGCGGCCACGCTGCCTGTGGCCACCCAGTATCGTTTCTTGGTCATGGCGTACAGCATCATCGACATCACCATCAGTGATGCTGCCAGCGGGCTTAACAGGTCGGGATCGGCGTTCAGCCTGCCTTCATACCAGAACCCATCAGGGTCATAGGTGGCGTAGTAGACCGGCAACACCGTCAGAAGCACGAATGCCACGGCGGTTACTTTCACGAACAATTGGATATCATCCAGGTCCACCATCAGGCTGGCGCAAAGTTGCAGCAGGCAAACCACCAAGACCAGTTTGAAGCCCCACGCCATTGCGTACAGCGGGCCCGGCGCCCACGCAATCGAAATGATACAGAGCGAAACAAATGATGTTGCCCACTTCGAGCTGCCCTGAAACAGTTGCAGCAGATATCCCGGCTTGCGTAACGTCAAAATAAATAACACCACCGCGCACACGATCCACATGGCGCCTTCGGCGTACGCATACAACGAAAACTGCCCCTTGCCCATGGCGAAGCTGGTATTGACGCGGGCGAAGAATACCTCGTCCGCCAGCAGCATCCACCACACTGTGAGCGCGAGCCGAAAGAGCAGCTGGCGACTGGAGATCTTTTTTACCGCTGCCATGCCCACAACAATGCAAAGCAGAGTAAAAAACAACCCGGCACAGGCGAGAATCGGGATGGTTCCGTCTTCGAACCTGACCGCCGGCAGTATCGGCATGAACAAACAGCCAAATGCAACTGCTGCCGCCACTCCTGCGATCAAGCTCCAAGACAACCGGCCCCGCGCCGCACCACCGACTACATTATCCTGCATGCCTTCTCTCCCTCACCTATCTTGACAAAGTTTGAAGCTCGGGTTCGCCCTCAGCTGCCTGGCCAGTGAGTGGAAAACCCACCCTCTGCAAAGCTTCTCCCGCATATTTCGTGATGAATTCTACTTGCTCGGGAGTTAGTTTCGAGCGCCACCCCTGCACCTCACCGCTGCGCACGAACTGACCCTTGACCGAAGCCCGTTGGGGCGCGGCCTTTTCCTTCTCCTTCATCTTGGCCAGAGTATTATGCTCAATGGCTCGCTGGATCTGGGCCTGGTCACGCTCGACCCCCAGGAATTTTGCGATTCGCGTAAAGCCCTCCAGCGGGTTCCGGCGCAGATCATCGTATCGAACCTTCAAGAAGTTGGGAGTGCCGGCGATGGGAGAGTCCAACCAAGTGGCAACGTGCTTCTGCCACGGCCCGAATGGGTTCACTTTCTTCCGTAAGAAGTCAGAGATAAATGCATCCAGATCTCCGTCGAAAAATTCCAGAGCGGTGGTGTAGGCGAATTCCGAAAGGATTACATCTCTCACGTCCCGCACCAGGTAGATGGCCTTGTGATACTGCTTCCGGTACTGCTCGTGGGTCGCGAGCAAGCGGCCGCCGCCGGGCAGTACGGGGGCACCCGTAGCCTGGTTCCCTACCCCATGCAGCATACCGTTCACTTCATCGAATCCACCCTCGTGGCCGGTGAGGATTTCCAGCATCACAAACCGTGACCACGTGGTCCCTGACCGCGGGTAAGACCCAAGAAAAATATCGGCGGGACGGAAGCCATGGTGGCGCAACCAGATCAATGGGGCTCGCAGCTTGGTTCTCGCCAGCTTGCGGCGCAGCTTGCGATAGACATTCGTCGGCTTACTCCGCTGCTTGGAGTACAGTCCGCGCTTTGGCAACTCGAAATCGTGAAACTTTTTTGTCATGCTCCCGTCCTGTCCTTTCTAAAGTCCCCTCGTCAAGCCCATCCGGTAAGCACGCGCGATCAGCGCGTTCTAAAGCTTACTCGGAA
>Ga0070764_10000477_pt1 | contig 15798 bp, 12 predicted proteins | sample HubBroMetageWRM4_FD_67287 | JGI IMG/M metagenome (GOLD analysis project Ga0070764, IMG submission 67287) | Warmed soil microbial communities from the Hubbard Brook experimental Forest, New Hampshire - Hubbard Brook CCASE Soil Metagenome WRM 4 | ecosystem: Environmental > Terrestrial > Soil >... | reverse complement strand
CTCCGTCTCGCGGGGGTGGAACTTCCATCTCTCCGAATCCTGAAATCGTGCAATCCATGAACATCGAAACAAACAGCTTCGATGCTCAGAAAGGAAGAAACGCCGGCGCAACGGTCGACGTTTTTACAAAATCCGGCACGAATACCTACCATGGAACCCTCGATTACTATTTCCTCAACAATTCGCTTACGGCCCGCACTGAATTCCAAAGTTCACTCCCGACATCGAAACGCAATGAGATGGGCGCGACGATGGGGGGCGCCCTCATTAAGAACAAGCTATTTTGGTTCGGGGCCATTGATGTACTTCGCTCCAGCGTGGCCGATTCTTACCAAGCAACGACTGAGACGCAGGATTTTGACAATTGGGCAAAAGCTAACTTGCCTGATAGCTTGGGCACTCAGATTCTTCTAGCTGCTCCGCCCCAAACCTTCCCAAGTTCCGGATTCCAGACGGTCGCTCAGGTTGAAGCTTCAACCCCAGGTTTTTACGCGCCTCCCGCAGGTATCCCTTCAACTCTGAATGCGCTCGGCACCGCGACTGTCAATTACTCATTGCCGAAAAACGGCTACCAGTGGAGTGCCCGAGGCGACTACTATATGGGCCGAAACGATCGCCTGTACGTGGATGTGATGCGAACCTGGGAAACGCAGATAGGCGCCACTGGACGGCCCGACCTAGACGATGCAGATAGCGGCAGTTCAGATTTTGTCAATGTTAACTGGACCCACACGTTTTCCTCGCATCTTCTAAATGAAGCTGGGGCGAACATGATTCGACCATATGGTGCGGACGAGGCTGTGCCGTCAATGGCAATACCATACGTCAGCGTAACTGGCATGAACGGATTCGCGAATTGGGGACCAGGGAACTTTACCCAAACAACGGTTGGCTGGCGAGATGTCATGACAGCAACCGTGAAAACGCACACGCTTAAGTTTGGCTTTGAGGAAGACAACATCCGAGAGGCTGATGATCAACAGACTGGCGCTGGTGCTCGTCCAAGCTACAACTTCAATAATCTGCTCGACTTTGTTCAGGGCGAGGCAACAACAGAATCAGGTTCGCCAGTCGACTTGGCCACGCATCAGTTAGCAGCATTTGGCTATGACCGCCGCGCCTTTTACACTGGAATATTCGCCCAAGACGATTGGAAACTTACTCCTCGATTCACGCTGAACGCAGGAGTTCGTTATGACGGGTTGGCGCATCTGGTCTCAATCACGGGCCCTAAGTTGACGAATTTCACTTTCGGCCAAGGCACGACCCTAAATCAGCAGATCGCGAATGGGGTAGTGGCATACACGCCTCACGACTATTTCGTTGATCATAACCCTTGGTACATTACACCGCGTGCAGGATTTGCGTGGGACGTCTTTGGAAATGGCAAAACATCTCTCCGCGGTGGAGTTGGTATGTTTGAGGATCAACCGCCATACGTCGCCATGACCGGTCAAACCGGCAATCTTCCCCTGGTATTCTCGCCGTCTGTCAGCGTTTATTCGGGGACTACGCCTACGTTCCAGTATTGCAATGCCCCATCGGGCTTCAATGAAGTTTGCCCTGTGGTCAACACTAGCAACATCACCACTAACTCGAGCGGTGGACTCCTTATCAATGGCGTTCTCAATCGAGCGGGTCTCACAGGATACTCTCCTAACTCCACGATGGCTCAGGTATTTAACTGGACCCTGAGCGTGCAGAGGGAATTGCAAGGCAATCTCCTTCTTGAGGTGAACTATTCCGCATCGGCTGCACACCACTTGCCCGTATTACTGAATGGGGACATTAATCGATTTGCAGGCGACCTAATCGTCAACAACGGGAATTTGACACGTCTCAATCCAAATTTTGGCTCCATTCAATACGGCACTACGGATGCCAACTCAATCGGCCACTTTGGCTCGTTAGTGCTAACCCACCGCGCTTCTCACGGACTGGCGATGCGAGGGATCTACACCTATGGGAAGGCACTGGATACATTCAGCAATTCGGGATCATTGAGTGGTGGAGCAATCACCGCGAGCACAGGTCAGGTGATCCAATCGTTCGATCTAGCAGCTCAGCGTGGCCGGTCTGACTTCGACATTCATCAGCAATTCTCCGCCGATGGCACCTGGATGGTCCCAAATCACTATAACAATGCTTTAGAAAGAAATGTCCTGGGGGGATGGCAATTTGGAGGTGCGTTGATATTGCAAACTGGGTTGCCGTTTTCCGTCTACACAAGCGCTGCATTTTCACCGATCTGTTCAGGTGGAACAATACAAGCTGTAAACGGTAGTTGCCCGTCTGGGAGCACAATCACCGGTGACAGTGGGGGTGACTATAACGCGGATGGGTATAACTACGATGTACCAAATGTACCTGCGTTCGGTAGCCACCTTAGCGGCCAGAACCACAAGAAATTCCTCACGGGAATCTTCCCAGGTGGTGCGGCGGCATTCCCGGCGCCGGCTCTCGGAACGGAGGGTCATCTTGGTCGGAACACTTATGACCAGCCTGGGTACAGCAACGTCGACTTTACCTTTGAGAAGTTCTTCAATGCGCCTTGGTTCTTTGGCGAGAAGATGAAGATTGAGGCAAAGGGTGAGGTCACTAATCTGTTCAATCGTGTCAATCTCACGGGGGTCACGTCGGATCTTTCGAACGGACTATTTGGGTACTCGACGAATCAGTTGCCAGCGCGTTACTTGCAATTGCATCTGCGTGCCAGCTTCTGACCTAGATTCACTGCGGGAGAGGTGATGATCTACCTTCCTTTCATCACCTCCCTATTTTTGACCAGACAAGTAGCCATGCGCACGCCATTGTGCCGTATTTGCTCATCCCGCGGCGTGAGGCTCTGACCGGCGTTAAAACAAAAGGAATTCTAAAGATGATCTCATCCGTTCGCCGAGGGAGCATACTGCTCTGTGCGGCTGGCATGTTCTTTACATGTGCAGCCCTGCATTCTCAAGACCCCCGCCTAACCCTCTCAAGGGCTGGCAGCACTATTGTGCTTGAGCCTTATGCGCCCAACATACTACGCGTAACGCTCAGCCTGAAGCGCGAATCCGCATTGGATGGCCCGGGATACGGATTTGTGGCTACCCCCCAGGACTCCGGCTGGGCAAAAATTGAGACTGATCAAACTGATGTTTACAAATCGTCGCGAATCGTCGCGACGGTGGAACGGGAGCATGATTCCTCCGAGCCACCGCTCGCAACGCAAAAAGACATCGCAAGATATTTTGGTGGGTCAACGTCAGGAGCGCACATTACGTTGAGTACGCCGGGCGGCAAGAAGCTTCTTGAACTTATCGGCTGGTCGCAGTCGGTACCTGATCACAAAGATGGGACAGCAGACCTGTTGAACGACCGGCGACCGGGCGATCCAGAATTCTACACAGTAGATGCTACCTTCGTATCTCCTGACGACGAGCATTACTACGGGCTTGGCCAGAATCAAGAGGGATTTCTCGATCACCGCGGCCATCCAGTCAGATGCTGGGCGGATTATGAAGCTCCGGCCGGTCCTAGCTTCTGCGTGCCGTTCCTAGTGACCAATAAGGGTTACGGGTTGGTGTGGGACAACCCATCGAAGACGACCATCGAGCCGGGTTTCAACGAACAGACCCGATGGAGTTCACAGGTAGGCGACCGAGTGTCGTTTTTCGTAATCGCCGGCGAAACTGCGGATGAGATATATGCAGGATACCGGCTTCTGACCGGCCCTACTCCGATGTTGCCCAAGGCGGCCTATGGATACATCCAGTGCAAACAACGTTACGCAAGCCAGGATGAAGTGCTGTCTGTCGCCAAGGGCTATCGCGATCGACATCTGCCCGCGGATGTCATGGTAGTGGATTGGTTCTACTACACAAAAATGGGACAGATGGACATGGATCCCAGGTTCTGGCCAGATCCCGTTGCCATGAACAAGCAGCTTCACGACATGGGCTTCCAGACTATGATCAGCGTTTGGCCACGATTCGAACCAGGATCCAGGTTTTACGATGAGCTGCTGAAGAACGGTTGGCTGATCCATTTGGCCGACGGGACACCAATTGATGGGTTGCCGTACGACCACGCTGGCTCGGACATCGACACAACCAACCCTGAAGCAGCGAAATGGTATTGGAAGACGATTCGCGACAACATTCTGAGCAAGGGCTTTGATTCACTCTGGGCTGACGAAACTGAACCCGATCTACCTCCCAATGGCGCGTATTTTAAGATTGGCCCTGGCACGCAGTACTTCAACGTCTATCCGCTCTTTCATACTTCGGCGCTTTATAACGGTTTCCGCGAGGACGAACCTGGAAGGCGCGCGCTGATTCTCGCCCGCGATGCCTACCTGGGGGTGCAGCGCAATGGCGCCATTGTTTGGTCCTCCGACATTTATACGACGTGGGACACGCTGAAGCGCCAGATTCCTACCGGCCTCGACTTCGCTGCCTCCGGCATCACCTACTGGTCCAACGACACTGGTGGCAACCAGTATTTGCCTGCGGAACATCACCCCGCTCATCCCCCGCTGCTCGATCCTTCTGATGCGCGCGACAATGTGGGCGGTTACGACGATTACCCAGAACTTTACACTCGTTGGTTCCAGTACGCCACGTTCCTACCCATCATGCGCGCTCACGGGAGCCGTCGGACCAATGAAGTCTGGTCATATGGCAAGCAGGCCGAGCCGATTCTTGAAAAGTACCTCCGTCTGCGTTACCAGTTGATGCCGTATATCTACTCGCTCGGCTACCAGGCGTGGCTCACCGGAGCTCCATTCATGCGTGCGCTACCGCTGGATTTCCCCAATGACCCCAACGTAGCAGACCTGCGCGACGAATACATGTTTGGCCCGGCCTTTCTGGTTGCGCCGGTTACCGACCAAGGTGCGATCAGACGCAAAGTCTATCTGCCCGCCGGATGCGACTGGTACAACTACTGGACCAACGAGCGACTGAAAGGCGGCCAAACAATCATGGTAGACGCGCCCATCGATATCATTCCGCTCTTCATTCGTGCTGGCACGATCCTGCCGGTGGGATCAGAAATCGAAACCACCGAGCAGCAGCAGGCCATTTCCAAGGTCCGTGTCTATCCCGGGGCAGATGGCAACTTCACACTTTTCTCTGACGACGGTATGACGTACGCCTATGAGAAAGGCGCTGGTTCAATCACTCGGCTGCACTGGGACGACCAAAAACAACAACTCACTCACGAGGGAGCGCCTGCATGGACCCAGGCCGACGCGATTATTGTCGAAGTCGCCGGGCGTTGATGGTGTTCATCCATTCAGGCCGCATAGTCCGACCTTTGGCCTATCGAGGCAAAGTTATCGGTAAGCGCACTCTAAGTATCTGTTGGAGAACAATTGGTGTCCTGCACGATAAAAGACATTGCCCGATTGGCGGGCGTTTCAACAGCCACCGTGTCCCGTGTAACGAATGGTGGTGTGAATGTGTCTTGCGAGAGAAAGGCTGCAGTCTTGTCGGCCATTTCAAGATTGCAGTATTGCCCTAACGCGCACGCAGCCGAACTGGGTCGCGTAAACGGTCGTCTCCCTAGAAAGCGCGAAATTCTGGCGCCTACGTTGGGTCGCACGGGAACAAAGACTGTTTCCGGTTCAGCAGCTTACACACACAATCAGCGGCGGCAGGCTGAACGGATGTCCTTGCTGAAGGACGAAAACTTACGGCTGAGAGAATTGGTCAACAGAATCACTAAGGAGTTAGAAACGTGGCGAAGGTCGGTTCGATAGTGTTAGCCGGGTTTAATCAACCGGAGGTGCGAGATGAGAAGCGGAATGTTCCGGGCAACAACCCCAGCAGTGCCTCCAGAGTCCATATCCGGTGACGGATGCTGAGTTGGGTGGGAGCGCGAATGGCTTCATTCTTACCTTCGCTTCCGACCTGAACAACGCAGGATTTCAGAAGACGTGGCGAGCCGATGCGTTGTCGCGCGCTTGTGGCTGAATCAAGGCGGTGCGTATAAGGAGCTGAACTCGAATCAGGAAGACCTGCGAATCCTTCTTAGGTCTACGAAAGGAGGCAACCGTCGTTGCGCTTTCTCTTGCGATTGGCCTCGGAGTACCGACTCGAAGTTCACTTGGAGGTTAAGTTGAACTGCTTTCAGATGGGACGCCTGGCGGATCTTGTCCAGTTGCTAGCCCATTCGAGCGCGTTGGTTACTGACCTGCGTCCTGATCGATCTCGTTATCACCTCGGATTGGGGGAGGCCTCTGCGGAAATCACATTTCGAGTGCGAGATGCGCGACACCGTCTTCAGATTCTGAAGGAACTCGACCGAGAGCATTTTGATTACCGAGTATGCACATAGAGAGCCCGCAACGACGAAAGGTGCCAGCAAAACAGACGTTTACGATCGGCAAAGCGCTAACCGCGATTCAAGTCGAGTGACAAAGTGGAAGTGTCGGCTCGCCAGTTCTAGAGTTGGCAAACCGGGAGAAAAAGGAATGAAAGCATTGGTCAAGAGTAGGGCCGAACGGGGCCTCTGGCTGGAGGAAATCCCCAAGCCGGTCATCGGCATCAACGACGTGCTTGTACGCGTTCATTACACCGGGATATGCGGCACCGACGTGCATATATATCTGTGGGACGACTGGGCACAGAAAACGATCAACGTTCCAATGGCCATTGGACACGAATTCGTGGGAGAGATCGTGGAGGTTGGCTCCAATGTCAACGACTTCTATCCGGGAGACATTGTGAGCGGGGAAGGACACGTCGTTTGCGGTCGCTGCCGCAACTGTTTGGCCGGGCGTCGGCATCTCTGCGCATCCACTCTTGGAGTCGGCGTCAACCGTCCGGGAGCGTTTGCCGAGTTCATCGCGCTGCCCATGACCAACATCTGGCGGCACAATTCGAAGATCAACGAAGAAGTGGCGGCCATCTTTGATCCCTTCGGCAACGCTGTTCACACCGCACTCTCCTTCCCTGTACTCGGGGAGGACGTTCTTATCACGGGAGCAGGGCCGATTGGGATTATGTCGATCCCGGTGGTGCGCCACGCCGGCGCGCGGCACGTAGTCATCACGGATGTGAATCCCTTCCGCCTGGACCTGGCACGAAAACTGGGCGCAACGGTTGCCGTGGACCCTAGCGAGACGCCATTAGCCAAGATCCGAAAACAGCTCGGAATGCAGGAAGGCTTCGACGTCGGTCTCGAAATGTCCGGCAACGCAGAGGCGCTGGACGAGATGATCGAAAACATGAGTCACGGAGGGAAGATCGCCATCCTCGGAATTCCTTCACACGAGAAGCCGATGAATTGGAGGCCGGTGATCTTCAATATGCTGACCATCAAGGGCATATACGGACGCGAGATGTACGAAACCTGGTACAAAATGTCGGTGATGTTGGAGTCGGGCGTAGACATCTCACCCGTCATCACGCATCGCTTTGCGTACAACGATTTTCAGCCGGGCTTCGATGCCATGATCTCTGGGAAAACAGGGAAAGTGATCCTTGACTGGCGGGATGCGAGCTGAACTGATGTCGATACCGATCAATACATCATCGCTGTTTTCGCTGATAGATTTCGCTGGAGTCTCTGCTGGCGCAATGGGTCTCTCGAGGCTAAACAGAACCGCATGTACCAGTTCGACTTCATTGGGGTAATTGGTCTAGGACTCATCTCCGCCTGAGGCGGTGGGCTAGCTCGCAATGTCTTGCTTTGACAAGCAGTTTTCATCAACGTAAGACGCAACACGGCGAAGACGTTCATTGTGAATTTCAGCAGATACCGATTGCAGGAGGATTCGGATGCTAGGAGTATGGCGTTGGCCGGGAGGTTCGCTGGCTGCGGGAGTGAACATGTGCGCATTGTTGGCGACGATGATGGCGCAGTATCCTGAAGTCCATTCGGCAGCGAAGAAATCTTCGCGCCCAGCAACATACTGCAACCCAGTAGATCTGGACTATCGCTTTGCGCTAGACGAGCCCTCGCGCCGCGAGGCCGCCGATCCGACGATGGTTGTGTATCACGGAGAATACTGGCTGTTTGCTTCGAAGTCTGGCGGCTATTGGCATTCGACCGATCTGCGCTCGTGGAAGCTTATTGAAGGACGCGGGTATCCGGTTGAGGTCTATGCACCCACGGTGGTGGAAATTGGTGGCAAGCTGTATCTATCGGCATTTGACGACCCGTGGATCTATTCCTCAAGCGACCCTGCCAGCGGTCATTGGGAAAAGGCGGCCGCGTTGCCTCCAAATGCCGATCCTGACTTATTTCTCGATGATGACAGGCGCCTTTATATGTATGGGGGGTGCTCGGATAAAGAGCCGCTGCGTGTCACTGAACTCGCGGCGAGACACGATTTCCGAGTCCTGGCAGGGCCGAAGCCCACAGTGATGACGGACCCTGCCAACCATGGCTGGCAGGTACGTGGCGATGCCAATGAGAATATTGGCGAGCGGCCCTGGCTGGAAGGCTCATGGATGACGAAACATGATGGGAAGTATTATCTGCAATTTTCTGTGCCGGCCACTCAAGACAAGACTTACTGCGATGGCGTCGCAGTCGCAGATTCGCCAATGGGGCCTTTCTTAGAAGCCGCCTACAACCCAGTTTCTTTCAAGCCGACCGGCTTCATCACTGGAGCCGGTCACAGCAGTACCTTTCTGGACCATACAGGCGCGTATTGGCACATCTCTACTATGACCATTTCTGTGCGGGATATGTATGAGCGACGGCTGGGGTTGTTTCCTGCAGGATTTACCGCGGATGGGCAGATGACGGTGGACACCTATCTCGGCGACTATCCGCACGTCTTCTCGCGCACTGCGAAGACCACACTTGCGGGCTGGATGCTGCTTGACTATGACAAGCCGGTGACTGCGTCGTCGTCATTGCCAGGGCACCAGCCGGAGCGGGCTGTGCACGAAGATGTGCGGAACTGGTGGTCGGCGGCGACCGGGAATCCCGGCGAATGGCTTCAGGTCGACATGGGTGGTCCACGCCGCATCGAAGCAGTGCAGATAAACTTCGCCGATGAAGGTAGCAATACGCTCGGGCCTAGCAATGATGCTTACCGGTACGTGATTGAGCGATCCAGTGATGGAACTCATTGGGAGACGTTAGTGGACCGGCGCAGCAACCAGCGCGACGCGCCCCACGAATACATGCAACTCGACTCGTCTGTAGTGGCCCGCTACGTGCGGATTACCAACCTGCATACTCCCGGAAACGCCAAGTTCTCTATCAGCGGCTTCCGGCTATTTGGGAATGGACTCCACCAGGCGCCAGGAAAAGTGGTCAGTCTCAGAGCAAACCGCGACGCTGAAGATCCTCGGAAAGCGGCCATATCATGGCAGCCCGTGCAGGGCGCGGATTTTTACATCGTGCGTTTTGGTGTAAAGCCGGACCGGCTTTTCGAGAATTATCAGGTCTATCACGCGACGCACCTCGATCTAGCCAGCCTCAACGTTGGGGTTGAATACAGCGTCACCGTAGACGCCGTGAATGACAGTGGTATCGCACGCGGGAAGACCGTCGTCAGTATGCCGCTTCCAACGCGAGCAGCTAAGCCTCCTCATGTTGAACCATAAGGTTTGCTTACCAGCTTAAGGTTGACGAAACCCAGATACCACGCGAGGAAACAAATGATTGGCCCGAGAAGTCTGGGGAGATGGGCCGTTGTTGCAAATTAGGTCATTTCGGAATCACTGGGAGGATTTCCATGTCTGACATCTCTCGCCGCGAACTGCTCCGTACCGGAGTTGCGCTTTCCGCCTCTGCCCTATTGGCGCCCTCAGCCCGGGCGCACGCCGCCGCTCTGATGTCCGAGTATCCGGATGCGGCATCGGCTGAGCCGCGAACTGTGGTTGCACCCCGCGAACAGTTGCTGTTCGATTTCGGCTGGAAGTTTCAATTCGGACACGGCACTGACCCGGCCCGAGATCTGGGATTCGGCAATGGTCAGGGAGATTTTTCGAGAACCGGCGAATTCGAATTCGCAAAAGCCAAATTCGACGATTCGAAGTGGCGCGCGCTAAACCTGCCGCACGACTGGGCGGTCGAGTTGCCCTTCGTGCGCGACGAGTTGCAGACCCCGGACGGCGACAAGCCAATGCAGTCGCATGGATTCAAGCCGCTCGGGCGGCGTTACCCGGAGACCAGCGTAGGCTGGTACCGGCGCGAGTTCGAGATCCCGGCCACCGACTTGGGCCGTCGAATCACGGTCGAGTTCGACGGGGCTTTTCGCGACGTGCTGATCTTTGTCAATGGGTGCTTTGTCGGCCGGAACAACAACGGGTATGCGCCGTTCCGTTTTGACTTGACCGACTTCCTGAGCTATGGCGCGAAGAATTACATTGTCGCTCGCGTAGATGCTAGCTTCGGCGATGGGTGGTTTTACGAGGGCGCGGGAATCTATCGACATATGTGGTTGTACAAGACAGACGCGCTACACCTTGGCAAGTGGGAGACCACAGTACGCACTGCGGTGAACGCTAACTCCGCGATATTATCTCTCGGCACCGTGGTTGAAAACCAGGGCAAGAAGGCAGAGAGCGTCAAAGTAAGCTGGCAGATCTTTGATGCAGCAGGCAAGACAGTTGCCACAGCCGAAACTACACCGCAGTTGATCCGCCTCGATAGCGTGGCAAATTTCACAGCCAGTGCGAGTCTGGCGAATCCGACCCTGTGGTCGGTCGATTCCCCAAATCTGTATTCGGCCATTGTAAAGGTGGAGGCAGGCGGCAGGACGCGCGACGCCGAGCGCGTGAACTTTGGCCTGCGGACGGTTCTATTCGACGCCGACAAGGGGTTCTTTCTGAATGGAAAATCGCTGAAGATTCAAGGGACGTGTAATCACCAGGACCATGCCGGCGTGGGCGCGGCAGTGCCTGATCGGCTGCAATGGTTCCGGCTGAGTGTGCTGCGCGAGATGGGCTGCAACGCAGTAAGAACTTCGCACAACATGCCGACGCCCGAATGGGTCGATGCTTGCGACCGCATGGGCATGATGATGATGTGCGAGACGCGGCAGATGAGTTCGAATCCCGAGGGGCTGGCGCAACTGGAAACGATGGTCAAGCGGTTCCGCAATTCGCCATCGATCATCATGTGGTCAATGGGCAACGAGGAGTTCACGCTTCAGGACACGTTGGCCGAGCAAGGTACGAAGATCGCGTCGAGCATGGTACAGCTGTGCCATGAACTTGATCCAACGCGCGTTGTTTCAGCGGCCGTGAACGGCACCAACGAGAAGGGGCCCTCACTCGCATTGGACATTATCGGGTTCAATTACAACTTGAACTTTCCCGAGGGGTTCCACAAGAAGTTTCCCAAGATGGCGCTTTATGGCTCTGAGACATCGAGCGCGATTTCGACACGTGGCGTTTACACTACTGATCCGCTTCGTAACACGATGAACGCATACGACTCCGCGGTGCCGTGGGGCTCAACAGCAGAAGAGTGGTGGAAGTTCTACGGGACCCGCGATTGGGAAGCTGGCGGTTTCGCTTGGACCGGCTTTGACTACCGCGGCGAGCCGACACCTTACGGATGGCCGTCGATCAACTCGCAGTTCGGCATTGTGGATATGTGCGGGTTCCCAAAGGACACGTTCTACTACTACAAGGCCTGGTGGGGGAAGGACCTGAGCCTGCACTTGTTCCCGCACTGGAACTTCGAGGGGAAGGAAGGTGAGGAGATCGCGGTTTGGGCGTATTCGAACCTGGACGAGGTGGAACTGTTCGTCAATGGAGTCAGCGAGGGGTCGCAGCAGGTGCCGCACCTGGGCCACGTGGAGTGGAAGGTGAAGTACGAGCCCGGATCGATCGAGGCTCGGGGATCAAAGGGCGGTAAGGTGATGGTGACAGAAAAGCGGGAGACAACTGGGCCAGCGGTAGCGATCCGACTCACTGCGGACCGGACGGAGATCGACGCGAATGGGGAAGACGTGGCGGTTCTAAAAGTTGAGGTGCTGGACAAGGTGGGCCGCCCGGTGCCGACAGCGGGAAACCTTATTGTCTTCAAAGTTTCAGGCGACGGTGCTTTGATTGGAGTGGGTAACGGTGACCCCAATTGCCAAGAGAGCGACAAGGATTCCAAACGGTCGCTTTTCAATGGCTTGGCGCAAGTGATTGTACAGTCGACGAAACAGGCTGGCAAAATTCAAATCGAGGCGATGAAGGAAAGTCGATCGAGGACGGAACTGACACCGGCCATTCTTGTGATCGCGACGAAGGAAGGGGAACCGCGCCTGGCAGTTGTCTGAGAGAGTTCGTCCTTTAAGACTAGTTCGTCTCACCCCCACAGGTACATCGGCTGCGTGCACTCCAATTATGCGATTGCGCCAATCTATTCCATTCCGTGATCTGTCTCGGTTGGGCTCCCAAGCGGTAGATAAAGCGCAACTCGGATCTTCTCTCGGCCGACGTAATTGAGCAAAGATTGGAGGAGCTTCCGTGAAAGCGAGAGAGTCGAAAAAAGAGCCCGGAACCCCTCTTCTGCACGTTCATGTTTGTGTTCATTGCGGCGGCGTTTTCCGGAGAGAAGCTTTTGAGGGGAGACCGCTCACGTCCGGAATCTTCCCATGTCCGAAATGTGGCTTCGAAGGTCCTCTAAATGTAGAAATCCGGGAGGCGAAAGAACTTAAAGCGGAAACCACCGATTCCTCACCAGAGCCCTCATCCGGTTAAAGGCAGTTGCCCTTGGACTGTTTGATTTAGATTGCTAAGCTTTCGGGCAGTGGCTCTGACAAACTCATTTACGAGACGGGATTTGCTGTCCGAGCGCACGGCGAGATTTGTGATGAGTCGCAAGCGGGTTTCAGCAAGTGGCCGCATGGTTATCCCATCTCGCGCGATCCGCCATGCCTCCATACGAGTAAGGAATGCTAGGCCTTTATGTTCCAAGACCAGTTCAGAGGCTTCTTCGGCGCTCATAACATGATGGATATCTGAAGCGAGAATCCCCTTCTCCGAAGCGACGAGTTGAATCGTATCGTACAGGTGCGGGCTCACATGTTGCGCAAAAAGAATCCAATCGCGGCCATGCATGTCGTCAAGGAGAATCTCACGATGCGCAGCGAGCGCATCACCAAGCGACAAAGCGATATAGTACGGCTTGTCCGCAGTTGTTAAGGCACTGAGCTTAGGAGTATCAGGAACACCGGTTATCAATGCAAGATCAAGTGTACCCGCGATTACCTGTCGTGCAAGCTCGCTCGAATAGTTGCTCCACAACTTGATCCTCAGTCCAGGAAAAAGCGGAAGTCTAATAGACATCAGCGTTGAAACCAAATAGGGATCGGTGCAGGCAGACTTTCCTATGTTGAGAATTTCATCGGCTCCGTTGAAAGCTGCTTTCGCAGACAATACCGCTCGTTCAACGTGCAAAATCGCTTCTCGCGCTTCCTCGACAAAGTTGCGTCCGGCATCCGTCAATCCGACGGTCTGGTGATTGCGCTCGAAGAGCCGGAAACCAAGCTGGCTCTCAAGCTCGATGATCTGCTTACTGAGCGTGGATTGGCCGACGTACAAGCGCTCCGCCGCTCTTGAGAAATTGAGCTCTTCCGCAAGCGCAATCGCCGCTTGCAAAAGTCGAATCTCTGGCAGGGCCATGGCAATCCTCCGAGGAGAGAACTCAGGCAGGATGGCGAGCAAACCAACATGAGAGGAGTCTGGCGCCGTGCTCCTCCCTCAGCCCTCACAGAATATCAATATTTAGTCGTGCTCGTCGCAATCTGTTTCACAAATTTATTCAAAAAATGCCGCGTTATTCTCATTTGGAATATCGCTTGCCCGAACTTTCATTGGACAGAGAATCCCTCCGGAGCAACTCTCATGTTGAGAGAGCAAGTTACGAAAGCTCAGAAATTCGACCACAACAATTGAACGCCATCCGTCGCAGCGAAAGTGAATAAGCCGATGAACTGAGGGAGCCCAATCTCGCGAGCTGAATATAAAACCTTCTCTCCTCAATCCCCAAGAGGCCGCAGAGGTCTTGAGAATGGACAGTCGAACCTTGGTCCGGTGGGCGCGCCTCGGCTAGCCATCTGTTTCAGGGACGGAGATTCATCGCTTTTGGATACTGGACTTTCTGAATAATGACGACTAATCAATCTGCATAGCGAGCAAGCGTGAGCGATAGGGAGAGAGATAGCCACAATGGAAAAGGATTACCTGACGGAAATGGAACTCTCGGAAAAACTTCATATCAGCCTCGGGACACTGCGTCGCTGGAGGCTAGAGAATCGAGGCCCAAAGTTTCGCAAACTAGGTGCATTGGTCCGCTATGGAGAGTACGATTTAGATCAGTGGATGCAGGCACAACCGAGCGGGGGAGCAGCCGAAATCGAAAGAATTCCTCCTGCGAGTGATCGCCGCAGAGACGCACGCATACGAAGAGCTGGTTGAGGATTCTGATATGGCAGTCTTTCGTCGTGGCGACTATTGGTGGTACGAGTTTATCTTTGCAGGCAGGCGAGTCCGGGAGTCGAGCAAGAGCACTTCCAAGACGGTCGCGAAGGCTGCAGAGCAGCAGCGGAAGCGTGAACTCGAAGAAGGATTCAACAACTTCACAGACAATCGCCGCGAGCGAGTTAGAACGATCGCTGACTTGGCTGACGAGTATCTGACCGCCTATAAATTGCGGCATCCGCAATCCGCAGTTTTCGCTGAATATGCTGTGAATCATGTCTGCCGCATCCTCGGCGGCCGCATGTTCGTCGACTGCAATGAAGGAACAATCACGCTTTACCAGAATCACCGTCTCAAGGAAGGCGCGGCCCCCAAAAGTGTCAACGAGGAGATCGGATTCCTGCTTCGCGTGATGGGAGATCCAGGGGACCTCCTGCGGGTAAGACTTCGCAAGCGCAAGATGCTCAAACTCAAGACCGGCAGGTCGATTGCCAAAGCCTACGCGGTCGAGGAAAAGGAACGGATGCTGGCCGAAGCGAAGAAGGGGCGTTCTCCTCACATCTTTCCTGCAATCATGCTGGCCCTCAATGCTGGAATCAGAGATGCGGAGTTGAAAAACTTGACATGGGCGCAGATGGATCTCGCAAAGGGGTATCTCACCGTTGGCAAGAGCAAAACCGAAGCAGGCGAAGGACGAACCATTCCTCTCAATACCGCCTTGGCCGAATGCATGAGCGACTATGCCGAATGGTACCGGGAGAAGTTCGGCAAGCCGCAACCTCAGTGGTATATCTTTCCCTTCGGGAAGCCGACCCCCAGCGATCCAACGAGGCCCGTTACTACCCTGAAAACGGCCTGGAACAACGTCCGCAAAAATGCCAAGGTTGAGGGGCGCTGGCACGACAACCGACATACTCTAATCACGGATTTGGCTGAGAGCGGCGCGGGCGACCAGACCATCATGGACATCGCCGGCCACGTCTCCAAACAGATGCTCAAACATTACAGCCACATTCGTATGCAGGCGAAGAGAAACGCCCTGGAGGCGATCGTCCAAAAACCGGCTGCTGCGAAAGCCTCCAAGGAGAAAGACGAGGCCGCCGAGGGGGTCCCCACAAAATCCCCCACAGAGGTTATAAGAGGCGCCAAAGCGGCGCGGCGCAGCCATGCGCCAGTCCCGGTCGAGAACTCAAACGCCGCCATGAATTCAAAGGGCGATTACTCGGAACTACCCAGAGTCACGCAGGGTTTTGAGGGAGTGTCCCCACAAAAGTCCCCACAATCGGCTATTTTTGAGGTTCATCGGGGAATGAAGAAGGCTCGTAAGTCGAAGATTCTAATTGGCTCCTCAGGTAGGACTCGAACCTACAACCCTTCGGTTAACAGCCGAATGCTCTGCCATTGAGCTACTGAGGAGTGATTT
>Ga0070764_10000475_pt1 | contig 15809 bp, 15 predicted proteins | sample HubBroMetageWRM4_FD_67287 | JGI IMG/M metagenome (GOLD analysis project Ga0070764, IMG submission 67287) | Warmed soil microbial communities from the Hubbard Brook experimental Forest, New Hampshire - Hubbard Brook CCASE Soil Metagenome WRM 4 | ecosystem: Environmental > Terrestrial > Soil >... | reverse complement strand
TGGCCTCGTCCTTGGCCGCAACCTGCAACCTCATGCCGCCGATCGCGTTGGACAGGAGCCAATCCGTCCTAACGGTGTTCTCGTCGCGCAGCAGGCACTCAATCCCGGCCTCCTCCAGGACCGTGCGCGCTACAACGGCCTCCGGCATGTCTCGATAACGAGCCACCGTGACCAACTCACCGTCGTCGTCTTCAACCTGCGGCTCCTCTTCCTCAATCAGCGGCGGCTCCAAGCCACGCCGCGCAAACTCCGCGCGCAGCGCCGCCTGCGCCTCATCCACCAGATCGTCATAGCCGCGAGCCAGATCCATCAGCTCAATCTCGGACATTGCCCTGTATCGTTGCGCAAAATTCGCCTGTGAACTCATCGCAACGCATACTAACAGCCCTCACGCCGACGCAGCGATCACGCCCGGGACCGCAGTCTCTTCCTCCGGATCCACAAAGTTCACCCTCAGCCGCACGCTCACCACATGCGGAGTCAGGCATCGCGTCCCGCGCAGCGTGAGTTCGTGTGACCTGAGCACACATAGCTCCGTCAGCGCGTGATGACTCGCCTCCGTGATCTCCATCCCCGCCTGCGCCAGCCCACAATAGAACTCCAGCACGGCATCCAGTTCCACATCGAACCTGTACTCCAGGACCTTCGCTCCGAAGCGCTGGTAGCCCAGCATCCAGCAACCGCACGCCGCCAGCACCCTGAAGAGCCGCTGCTGCAACGCCGCTCGCTCCTCGAGCGCCACGCTGCACACCTCAATCACGCATCCGCACGAATCCGCTCCATGGGCCTGATGCATCATCATCAGACCTATCGGCGCTCCCCTTCAGGCAATCACTTCTGTCCCACAATCCGACTCTCCCCAGTCACGTACACCAGTCACGTACACTCGCACACATGATCCTCGGCCTCGGCACCGACATGATCGAGATCGCACGCATCGAGCACTCTATTACCCGCTACGGCGAGGCCTTCCTCCGCCGCATCTATACGTCCGCCGAGATCGCCTACTGCCGGCAGAAAAAGAAGAACGCCGCTGAGAGCTTCGCCGCCCGCTTCGCGGCCAAGGAGGCCGCCGCCAAGGCTCTCGGCACCGGCATCAGCCGCGGCGTCACCTGGTGCGAGCTCGAGGTCCTCCGCCTCCCCGGCCAGCGCCCCACGCTGCGTCTCTCCGGTCGCGCGGTCGAAATCGCCGCCCGCCTCGGCGTTCGCCACCTTGCGCTCTCACTCTCCCACACGCGCGAGTTCGCCATCGCCGTCGTCGCTGCTGAAGACTGAAACACGAAAAACAAAGCCCTCGTTCGCATCTTGCAACCCATATCCCGCATCTTTTCTGCTGTTACGATGAAACCGAGGTCCCTTGGGGAGGTTTGATTGCCCAGTCAGGCTGAGGTCCGATGGTCGCAGCTCAAAGTCGGAAGCATCGTCCTCGTCTCCTGTTTGCTTCTCGCCGCGCTGCTCTTCCTCATGACCAGTGCCGCCGGCATCGGCTTCTTTCAGAAGCGCATTGTCATCCACTCCTTCTTTGACAACGCCTCCGGCGTCAAGGCCGGCGCCCCCGTCTCGCTTGAAGGCGTCACCATCGGTGAGGTCTCTCGCGTAGAGATCACCACCGACCCCACGCACAAGCTCACGCCCGTCGAGGTCGTCATGAAGATCTCGCCGCACTTCCGCGGCTATCTGCACAAGGACTCGGTTGTCTATCTCGAAACCACTGGCGTCCTCGGCGACACCGTGGTCGACATCAGCAGCAAGAATGCCGCCGGTCCCGCGGTGCAGAACGGTGACGAACTCCCCACCAAAGACGTGCCATCCATCCAGGACGTCGTCGCCTCCAGCCAGGAGACCATCCAAAACCTCAACGCCATCATGCCCAAGTTGAACGACATCGCCAGCTCGCTGGACAGCGACAAGGGCACAGCTGGCAAGTTCATCAACGACCCGCAGCTTTATAACCGCGCCGTCGACACGGTCAATCAACTGCAAACCCTCGCTGCCAACCTCAATAAGGGCAAGGGCACGGCCGGCAAGCTCCTCACCGACGACTCCATCTTCAACAACCTCAAGGACACCACCGCGCGACTCGACTCGCTCGCCACCGGTCTCAGCACCGGCAAGGGCTCCGCCGGCAAGCTTCTCACAGACGACACGCTCTATAACAACCTCAACACCACGCTGAACCAGGCCAACGCCCTCCTCGCGCAGGTCAATTCCGGCAAGGGCGGGCTCGGCATGATCATCAAGGATCAGGCCTTCGCCGACCACCTCAACGACACCGTCTCGAAGCTCGATCTCCTGCTCGGCAATATCAACAGCGGCAAGGGCACCATCGGCAAGCTCGCCACGGACCCGGCCGCCTACGACAACCTCAACAAGCTCCTGGATAACTCCAATCAGCTCGTGACCATGATTCGCACCGACCCCAAGAAGTACCTCACCATCCACATGAAGATCTTCTAGAGAGCGCTGCGTTTGTCCTTGCTTTGAAAGGGACGGCCTGGCCCGTCCCTTTGCATCGGTGCTGAATCTCCGGCCCCCAGGCCCCTCGTGACTATCCGCTGCCCACCCCGCGCGTAGTCGGCCGCGCAATCGTTTTTCGTTGTCCCCCTTGGAAACTTCCGGCTATCCTGTCTCGTCCCCTCAGGACCACTCAAGTCTGTCGTCCAGAACGAGTCGACCGGGACCACCGGCGGCCCCGCAAAATCCAGCAACCCTCTCTTCAAGGAGACCTATGCGCACGCTCGTCATTGCCACACTGCTTGGGCTCGCCGCTCCACTGTGTCAGGCTCAAAACCTCGCGCCTTCCCTTCCGCCTATCCAGCTCGACGCGACAGGGCCCGTAGACTTTGGCTCAGCCCCGACCAAGATTCCCGCCAAACCCGTCGCGTTCGATGTCAACGCCATCGACAAGTCCGCCGACCCCTGCCAGGACTTCTTCCAGTACGCCTGCGGCAGCTGGAACAAGGCCAACCCCATCCCCGCCGACCGCGCCGCGTGGGGCCGCTTCGCCGAACTCGGCGAGTACAACAACTATCTCCTCTATAAAGATCTCGTTGCTGCCGCCGAAGCCCCCAAGAGCCCTCTACAGAAGAAGTATGGCGACTACTTTGCGGCATGCATGAACACTGAGGTCCTCGACAAGCTCGGCGACCAGCCGCTGCTGCCCGATCTGAAGGAGATAGACGAACTCACCAGCGTCAAGCAGCTCCCCGCCTTCAATGCGAAGCAGGACCGTCGCGGTGGTGGCGCCTTCTTCGCCGTCGCCGTCACGCAGGACCAGAAGGACTCGTCCCAGCAGGTCGCAGCAACTGGACAGGGCGGACTCACTCTTCCCGACCGCGACTACTACCTCAATGAGTCGCCGCGTTTCCAGAAGATCCGCGAGGGTTACGTTGCGAACATGGTCGCCACCTTCCAGCTCCTCGGGGACTCGCCCGACAAGGCTGCCAAAGAAGCCGCCGACGTCATGACCATCGAGACCGCGCTCGCCAAGGGCTCACTAGACCGCGTGGCCATGCGCGATCCCGCAACGCGCTATCACCCCATGTCCGTCGCCGACATCCAGGCCAAGACGCCGAACTTCGACTGGCAGACCTACCTCAACGGAATCGGCCTTCCGCAGGCGAAGACCATCATCGTCACCAGCCTTCCCTTCCTCGACACCGCCAACGCGCAGATCACCGACGAAAACCTTCCGGCGATCAAGAGCTATCTTCGCTGGCACGCCGTGCACGGTGCAGCACCTCTGCTCAGCAAGAACTTTGAGGATCTGAACTTCGACTTCTTTGGCCGCACGCTCAACGGGCAGAAGGAGCAGCAGCCGCGCTGGCAGCGTTGCACCGCCATCACCGATCGCGCACTCGGCGAAGCCGTTGGTCAGGATTGGGTCAAGCAAAACTTCCCGCCCGCCTCCAAGGACGCCACCGAGCGTCTCGTAAAGGCACTCGAGGGCGCGATGGCGCAGGATCTCCAGACCCTGCCCTGGATGAGCCCCGAGACGCGCGTCGAAGCCCGCAAGAAGCTCGATGCCATCGCGGACAAGATCGGCTACCCCTCACACTGGCGCGACTACTCGACACTCGAGGTCAAGCGCGACGACTTCTTCGGCAACACACAGCGCTCGTCTGTCTACGAACGTCACCGGAATCTTGCCAAGTTCGGCAAGCCCGTCGACCTGATGGAGTGGGGCATGACACCGCCGACCGTCAACGCCTACTACCAGCCCTCGCAGAACAACATCAACTTCCCCGCTGGAATTCTGCAGCCGCCGTTCTATGACGTCTCCAAGGACGCAGCCGTGAACTTCGGCGGTATCGGCGTCGTCATCGGCCACGAGATGACCCACGGCTTCGATGACCAGGGCGCGCAGTATGACCCCAAGGGCAACGTTCGCCTGTGGTTCACGCCCGAGGACCTCGCCAAGTTCAAAGAGCGCAGCGAATGCTACGCCAAGGAGTACGACGGCTTTGAGGTCGCCCCGGGAACAGGCGTCGACCTCAATGGCCATCTGACCCTCGGCGAGAACTCCGCCGACAACGCCGGCATCCGCATCGCCTTCCAGGCCCTTCAGAACACCCTGAAGGAAGAGGGAGACAAGGCAGAGCCCGGTTATGTCAACGGCAAGCGTGATGGCTACACCGCCGACCAGCGCTTCTTTATCTCCTTTGCGCAGGTCTGGTGTGGCACGCAGACGCAGCAGGCTGCCGTCAACCAGGCCAAGACCAACCCGCACTCCACCGGCGAGTGGCGCGTCAAGGGCACCGTGCAGAACTTCGACGAGTTCGGCAAGGCCTTTGGCTGCAAGAAAGGTGACCCGATGATGCCTGCCTCCGGCGGTTGCCGCACCTGGTAGCTTTCACCTAACTCCAAACAAAGCCCCGGAACCACTCCGGGGCTTTGTTTTTTCTCTCCCGAATTCGTCCTCGCCATCTCCCTTGCCGCCCCTCGTACCCGCGGTCCTCTGAAAACCCGTCTATCAGAATTGGCAGAAATCCTCTGCCGCCACTACAATCAGGGGAAGGTTTGTACTCTCTCCAAGATAGGTTTCTCCGCACGCCGGGCCATTGCTCGCCGAGCAGTCGGAGATGAAGGAAGCACATGAAGTTGAGTTGGTTCGGCCGGCTGGCTCTGGCCCTGTTTGCGTCGTTGGCTCTGGGACTTGGCATGTCGGCATGTGGCGGTGGAACCATCGCCTACCTCTGGGTTCTCGGTCAGCAATATAACCAGATCTCCGCATTTAAGGTCGACGACTTCACCGGAAATCTCACGCAGACGCCTCATCAGCCTTTCGCGAGTCAGGGTGTAAACCCGGTCACGCTTCTCGTAAAGGCCGGCGGTCGCTTCATCTACGTGCTGAATGAGGGCACACAGCCTTCCTCCTGCTCCAACCCTGCCACGTGCAATATCAAGTGGACGAGCAGCGGTGTCTCTTACTTCTCCGTTGGCGGGGACGGCTCGCTCACCTATCAGCAGAGCTACCAGAGCCAGGGCTTTGATCCCATCTGGATGCAGTTCGACTCCACGAACGGTTTCCTCTACGTGCTGGACAAATACTCCCAGAGCGGCAATGGCAACGGCTCCATCACCGCCTACTCCATTGACAGCACGACCGGTCGCCTGACCCTCGTGCTGAACACGCAGTCGGTGCCGCCCAACAGCCCCGCTCCTACTTACTGGGAGGTCGGGCAGAATCCGCTGCAGATGAAGCAAGCGGGCAGCTGCTTGTTCACAGTCAACTCAGCTGACCAGTCCATCACGCCCTACAGCCTGGGCGCAGGCGGACAGCTCGTCAACGTCACCACCGGCAAGATCGCGACCAGCGCCACCAATATCTCGTCGATCAACGGCAACGGCAGCTACGTAATCCTTACCGATTCCGGCAACAACACGATTCTGCCGTACTCCATCGCTTCCAGCTGCGGCCTCAGCCTCACGCTTGGCGGCGTCACCAGCAACGCGCCTGGCACCTCAAACCCGACCTACTCCTTCATCTCCAGCAACAACAAGTTCCTCTACATCCTCAACCAGTCGACGACTAGCACGGGCGTAACGACGGCGTACAGCTCCATCACCGGCTTCCTCATTCAGCCGGGTCAAAGCCTCACGCAAACCGTCGGCTCGCCCTACCAAACCAGCGCCAGCCCGGTCTGCATGGTGGGAGACCCGACGAACAGGTACGTGTACATCTCGAGTCACGATCCCGGCGTGGTTACTGGAAAGCTCTACGACGCAACCACTGGCACGCTGGCAGAGCTCCCGCGTGGCTCCAGCTTCACCTCCGCCGGCCTCGGCACTTGCCTGGCCATCAGCGGTGCGGTCGACTAGGAGCCTTCTGTGTTTTTCGCCAATCACCAATCTTCGAACCAACCGGCTCCGGCCGGAACTCACACGGCGCCGTCCAGCGCGTCGGCGCAAGGGAAGCGAATGACGTACAAGAGGATGCTCCAGGCTGCGATGGCGGCGGGTATTTCGGTAGCCATTGGGCTGGGTGCAACGGCCTGCAGCCGCGACTACGTATCGGATTACGTGTACACAGTCTCGGCCTCAGGTCCCAACATCAATGCCTTCGCCGTTGACTACCAGTCCGGCATCCTTACGCAGGTCACCGGCTCGCCCTTCCAGACCGGCTTCCAGCGCGAGACCACACTTACTCCCTCGCCCGACGGCAAGTACCTCTACGTCCTCTCCGGATCGGAAGACTCCAAGGTCGAGGTCTTCGCCATCGGCACTGACGGCAAGCTCTACGGTCAGAAGACCTACAGCCTCACCGGAACCTACCCCACCTCCATGGCGGTCGATTCAGCCGGTAAGTTCCTCTACATTACCTTCACCTACCAGCCGGGCTTCACGCCGGTCTCCCCCGGCCCTGGCGGCGTCTCCATCTTCCCCATCAACAGTGACGGAACGCTCGGCACCCCGGTCCCCATCAACGGCCAGCCCTTCCTCGCCGTTGGCAACAACCCGGTCTCGATCTCGGTGACCCCGGCAATCTGCTCGACAACGCCCGTCATCCCAGGCAATACCGCCTGCACTGGAGCCACCGGCGCCGGCGCGCAGAATGTGTTCGTCTACGTCGTCGACCAGGAGCCTTCGCCGAACGCCACCGTCCTCGGCTACGCGCAGAACACCTCCACCGGCGCTCTCACTCCGCTCTCGGGCACGAAGTTCAACTCCACTCTGAATACCTGGCAGGGTTACACCGCGGGCGTAACGCCCAGTGCCATCGCCTCTGATCCCACCGGTCGTTTCGTCTACGTCACCGACCAGACCGCCAATCAGATCTACGGCTACCAGATCGACAACGCCCACACCGGCAACCTCACCGCGCTGGTGTCCAGCCCCTACGGCACCGGCCTCTTCCCGGTTTCGGTCATCATCGACCCCCGCGGCAAGTACCTCTACGCCACCAACTACAACAGCGGTACGGTCAGCTCCTTCGCCATCGACGCCGCCAGCGGCTCGCTCAGTGGTGTCGCTGCCTCCGGAAGCTTCACTACGGGTACACGTCCCACCTGCGTCACTATCGACCCGGCGCTGGGCATCTACCTTTACACGTCCAACTACCTCGACGGCACCATCACGGCTGGTCAGCTGAACCCCAATACCGGCTCGCTCCAGGGTGTTGCAAACTCACCATTCACCGTCTCGACGCTGCCGGCGTGCATCGCCTCCGTTCCCAACGGGCCGCACTCCTTCCAGCTCGCGAATCCATAAGCAACACGAAGCTCTTCACCAAGCGCTCCGGTCCGCCGGAGCGCTTCGCTCTTGTGCTCCAATAGCTCTATGTCTCACACTTCCAGCTTCACCCTCGGCAGCGTAACGCTCGGTGGTGGCCCGCTGTTCCTCATCGCCGGCCCCTGCGTCATCGAGTCCGAGCAGCACGCCCGCCGCATGGCCGACGCCATCCAGCGCATCGCCTCCGACCTCGGTATCCCGTACATCTTCAAGGCTAGCTACGACAAGGCCAACCGCACCTCTATTCGCAGCTTCCGCGGCCCCGGCCTCGCCGAAGGCGCGCGCATCCTCCGTGCCATCGCCGAATCCAACCGCCTTCCCGTCCTCACCGACATCCACACCTCCGAGCAGGCCGCCGAGCTCTCCGACCGCCTCGGCCCCGTCGACGCCATGCTCCAGATCCCCGCCTTCCTCTGCCGCCAGACCGACCTCCTCATCGCCGCCGCCCAGGCCGCCGCCACACCCAACCGCGCCGTCAACGTCAAAAAGGGCCAGTTCGTCGCGCCCTGGGACATGCGCCACGCCGTCGAGAAGGTCCGCGAGTCCGGCACGCCCCGCGTCACGCTCACCGAGCGCGGCGCCTCCTTCGGCTACAACAACCTTGTCGTCGACATGCGCTCCCTGCCCATCATGCGCGCCATGGCGCCCGTCGTCTTCGACGCCACCCACTCCGTGCAAACCCCCTCCGCCGCCAACGGCGTCTCAGGCGGTCAGCCCGAGTTCATCCCGGTCCTTGCCCGCGCCGCGGTGGCTGCCGGCATCGACGGCGTCTTCCTCGAGGTCCACGACAACCCCGCCGAAGCCAAGTCCGACGGAGCCAACGCCCTCCACCTCAACCGCCTCCGCCCCGTCCTCGAGACCCTCCTTGCCATCCACGCCGCCGTCCCCACTGCCGCTCAATGAGCGAGCGCAGCGCGCAAAAAAAGGCCCCCGTCTCGGGGGCCATCTGCCTTGGGGTTGTTGCCTGGGGCCTTGACGCGAAGCCGTTTCACCTGCGGCATCACGTCGGCCGGAAACCCATCTCTCCAAAAATCGTCCCGGCCAGCCCTCGGCACTACTGGTTGAACGGGTCAGCCGACAAAAAGACAGCGCGATCGGCAACCGACGTCCTGTGAAAATCCTCTGAATTTCTACTTCGTCGAGACGTCAAGAATCTTCACCGTCGGCGTCTTCTGGTCCCAGCCGTCCCCAACTCCCTCAAAAATCAACCGAAAGTCCGCCCCCGCGCCGGGAGCAAGAGGCGCCGCACTCAAGGGCTGGGTGTCCACATAAGGCTGCCGTGTCCGGATAACCGAAACCGGAGCCGTAAGCGTCTGGGCTGTGCCGCCATCCACTCCGAAAACCGCCTGCACCGTCACGGCGGTCACCGTCTGGCTGCCGTGGTTCATAATGTGCCCGTCCAGGTAGGTCGAGCGCCCGCCCGACAGGCTCTCCGACTGGCTCGGCTGTAGATTCGTCAGCTCCAGATTCGTCGCGTAGGCCGCCCCACCCCCGGGCCCGGAGCCATGCCGTCCCATCACAAGCAGCCCCACAATAACGATCACAACCACTACCGCGGCAACTGCAGCAGCAGCCGTCGGGAAGCTCTTCTCTCGCGGCTGCTCGTTAAAGAGCGGGTCGCGGGAACCCGAAGAAAAATTTGTCTGCTCAGGCATCACGAGCGATTCTATACTGCACCATATCTTTCAAGAGCTTTCTTGGTTCGGCTTCACTTTGGCAGAGCATATGCCGAACCTCTGGAGTACTGTGGGACGAGGGTCCTTGATGTCCAAGCACGCCAGCTCCGCGAGTCTTCATGTCCTGCAGCCGCGCGCACCCATTCCTGGCGGCTCACGGCAGGAGCGTGAGCGTGACTTCATGCGTGAAGAAGGCCCCTACATCGTCCGTAGCGAACTCGACCGCATCCGCCCCGTCGACCCCGCGCCGAACAACCTCCTCAACCGCATCTGCCAGGCCGTCGACATCCTGCTCGGCCGCGGCCACGTCTACGTCGAACGCCGCCACCGCCACTAATACATCTACCTACTGAGTAGTAGGCTAGACCGCATTCCTCATGCGAAGATCTGCCGATTTCACCTTCTGCCGGAAGTCCTCGCCTCTGATCTCCACTACCAGACACATCTCCTGAAGCCTCGAACGCATGCGCTCTCCGATGCGATCTCCCAGCGTCTCCTCGCGCACCGCAGCACGTGCAGCGTTCAGCTCGCTCCCGCCCGGCGGCATATTCGAGTAGTTCGTCGTGATGATCGTCGTCCGGCGGTCGTTATAGCGAGTGTTCAGAATGTGCGCGACCGTGTCCCACACCCAATCCGTCGGCTTCGACGCGCCCAGCTCGTCAAGCACCAGCACCTCCGCATCGAACACCGGCTGCAGCACCTCAAGCTCCGTGACCTCGACGCTGCGGTTATAGCTGTTCTGAACTTGCTTCAGCAGATCGCGATAGTCAAAGAACAACCCCTTCGCCCCGCGATCCGTGATCAGCGATTGCAGTATCCCTACGGCAAGATGCGTCTTTCCGACTCCAATCGATCCGGTTAGCAACAAGCCCGTTCCGTCACCGGTCGGCAGATACTCGCGCACAAAGTTTCTCGCCGTAACAAGTGCCTTGGCCTGCGAGCGATCGCTCCACGGAAGCTGCGTCTCAAAATCGTCGAGCGTGCAGTGCGCATACCGCTGCGGAATCCGCGCCCGCTCGATCATCCGCGTCAACCTCCGCTCCGCTCGGCACTCGCACGGTTCCGCCACACGCAGCCCACCCGGCCGCTCCACCACACGCAGTCCAGAACCCTCACAAATCGGACAAATATCAGCCATCGGTGTCCCCAGTATCGCAGCTGGCGTCCATGTGCGAATCCCCTCCCCCACAGAGGAAAGCTTGACGCGCCCGATATAATGGAACTAGGGGGAGATTCACTTGGCCCGACCCCTTTGTCCCGCTTCCAGCGCGCTAAGGTCCGGACCTAAGTCATCTCTTCTCTAGATTTTGCGCAAGAACAGGGGGAGGGGGTTATCCCACCTCCAACCGCGCAAAATGATAAACTAGATCAAGCACCTAAAGGTCCGGGAGTCGGACCCCAAGCAGCAGCGCGACAGGCACATCGATGTCAGGAGTTGAACTTTCCGCCCTGGCAAGCGAACCGTTCTGCGGCGGGTTAGCTACGAAAGGATTCACACCATGCCCAAGGAAGGCATCCACCCCAAGTACGAGAAGACCAACGTCCGCTGCGCCTGCGGCAACCACTTCGAGACCCGCTCCACCCACAAGGGTGACATCGTCCTCGAAATCTGCTCCGCCTGCCACCCGTTCTTTACCGGCAAGCAGAAGCTGGTTGACACCGCCGGACGCGTCGAGCGCTTCCGCCGCAAGTACGCTCAGGCCGAAGCCAAGAAATAACTCGAAGGCAGTGCCAAAACGGAAGGCCTCCCATCACGGGAGGCCTTCTCTTCTTCCCTCGCTTCATCTAGTAGGGCCAGTAGCGCGGATAGTAGTACATCGGTTGTGGCGGAGCGTAATACACCGGCTGCGGCACGTAGTAAGGCTGCGGCACGTACATCGTTTGCGGCGGCGACTGCACCACAATCACCTGCGGCTGCGGTGACGCATACGCCTGGTACACCGGCTGCTGATACTGTTGCGGCTGAGCATAGCTCTGCTGCACAGGTGCAGGAGCATACTGCTGCTGCACTGGCGCCGACTGCTGACCGAACGCCTGATCCGCAGTCATGTAGCCCTGATCAACCATCGTCTCCTTGTGCTGCTCAATTGCCGCTGCACGCCGTTCGATGAGCGCTGGCTGCTGATAATCCTGCTCCACTTGCGACGGGATACCGAAGTCGTCGAGCACCTTCAGCGTCAGCTGCGTCTCAGGCTTCAGCGTAGGCCGCGGCCCACGCCGCGGAAGATTGATCAGGTCGATTGGCCACAGCACCGGAATCAGCCACTCGATCGTGTCGCGCGTTGGATGTCCCGTTCCATGGATTCGTCCCTCAGCATCCACGGGATACTTCGGCACGGCAACGACACGCGCATTGATCGGCACGTTCGTATCCGGTTGAATCATCAGCCGGTCGAACCGCAACTCCATCCAGCCCTTGCCCACGAAGTGCCCCGGGTCCTTGTACTCCTCGAAGTGACCGATGAGGTAGCTTCCATATGGAAAAACCACCCGGCTGTAAGCCTCCGTGTGACCCAGAGTGCACATGACAGGATCGCCAATGGCTTCCGTCTTCGATGAGATCTTGTCCGAGACAGTGCACTTCAGTACGGAGCCTGCCGGAACAAGCTGTTCGGCAGACGCAAGAGACGGTGATGCAGCGAGAAGGAGAGAGAATGTAAGTATGAGCTTGCTCTTCATGGGAACCCCGGAGACCACGCGGGCTCAACTTTCAAGAGTCCGGCTGCTGCTGCGCCTGCAACATAGCGACGCTCAACTAGCGAGTGCGCCGGCTCCCATCGAACTTGTGGTGGAAGCCGAGATCGAAGAGTTCCACAATCATGCGCTCGTTAGTTTTTTGGCGTCAACATTTAAACTGCAAATTGCGCCTTTGAAATTGCGTCGCCGCACGTCTATATCGCATGCGGATGCACCGCTAAGATCAACACGATTCAACTACTTTGCGCAATTGAGGTTAGTAAGAGAAATCGTTCGCCAACATTCCAGTTCGGCGACAGACCATCGCGCGGGATATCCTCGATCAAGAGAAAGTTGCTGTGGATAAGAAGTGGACATCGATGATTGAGCGCGAGTTGCCGGCTGATGCGAGCGTGCCCGCCGAACTGCAGATCGGCAGCGTGCGCATAGCGCCTGCAACCGTTCTTGCTCCCATGGCCGGCGTAACCGATACGGTCTTCCGCCGCTTCATCAAGAACGCTTCGATTTACTCCACCACGCAATCGAGCGGCATACCGAGCGACGTTGATCTCGAGACATCGAACGAGATCTCAGGCTGCGGTCTGATCATGACCGAGTTCACCTCTGCAGATGGTCTGAGCCGCATGCGCGAGACCAAGCGTAAGCGCTATCTCACGTACTACGACGATGAGCATCCTATCTCCGCGCAAATCTTCGGCTCGAATCCCGAGACGCTCGCAGAGAGCGCGCGCATCTGTGCAGATGCCGGCTTCGATCTTGTTGATCTGAACCTCGGCTGCCCGGCGAAACGTGTTGTCAATTGCAATGGCGGGAGTGGCTTGCTGCGCGATCTTCCTGCCATTCACAAGATCTTCGAGCGAGTGCGTGCAGCGGTGACGATTCCCTTCACCGTGAAGTTCCGCATGGGATGGAACGACTCGAACATCGTGTGCGTGGAGCTTGCGAAGATGGCTGAGGAGTGTGGCCTCAATGCCGTAGCGCTGCACGCTCGCACGCGCGAGCAGGGTTACTCCGGCGATGCGCGCTGGGAGTGGATCGCCGCGGTGAAGGATGCAGTGAAGGTTCCTGTCATCGGCAACGGCGACATTCGCACGCCCGAAGATGCCGCTGCGATGATTGACGCCACGCGCTGCGATGCAGTGATGATCGGTCGAGCCGCGCCTGCGAACCCGTGGATCTTCCGTCAGATTGCACAGTACACGGCTACAAAGCGCGCGACTGGCATCGGCCGCTACGAGAAGCCCACCGAGATGGATCGCTATCGCATGATTCGCGATTACTTCGAGCGGCTATTGCATGAGATTGCAGAGCATCCCGAGGTTGTTACACCTGCAATCACTGATGAGGCGAAGCGGCAGAAGCGGGATCACGAGAGCGCGCAGCGCGACGCCATCGGCAAGATGAAGCAGTTTGCAAGCTGGTTTACACACGGCGTCCCCGGCGGAGCCACGCTGCGCCGCGAGATCTTCGAAGCAAAGCGCGGCGCCGAAGTGATGGACCGCATCGAACGTTTCTTCACCGCGAAGATGGACGAACTGCCAGAACAGCCACCACTGGAACCCGATGAGGAGTTGAACGCCGCTCCAGCTTGGATGGGCTGAATCGTTAGCGAACCTTCAGCGTGGTATGAGCACCAGCGCCGTCATAGCTGGATCAACCTCTAGATCTGGCATGCACTCTCTTTGCGATTTGGAACATTGCTAGGACTTGACCGCGTTCTCGACCTCGTTCCACTCGCTCTCGCTGAGATGGATATCTGTCGACTTCAGGTTCTCTTCAAGGTGCGCCACGGAGCTCGTGCCGGGAATTGGCAGCATTACCGATGAACGATGCAGCAGCCAGGCAACGGAGAGCTGGGCGACAGATGCCTGGTGGCGCTTCGCAATCTGGTCGAGCTTGCCGCCGGGCTGCGCGAGTCTGCCCGCGGCGACCGGGAACCACGGAATAAACCCTAACTTGTGCTTCTCGCAGTAATTCAATACTTCCTCACTCTTGCGCGTCGTGAGGTTGTACTCGTTCTGCACGCTGACAATGTCGACGATCTCGCGCGCCTTCTCAATCTCCGCCACGGACACTTCACTGAGCCCGATGTGTCGAATCTTTCCCTGCTCCTGCAAACGCTTGGCTGCGCCGAGCGACTCTTCGACGGGCGTCTTCGGATCAATGCGATGCAGTTGCCAAAGATCTAGACGGTCAACCTTGAGGTGACGAAGGCTCATCTCCACTTGTTGCGTCAGGTACTCGGCGCGGCCGACGGGGGCCCACATGTCGGGACCCTGGCGAGTAAGGCCGGCCTTGGTCGCGATCACCAGGCCACGCTTATACGGTGCGAGCGTCTCGCCGATGAGAATCTCGCTGACATCCGGGCCATACGAGTCTGCAGTGTCGATGAAGTCGACCCCCAGCTCGACTGCACGCCGCAGGACTCGCTTGCACTCCTCGCGGTTCTTCGGCTCGCCCCAGATACCTTTGCCCGTGATGCGCATGGCGCCAAAGCCAAGTCGATGAATCTCCATGTCGCCGCCGAGGCGGAAGGTGGTCGTAGTCTCCGTTGCAGTTGCCATCGCAAATTTCCCCCTGGCCCGTTCGATGCGAAACTGGTCGTGGAGGACGCAGAGGATTTTTGTCGCGACTACATCTGCTCGAACCGCCTATCAGATCAGCCTTTGCCGCCGCTCCGCCGCCAGACAACACGAATCTGCTGACGCCAGCGCTCGTCGAGCGCGAGGAGATTCCACTCAACCGCGGGCGAAAGATAACGCAACACTATCTCTGTCGCCGGATGAATGTGAAGCGCGGGCGCGACAAGATAAAGACGCGGCGGAAGTGGCGAAAGTTCTACGCCGCGGAAGTAGCCGTGTCGCTGGAACTCGCCAAGCCCCGTGTTCGGGTCTGCAGTCTCGCGATGATGATGCCGAACGCGAATCCAGTAATCGAGTCCCTGCAACGCGAAGTGTAGATCGTCCTGCGCTTTGAGCTCGAGCACGGCGAGTCTTCCGTCAACCGTCACTCCGAGCAGATCGAGCATGCCGCGATCGCTTGCACCGGCTATGGCCGGAACCTGCGTATAGACGTGCTTCGGATCGAGACGCGGGAGCACGCGCGATGAATGGTTGTTCGGGGAGCCTTCTTCTCGGAGCTGCGAGTCAGGCTCGATACGATTGCCGCGCGTGTCTGGATCGGGATCGTTAGCAAACAAACTGAGACCCTGCCTCGTGTCACCGGACCTCTTGTGGGCCAGGTTGCGCGTGAGTGGCGCGAGATCGTGACGCAGCACAGACTCGAGCCAGCGCTCCGGCGCCGCGCGATAGAGCGGATCTTGCGCGGGGTTCACTGCAGATGTTGCAACTCTGCCACGCGGGGGAAGCCGTGAGTGCGCTGGTCCGGTCGACGCCGAACCGATGCGACGATGCGGTGGCACAGCGATCTTGCGTTCGATGCGCGGCGTTGGGCGCCGGCGCTCGAAGAGTTCCCTGACGCGTGCGTGAATCTCATCACGGGTCGCGGGCGTCAGCGGCATCTCGGCCTCGCCGGTACCGAAGGTGATTTCGAGCGTGTGTGCGAAGCTGCCGGGCGCCAGGCTGATGCGAGCTCGCGCAAACTCGAGCCCGTGTAGAAGAAATGCAAGCTCCGAAGTGCTGCGCAGACGCTGTTCGACCCGTGCGTGATCGTGTTGTGGCACAAGCTGCATAACCTGCTCAATCG
>Ga0070764_10000474_pt1 | contig 15818 bp, 13 predicted proteins | sample HubBroMetageWRM4_FD_67287 | JGI IMG/M metagenome (GOLD analysis project Ga0070764, IMG submission 67287) | Warmed soil microbial communities from the Hubbard Brook experimental Forest, New Hampshire - Hubbard Brook CCASE Soil Metagenome WRM 4 | ecosystem: Environmental > Terrestrial > Soil >... | reverse complement strand
GTGGTGCCCACGATAAATCCACCCACATGATTTTCTTCCACTTCATGCGCCAGGTGCTTGTAGTCTGAGCTCTCGGCGGAAGTGAAGACGCCAAAGAAGTAGGGCATCAGCATCTGCCCAAGCTTCTCGCGCAAAGTCATTTTCTTTAGCGTGGATTCAACCCAGGCGGAATTCGCGGCAGCAGGAGCAGCAGCGGTTTTTGCGGCTGAGCTTCGTGCTTTCGTCGAGGAAGTTTTTTGCGAACGGGCGTAGGGAGTCATTAAAAGGAGCAGGAGCAGCGCGAAAATTCCGAGTTTACGCATCGCACTCATTCGGAACGTTCCAGGTTGACGCTCGCATCCCGCGGCTGTATATAACACACGATGGCATGACGCACAACGAATCCTCCCGCACAGTGTTTCGTATCGGTTTCGTTCTGATTGTGCTTGTCTTCGCGAGCATCTTCGGAGTGAGCAGCCTCGCGCTCCGCGAAACGCAGAGCGCGGCCGAACCGACATCGTCTCGACAGGCCGCCGAGCACACGCAAACAGGCATTGATGTCCTCGAAGAGCAAAACTTCGCGCCGCTCCGCGGCAAACGCGTTGGCCTGATCACCAATCAAACGGGAGTGGATGCGCGAGGCCGCCGCACCATGGATGTCATCGCTCACGCCGACGGCGTAAAGCTGGTCGCGCTTTTCAGTCCGGAGCACGGCATCGCCGGCCAACTCGACGCTAAAGTCGGGAATGCCACCGACGCCGCCACCGGCCTGAAGATTTTCAGCCTCTATGGCGACACGCGCCGCCCCACCGAGGAAATGCTGCAGGGCCTCGACGCTTTGGTCTTCGACATTCAGGATGCCGGCGTGCGCTTCTACACTTTCATCACCACGATGGGCTACTGCTTGGAAGCCGCCGCGAGACACAAAATGCCATTCTTTGTTCTCGATCGCCCCGATCCGCTCGGAGGCGAAAAGATCCAGGGTCCGATGCTCGATCCTTCGCGCATCTCCTTCGTTGGATATTTCCGCTTGCCGATTGTCTATGCGATGACGCTTGGCGAACTCGCCCGAATGTTCGCGGCCGAAAATAAAATGGGCCTCGATTTGCACGTGATCGCCATGAAAAATTGGCACCGCAGCCAGACGTTCGACCAGACCGGCCTGACATGGATTCCGCCCTCGCCCAATCTGCGCACGGTCAAGGAAGCGTTTCTGTACCCGGGCATCGAAATCCTGCAAGCGGCCGGAGTCTCGGTCGGTCGCGGCACCGATGCTCCGTTCGAACAATCGGGTGCGCCCTGGATTCACTCCGATGTTTTGCTGGGCTCCCTGACCCCGCGGCAAATTCCCGGCGTAAGTTTTGCTGCCGCCAGTTTTACTCCGAGCGACGGTCTTTACAAAGGCGAAGCCTGCGCCGGAGTCAAACTCACAGTCACCGACCGCAACGCGTTCGATTCGATCCGCACCGGCCTCGAAATCTCCGACGCGCTCCACCGCCTCTATCCCGAGCGCTTCGAGGTCACCAAGCTGATGGATCTGCTCGCCTCGCAGACCACCGTGGACGGCCTGATCGCCTACCAGTCACCTGCCAGTATCATCGCCAGCTGGGATAGCGACCTGGCGCAGTTCCGCACACTGCGCGCAAAATATCTGATTTACGATTGAGGTGCTTATGACCGGCGCGCGCCGCCGCAAATCGCCCTCCGGTGCGTTACCATAGCTCCATGCGCATCGTCTCCCTGCTTCCTTCGGCTACCGAAATTCTCTACGCGCTCGGCGTCGGCGATCAGATCGTCGGCATCACGCACGAATGCGATTTTCCGCCTGAAGTTCAGGGCAAGCCCGCACTGATTAAACCGCGTGTGGACCCCGCCGCTGCGCCCGCCGAAATTGATCGCCAGGTCAGCGACCTCGTCGCGCGCGGCGAAAGCATCTACGCGGTGGATGCCGACTTGCTGGCGTCGCTCGCACCCGATCTGATCGTCACGCAGGATCTCTGCCACGTATGCGCCGCATCGCCTGACGATCTTGCCACAGCGCTGACCCGTTTCGCGCGCGCGCCTCGCGTGCTAACGCTGACTCCTCATTCGCTCGATGACGTTTGGCAGGACATAATTCGGACGGGCGACGCAACGAACACGCGGCCCCGCGCCGAAGCATTGGCCGCCGAATTGAAAGCGAAAGGGCAAGCAGTCGCCTCGATGACCGCGGCTGTCAACGCGTCCACAGACGTGCAAGCGCTCGCCGCAGCCCAAGCTGCCGTGTCCAGTGCGGCGTTCTCAGCCAACACGAGAGCGTCTGCCGCTACCCAGACCCCCGTCCGTCCGCGCGTGGCATGTCTTGAATGGCTTGACCCAGTCTACGTAGGCGGCCACTGGGTTCCGGAAATGGTTGCAATTGCGGGAGGTGTTGACGCACTCGGTCGGGCAGGGCACCCGTCTTTCAAAGTATCAGCAGACCAGCTAGCGCAAAGCGGCGCCGACGTGATCTTAGTAATGCTCTGCGGCTACGACGCGAAACGCAACGCGAAAGAATTCCAAGCCACAAGAATTCCGTCCAACTGGGAAAACCTGCCGGCCTTCCGCAATCGCCGCATCTTCGCCGTAGACGCCAACAGTCATTTTTCGCGCCCAGGCCCGCGTCTAGCCGATGGCCTGCAACTGTTAGCTCACCTATTCCATCCGCGTCAGTTTCGATCGCCCTTGCCCGCCGACGCCTACGTAAAACTTTGAATGAGGCAGTCAGCTCGGGCTTTCCGTACTCTGATCTCGCCACGCGCGATAGAACAAAAGCCCCGAAAGTATCAACGCCAGCCCGATAGAAGACCGTACCGGCCTCTCCATCCAAATATTCACGGTAAGCGCCAAAGCCCCAGCCACGAAGAGCGCTGGCACAACCGGATAGCCCCAGGTGCGATAAGGCCGCGCAAGTTCGGGCGAAATGCGCCGCAGCCGGAACATCGCAACCACCGATAACGCATAAAAAATCCAAGCCGCAAATACAAAGAGCGAGGTCAGCTCTTCGAACGTACCGGTCAAGGCCATCAAACCCGCCAGCGTCCCCTGAAAAATCAACGCCCCACCCGGCGTGCGAAATTTAGGATGCACGATCCCCGTGACGCGAAAAAATAGTCCGTCCCGCGCCATCGCATAAGGCACGCGCGCGCCGCTCAATAGGGATGAGTTCAACGTCCCCAGCGCCGCGATCACCATCGCAATCGTGATCCACCCTGCTGCGCTGCTTCCCGCGAAGCTCCGGACCACGTCCGAAGCCACATGCGACGAACTGGCAACGCTAGCGAACGGCAAAGCGTAAAAACACACTGCGCTGAATAACAAATAAATCGCGCCCACCAAAATCGTCCCACCGATCAGCGCCGAAGGAATATTGCGTTGTGGTTGCTCCACTTCGGAGCCGACTCGATTCAAATCCTCCCAACCGTCATAAGCCCACAGCGCAGCCGCCAGCGCCGCAAAAAAGCTTGCCATGGTGCCAACGCCAGAACCAGCCGGCCAAAACGGATGAAAATGTTCCCTGCTGCCATGTCCAAACCAAAATCCCGCGGCGACAATCGCCAGAACCGAAGCAATCTTCAAAATCGTCAGCGCGATCTGCACGCGCCCGCCCAATCGTACCCCCAGATAATTGATGAAAGTGAAAAGGGCAATCGCTGCGACCGCCAACGGTTGCGCCCACGTAAAGGCGAAATCGTAAGGCTTGCCCGAAAAAGGGTTCGTAAGATGCCAATTAAAAATCGGCGCCGCGATCGCCGGAATCAGAAAGCTAGAAAAGCGCGCGAACCCCGCCGCGATGGACGCCGCCGAGCTCGATTCGCCCACCGTCGAGTGCATCCAGCCAAATAGAAATCCCCAAACCGGCCCCAGCCCTTTGCGCAAATAAGCATACTGCCCGCCCGCTTCCGGCAAAGCCGCGCCCAATTCCGCAAAAGAGAGAGCGCCAAAAAGCGAAAGCAGCCCGCCTGCGATCCAGGCGGCATACACGACGCTCACCGACCCGCCTACCGCGGCCATCTCGCCGGGCTTCAGAAAAATTCCGGTGCCCACCATCGTGCCAATCACGATGGCCGCCGCAGCCCAAGGTCCGAGCGCGCGTATCAGTTCAAGTCGTTCGCCCTTCTGTGTTGAAATCCCGATACATTTTCTCCCGCGCCGCGCAAAACAAAAACTCAATCCGGCGTGCCGTTTGCAACATGCGTCGAGCGCCGCGTCCACTCGCTGGCAATCGTGCCCACCGCAAAAGTCACAATCGTCCCGGCCAATACATACCAAGTCCAAGCCAGCGCTGTAAACCGACTCACCGCGATCATCGTCGCAAGCCCCGTCGCAAATCCCAGCAGTGCTCCATTTTCATTCGCGCGCGCATTCCAAGTTCCCAACAAAAACACGCCCAGCAACGCTCCATACGTGATGGACGCGATCGTCAGCCCCGCCACCAGCACCGGCCCCCAAGGCACCAGCGCGAGCAAGCCCAACACGACTCCCCACACCAACGTCATCCGCCGCGAAGCTCCCAACGATTGCGCCGTCGTTTCCGCGCGACGCCTCCCCATGTCCATCATGCTCGATGAAGCGAGTGAGTTCAACGAGCCGCTAGCGTTCGACATGGCGATCGCGAAAATCGAAGCCAGCACAATTCCCGCCAGGCCCACAGGCATGCGCTGCACAATGAACGCCGGATAAATTCGATCAGGATCGCCCGCCGGCACAATCAGCCCTCCACTCCGCATGTATACAAAAAGCATCACGCCAATCACCAGGAACAAAGTGAACTGCACCAAAATAATCACGCCGCTCACCAGCAGCGCCTTCTTGCTATCCCGCTCATTCCGCGCCGCCAGCAAACGCTGCACCATTGTCTGATCCGTGCCATGGCTTGCCATGGTCAGAAAAGTTCCTCCCAGCAATCCAGACCAAAACGTGTAGCTTTGCGTCAAACTAAACGCGAAATCGAAAACACGCAGTTTCCCGCCGCTCGCTGCAGCCACCTGCGCCACTTCCGGCCACCCGCCGGGAATCTTCTGAAGCAGCAAGAAAAATGCCGCTACCGATCCAGCCAAATACAAAAAGAATTGCACCACGTCTGTCCAAATCACCGCCCGCATCCCGCCCTCAAACGTATAAAACATCGTCAGCACAGTGATAATCAAAATCGAAACGCGATCGCCTGTGCCGAACGCCACACTAACTACTTTCCCGATCGCCGATATCCGCACACCCTCCGCCAGCGCACGCGTCCCCATGAAAACGACCGCCGCCACCGACCTCATCCGCGCGCCGAATCGCTTTTCCAGAAGCTGATAAGCAGTATAGAATTCTCCCTGGAAGTATTGTGGTATAAGAACGACGCATAGAATCACTCGCGCCACAAGGTAGCCCAGCACCAGTTGCAGAAATCCCAGGTTTCCGCCAAAGGCAATCGCCGGTGTACCGATGATGGTGAGCGTGGAAGTCTCTGTCGCGACGATCGAACAAGCCAGCGCCCACCACGGCGCTGAGCGGCCGCCCAAAAAGTAGTCGCGCAGATTTTGCTGTTCACGCCGGAATCGCGCGCCAAATAGCGTGATGCCAGCGAGATAGAGCACCAAGATGCCGAGGTCAATTGGGCTGATTTGCATTGCGTTGAACTAGATTGCTTCGCGGCTGCAGGTCGGGCGATGCTAACTGCACGCTTTCGACACTGTCAAGCATGGTGAAACGAATGAGTGAGCAAGATTCCGTGCCAGAAACTTCTTTTTATCTTGGTTTCGATGGCGGCGGCACGAAAACGGATTGCATTTTGATGGATGCGGATACCAACGTCCTCGCGCGTGCCACCGCCGGCCCATCGAATCCGCTGCGCGCCGGATACGCGAAGGCATGGTTCACGCTCAGCGACGCGGCCGATGTGGTGCTTGAGCGCCATCATCTGAAAGCCAGCGATATTCGCGGCATCTGTGCGGGCATCGGCGGGGCCGGCCGCGAATCCGTCGCCAAAAGAATCGCTACTTTTCTCGAACGCGCTTTCCCCGAGGCCGCGGTCACAGTGACCACCGACCTTGCCATCACTTTGAACGCCGCCGTCGGCGAGGGCGAAGGCATCATCCTGGTCGTGGGTACTGGCTCGGCCGCGTACGGACGTAACGCGCAAGGTCACACCGGTCGCGCCGGCGGACGCGGCCCCTGGTTCAGCGATGAGGGCAGCGCCTTCGACATCGGCCGCCGCGCGCTCGCCGCAGTCGTTCGCGCCGAAGAAAATCGCGGTCCGCAAACCGAGCTATCCGCGAAAATGTTGAAGTGGCTCGGCTGCAACGAATGGAGTCGCGTCCTCGACTGGGTGGTGAAGAATCCGGACGACGTATTCCCGCGGATTTTTCCACTGGTGGGCGAACTCGGAGACAAGGGTGATACCGTCGCGTGCGAAATCCTCACCACCGCCGCCGCCTCGCTCGGCGATCTCGCCGCCAGCGTCATTGAAAAGCTCGCTATGCAAGACCGCGAAATTTCCATCGCCAAGGCCGGCGGCACGAACGGGCGCAGCAAATTCTTCGACGCCGCGATTGACGCGCGCTTGCGTGACCTCGCGCCGCACGCACGCGTCATTGCGCTGCAAATGAAACCTGCCGAAGCTGCGGCGAAAATGGCGATTGGACTGGGGAAGCGCAAGGCACATGCCGGATGAACTTTCCGCGCGTGCGCAACGCGCGCGTTCCGCTCCCAAGGAAGATCTGCAAGCGTTGATCCATGAGCCGGAAGAGGAAACCCTGGTCGCCCTGCTGGATAATCCGCTCCTCGAAGAACCACACGTTTCGCAGATGCTCGAGCGCCTCGATTTGTCCGCAGCCGTCCTTACCGCCATCGCCGAAAAAGGGAAGTGGAGCGCGAGCGAAGGTGTGCGGCTACGCCTGGCGCGCCATCCGCGCACACCGCGCCGCTTCGCGATGGCTCTGCTCCGCCAACTTTACTTGTTCGACCTGGTGCGCGTGAGCCTGCTGCCCTCGACGCCCGCCGAAATTCGCCGTGTCGCCGAAGAATTGATGGTCATGCGCGTGCCGCAGTTGCCGATTGGCCAGAAATTAACCCTGGCGCGTCGCGGTCCTGCCCGCGTTGTCGGCGCCCTCCTTGCCGAAGGTCATCCCCAAGCGATCAAGCTCGCACTGGCCAACGCATTTCTCACCGAGAGCCAGGTCCTGAAAGTGCTGGCGAAATCCGGCGTGCCCGAACGCGTCGTTGCCGCCATTGCGCAGCATCCGCGCTGGGCCGTCCAGTACAATGTCCGCGTCGCGCTGCTTCGCAATCCGCACACGCCCATCCCAGTGGTGCTGGCGTTTCTTCCAAATCTAACGCTGCGCGACCTGAAAGATCTCGCCGAGCTGGAAGGCGTATCGCCGCACGTTCGGCGTTATATTCAAAAGGAAATTTCGCGGAGGCCGGGCGCAAGATGAGCATGCGAGGATAGCAGTAGGTCGGGGGATAGCTTTTGACTTGGTAGCGGCGCACCTGTGTGCGCCCCGGTCGCCCGGCAATCACCGATGCGGTCTGGAGACCGCCGCCCCCAAACTGCGTGCGCTTTTTTGCATGGTATGCAGCAGCTGAAGTGCCAGATTGTTGTTCGCAATCCAAGAGGCCCCATGCCCCATCGCAAAACCCAAATCCGCATCATCGTCAGCCTGGGCGCCGCAAGCTTCATCGCCGTCCTCCTCTACTCCTCGCTGCAGCAAACCAAAAACGAATACGAAGTCTGCGTCACATTCAAAGGCGCGATTCACTGCGCCACCGCGTCCGGCGCCACCTCCCAAGAAGCTATTCGCAGCGCCCAGGGAATTGACTGCGAGATGCTCGCCAACGGCCGCGATGAAAACATCGTCTGCCTGGACACGCCGCCGAGCAGCGAGCGCCAGGTCAAGTAGAGTCAATCCATCGCCCCGCGGTGTCTAATAGACGCGGCCGAGATGCGTCCAGCCGGTCTGGCACACGCTGTCGCCCACGAGGATGACCCGAGGATGAATTGACACTCAACCAGCCACCTCATAACATCAATCCGTTGCACCACGGAGGACCGACTTCACGATGACGCGTTGTTTGAACTGCGGGGCTGAACGGCTCGGCGATATCTGCGACGCCTGCGGCCTCAGTTCTTCCGCCGCAGAGTTTTCCCTGCGCCGCTCGCTGCTCAATCGCACTGCGTTATTTCTCGTCGGCGCGATCGCCTTCATCGTGGCCAGCGGCCGATACCCGGCGCTGGAACTGGACGGCATCGTAATTTTTATCGGCGTGGTATTTTTCCTCACACTTGGTCTAGCCATCATCGTCGAGCGCCGCGCGCTGCGTCATCAGGAAGTTGAATCTTTGAAACGTGTCTATTACGGCCTGCTCCCGCTGCCGTGGCTGCTAGCCGCGCTGCTCTACGCTAACGGGGCGCTCGATCGTTCCCCCGCGCACATCGAAAAAGCTCGGGTGATCAGCAGATTCTCAATGACCGGCCCAGTCCCCAGCCGCCGCCTTATCGTAAATTCCTGGCGTGCGGGCCATCGCTTCGAGCGCATTCCAGTTGACCGCAGCGATTTCGACCGCTTCACCAACGGCGATGTCGTGGACGTCCAGGTGAAAGACGGCCTGGTAAGCATCGCTTGGGTAGCCGGCGTTTCTCGCGATTGATCGCAGCGCGCGACGAAGCCGGATCTACAGCCGGGCCGGGTTCTCCCGCTTCAAAAATGTTCCTGCGCCAACCTTGCCCACAAACTTTCCATTCTCCACAATCACGCGTCCTTGTGACAAAACCGTCTTCGGCACGCCCTTCACCCGCGTGCCCTCGAACATCGAATAATCTACGCGCATATGGTGGGTCTTCACGCTAATCGTCTGCTCTTGGTCAACATCAAATACAATCAAATCCGCATCCGACCCGACCGCCACAGTCCCTTTGCGCGGATAAAGTCCAAACAATTTCGCCGGAGCCGTGGACACCAGCTGCACAAACCGGTTCGGCGAAAACCTACCGCCGTGCACCCCGCCGCTATAAACCAAACTCACGCGATGCTCGATCCCCGGCCCGCCGTTGGGAATCTTCGTGAAGTCGTCTTTCCCCAGTTCCTTCTGCTCTTTCATGCAAAATGGACAGTGGTCCGTCGAAACCACCTGCAGATCGTCCTTCGCCAACCCTTGCCACAATTTTTCCTGATGCCACTTCTCGCGCAGCGGCGGCGTAAACACATATTTGGCGCCATCGAATCCAGGTCCGTCCATATTTTCCAGTGACAAATATAAATACTGCGGACAAGTCTCCGCATACACGCGCAGCCCGCGGTCGCGCGCCTCGCGCACCTTCTCCAGAGCCTCGTTGCACGACAAATGCACGATGTACACCGGCGTCCCCGCCATCTCCGCGAGCGCAATCGCCCGCGAAGTAGCCTCCGCCTCCGCGGTCACTGGACGCGTCAGCGCGTGATATTTCGGCGAGCGTTTTCCCTGCGCCAGCGCCCGCTGCACGATCACATCGATTGCGCCGCCATTTTCCGCGTGCATGCAAATCATTCCGCCGCAGTCCGCCGCCACTCCCATCGCCTTGAAAATCGAAGCATCATCCAGCATGAACACGCCCGGATATGCCATGAACAATTTAAAAGTAGGCACGCCCTCGCGCACAAAAGCCTTCATTTCATCCAGCTGTGCTCCCGCAATATCTGTGATGATGCAGTGAAACGAATAATCAATCACCGCCTTGCCGTCCGCCTTCTTCATCCATGTATCGAAAGCATGCCGCAACGTCTGTCCCTTGTACTGAATCGCGAAATCAATCAAGGTCGTAGTCCCGCCGTAAGCCGCCGCCACCGTCCCAGTTTCGAAATCGTCAGCGCTGGTGGTTCCGCCAAATGGCATATCCAGATGGGTATGCACATCAATCCCGCCCGGCATCACCAGCATCGCCCGCGCCTCAATCACCTTGCCCGCGCCCTCCGCCGGCAAATTCAACCCAATCACAGAAATTTTCCCGCCCGTAATTCCCACGTCACTAACGTACGTGTCTGTAGCCGTAACAATCGTCCCGCCTCGAATCAAAGTGTCAAAGCGCATAACCCGCCAGCCTCCTCAATTTTCCCGTGAAGCGTTGTAGCTTACCGTACTTGGGCCGTAAAGCCTCGGCGTTTAGGCCGAGGATATTAGGCTTGCCTTTGATTTGTGTCCATCTTCAAATCCATTCCGTCGCAAGACCTATGGGCGGGCAGCCCAAAAGTAACACCTGCGGAGATAGGAGCAGCGCTGTAAGGCAGTCGGCCAAAGAACCCACCGAAGCCACAGCGCAAAAACAGCGGGACGCTGCAGGAAACCTCTTCACTTTAGGGAGAGGAGGATGTCAAACCTGTTGCCCGTTTCTTTGCAGGTTAGGAACGATCGAGTAGCGGGTCAGCTTCCGTTCGGAGCTTGTTCGGCGGTGCGTATTCGGGGCCATCGTGAAAGGCCAGTGGTTAGATGCGTCTCAATTAATGGCACTGAATTCCAGCAGCCGCCTTCGGCAGTGGACTGCGCCCGCGTGACCTGTTGGTCCCCGGGGGGATGAGGAAGGCCGTCGCGCTGCTGTTGGTGCTTCTTGCCCCCCCCGTTTTCGCGCAGGAGACCTCAGACCCAAGCAACGCCTTGTGGGCGTGCGGTCCGTCTGCCGGCAAATTTGACGTGGACGGCCCCCCGCAGATGTGGTGCCGCTGCAGGTGCCTTCAATGGGCGTGGCGGCTACGGTGAGGCATCCAACCCCTAGGATAGGACTCGATGGGCCGTGGCCAGTCGTTCGTCAGTGCCGGTAATTCCCATGCACCCGCTCTGTTGACTTTTTAAACAGACGCTTACTTATTCAGCAGCGTCGGCCTTGTCATAGCGCCCCCGGGGCGCCTCCGGGGAGTCCTATCTACCTCATTTCCCACCCTCTCGCTCACGGTTTTCTCCGACGTTGACTTTGGCCCGCGATTTGCATAAAACCACGCTGCATGTGCACCGTGGTTCAGAAGCGGTCGGAACCAAAATTTGAAAGGAGGACGATATGGCTCCCAAGAAAACCAAGAAATCCAGCACTAAGAAGTTGAAGAAAGTCCCGCTGAAGAAAGTCCAGAATTTGTCGGTCGCCCGGCACACGGGCTGGATTCAAATCTAGGCGCGGGCGCGCCCTTGCATCGGAACGGATTCCTGCCGGCCCAACAGGGCGTCGCGACATCTCATCTGGTCGCAGGCGTCCTGTTCGGCCGGAATGTATTTTTATAGTGCTGTTCCAATTCTCGGCAGAGCCTCCCGCCATCGCACGCGGCCGAATCCAGCAGCCGCGCCCGCATGCCAGTTCGCAGTGCCGCAAGCGCGGCGGGAGTCTCTCGCGAATTTGCCAACGCGATAGCCCTCTCGACATAGTCCTCACGCGACGGCACATCCCATTCTTGCAGCCGCGCGGCCAGCACTAACGTGCGGCTCGTCCGGCTCGCCCATCGATCTCCGTTGAATGTCAGCACCGGCACACCCTGCCAGAGGGCCTCCATCGTTGTGGTGCCGCCGTTATAAGGAAAAGTGTCGAGCGCAATATCGATTCTTCCGTAGGCTTTCAGGAATGTGAAGTGTTCCGCTGGCCGCTCCAGAGTCACACGTTTGGAGGCGACGCCGAAGCGAGCCAAACGCGCAAGCACGGCCGCACGGTTTGAGGACTGGTCAAGGCAGGTACTTTTCAAAATGAGCCTACTGGTCGGCGCATGTGTCAAAATCTGCGCCCACGTCGCGATCACCTCATCCGTGATTTTATATTGCGGCGCAAGACATCCAAACGTCATGAATCCGTTCTTCATGCAAGGTGGCGGAACAACGCGCGGCACCGGATACTGAACGCGGAATGCCAGATAACTACCGGAAACCCGCAGCACTCGTTCGGTGCAGAACCTTTCCTCCTCGACTGGCAGTGTTACCGCATCGCTGACAACGTAGTCGAAGGCCCGGATTCCGGTCGTAGCGTACATACAGAACACCGCGAACTGAACCGCGGCCGGTTTCCGCATGAACATTCCCAGCCGGTTTCGAAAGCTGTAACCGTTCAGGTCCACCAGAACGTCAACTCCGACTTTGCGAATGCGCCGCGCCGCTTCTTCATTCGAGAGGCCATTGATGTCATGGATCGAATCGCGAGCGTGTCGCTGGTACTCTTTGGCCGCGGTGGGATCTTGCACGTCCCAGAACAAATGAATTTCGAACGACGACCGATCGTGTTCGTTGATCACTCCCCACATCGGTTTCATCCAGTTGCGCGAACAAAAAAATGCCGAAACGTACCCAATGCGAAGCTTCTCGCTGCGGGAAGGCCCAAGGCGTCGCGCGCGCGTGCCGACCGGCGTCCGGGCCATGCGCCGCTCGAACCGCGCCTCCTGTCTTGCCCATGCCACGCGGGATTTCATTACTTCCGCGTTTCCTCGCATAGGACTTCCCGGAATAATCGTCGCGATTTGCCCCAGTGCTTTTCTTCGCAAATCAGGCTCCGCGATCTTGGCGACGGCGCGAAGCTCGTCAATCGCCTCGTCCACATAGCCCATGTGAAATAGCGATCGTCCCAGATACATCCGAGCATCGGCATCACCTGCATCCAACGCCACCGCGCGGCGAAAGCTTTCAATCGCCGCGGCGTAAGCTTCCGCGGAAAAGTACGTGCATCCCAAGCCGTACCACGCTTGAAATATCGTGTCATCCAGAGACACAGCGCGCTGATAAGCGTCCCGCGCCTGCGCCAAGCGCGCCGCTAGATACAGCGCATCGCCATGCCGCGCATGCAGTTGGCCGCAGTCCGGATATTTTTCCAGCGTTCCCCGCAGCCCCCGCAGAGCCCTCAGCCCATCGCCGCCCAGCAACAGCCGCGTCGCTCGTTGAATCGCTCGCCCGATCGCCGTGGGACCATGGTCAGCGCCGTCTTTCCGTCGTGGGCGTCTTGTGCGGTGCGTACGAGTTTGCATAGTTTGGCCCTCCTCCATTTGGCGAACGGGTAAGCGCAGAGGATATGCCAAACAGCGAGAAAAGTAGCGGTTAGAAAAAGATCGAATCCTGTGGCCCGCTACGTTGGAATAACGCAGGCGATTTTTGCAACGTACCAGAAATTCTTCATATCGGGTCAAACGAATCACGCCAAACCGAAGTCGGTGTCATTTTGACTCGTCCATCTTAGCCGGTCTCAACGTGTGAAAAACCATCCTAACGATCGTTTGACGCGCGAGGTTGAACTTCGTGCTCAGGGCATGCCGGGAACCGCGTCGCCCCACGCACGACTCTTGATCCTCCGTGCCTCTGCCGCAGGATGTTTAGTTCTGCACTCTTCCGCGAATCCCTTGACCTTCCCCCCAAGCGGCAGTGCTAGAATGGCGTCTCTTTTCCAGCCTGAGGCACGACGGCAACCCCATGACGCTGCGCGAGACGGCTCCCAAGCTTTCGCCCGAGCAATACGAAAAGAATTTCGCCGAGATATCTCCGCGCATGACCTCGCGCCAGGCCGCGGTCGAAGCCGCCCGCTGCCTTTTCTGCTTTGACGCGCCCTGCACCTTCGCCTGCCCCACTCACATCGACGTCCCGTCCTTCATCAAAAAAATTTCCACCGACAATTTGCGCGGCTCCGCCCGCGTCATTCTGGAAGCTAACATTCTCGGTCATAGTTGCGGCCGTGTGTGCCCTACCGAAGTTCTCTGCGAAGGTGCCTGCGTGATGCACGAGAAGGCAGAGAAGCCCATCGAGATCGGCCGCCTGCAACGCTACGCTGTGGACCACGTTCTCGATCGCAGTATTCAGCTTTTTCACGCGGGCGCTCCCAATGGAAAACGCGTCGCCCTCATCGGTTCCGGCCCCGCGTCGCTTGCCTGCGCCGTCGAACTCGCAAAACTCGGCTATCGCACCACGATTTTTGATCGCAATGAACTCCCCGGCGGTCTGGACACCTACGGCATCGCTGCCTACAAACTTCGCGCCAAAGATACGCTGCGCGAAGTCGAAATGGTTCGCGCCCTCGGCGTGGAATTTCACCAGAAGACCAACGTTGGCAGCGATGTCAGCTTCGCGCAACTCGAGAAAGATTTCGACGCGATTTTTATCGGCGTCGGCCTCGGCGAGACGGGCGCTCTCCAAATTCCGGGCGAAGATCTGCGCGGCGTCGTCGGCGCGATGCAGTTCATCGAGCCGACAAAAGTTCGTCCCTTCGCGCAGCTCACCATAGGCCGCCGCGTCGCCTGCATCGGCGCCGGCAACACCGCCATTGACGTCGTCACCGCCGCAAAACGCCTCGGTGCGGAAATGGTTCACCTGATTTATCGCCGCGGTGAGCAGGACATGCCCGCGTTCCGCTACGAGTACGATCTGGCAAAACTCGATGGCGTCCGTTTTCACTGGCACGCACAGCCTGTCAGAATTCTCGCCGACGCCGCGGGCCGTGTCGCAGCGATCGAATGCGTCCGCACGCGCACAGAATCTGTCCCAACCAACGAACGCAACGAGATCGCCATCATCCCGGGCAGCGAATTCCAATTGGAAATAGACATGGTGGTCCGCGCCATCGGCCAGGAGCCAGCAACAAAATTCATCCGCGCGGTGCAGGGAATCGCCCTGAAAAACAACGATACGATCGTCGTCAACGCACGCTTTCAAACCGGCAACGCCAAATATTTTGCCGCAGGCGACTGTGTCAACGGCGGCAAAGAAGTAGTGGATGCGGTTGCCGAGGGCATGGCCGCCGCTCGCGGCATTGACGCGTGGCTCGAAGCGCCGCGCGGAAAGAATTGACAGCCCGTGCGCGTCCCTGAATCATGGATCGAGCGCCTGCCAGTCCTGGAAGAGCTCGAACAACCCTGGGAACCGGTCCCGCGCGCGGCTCTGGTCGCCTGGATTATTTTTTACGCGCTGTTCCTGTACCAGCGCGTCCGCGGCGCTGGCCTGCTGCTGCTGATGGACGGCGTGTTCGTTCCCATCCACGAAGGCGGCCATCTTCTGTTCCGTCTCGGTGGCGAATTCGTCATGGTCGCCGGCGGCACGTTCCTGCAATTGTTTGTGCCTGTCGCGCTAGCCACATATTTTTTCTTTCGCCGCCAATCCCAAGCCGTAGCCTTCTGCCTGTTCTTTTTCTTTGAACAGTTTGTTCCGATCGCCACATACATGGCCGACGCCCGCGCCCAAGATCTGCCGCTGCTCACGGTGGGTGACTCCGAATACGTAATCCACGACTGGAATTATCTATTCGGAAAGCTCGGCGTACTCGAGCGCGACATCCAAATCGCAAGCGCAGTTCGCGCAATCGGCTGGCTGGGAATGCTATCCGTAGTAACCTGGCTAATCTGGCGCGGTGTGAACGACGTCGCGCTGCGCAACAATGAAGTGGGAGGTAATTGATGTCCGACCTATCCGTCAATTTCTGCGGCCTGCGCTCTCCCAATCCTTTCTGGCTAGCCTCGGGCCCGCCCACCAACACCGGCGGCCAAGTAATGCGGGCTTTCGACGCCGGATGGGGCGGCGCAGTCTGGAAAACCATCGGTGAGCCCATTCAAAACACCTCGTCGCGTTACGGCGCCATCGATCTAAACGGCGTGAAAATGATGGGACTCAACAACATCGAACTGATCAGCGACCGTCCCATCGCCGTCAATCTGGCAGAAATCGCCGAGGTAAAAAAACGCTACCCGAAACATCTCGTCATCGCCTCGCTCATGGTTGAATCCAAACGCGAAACCTGGCATGACATCGTCCGTCGCGCCGAAGATGCCGGCTCCGACGCGCTCGAACTAAATTTCGGCTGCCCGCACGGCATGAGCGAACGCGGCATGGGCGCCGCCGTCGGCCAGGTTCCCGAATACACCGAA
>Ga0070764_10000473_pt1 | contig 15830 bp, 18 predicted proteins | sample HubBroMetageWRM4_FD_67287 | JGI IMG/M metagenome (GOLD analysis project Ga0070764, IMG submission 67287) | Warmed soil microbial communities from the Hubbard Brook experimental Forest, New Hampshire - Hubbard Brook CCASE Soil Metagenome WRM 4 | ecosystem: Environmental > Terrestrial > Soil >... | reverse complement strand
GTGCCGCTCAACCCGGTGATTTTCGGCAAGGAAATTCCCATCGGCCTGGGGATGATCACGCTCGTGCTGGTGGCGATCGCAATCATCAACCTATTTACCAAGCCGCAAGCGACGATCGCCGGAATTATCTTCACGGTTTTACTCTTCACGGTGTTTGAGATTTCCGAGCATCGCATGCGCGTGCACGCCGCGGGCGCTGCGCATGTGGAACTCGATCAATTCAACCTGGCGCAAGAAGCGGAATTGACGCCCACCAGCGTCGGCGTCGCGCCCGGAAGTATTCTGGTTCCGGTGAGCACCTATTACGCGCTGTATCATTTGGAGGCGGCGCTGCGGCGCGTGCGCCAAAAGGAAGCAGAGATCGTTGTGTTGCACGTGCGCATGCTGCGCCGCGCGGCGTCCGGTGAGTACGACTTGGCGCCCGATCAGCTCTTCAGCACCATCGAGCAGCTGCTTTTCACGAAAGTGCTGGCGCTCGCGGAAAAAGAAGGCAAACCGGTGCGGCTGGCCGTGGCTGCCGCAAATGATTTGTGGGAAGGCATTCTGCGCACCGCGATGAATTTGCAGTCGAGCACGGTGGTGGCGGGCAGCTCGTCGAAAATGCCCGTCACCGACCAAGCTCGCGAAATCGGACTCGCCTGGGAGCGCATGCCGGAGCCGCGCCCGCGCGTCACGCTGGAAATTTTCACGCCCTCCGGCCAGGAGCAGATTTTCTATCTGGGCCCGCACGCGCCGCGCCTGACGCCCAAGGAAATCGATTTGTTGCACCGAGTCTGGCTGGAATTGAGCGACAAACTGCCCGGCGAAGAAATCCATCATCACGACATCATTCATTTCGCGCTGGGAGAAGTAGAGCGGGAGATGGCGCAGGGCGAGACGGATGCCGTGCTCGAGCGGCTGCGCCAGCACGTGCACGAAATACGCGACCGCCGGCTGGAGTCCGCTGACGCTCCCAAGAAATTGCCGGGGAGCTGAGTCCGGCGCGATCCGCGTACGGACCGCGCAGCCTACCCAGCGCACCATCGAATCACGCGATCGAATCTTGCACGCGCTTACGCGCGCAGTTCGGACGTGCAGTTCGGGCAGCGTGTCGCCTTCAGCGGAATCGACGATGCGCAGTAGGGGCATTCCTTCGTGGTGGCGGCGGGAGCCGGCGCGGGTTTGTTCCAGGCGTTCACCATCTTCACGATCAGGAAAACCGCAAAGGCCACAATCACGAAGTCCACCACGTTGTTCAGAAAAAGCCCGTAATTGAGCGTGGGTGCTCCGGCGGCTTTCGCTTCCGCTAGCGTTGCGAACGACTTTCCTGAAAGGTTCAGGAATAAACCGGAAAAATCCACTTTGCCAACGATCAGGCCGATCGGCGGCATGATAATATCCGCTACCAGCGACGTGACGATTTTTCCGAACGCTGCGCCGATGATGAAGCCCACGGCCAGATCCAGCACGTTGCCCTTCATTGCGAATTCTTTGAACGCTTTGAGCATGGTTGTTCTCCTCGCGCCTGTTACATCCTCGCCATATCGTGCATCAATCTGGACGCCAGCCGCTCGCAATCCTCACAGCGAACAGCCGGTTCCGTGCCATGGGGCTGATCCACGCTTGCTCCGCCTCTCGCGTTGCTGCGGCGGAGGTTAGCCGGAACGTGCGCGACTGGCAAGCGCGAATGTACTAGTTTGCGCTTTGGTAGGTTGCGGCGAAATCAGCGGCGCGCGACCGAAACCGCCGCGGCCAGTGCGCCGCGCAAGACCAATACGCCCCCGGCCAGCATAAACAGCTGCGATGCATGCCGCGCCGGCACGAACGGCACCGCGAGAATCAGGATGCCCACCAGCGCGAGCGATCCGGCGCGAATCATGGTCGCCAGTCGCGCAGCTTTCGCCTCCGGCCGCGTACCCGCTCGTACACCCCAAAATATGAAGATCGCCCCCAGCGCGACGATGCCTTCGGGACGCGCCGGCAGCCCGATCCGCCCCGTCGCAGCCAGCAAGATCAGCAGCGCGCCCAATAGCAGCACAATAAATTCGCTGAGCAGCCGAAAAAGATTCGTCGCTGTAGGCATCGTCGCGCAGTATCCGCGCGCCATTATCAGACAAGCCGCAACCCGACGCAATCAGGCGCTCCGTTCGGTGGCAGTGCCAAGCGCGGGTGTAGAAGTCGCCGTCGCTGGCGGCGCGGGTGCGGAATGATACAATGGGGTGTTTGCTTTAGTTCGCCGCGCTGGTTTGCAGCATCGAATACCTGGGAGAAAGTTCAGTGCATAAGGTGATCATCATCGGAAGCGGTTGCGCCGGCTTGACTGCGGCGATCTATGCGGCGCGTGCGGATTTGAGTCCGTTGGTACTAGACGGGTACGAGCCGGGCGGGCAACTGGCGCTCACAACCATGGTGGAAAATTTCCCGGGCTTTCCTGACGGCATTCTGGGGCCGGAGTTGATCGAAAATTCGCGCAAGCAGGCGCAGCGTTTCGGCACGGAGTTTCAATCCGGCGCGGTCACGTCGGTCGACTTGAGCCGCAGGCCGTTCACCGTCGTCGCCGGAAAAGAAACGTATCAGAGCGAGACCCTGATTGTCGCCGCGGGCGCGTCGGCGCGAATGCTGGGCATCGAATCGGAGCGGCACTTGCTGGGTCACGGAGTTTCCACCTGCGCTACCTGCGATGGTTTTTTCTTCCGGGGTAAAGACATCATCGTAGTGGGCGGCGGAGACACCGCGATGGAAGAGGCCACCTTTCTGACGAAATTCGCCAAGAAGGTAACTCTGATTCATCGCCGGAACGAATTCCGCGCCACGAAAATCATGCTGGATCGCGCGCGCGCAAACGAAAAAATCGAGTTCCTCACTCCGTACGTGATCGAAGAAGTTCACGACGTAAACAGCAAGTCCGTGGAAAAAGTAAGAATCCGCAACGAGGAAACCAAGGTCACCAGCGAACTGGAGACTTCCGGAGTTTTCGTCGCCATCGGCCACGATCCGAACACGAAGTTATTCAAAGGCCAGCTTGCTATGGACGAAAACGGCTACCTGATCACGCACGATGGGCCGAAGACCAACATTGAAGGTGTTTTCGCCGCGGGAGATGTGCAGGATCATCACTACCGCCAGGCTATCACCGCGGCTGGCTCTGGTTGCATGGCCGCCATCGAAGCGGAACGGTTCCTGGAAGGGCACAAAGGCTGACGCCACTAGCGCAATTGCTGCATAATTCAGAGTTCATGCCGCCACAACTGCACCGGTTGTTCCCATCCCAATCTATAAGGCTCGGCCTTTTCTGATGCGCGCGCTCCTGCTTCGTTTGTCAGAGAGCAAGCGCCTCGCGCCGCTGATGATGCGCAATGGCGTGAGCCGCCGCGTCGCTCGCCGCTTCGTCGCCGGCGAACATCTGGAGGACGCGCTGGAAGCCGCGCGGGAGGTGAATCGCGCACTGCAGCTGGCCAGCCTGGATTTGCTCGGTGAAAATGTATCCGACGAGGCGGGCGCACGGCGCGCGGCTGACGAATACATCGCAATTTTCGACCGCATCGCGCAGGAACATCTGGATGCGAATGTTTCACTGAAGCTGACGCAGTTGGGCCTGGACTTGAGCGAAGACCTCTGCCAGGAATTACTGGAAAAAATTGTCGCGCACGCTGCTGACCAGGCGAACTTCGTGCGCGTCGACATGGAAGGGTCAGCCTACACACAACGGACTGTGGAAATAGTGAAGCGCGTGCGCTCCGAGTACTCGAACGTGGGAACGGTGATGCAGACGTATCTCTATCGCACGGAGCAAGACGTTCAGGATTTGGTCGCCGTCGGTTGCCGCCTTCGCCTTTGCAAAGGGGCTTACCAGGAGTCACCCGAAGTCGCGTTTCCGAAGAAAGCCGACGTGGACGCCAACTACGTGAAGCTCATGAGAATCCTGCTGGCGAGCGGAATTTATCATGGCATCGCCACGCACGACCCAGCCATGATTCGCGCCACTCTCGATTTCGTGCGCGAAAAAGATATCAAGCGCGACCGCTTCGAGTTCCAGATGCTCTACGGCATCCGCACCGATCTGCAACAGAAATTGGTGCGCGATGGATACCGCGTGCGCGTGTACATTCCGTTCGGCGTGGATTGGTTTCCGTACTTTATGCGCCGCCTAGCCGAACGGCCCGCCAATGTGACTTTCTTCTTGCGCAATCTGCTGCCCCGTTCCTCGCCAAAGTCCGCCCCGCGATAGACCACTACTGCTGAGTTCCCTGAGATTGAGATTCCGGCGCTTCGGACATAAAATACGGCGGCGCTCGCGGCCAGCCCTCCCTCGCGAGCTGATATCTTGGTCTCACAGGAGAATCACACATGCGCCATGCCTCCCTTTGCCGGCTTGTTTTCGCAGCCCTCCTCCTGACTGTTTGCGGATGCAGCAAGACGTCCGCTCCACCCGCCACCGCTTCCGATAACTCAACCGCCAATTCGGCGAACCCTTCCGCGGCGAACGGCTCACCTGCACAGCCTGCTCCCACGCCGCCAACTCCGCCGCCCCCGATTGTGGTGCCTGTCGGCAAAGTGCTGACCGTGACGCTCGATCAAACCATCAACTCCAAAATCGCCAACAATGGAGACGCCTTCGCCGCGTCGCTCGCGGAACCTGTCACGGTTGACGCCAACGTCGTGCTGCCGACCGGAACTAAAGTCCGAGGCACGATCGTGACCGCGCAATCGGCGGGAAAATTCAAGGGAAACGCCTTGCTGCAGCTGACGCTCGATTCAGTCAGCGTCAATGGCGCGCGCTACCCGATCCAAACTTCCGAGTTTGAAGAGGCAGGGAAGGGGCGCGGAAAGAGAACCGCGACGGGCGCTGGAGGCGGTGCGGTATTTGGCGCAATCATCGGCGCGGTAGCGGGAGGTGGCAAGGGCGCGGCGATTGGCGCATTAGCTGGCGGAGGAGCCGGCACAGCGGCCGCTGGATTTACGGGCAAGAAGGATATTGTGCTGCCCGCGGAAACTAGGCTGCATTTTAAATTGGTGCAGCCGGTTTCACTTCAGCAGGGTGGTTAGGCAACTGTCCGCTACGACTTGCGGCAGATGGCGACGCCATCGCGCAGCGGCACGATCACGGAAAATAATTCCGGCGAGCCGAAGACAGCGCGGTTGAATTCCTGGATGGCGCGGGTGTTGTCGTCCTTGGGCGGCTCCGTCACGCGGCCGGACCACAACACATTGTCCGTGACGACCAGGCCGCCGCTCTTCAGCCGCGGCAGGGATTTCTTCAGCGCTGCGGGATATTGATGTTTGTAAACGTCAATCAGGATGATGTCGAACGAGCCCTCGGTGCTATCGATCAAATCCACTGCGTCGCCGGTCATGAATCGAATGCTCTTGCTCACGCCGGCGCGCTCGAAGTTTTTGCGAGCCAGTTCCGCGTTGGCCGGATCTCCATCGGTACAATAAATTTCGGCGCCGGGTCCCGCCGCGCGCGCAAACCAGATCGCGGAATAGCCGATAGCCGAGCCCATCTCGAAAATTCGCTTCGCTCCGGAAATCTTGGCCATCAGAGCAAGCAGCCGCCCGCAATCCGGCCCGATGATGGCGATGTCGTGCTCCTTCGCGTAGCCTTCCATGTCCGCGAGCACTGCGTCGCGATCCGGCAGCAGGCTCGATAGATATTTCTCAACCTGCGGTTCCAGAATTCCCGGCATTCTTGCTCCTAGGCCTGCGCGCTGACGTGCGAGCTGGCTTCTCCGAGCGATTCGCCCGGCTTCAGCTCGTGAATTTCCAGGCCGCTGATGTCTTGCGTGAGCTGGCGAAGCTGTTCGGGCCGGCCCATTAGCTGAGGAAACGTTCCAAAGTGCATAGGGATTACGTGACGAACGTTCAAGAAGCGAATGGCCATGGCCGCTTCGCGCGGGCCCATGGTGAAGTGATCGCCGATGGGCAGCAGCGCCACATCCGGCGCGTAAAGTTCCGCGATCAGTTTCATGTCGCCGAAGAGCGCCGTGTCGCCCGCGTGATACACCGTCAGCCCGCCGGGAAGCCGCAGTACGTAGCCGCAAGCTTCACCGCCATAGACGATGCGGTCGCCGTCGAGTATTCCGCAGGAATGCACCGCGTTCACCATGGTCACTTCCATTTCGCCGACTTTCTGCGTGCCGCCTTTATTCATCGCGTTGTTATTAGGCACGCCTTTGGATTCCAGCCACGCGCACAGCTCATAAATTCCCACCACTTGTGGTTTGTATTTCTTGCCGAGCTCGACGGCGTCTGCGATGTGGTCGAAATGTCCGTGTGTGATGAGCATAGTGTCCACGCGCTCGAATTTCTTACTCGCTGCGGGGCAGAGAGGGTTAGTCAGAATCCATGGATCCACCAGGATTACTTTGTCGCTCGGTGTGTCAATGCGAAATGCTGCATGGCCCAGCCAGGTGATTTTATTGCCGCGTGTGTGTAACATTGCTCGATCCCTCCAGCTGATATGACTATGAATTGCTGAAAACCTTGCGAACTACTTCGCTCCGCCGTGCCCGCTCGCGGCGCCGCTGCTGCCTGCAGGGCCAAGTGTCGCGCGGAACGCTTGTTCGAACACTGGCTGCGACCGGGTTCCCAGGAAAAATCCCAGGACTTGCCCTTCGCGTCCGTAGAAAATAGTTTGCGGCATCGTCCCTTTCCACTCCGGATTCACGCCGTCGTAAAAAGCGTCCAGATCAATCCCGGGTTTCTGGCGATAATTCGGAAATTGTGGTTGCGTGCGCGCGATGAATCGCCGCACCAGGTTCATGTCCGATTCGTCGTCCATGTCCACGCCAATCACATTGACGCCCTGCGATTTGAATTCCTTGGCCAGCTCCACAATCATGGGGTATTCGTCTCGACAGGGCTCGCACCAGGTGGCCCAGAAATTCACCACCAGCGGCTTGCCTTTGTATTTCGCAACCAACTGCCGGTAGCCCCCAAGGTCAATCAGCGGTGGGTCCGCGGCGCCGGCCGCCTTGCCGGCGTGTGGCGTAGCCTTGCCCCCATCTGTCATTTGCGTGCGCCCCGCACGAGGGGCAAAAAGCGTCACAATCAGGGCGACCGCGAACGTCAGAACAATTCGGCCGTGATGCCGCATGCGGTGGGTTTCCTCTCTCATTCAGCTATTCTATCGGTTTGACTGGACCGGCGGCAACCCGAGCGGTCGTCGGCTCGCCAGCCTGAACGCGGCGGTCAGCCTCCGATTAGGCGGCGCCGTCGCAACAATCACACTGCGGATTTCGATGAGCTCCTGAGATTCCGTTAGTCTATCAGCTCCATCCATTGTTACGATTTGCCCCTCGAGTCTTCGCGCTTTAACCTTGCCTTCATGTCAGTCTCACTTGCTACCGCCTGCTTCGCTCTTTTGGCCGCCGTGCTGTATTTCGTGTCCTACAAGCTCAGAAAGACGGCCGAAAGAAAAACATTCCACGCCAAAGACGCCGCGTGACGCTTTGGACTCCGCGCACGAGCCGCCGCGGTCAGCGCGCCTCTCGGCCCTTTCGAATCGACCTGCCTCCAACGCGACGAATAGCAGTTCCGCGTGTGCGCCCGGCCATCGCTGCGCCTTGTATGCCAGCGGACCGCCATCCCCGGGTTCACGTTGCAGCATCCCGGGCCTCACTATGTAGCCAAGAATGGTTGAAAGGACTTGGGACGCATCTGGGTTCGACGCGCGCATCGGCCGTTGGGTCGCCTTCGCAGGACTCCCCTGTGGCTGGTAGCGACTGGCGGGACCTACATCGGGCTGCAGTTCTAGAGTTCGACCTGGATAGATCGGGCAAACCCGCAGAGGCGGCGAAGGACGCCATTAGCGTCCGATCTTCGCTCAATGGCGGTGTCCTGAACGAGGAGCCCGTCGCCTTACGGGACGTTATGTCTGCTTGGATGCCTGGAAGGACGGCATTAACCGAAGTATCCGCCGGTCACAGATTCGGGAGTTTGACGCCGAATAGAATCGATAGCCCATGCATTCTCGGTTCCCCCCATCCTTTCGAAATTTGGTTCACATCCGGCGCGGCCCAGTGCTTGTACCTGCCTGGCTTTGGTGATATAAAAATCGAGGCGGAGGTCTTGGAGCATCATCCCAGGCTAAACCGTTCTAAAACCTCTTCTTCGAGGAGACCTCGAAATGGCGTACGTGATTGCCGAACCTTGCATCGGAACGAAAGACACAGCCTGCGTAGACGTCTGCCCGGTGGATTGCATCCACCCGCGCAAGGATGAGGCGGACTTCGAAGCCGAAACGCAGCTCTACATCAGTCCCGTGGAGTGTATTGATTGCGGGGCGTGCGTGCCGGTATGCCCGGTAACGGCTATTTTCGCGCTCGAAGATTTGCCGGAGAAGTGGGCCAACTTCACGCCGATCAACGCGGATTGGTACACCAACAAGAAAGCCTAGTGTACTTTAACAGCGCGCGCCACCGCGTTGCGGCTCCAGTTTCGGCTATAGCTTCCTGACGCGTTTGATTGTATGCGTCGCGCTCGCTTTTGTAGCTTGGCGGCGGACCTAGACTTCCAGCCCCAGAACTTGGCGGCCGCTGGGGCTAATCATGCTGGGATTCCACGCAGGTTCCCATACGATTTCCACTTTCACGTCGCGGACTTCCTCGATGGCGGCCACACGCGCGCGCAATTGCTCGGGAATTGCCTGCGCAGAGGGGCAGCCCTGCGTCGTCAATGTCATTTTCACCGTTACATTTCCCGCGTCGTCGTATTGCACGTCGTAAATCAGGCCCAGGTCCACAATGTTGATCGGAATCTCCGGGTCGAAGCACTGCCGCGCAGCGTCTAGAATCCGTTCTCGGTCAAGCGGCATAGGTCATCTCCCGTCGTGCTATCACCGTTCATTGGATGCGGTATCCGCGTTGTAGTCGCCACGGTTCACTGAACCAGCGTGCTACACAGTCGCCAGAGTGTCAACTTTTCCTAATGCAGCGCCACATGAATTCGTTGTTAGAATGATGCGCGCCAGCGTGCGTCGTGAGTTGCGAGCTCCACAGGAGACGCTATCTTGAAAGTTGATTTCCGTTCCGCCGCACTTCTAGCTATGGCCGCCATTGTTGCGGCTGCGGTCGCTCGTCCCATGCAGAGTTCTGCCCGCTTGCCGCAGGAGGAGCAAAGCGAGAAACCGAAACGGTCCGCCGAACCGCCTCCGCGAGTCATTCCCATGACGGCCAGCAATTTCGAGTTCGATCCGGCAGTAATCCACCTCAAAGTCGGCGACAAAGTTCGCTTGCAAGTAATCTCCTCCGACCGCACGCATGGGCTGCACATCAGCGCGTTTCCAGATGGCGCGAAGGCCAACACGGCGCCGGGCCTGGCTTTCATCTTCGGCGAAGATTGCTGGAAATTGAAGAAAGGCGAATCCGTGCCAGTGGACATCGAAGCCACCGAGCCGGGAACGTATTCATTCCTGTGCTGCAAATTGTGCGGCCCCGGTCACAAACGCATGAAGGGCCAGATCGTCGTCGAACCCTAGAGAGCGAACGAAGCGGCGCGGCGTTGAATTTCAGCCCGGGCGGTGCTTAGGAATCGTTGCGGATGCCTTCCCGCGCCGAATCCTCGGCAACTGCTCGTCTCCCGGCCGCCGCATCTCACCCAACGCTCGCGCCCACGATTTGGCTTCTTCGCGCAGATCCAGGATTGCCAGTCCGCGGTGATCGGCGGGGAACCGCGAGATTTTCACAATGCCAGCCGCCAGCAACGTTTCCGCGCCGTCGCTGTTGCCGCGCCGGTAGTGATGAAACGCGGCGGCAATTTGTATGATTCCTTGTAGGAAGGTTTTTTCCGGCTCGCCCTCTTTCAGCCAGACCTCTTCCCACACCTCGTGCGCTTCAAAAAATTCACGCGCGTTGAAATGCCGCAGGCCGCGCTCGAATTTTTCTTCCTTCTCGCTGGATTTCATCGCGCGCTGGTCCGTTTCCCGTTAGAATTTCTTTGGATTTCGTGGTTGCGTGTCATCATAGCAGCCTGGAAAGAGCGAACCTCATGGAAATTAAAATCGCACTGCCTGGTGCACGGCTCGGCGTCGTCGAAGCCGACGGCGCCAGCGTCGTCCTGGTGCATGCCGACCTCGCGAAATTGATGGACGAGGTCTGCGCCCGCAAACGCGCTGAATTCACGGTGGAGAGTCTTGCCGAGGCGGAGCCGGTTCGTGCCGTGCGCGCCATGTTCCGCGAATGGGGCATGGACCCATCGAAGTATCGCCCCTCGTCGGAAGCGCTACTGCGCCGCGTGGTGCAGGGTAAGGGCCTCTATCGCGTATCCAACGTCGTGGACATCGGCAATCTGGGCTCACTCGAAACCGGCTGGCCGTATGGCTGCTACAATCGCGCGAAGATTAATCCTCCAGTCGCCTTGCGTCGCGGCGCCGCCGGCGAAAAATACGAAGGCATCGGAAAACAAACATGGCATCTGGAGGGCCGGCCCGTGCTGGCCGATTCCGCAAGTCCATTCGGCAGCCCCATCAGCGATTCCACGCGCAGCATGATCACGGAAACTGCCAAGGAAATTATGATCGTGATTTACGCGCCGGCGCGCGTTTCGGACGCGGCGCTGAATCTGGCGATAACACGCCTGAAGGAACGCCTTACGCACTTCGCCAGCGCTGCCGACGCCCGCTCGGAAATTTGCGCCGCCTGAAGCGTCGAACCGAAACAGGAAACCACCGCCGCTGCAATGTCGTCCCATGAAATGTGTTGCTTGTTCGTGAACGCAATGCGCCGAACTGCGTTTGAGTACTCCCGCGAATTCGGGTTATCCTGTTAATGCTTCAGCGAGGCCCCGAGTGGCGAAATTCCAGTTTGTCCTCCTCATCCACGCGCATCAGCCGGTTGGAAACTTTGATGACGTGATTGAGCGCGCCTACGCGCAATCTTATTTGCCTTTTATCCAGGTCCTCGCGCGCCATCCTTCCGTCCACGTGGGTTTGCATTACACCGGCTCGCTTCTCGAATGGATCGAGCGCGCCCATCCCGAATATTTGGATCTGCTGCGCTCGCTGGTACAGCGAGGCCAGGTGGAAATCGCCGGCGGCGGATTCTATGAGCCGATCCTGGTCGCCATTCCGCCCGGAGACCGCAAGGAGCAGATCTCCCGCCTCGCCGATTACATCGAAAAACATTTTGGCGCGCGTCCGCGCGGAGCATGGCTCGCCGAACGCGTTTGGGAACCGCAGCTACCTTCGTCCCTCGCGCCCGCTGGCGTCGAATACACGCTGGTAGACGACAACCATTTTCTCGGCGCTGGCTTCGAACTCGAACAACTATTCGGCTACTATCTCGCCGAGGACCAGGGCCTCTCCGTAAAAGTTCTCCCCGGGCTGAAACCGCTGCGCTACCTGCTGCCTTTTCGCGCGCCCACGGAGACCATCGAATTTCTGCGCGCTTGCGCGAAGGAACATCCTGGCGGCTTCGCGGCCATGGGTGACGACCTGGAAAAATTCGGCGTGTGGCCCGGAACGAACAAACTTTGCTACACGGAAGGCTGGCTGGAAAATCTTTTCCTCGCGCTCGAGCAGAATTCAGACTGGCTGCAGACGGCGACGCCCGGTGATGCGATCAGTTCGCACCCTCCGCTCGGACGCGCGGACCTTCCTACCGCTTCTTACACCGAAATGATGGAGTGGGCGCTGCCAACTCCTGCGCGGAATCGTTATCACGCACTGGGCGCTGAATTTGCGTCGCGCACGGAAATGCTACCGTTCCTGCGCGGCGGCATCTGGCGCAACTTTTTCTCGAAATACGGCGAATCGAATCTGTTGCATAAGAAAATGCTACACGTGTCAGAAAAAGTCCGTAAGCTCTACGAGCATCGTCAGCCACTAGAGGCATTCCGCGACGCGCGAGAACGCGCCCGGACGTTGACGCTGCGCGGCCAGTGCAACGATCCCTACTGGCACGGCGTCTTCGGCGGCCTCTATTCTCCTCACTTGCGCACGGAGCTGTGGCGCTCCTTGATTCAAGCGGAAGCAATCGCCGATGCGCTGACAAACCCAACCGGCCATTACCAGAATGTTGCCACTCTCGATTTTGACTCCGACGGCCATCAGGAAATTTATTTCACTTCGGACCGCTACGCCGCCGTGCTCTGCCCGGCAGACGGCGCCACCTTTTCCGCGCTCGATTGCCGCCAGTCCAACGCTGCGCTGGTGAATTCGCTGGCACGCCGCCCGGAGTCCTATCACGCAAAGCTTAAAAATTTGCCGGCTGCTGCAGCGCACGGCGCGCAATCGATTCACGAGCAAACGCGCGCGAAGGAAACGGGCCTGGACCGCTGGCTCCATTATGATCGGTGGGCGCGCCACTGTTTCCGTTTGCTCCTTTTCGGCCGCGATAAGCGACATCGTGATTGCGGCGCGACGCAATTATCGGAAAATGCGGCGCTCGCCGCCGGAACCTATCGCACCGTGAAAGTTTCTCCCACGCAAGCGACTCTGGCATCGGAAGCCAGCCTGGATTGGCTGGCAGAAAAGACTTTTTCGTTCACGAATAGCGGCACGGGCTTCGGCATTCTTTGCGACGTTACACTGCGCCACACGGCGCCCGGCACTGCTTCCGTTTACGTAGGAATGGAAGCGGTTTTGAATTTTCTCGCGCCCTCTTCGCCCGACCGTTATTTTGAAACTGCCGGCCAGCGTTATCCCTTGCGCTGGTCCGCAGCCGTGCCCGGTTGCAATGTGCGTGTCGTGGATGAGTGGCAGGGCCTCAGTGTCACGCTCACCGCGCCGCAGGCGCAGGAATTCTGGATCACGCCGATCGAAACAGTTTCCGAGTCCGAAGAGGGATTCGAGCGTATCTATCAAGGCTCGCAAATCGTCGCGGTCTGGCCGCTGGAAATGGCGCCTGGGGCGGAATGGCACGGCCAGTTGAATTTCAACGTCGCGCGTTTGGGTTAGCGGCTGCGCCGAAAGTTGATTCGTAGCATTGCGTCACGTCACGCAGATAGCCGCACGTGCTGCGCCGGCTGCAGCAAGGACGCGGGGCGAGCTTGCCGCCCATCGCGGCACTCTGCTAGAGTGCCGTGGGAGGAATTTCATGGCCGTTTCACAGGAACTGCTCGATATTTTAGTTTGCCCGCAGGACAAGACTCCGGTCAAGCTGACCGGGGACCAACGCGGCCTGAAATGCCCGTCGTGCCATCGCGTCTACCCGATCCGTGAAGACATTCCGGTGATGCTGATAGACGAAGCCCGCATCGAAGCCGAATGACTCCGAGTGAACGCGAATGAAGCCGCGCAATTCGCTGCCTTATAAGAGTTGACTGCCCCACCGAACTCGAACGATCCCGCGACTCTGCTCCCAGCGCTGCCGCCGGGCGCAGAAATTCTGATTATCCGCCTGCGTTCGCTGGGCGATATGGTTCTGGAGACGCCCGCCATCGCTGCGCTGCATTCCTGGCGTCCCGATTTGCGAATCAGCGTGCTGGTGGAATCGCGCTTCGCGCCCGTGCTTGAAGGCAATCCCGCGATCGCTGCAGTCATCTTTTCACGCGGCCTCGGTGAAACGGCGCTCGATCTCCTACGTCGCAAGATTCCCGTCGTCTTCAACCAGCACGGCGGCCCGCGCAGCGCCATGCTCACTGGCGCGTCAGGCTCTCCGTTCCGTGTCGGCTGGGCGGGATACCAGTATTCGTTCCTTTACAACGTTGCGGTACCGGACGCGCAGGAATTTTACGGAACGCCAGCGGTGCACACCGTCGAGCATCGCATCTCGCAGTTTTATTTCACCGGCCTGCCGCGGGGCCCCATTCCGCGCGCCCAGGTTTTTCCGCAGCCAGACGCTGCAGCGTCCGTCGCACGCAAATTGGCGGAGAAGGGAATCGCGCTTGGCGCGCCGTATGCCATGCTCCAGCCCGGCGCCCGTTTGCCCGGCATGCGCTGGCCCGTTGCCAAATTTGGCGAAATCGCGCGCTGGCTGCGCCAGAAGCATGGCCTAGCGAGCGTCGTGAATCTAGGCGCGAGCGACGATGAGATCGCCGCCGACGTGCGAAGCGAACTGCAAAATTGTGCCGCAGTGATGGATGCTCAGCTCGACGTGCGCGAGCTCATCGCGCTGATCGCCGCCTCGCGCATCCTCCTAGGGAATGATTCCGGTCCGGCGCATCTGGCGGCCGCGTTGCAACGGCCCAGCGTGGTGATTTTTGGCGTCACCGACCCGATGCAATGGGGGCCGTGGCAATCAGACCATCGCATGGTGCAAACCGGCGCGACGTTTGATCACCCGCGCGGTGACAAAGCCATTATGGTCACCAACCCGCGGCCGATATCAACGATTACGGTTGACGAGGTTCGTCAGAATTGCGAAGAACTCCTAGCCGGCGGGTAAGGGCGCATACAAGATCCAATGCGTCGAACGTCGCAGCGCGTCGCGACCCAACACGGACCTGCGCCAAAAGCTAGGGCGCGAATCCCAGGGATTGATCCTTATATTCCACTTGCAGCCGAACTTCCTTCGTCTTGCTCTGCTTCAACACATCGTGCGCTGAAGGAAACGGGGCGAACGGACTCAGCTCGATAGTAATCACAGTCCCAGAAGGCCGCTCCGGCCCCTGCTTAATTTCTTCCGCGTTTTCGATGTGATAACTCTTCACCGGGCCGTAATATCCGTCAGGACCCCAGTCTTCCAGAAAATCCTGATAGGTATAGCTCGGCCCCGGGCTCCACAGGTGATAACCCTGTTCCAGATTCCCAGCCGATATTGTGTCCAGAAAATGCTTCGCCGTGCGCACTTCCGTATGGAATCGCAGCAAATACCATGAGAAGCCCACGACTAACGCGATAAAAACGATGGTGGTAATAATGTACCGGCGAACTTTGTCTGGCGGATGCTCCTCCGCCCCATCAAAAATTGACACGAGATCTCCTCAGCTTATGTTTCAGCGCCAGAGGCGCAACGATCCGCTCGCAGCTACGCTAGAGCTGCCGCTTGAATAAAATTATACTAAAAGTCGTCATCACTGCCGCGATACCCAGCAAAACTAGCACGTCCACATAGATTCCTTCAATGCCGGTATTCTTCAGCGTCAGATTTCGCAGCGCGTGCACCGCGTAGGTGAACGGATCAATCACCGAAACCCATTTCAGCCACCAGGGAAACGCCGCAATCGGGTAAACCGCGCCCGACGGAAAGAATAAAAGCGTATTGAGCACGCCGAAAATGGCGCGCGGGACCAGCGGATCGTCCACGCGCACCATCAGCAGGAACATAAAACTCATCATCGCCAGTCCCGTCGCGCCTACCACCACAACCAAATAGAACAACCGTAACGGATTCCAAATCTCCGGCAGCCCGACGATCAATCCGCCGATGATCGTCAGCACCATGCCCGTCATCATTCCCTTGATCACGCCCGAGCCAATCAACGAAAAAACCAGCTCCGATTTCTTGATCGGTGTGGTGAGGTAGCCTTCGTGCAGCCCGCGCGCCTTATCATCAATATAGGTGATTCCACCGCCGATCATCGCTACCACGAAAATCGAAAGCGCAATCGTGCCTGCCAGCAAATATTTGATGTACTCCACGTACGGATATATTTCCACCGTGTTCAACTGCACGGAGCCTTCCAGGCGCGGCGTCACGTCCGGCGCGTTCAGCTCCTCCACCATTTGTTGCACTCGCTCGATGATCGCGCTCGATATAAATTGGTCGGTATTGTCTTCCGTGAAAGCGATGCGCGGCCGGTCGTGCTGATAAAAACGCCGCGAAAAGTCGTGCGGCACGACCACCAGCGCCCGCACCTTGCCTGTTTGCAAATCGTGCGTCGCTTCCGGCTCGGATTCGTACTCGATCACTTTGAAAGTGCGCGGCCCGGCGGTGATGCCGTTGAACATCTCGCGGATCTTGTGCGATTCC
>Ga0070764_10000472_pt1 | contig 15843 bp, 9 predicted proteins | sample HubBroMetageWRM4_FD_67287 | JGI IMG/M metagenome (GOLD analysis project Ga0070764, IMG submission 67287) | Warmed soil microbial communities from the Hubbard Brook experimental Forest, New Hampshire - Hubbard Brook CCASE Soil Metagenome WRM 4 | ecosystem: Environmental > Terrestrial > Soil >... | reverse complement strand
GACCGATCCCACGCTGGTCGTGGAGGATCGGGAATTCCGGCCCGACGATGTCGCAATCGACTCAGACGCCAACATCTGGGTCGCCAATTTCTGCACGCGCGACGAGCATTGTGGACCCGGGAACGTCCGCGAATATAGTTCTGCCGGGACGTTGTTGCAGACCATAAGGTGTCCGAACATTGCGCGCTATTACTTCTTAGCAGTGGACGGTAAAAATGACGTCGTCGTCGCCGGCGAAGGCGCATCCAAAGGGGGCGCCGCAAGTGAGATCGTGGACGGCACGGCGGCGTGCGTTCCGCTCCCCAAGGTCTCCATAACGTTTCCCGGCGGCGTGCAGTTCACGGAGAACGGCGATCTCAGCGTCACCGATCAGACCTACGCCATCACGTACACCTATGCAAAGCCGTCGTTCTCGACGATTCTTTACGTAACCGACCTGCTCGGAATACCGGGCCCCGCTGCAGACGCCTTCGAAAAGGGTGATGCGCACCTCTGGTATGCCGTCGCCGGATACAATGGTGTGTTTCAATTTCCGTATCCCGCCGGCGGATATCCCAGCAATAGTCTCACGGGATTCTCGTTTCCCACTGGCGTCGCAATCGGAGTCACGCGCTGATTCCGCCGCTCGACGCCAAGCGCGCGTTGCGCTTCGTCGTCCTCATCGGCATCGTCAATCTGTTCGCCGACCTCACCTACGAAGGCGCCCGCGGCGTTGGTGGGGCCTTTCTCGAGCACCTCGGCGCGAGCGGCGCGGCGATCGGAGCGATTGCGGGTGGCGGAGAGCTCGCCGGTTATGCGATTCGCTCGGTTTCGGGCGCCATCGCCGACCGCACCGGACTCTATTGGATCGAGACGTGGGCCGGTTATGTAATCAACATGCTCTGCGTTCCCGCGCTCGCGCTGGTAGGAAGCTGGCCCGCCGCGGCGGGCCTCATGATCGGCGAGCGAGCCGGTCGCGGCATCCGTAAGCCGGTCGTTTCGGCGATGCTCGCGCAAGCGGGGACGCGACTTGGCAGCGGCCGGGTCTTCGGAGTGAACGAAGCGCTCGATCAGACCGGCGCGACTCTCGGGCCGCTTGTCGTAGCCGTAGCGATCGCGCGCGGCGGTTTCACCGTCGGCTTCGGCGTGCTGATCGTGCCCGCGTTGCTGACGCTTGCGTTTTTGGCGTTTGCAAACGTCGCCGGGCGCGCGATCTTGCCTCGTTACGAAGATGCAACGCAATCGCCGGTGCGCGATTGGCCGGCATTTCGGCGCTACGCGATCGGCGGTGCGCTGGTTGCCGCCGGCTACGTCGATTTTGCATTGATCGCATTCCGTTTTGCGCGCGACCACGTCGTCAGCGTGCCCGCGATCTCGATCTGGTTTGCGGTTGCGATGGCGGTCGGAGCGATCGCGTCGCCGATTCTCGGTCAGCTCTTCGATCGATGGCGTAACTGGGTGATCGTCGTGGCGCTCGTCGTGACGGCGGCAGCGACGCCGCTCGTCTTCTTGGGGCGCGGCGCGATTGCGGGGTTAGGCGTGGTACTCTGGGGACTCGCGGGAGCGGTTCAAAGCACGCCGTTGCTTGCACTGGTCGCCGGCGTCGTCGCGCGCCGCCGAGGCGCGACCGGCTTCGGCCTCTACGATTTGATCTTCGGTTTGGCGTGGTTCGCCGGCAGCGCAATCGCCGGCATATTGCTCGACCATTCCGTTATTGCGCTGGTGATCTTTTCAACGCTGCTGCAGCTTAGCGCTATTCCGTTTTTCGCTCGGGGGCGGGCGGCAGCTCGCGTGTAGCGCGCCGCTCTTTGGGAATCAGGGAGCCATGAAAGCATTCATAACTCTTCTTGCGGCTGCCGGCGGGCTACTCGCTAGCGGCACAATTGCAAACGCTCAAGGCGCACCGCCGCCGCCCGGCGCGCCGCCTGCATATAACGACGGCTACTGTGGAAGCTGGCAGGGTGACACTTGGACCCCGAACGGCAACTGTCCGACCGCTGACTATCGCCACGAAGTCGTTGCCGGAACCATCGTCTTCGTCAAAGGTCACCTCGTCACGCTTCAGCAGACCAATAAGCAGGTCGTAATCGACGACAGCGCCGCGTTGAACGATCGAAGCTCCGGCCGCGTCGCGGTCGGACGGCAAATCGTCGCCCACGGCTACTGGCAAGGTCAGAACTTCTATGCGACGGCGATCACCGGTGGCCAGCCTCCTCCGGCGTAACACGTTCCTGGGCGCGGCGATTGCATGGCGCCGCGCCCAGGATGCTAACGGTGCCGGCTGCGGCTTCCCGAGAGCGTGACGCTGACGGGCTTTGATGCGATGCCATTGGCGACGACGACGAGCGAATACGCACCCGACGGGACGCTATCGGGAACGTCGAAGTGCGTAGAGACGCTAGCCTTGCCGGTCGCTACACCCATCGTGCTGTGATTGTGCGTCCGCAGATAGTAGACGTTACCGCTCGCGTTGCTGGTGATTCGCACCAGCGGATAGTTCGTCGCGTTTTGAAATTCGTCGCCGTACGACATCGCTTGCGATAGACCGTTGAACTGGGTTCCGGAAATCTTATACGTGTGACCGGTCTCCACGGTGCTCGGCGACGAGCTAATCGCCGGCGCCCAGCTCGATTTCGGTGAGCCGGTGGGCGTGTACAGCACGACGTTGGAGTATCCAAAGAAAAGGATCTGCCCGGTCGGCAGCAGGAGCGGCGGTCCGGCCGCCGATCCAACTTGCGAGAAGGTCGTGCCGTTGAACTCATACAGCGCGCCACTCAGCCCGATGACGAGCACGTTGCCGCTGGGCTCGAGCATCGCGAACGAGTCGCCCGCGTTGTCGCCGTTCGGAAAGTCGGGCCCGACGCTCCAAGTTCCCGACTTCGAGTTGTAAATGGCGGTGTGCCCGGCTCCGTAACCGCTCGCATTCGATCCCGTGTAGAAAACCGTTCCGTCCGGACGAAGGATCGCTGGACCGATCTCACCCGGCGGCAAGTAGCAGTCCTTCGGCTTGGGTCCGTACTGGACGCATCCCTTGATCGGCGATGGCGAGTGAAGGTCGACGATCGTGGAGCCTGCGCTCTTCCATTTATTGGTCGCCGGATTGTAAATCTCGGAGTTGGGAGCGTCTTGCACGTCAGCGGTCAAGACCGTTCCGTCTGCAAGCAACGTCCAGCCTTCCTCGGCGTTCCAATCCGCTTTTCCGGTGTGTATGCCGCGGTCGCTCAGCGTGACCCACTGCAAGGTCTTTGGATTGAGATACGCATCCCATTTGTGGAGCTTATCGCCGAGAAGCAACGTTTCATTAGGGAGCACGCTCGACGGCGAATCGCCGATCCATTTCCAGTGATTGGGGTGGCCCAGCGGCGTCCAAGTATTCTTGACCGGATCGTAGACGGCGCCGAGATTGACCAGCTGCAGATCGTAGTTGCCGGGGTAGTTATACTCGCCCCCCGAGATGACTAACCGCCCGTCTGCCAGTACATCGGAGGCGAAGGCGTTCGGATCGTAGCCCGGCTGAAGCGAAGCGACTTGCGACCAGGTGCCGTCGGAGTAGCCGCCGGTGCTATCGGGCACGTAGCGATACCACGTGTTTCCCGCGTAGCTCTGCGCGAGTACGGAACCGTCGGTCATCAACCATCCCATCTGCATGCCGACGGGTGGTTGGCTCGACAGGCGCGTGAAAGCGCCCGGGTGACTTCCTCTGACAGCGTGCGTATTCGAGCGCGCGCTCGGTGCGGCAGGCCCAGTGCCCGGCAGCAGAGCGCGGCTTCCCGAGCATCCGGTGGCTCCGACGCCGATGACCGCGGCGAAAGCAACGAGTCTCCGCTGAAAGCAAAAATCAAACACGCGAACCTCCAAGAACTAAAAGGGCGGGGAAACTCCCCACCCTTTTGAATCTCGTCCGACTTTTCCCGCCGGAGTTCGCGTGCGCGAGTTACCGCCGGCGGCTGCGGCTTCCAACCGTTACGTTCACGGATTTCGAAGCGATCCCGTTCGCAACGACGACGAGCGTGCTCGCACCCGATGCGATCTTCGCCGGCACGTCGAAGTTGGTCGAGACCGTCTTCGAACCGGTGGCGACGCCCATCGTGCTATGGTCGTGCGTGCGCGCGTAGTAGACTTTTCCGCTCGCATTATTCGTGATGCGAACCAGCGGATAGTTCGTCGCGTTTTGATCCTCGTCGCCAAACGACATGGCTTGACCCCACCCATTGAACTGCGTCCCGGAGATCTTATAGGTCGCCCCCGGCGAAATCGTGGTTGGAGAGCTCGAGATCGTCGGCGCCCAGCTCGATTTCGGCGAGCCGGTCGGCGTGTAGAGATCCACTGCCGAGTATCCCAGGATCATGATTTGGCCGGTCGGCAGCAGCAACGGCGGTCCCTGTTCCGAGACGCCGTTGAGCTGAGTGAAGGTCGTCCCGTTCCACTCGTAGGCAGCGCCGCTGTTGCCGAAGACCAAGACGTTTCCACTCGGCTCGAGTGCGGCGAAGTTGTCGCCGGCGTTGTCGCCGTTGGGGAAGTCGGGTCCCTTCGTCCAGCTGCCGTTCTTGCTATCGTAGATTGCGGTGTGTCCCGCTCCGTAGCCGGTCGTGTAGGATCCCGTTGCGAATACCGTACCGTCGGGACGCAGAATCGCGGGCCCGATCTCTCCCGGAGGATAGTAACAGAGACTTGGGCCGTACAAGAGACATCCATACGGTGACGGTGAATGCAAATCCACGATCGTCGAGCCGGCGGTCTTCCAGCGCCCGGTCTTCGGATTGTAGGTCTCGGAGTTCGGCGCGTTCTTCACGTCGGCCGTCAAAATCGTGCCGTTAGGTAGGAGCGTCCAGCCTTCCTCAGCGTTGAAATCGGACTTACCCTTATGGCTGACGATTTTCCAATTCAGCGTTTTGGGATTCAGTTCCGCATCATCTTCCATAAGCTTGTCGCCGAGGAGCAGCTTCCCATTCGGTAATACGCTCGAGGGCGAATCGCCGATGTTGCCCCAACCTTTGGGGTGACCGAGCGGCGTAAATTTATTCGTCGTCGGGTCGAAGCTGGCACCTAAGTTGGTGAGTTGCAAGTCGTAACCATTGCCGGGTTGGTTATATTCACCGCCGCTGATGATGAACGTCCCGCTGGCCAGCAAGTCGGAAGCCGATGCGTCGGGACCGTAGCCCGACTGAAGTGAACCGACCTGCGTCCACGTGCCGTCGGAGTAGTTGCCCTGGGCATCCGGGGTGTAGCGGTAGAAGTTGCTCCAGTTCGATCCACTCTGCGCGAGAACCGAACCGTCGGTCATCAACCACGCCAACTGCATTCCCGTCGGCGGCTGGCTGGTAAGCCGGCTGGATGTACCGCCGGCGTGACTCGAGCGCCACGTAGCGAGCGTTTGTTGCCCAACGCCAGGCAGCATCGACCGGCTTCCGGAACAGCCGGCGGCTGCCACGGCGACAATGGCCGCGAACGCAACGAATCCTGATTTAAGACAGAAGCGAAACACGCGAACCTCCAAGCGACAGAGAGTGCGGGGGAACCAAGCCCCTATTTGAAGTCGGGTCGGCTTTTCCCGCTGAGAAGAGGGAGCGAGCGAGCAAAGGCAAAGCGCCGGCCGTTTCGCGTCCAGCCTGAACGAGCGGACAGAAAAGCGAGACGACTCTGCCGCTGCGCTCACACGTCTGCTGCTGTCGACCCGGCCCAACTTCAGACTTTCTTTACTCGGTTTAGATAGATTTCGACGAGCAGATGAAGTCTTTTTCGGAGGTCTCATGTTTAGAAAAATTGCGGCGCTCGCGGTCGCACTAACGGCTCTTGCCGTCAGCGCCTGCGGCGGGCGCGCGGTAAACGGCGCCGGTGCAATGAGCGCCGGCAACACCGTGATGCTGCCGCCAATCGAACCCGATCTCGTCATGGAAGCAGTCCTGCCGAAGGACGCAATCGGCGAGGAGCTGCCCGGCGAGGGTGTCGGGTCGATTCACGACGAGCATTGGAAGGCAACGCTCGGTGGATTTACGCAGAAACAGTTCGCCCAAGCACTCGGTTTCCCACCGGGTACCAAGATTACGATTCACAATCTCTCGAAGTCGGTCGAGCATACGCTCGACGCCTTCAAGTTCATCGAGCACGGGCCGATCTTTTGGCCGAAAGCTCCCAAGCTTTCGGTAGCGGCGCACGGTAGTGGCAAACTCGAGGTCGGGTACGCAAGCGGTCCGATCAAGCCGGGCAAAACCGTGACCATGACCCTGGTGAAAGAAGGCACCTATCTCATCGGCTGTGCGTTTCATTACGCGGACGGAATGCGCGACGTGATCGTCGTCAGGAAGGGCGCGACGCCCGGTCCGCAGGCAACGCCGCCGAAGAGGGATCCATCGCCGTCGCCGACTCCGACCTCGCGGTCGAGTTACGACCCCGGCGCCGAGTAAGCGGCAAAAAGTAAACGGGAGAGGAGCGCAGCAGACGCGCCCGCGCGGAGGGTTCCGTCATGCGCGCTGCCACGCTCCTCGCGCGTAATCGCGCGAGGACTCGTCTCTCGCAACGATCCGTAGATAACCGCTCAGCGGTCGGCTACGACGAGCTCTACATCTTTAAAGATCACTCCAGCAGCCGTGAACCATGTCGTGCATAACTTCCGAAAACTGCGCGAAGGTCCGACGCCCGACTCGCGTCGGCTCGACAACGGAATCGGCCCTGAATCGAAGGGGATAATCGCGGCTTAAGAATCGCTTGCTAGCATAAGCGATTGATGATCTTCACTCGGGAGAAGATCGAAGAGCTCATCGCGCGCGCTAACCTGTCGGAAGCCGCGGCAGCGCTAGCAGTTGCACGCGCCGAGCATCAGGAGATGGCGGCGGAGTTGCGCGATGTGAGTGCGGGCGTGTATGCGCTCGCCGGCGACGACCGCGGTCTGGCGCGAGTCATCCCAGCCGCGTTGCTCGCGTGCCGCTCCTCCGCCGCGGTGGCGGCATACTACGCTGCAAGTGGCACCGACCCGGGCATTTCCGCTTATCTGAGCGGCGCGGTTGCACTCGCATGGTCGGGCGACAAAGCCGGCACGTACGAATCGCTCAACCGCGCGCACGACCTCGCCCTTGCGCAGGGGCGCGTTCACTACGGCGTTGGAGCGCGCGAACGGTTGGCGCATCACGCCCTGCTCTTCGGCGACGTCGAACGGGCGAGAACCGCCGTCGACGAAGCAATCGCGCTGGCAGATGCGCACCACTTGTCGGAGTGGTTGATCCGCTGCCTGGCGGCGGCGGCGCACCTCGCGCTGGATGCCGGCGATCTCGATCGCGCCGCGAAGCTGGTCGAACGCGGGCGAGCCGAATCGAGCGATCGCGACACGCTCGCGCTCTTCGCACCAAGCGGCGCGCAACTCGCGGTCGAGCTGCGCGACGATGCCGCGCTCCGTGCGTGGTCGTCGCAGGAGATCATCGACGTCGCGCACCACTCGCAGCTGCCGGCAGCGGCGATGGCAGCGACGATCGCTACGCTGATCGGTGGTGGCGGCGTCGTCAGTGCGGACGCTCCCGCCGCAACCTCCTTGCGCCGGGCGCTGCTGCTGGCCGAGAGCGCCGCAACCGCCGCCGAGCTCTTCACGCTCGCCGCACGTTACGGCAACCCCGAAGAGGTGCGTCTCGGGACGGAATCCTTAGCCGGTGTCATTGCGCCCGATCGCGCCTATTTGAAGGCACACTACTTGCTCGCGCGAGCCTATTGGCTGATGCGGTCGGGCGAGGCAACCGGCTGGGTCGATAGTGCGGGCGACGCCGCCCGTGCCTTTAACGCGATGGGTTTGCGTCGCTGGACGAATGATGCAATGCTCTTACTCGTCGCGCAGGAACCCGTCGCGCAGCGACGGCAGCGCGGTCGCTCGAGCGGCTCGGTATTAACCGGCCGGGAACAACAGGTCGCGCATTTGATCCGCCGGGGCGCGCGTAACCGCGAAGTTGCGCTTGCGCTGCAAATCAGCGAGCATACCGTCGAACGGCACGTGAGCTCTATTCTCGGCAGACTCGGTCTGCGCTCGCGCTGGCAGATCGTGGATCCAAAGCGCGTCAGCGATAATTAAGGTTCGTAAATTTTTCCTACGCAAAACTAAGTTTGCGTTGCGAATGCCTTAACGTTCTCGCGAATTCCAGGATGCTTTAGCTCGTAGCATGGCTTAGCATCAGCCCTGGAACGGGTCGCCATCCCGCCATTGCTCTCGTCGTTGCTGGAGTCGAAGCTTGATAAAGTTGGTGCGCGGCGTCCGGAAGCGCGTCGTTTTCGGATTTTGTTGGTTGGTGACGGCAACTCGACAACTGTGCCACATCGCGCCGCGCCGCGGGCTACCCACCGTTCTCCGAGATGGTACTCCTGCTCGTTGGCTGGCTGACAGACCGTCGTCGTGTCACTGACCATGCAAGTCAGACGCGTCGGTATTTTTGCTCCTGCGGGAGCAGGGGCCCGCGGAAACAGGGCTAAAAGGCGACTCCGGTCATCTTTTTGGCGCTGGCGGCAAACCTTGAACGAGGGAGGAGGAGTGCCGAAGGCACAAGAAGATGACTTTAGTTATTAACCAAAGTCATGTTTTATCGAATTGGAAGGGGTAGCTATGCTCTCTTTTTTCTTGTCCGTTGGGAGAGGAAATTGATCAAACTCCCAAGCCGCGTCAGGAAGCGTCTGTTGTTCCTGGGATTTTGTTGGTGGATAGTGGGTTCTCACGCGCCCGCGGTCGCGGAGACCGCCGGCATCGTCTCCGGCACCGTGACCGACGAGCGAACCCACGCACCGATCGCCGGCGCAACGGTGGTGGCGAAGTCGCCGAGCGCAACCTATCGGACGGTCACCGACGCGCAAGGGCGCTATCGATTCCTCAGCATGCTCCCCGATAACTATTCAATTTCATGCAGTGCCGCGGGCTACCAACCGTTTTCCGAGACGGTGGTCGTACTCAACGGCTCGGAGCAGACCGTCAACATTCCACTTTCAAAGACGCTCAAAGTCATCGCTTCAACGCACGCACGTTCGGCAGGAAGCGCCTTTCAGCGGGGGATGACGATTGACACTTACACGGTGACGGGCTCGCAGATCCTTACGGTGACCGGCAAGGCGTTCAACGCCAACGAGAACGACTTGCTGCGCAGCATTCCCAGCGTCACGATCGACAAGACCGGCACCGTCTCGATTCGCGGCGGATTCGCGTTCGAGGCAGCCTACGAGTTCGAGGGAATCGACTACACCACGCCGCAGGCGAATCTGCAGAACACGCTGCAGAACATCGCCAACTTCAATCTGCTCAACGGCGTGGGCAGCGTGCAGCTGATTCCGGGCGCGGGCGACGCGACGCACGGCGATACCGGCACCGGCTTAGTGCTCTTCACCGCAAAGAACGGCACGTATCCGAGTTACTTTCACGGCGACCTAGAAGCGGGGCTCTTTCCGTATCTCCATCAGCTTGGCATGGAATGGGGCTGGGCCGATCCTTCTCAACGGATCTCCAACTACGCTAGCTTCATCGGCATTCGGCAGGCCTTTCAGTACGGCATTCCCGGCACCGCGGCGAACACGCTCGGCACCCTCGGCACGAACGCGGCGACGTTAGGCAGCACGATCGATCCTAATCTCGTCTACTATTCGCCGCAGTTTTTGGCGTCGAACGATTTCATCGACAACTTTATCTACCGCTTCGGTCACAACAACAGCCAGCGCTTCCAGTTTTTCATTCAAAATCAGGGGATCACGCAAACCCTGGATTACGGCGGCTTTCAGTTTCTGCCGTACATCACCGGAGGTTCGACGGCAGGAAAATGCGCGCCGTTTCCGGTGACGGGTCCGTCGGGTCCGATCAACTCAGCCCAGCAAAACTACGCCTGCGACAACTTGCTTCCGCTCTTTCCGGGTCAACCGAACACGTACGCGTTCGTTTCGCAAGCCGACACTCGTAGGAGCCCGTTCGAGGCGTATAAGTTCGAGTACGGAGCCAATCTCGGCTCCTCATCGCTGCTGACCGCGCGATACTGGCGGACCTTCACCGGCCAATCGCAGGACATGCCGGCCCAAGGAATCTTCGCGGAGCCGTACGGCGGCACGCGGACCGCCGGACAGATCGATGGCACCACGCAGATCGGCAGCAAGAATTTGCTCAAATACGGCGCGATTTACGATTGGGTCGTTCCCTACGGCAATCGCTACGATTTTACGTCGTATACGGCGTTCACGACGCCGGCCTACATTATCACGTATTCGATCTTACATCCGCTACTGCCGCTGCCGGAGCCGTACACGTACACGGGACTGCTGCCCAACAACAACCCGGCGGCACAACAAGGCCTGCTGGAAGATTTCTATTCGCCGGCCTTCTGCCGCCAGATCAATGCCGGTTCAAACTGCGGCTATCTCGCCTCGTGGTTTCCCAGCGGCGTGCGCTTTCCGTTTGAAGAAGACGTCGCGACCGTCGCCCAGCAACAGTACGGAGCGTACCTGCAAGACACGATCGATATGTCGGATCGCTGGAAGGCCGAGGCGGGGCTGCGGCTCGACGGCTACAACTTTCAGATTCCGACCCAAGTTGGGGCACCCGCATCGATTCCGGCCGCGGAACATCAACGTCTCTACGAGCCGCACCTCGACGCGTCGTACTTGCCGACGTTGCGCGACACGATTCGCGTCGGCTTCGGTCACACGCTATCGATGCCGCTGCCGAGTCTGCTGGGTGCCGACATTAGCCGCGCACCCTACGTTGCTTTCAACCGGATTCCATCGTACGACAACTCGACCGGCGGACCGGCGACCTACTGTGGGCCGCTCGCGAACCAACACTGCAACAGCTACGCCGATCAGCTCTACTGGTTGACCCGAGACTACCGTTTTGGCGCGTCGACACTGGAGGCGCCGCTGGTCGGAGCCACCTTTACGAACATCGACGTCTCGTGGGCGCATGAATTTCGCGACGGTGCGGCATTCAAGGTGACGCCCTTCTACCGGCGAGGCTACAACGTGATCGAGCAGACCGCGCGAATCGTCGGCTACAACTTCCAGGACGGCACGCCGGTCTTCAGCGACGTGCAATATTCGAACCAGGGAATTCAGAAAGCCACCGGCATCGAGCTGCTTTATACGAAAGACGTTCCGCTCGGAGTGTCGATGCAGGTCGGCGCAACCTACATCAGCCAGTTCGGCAACGAGCCGCCCGGAACGTTCTTGCAGCCGGCGGCGCTCGCAGCCGGTTTGGTCTATCGCTCGCCGGACCTTTCACCGTTTCAACTCAACGCCGCGTTCAATTGGAAAAATAACAAAGGCTGGCGGATCAATCCGGTGATCTACGCCAACGCCGGCTATCCGTACGGCGCCGGCTATTACACGGCGGTCTACTGCAACGGCAAACCGGTCGTCGTTCCGAGCACGGCGCTCTCGGTCATCTACTCGCAAACACCCGGCTACATCGATCCGCTCGATCCCGGTACTTGCACCAAGCCGAACATTGCAGCGACGCGCGGCATCGCGGAACCCGGATTGGCGGGCGGCCTGCTGACGACGCCGCGCGTCGACGCCAACCTCACGGTCGAATACCACCCGCTCACGCGCAGCCTCGCGCAGTCGGTCTTCGGAGTGACGATCGTCAACCTGTTTAACGAAGTCTACAACGTGCCGGTTTTTAATGGATGCTACGGCGCGCCAGTGACCAGCGGTCTGGCAACTGGAAACGCGCCGTGCACGTTCTCCACTCCGCCATACGCGCCGCCGACAATCGGCTCGCATTCGAACGAGGCGTATCTGACCTATCCAAACGAACCGCCGATCTCTTTTCGCTTCTACTACCAGGTGACGCTATGAACTTCGGTCGTTGTTGCAGCATCCTCGCTGGCGCGGTGTTCGCCACCGCCGCACTGGTGGCGTGCGGCAACGGCGGCGCATCGGAGCCGCCGGTCACATCGTTCGATCCTGCTGCCACGAGCAAGCTCCAATTTGCGGTCGGCGTCGCGACGATCGCTTCCAATGGCGGAGCCACGATCGCCTACGGGCTGAACATCGTTGAGACGCTGCGCCAAAAAGACGGCCTCTCCGGAACGCTCTACAACGTGCCGATGATCCTCGGGCCATCGAGCTTTAACGTGCTCACCTCGACGCAAACCGGTCAGGAAGTGTTGGGGGCAGGCTCGGATCTGGGGACCAACCACATTACCTGGGCGACGCTCAACCAGTCGCTATGGGTCCAACCCCCGCGCGGTATAAAGCAGTCGACGTCCGGCGCTTTTGGATATGGGCTTTGCGCGTGCAACTCCGATGCGGGCCCCGGCAACGGCGTTACCCCGCTCTTTCAATCTTACAATCAGCCAATCTACGGCAATAACGACGAGCTGTGGTACGGCGGTCCGCCGGCGTTCCCGCCCGAGGGGCCGTCACTCCGCGCGTTGGGGTGGGAAGGCTACTCGCTGGGCTTCACCGATTTCGCGGTCACACCGGTTATCGGAGCCTACCATCTCTACGCGGCGGTACCGCCTTCCTACAATACGCCGCAGAATCCAACCCCGAGCCCGGATCCAAATGGCTCACCCACCCCACCGCCGGGGATCCTCGCGGCGAGCGCGCAGATTACGAACCTCACGCCATTGCCGGCTTTCGCGCCGGCGATACCGGCTTTTCACCCGGATCGTAAAGGCGGCGGAACGATCGAAGTGACCGTCCCGGCCGGCGTGCGCGAAGCGCTGGCGATCGTTCGCGCGATGGGCGTACCTTCTTCCCCAAGCTCGAACACCTGCGATCTCTCTCACACCACCGATAGCTTCTACACCATCGTGACGCACAAAACCGGAGCGCAGCATCTCGTTTTGGCCGACGAGTTAGGACCGTTGACGCAGTCGGGCAAGAAAACGCCGAGCATTTGTTCGGGCGAGTCGTATGACGTTTACGCCGTCGGCGCCGATTGGCCGGTGTCCGAATCCTCATATCCCGAAAATCTCGCGCAACTTCCGCCGATCACGAGTCCGAGCGGTCGGGCGGACATCACCACTTCCGATTTCGCGGAGGAGAGTTATCCGTGAGGCTTGCAGTATTTGCGGCCGTGGCAATGCTCCTGGCCGCTTGCGGCGGCGGCAGCAATTTGCCCAGCGGCTCAGTCGTTAACTCGCCCGGCAGCGGCGGCTCCGGTAATCCGCCCAAACTGGTGAGCGTTAAGGTCACCGTTAGCGTACCGCGCGGCAACGGTCACATGCGGCCCGATTACGTTTCGGTCAACACCGAGTCGCTGGTTATCGAGCTCACGTCGGTCGACGGCAGTGGCGCCACCGGCGTCAGCGCAACGACGATGAATACCACCGCGCACTCGCACGGCTGTAAAGAAGGAAGCGACGGGCTCGTCTGCAGCGCCACCGCGCAAGGTTCGCCGGGCGAAGACGTCTTTGCGGTGACGACGTATTCGGCGCCCAACGCAACCGGCTCGGTGCTATCGGTCGGCACGGTTCAAGCAAAGATACAAGGTGCGAACGGGAAGGTACCGATCAGTAACGCGCTCTCGCTTACGCTTGACGGCCTGATCGCGTCGCTCAAGCTCGCGCTCGCGCCGAATTGGGGCAAGTACGGCCATGCGATGAAAGCCTCCGTGACACTCACCGCCTTCGACGCCACCGGTGCAGCGATCGTCGGCCCAAGCGATTACGCTTCGCCCGTCGCGTTGACGATTCAAGGCGATTCGCAAAGCGCGTTTGCGTTGAAAGCCAACGGCAAGTCGGGGGCCTCGCTTTCGATCCTCAAACCGACGTCGGATATCACGTTGGCCTACGACGGCAATCCCCAAGCCTCGTCGCCGGTCACGCTTCAAGGGAGCGTCGACGGACCGTCGATCGGCAGCAGCGCGAATTTCTCGCTGCGCGGCAAACAGCCGCCGCCGCCGGTAGGAACCATTTACGCGCTCAACATTGGAGCAAATGACGGTAAATCGGCAACCGTGACGGAGTATGACGGCAAAGCGAACGGTAACGTCGCCCCGAAAAACGTGCTGCATCTCAGTTCGACGCTCTACGCGCGCGGCATCGCCCTCGACGCCGGCGGCAATCTCTACGTCGGTTATTTCGATAGTCCGAGCGGCTGGAGCCCATCGGGCGATCTGCCCGATACAGGAAACGAGATTGCGATCTATCGGCACGGTGCCAGCGGCAACGATGGACCGATGGCGGTGCTCAACTCCGACCCGCAAACCGGTACGACGCTCTATCCAGGTTCCATGAGCTTCGACCCGAGCGGGCGGCTCGTGACGTTCGGCGCTAACACCAGCGAGATTCCGAGCCCTAGGGGCGCCGTCCTCACCTATGCCGCCGGCAGCAAAGGCCGCGCTTCGCCGGAAGATGGGTTCAACTTTGCTTCGCCTTGGATCGAGTATAGTGTGGGCGGCGCGACTGGGCTTGCCGTCGACGCAAGCAATAACGTTTACGTCAGCGGCGGGTTGGCGGTCACTTTCTCGGTCGACTATGGCTTGTTCGTGGCAAATGCTGCCGACATTGACAATCCACAGGCGCCGGTGGCACGAACGGTTTCGTGGAGTGACGAGCAGCCGAACGAACCGATAAGAAACGTTTCACTCGACGAAAATGGTGAGGTTTTCTTCGGCTATGCCGACTCCACGAGCTGCCAAGCAAAAGTCAACGTCTACGCCGGCGGCGTGAAGGGGTCCGACCAGCCGCTGCGCGTGCTGACGCTCGATGGCGTAGCGGCTCAGGGTTGTCAGAATAATCCCTTCTGGCAAAACTTTCCGACGATCGATCTCTACAGCCGTTCGCTGTATGTCGTCGACCCGATCAATAACGCGCTTGACGCGTTTCCAGCGGGCAACGGCGGCACGGTCAAAGCGACCCTTCATATTGCCGGCTCCCTTACCGGGCTCGACGCACCCGTCGGGCTCGTCGTCACTTCACTTTCCGGGTCTGCTGCGGCGGATCCGGTTACCGGCGCATCGCAACGCGCGCCGGTTCGACCCACTCTCCACTAATGTTGCACTAAGCTAAATAAAAGGACAAACCGATGAATAAGTCTCTCGCTGCTCTGGGCTTGGCGGCGACGGCCGCGCTAGCGCTGGGCGCATGTAATGGACCTGCCGGTAGCGGTTCCACAATGGCGGCCTTGCCGAACTCGGCAGGTGCTTCGGCCAGCCGCATGCGTCCCAACGATACCGGCCCCCAAGACCTCCATGCCGGCGGCGCGACCTTCCCTGCGTACGGTTATAATCTCGGCGATCAACCAGTGGGCACATTCAAAGATGTGCAGCCCACGCCCGGCCCGGGCTCGATCCTTGCCTCGGCCGGCACCAAAGGCAACGTCTACTACTGTCTGACCGGCAGCGGTTTTGGCCGGAAAGAGTTCGAAGCTAACAACGGCACCGCCACCGTCGGCTGCGCCGCGCTCGGGGCGACGCCAGTCGGTTTCGGCGCCCGCAAAGATCCTCTCGACTTCGTCGGCAGCGACGTCGCGCTGCCCTCGACGGAGTGCTGCGCGAGCGGCACGCCCTACGCCAACGGCCGTTTGACCGGCAGCAAGACCTGGGGTCAGCCGTTCGAACTGCCGACGTTCGGTGGACCGATCGTCTTCCCGTACAACGCGTCCTCGTTTAGCGGAATCGGGTCGGGTGCATCGCTTCAACTCTCCACCTGGACCTACTGCGCGATTTCCAATGGAACGATCAGCGACTGGAACGACCCCGCGATCACTGCGGACAACGGTGGGAAATCGGTCACCGGTGGTAACAGCGAAACGATCGACTACTATTTCCGTTCCGATAGCAGCGGAACCACGTTTCTCTTTACCAACAAGCTGAACACCTCGTGCAACGTCACGTTCCATGCACCCTATAACAAGGCGCCGTACGCAGGACCGAGCCGCAGCGCGGCTTGGAGCTTCGGCGTGAACATGCTC
>Ga0070764_10000469_pt1 | contig 15910 bp, 15 predicted proteins | sample HubBroMetageWRM4_FD_67287 | JGI IMG/M metagenome (GOLD analysis project Ga0070764, IMG submission 67287) | Warmed soil microbial communities from the Hubbard Brook experimental Forest, New Hampshire - Hubbard Brook CCASE Soil Metagenome WRM 4 | ecosystem: Environmental > Terrestrial > Soil >... | reverse complement strand
CACGTCCCACTCTGCCGATCGGGGGTCGTTAACGCCGTCTCCACGATCTCGGCGGAAGTCCAATGGGCTGTGGCTTCCTCGTCACGTTCTTCCGCGGCCACCGCAACGCCGATGGGCGCGAGCAAGGCTCTTTCGTCCCGCTCGCGCGCGTAGGGCACGGCGAGTTTGAGCAGCGAGGACGCGCGATCGAACTCGCCCGCATCGACCGCACCTCGAGCCGCGGCGGCCGAACAGCGCAGCATCCACCATGAAAGAGCGTGCGCCGCGCTGAGCGTGACGGCATCGTCGAGCACATCGGCAGCGAGCTTCGCATCTCCAAAGAGCAGAGCGTGATGTGCGAAGCGTTCGAGCGAACACGCCGCGAGAGCAACGTCGTTCTCTGCGACGGCGCGCTCGGAAGCGGCACGAAAGGCTGCATAGGCGCCTTGGCGATCGCCAGCCCAGCACAGCACGATCGCGCCGGCGAGTTGCTCTCTCGCCGTGGCACGTGCGCGGCGGGACGAGAGATGCGCTTGCAGCGCAGCGCCGTCCTTGCAGCCGAAAAGCGCCGGCTCCAAGACCGCCGCAAGTGCTCGCTCGTCGCCGAACACGGCAACTTCCATATCGCAAAGGCTAGCAAGCGCTGTTTAAGTCTTCGTTACCAACTCTTAAGAAAGTGCAAAATCGGGCGGTGTCGCGCTGCATTCTCTCGGGCCCCGACCGCGGCGGGAAACCGGGCAGGCTGTCCGAACTGCCCGAACTTACAAGCCCCGCGCTATTCCTAATGGAGGTTTTCCCGTGCTTCGCTCTCGGAAGAGTTGCTTTATCTCGTTATTGGCGGGGCTTTTGGCCGCCGCCGTTACCGGTTGCTCGCAGGACCATTCGGTCTTACCGGCCGGCTTGGCGTCCTCGCTAACGCCGCGTGCCGGCACGTTCGTCCGCGCGAAAACGTCGCCGCCGGATTACATGCAAATAGCGTTCCTCATGACCGACGGCTCGGTGCTGGCGCAAGGCAGCTCGAACGCGGCGTACTGGTATAAATACACGCCGGATAACAACGGAGATTACTCCGACGGCACGTGGACCCAAGTCGGATCGCTGCAGACCGGATACGCACCCTCGGCCTTCGCATCGCAAGTACTCGCCGATGGGCGTTTGCTCATTCTCGGCGGTGAATACAACTCGCCAGGGAACTACGATTTGCAACTTACGAACCTCGGTGCGATTTACGACCCGTTGAAAGCGACTTGGACGCCCCTCAATCACCCGCGTGGTTGGGGTTTCATCGGCGACTCGCCCTCGAGCATGCTGGCGAACAACCTGTTCATGATCGGCCAAAAGCTCACCAAACAAGACGCCACCTGGAATCCGGCCAACAACAAGTGGACGAGCATCACGAATAACGGCAAGGCGGATTACAACTCGGAAGAAGGTTGGGTGCTGTTACCCGACGGGACGATTCTCACCGAGGACGTTAAGAACGCAACCAACTCAGAGATCTTCAATCCGTCGACAAATAAGTGGAAGAGCGCGGGGTCAACTATGGTCGACTTGCGCTCAGAATCGCCGTTCCACCAGTGCCTCCAGTACGGACCCAAACCGAAAGATTGCTACCTTCCGCCAGGTGAAATCGGACCGGCGATCCTGCGCCCCAACGGCACGGTCTTTGCCACCGGTTCCGGCCAAGGCGGCAGCGGATACGGCCAGGGTCATACGGCCGTCTACACGATCTCGAGCGGCACCTGGGCTGCCGGACCGGATTTCCCCAACAGCGACAACGCAGGCGACTCGTGGGCATCGCTACTTCCTAGCGGCGACGTGCTGGTGTACGGCGTCAGTGGCAACATGTACGTCTACGACGGCAGCTCGTTCACCACGGTCGGCTCCGCGAGTGGCGTTCCGCTGTTGCTTCCTACTGGACAACTCGCGGAGTTCGGCGGTTCGGTCGTGCTCTATACGCAGAGCGGAAATACGAAGCCGTCCTGGGCGCCCGCGATCTCCAGCGTGAGCAAATCGCTCGTTCCGGGCAAGACGTACAAAATCACGGGCACCGAGTTCAACGGCGTATCGCAAGCGATGGCTTTCGGCGACGAGTATCAGAACTCGGTGAACTATCCGTTGGTGCGCGTCACGATGACCAAGAGCAAACACGTCTTCTACCTCCGCACGCACGATCACAGCACGATGGGCGTGGCAACCGGAACCAAGCCGGTCTTCACCAACTTCGACGTGCCGAAGACTATTGAAAAAGGCGCCGGTCAGCTCGTCGTCGTGGCCGACGGCGTGGCTTCGTCGCCAGTTACCGTCACGATTAAGTAGCGGTCACCCCGGTTCGCGCAACGCGCGCGCGACTGCCGCCTCGTATCCCATTGGGCGAAGCGAAAAGTCGCGCGCCGATGCGTAAAACGCCGCGTTCACGTTCGACAACGCAGCGTCCAGCGCCAGCTTTTGGGTACATTTCCCGGCATGACTCGAACGGTTGCGGTAACCGGAGCCTCGGGATTTGTCGGGCGCAGGCTCATCGAGGAGCTTTCGAGCCGAGGCGCGCGCGTTATCGCGTTGGGGCGGTCGCCGCAGCCGGAGGGGACGCCGCGGGAGGTCGAGTGGCGGTGCTTCGATCCAAGCGGAGGGCCCAACCCCCAGGCGTTTGACGGTTCCGACGCCGTGGTGCATCTCGCCGGCGAATCAATTGCTGGACGCTGGGATGCCGCAAAGAAGCAGCGCATCGCGACCTCACGGATCGACGGCACGCGCGCGGTCGTGGAGAGTTTGCGCGGGTTATCGCGGCGACCGCAGGTCCTCGTCAGCGCGTCGGCGGTTGGCTACTACGGCGATCGCGGCGAGGAACCACTGACCGAGAACTCGTCGCAAGGGACGGACTTTCTCGCAGAAGTCTGCGCCGGCTGGGAAGCGGCGGCGCGGAGCGCCGAAGGGCTCGGCATTCGCACGGTTTGCCTCCGCAGCGGCATCGCGCTGGGCGAACGCGGCGCGCTTTCTCAAATGGTCGCTCCGTTCAAGTTCGGCCTCGGGGGGCCGCTGGGTTCGGGACGTCAGTTCGTTCCCTGGATCGACGTTCGGGATCTTACTGCGCTCTATCGTTGTGCTATCGAAAACGATGCGCTGCGCGGTCCGGTGAACGGCGTCGCACCCGATTGCGCGACCAACGCGCGTTTGATGCAAGGAATTGGCGCTGCGTTGCGCCGTCCGTCGCTTGCGCCTGCCCCGGCCTTTGCGCTGCGAGCGATGCTCGGCGAATTCGCTGAGAGTCTGCTGCAGAGCCAGCTCGTGCTTCCGGCGCGCGCGCTCGACGCCGGATTCCGATTCGAGCACGCCCAGTTGGAAACCGATCTTTGCGAGCTTTTGCGGGGCACGGCGGATCGGCCGTACGTGCACACGTTTCGCGCGTCGCAGTTTATCGCCGCACCGCTCGATCAAGTTTTCCGCTTCTTTTCCGATGCCCGCAATCTCGAAGCAATTACACCGCCGGCGCTTTCTTTCGAAATTCGCAGCGCGCCCGAGCAGGTCGAACGTGGATCGACGATTGCCTATGCGTTACGGCTGCGCGGGTTTCCGATACGCTGGAAAACGCTGATCGTACAGTGGGAGCCGCCATTCCGATTCGTGGACGTGCAACTGCGCGGTCCGTATCGGCTCTGGAATCACACGCACGAGTTCGTGGAGCGCGGCGGCGGCGTCGAGGTGACCGATCGAATCGACTATGTTCTGCCGTACGCGCCGTTGGGTGAAATCGCATGGGGCATGGTACGGCGCGATATCGAAAGTATTTTTCGCTTCCGCCGGACGGCAGTCGCGCAGGCGCTCGAGCAGGGGCCTGCGAGTTAGCCGAACAGGTAGGCGGCATGGAAATCCGCCTCGGCCTTATCGTACTCGGCTCGAGCGACCTCGAGCGATCGCTGCACTTTTATTGCGAGCTGTTGGAGCTGCCGATCAAAGCGCGCTTCGGTGAGTTCGTGCTCTTTGAAACGGGCGCGGCAACGCTGGCCATTAGCGGCGAACTCCGTGCCGCATCGGGCGAAACGACGCATGAGTGTGTTTTTAGTGTTGCGAGCGTCACGCAAAGTTACGAACGCTATAAAGAACGGATCGCATTCATCAACGTGCCGCGCGCCGTCAACGATGCGAACTGGGCGGTGAACTTCACCGACCCAGACGGCCACCAGTGCTCGTTCTATGGACCGCAGTAAGGGGCTCGTCGTCGCGCCCTGGCGCGGCGATTTGGAACCGCTGGCCGCCGACGCGGAATCTGCGATCCGCGATCGCATGCGTTCCATTCCGATCTTCTCGAGCTTGGGATTCTCCGACGTGCGTCTCGGCGCCGGCGTGGTGGCATGCGCGGTCGCGCGCAGACGAGAGTTCGACGGTATCTTCGATTCATTCCACGGCGGCCTCTTGATGACGGCGGCCGATTCGGCCGCGGCAATCGTGGCCTTGACGCTATGGGGCAGCGACGCGCGCATCACCACGACCGACATGAATATCCGCTTCTTGGCACCGGCGCGCAGCGACGTGTATCTTGTGGCCGAAGCGATCAAACGCGGCCGAACGTTGGTACCGGTGGCGGCCAACCTATGGCGCGACGACGGTACGCTCGTTGCAGTCGCGCAAATCACGTATATGCGCTTGACGTAGCGCTCCGGCGGTTTAAGGCAGACTGAGCGTCGCCGTAGCGACAGGCGTGACGTGGCCGCCGATTTCGATGCCCTGGCGGCCGCCGTCACCGTCGATCTGCACGTGCAAAATGCTCCGGCGCCCCATTTTGGTACCTTGCTCGCTGACCCAGTGCGCTCCGTGCTGCCTAGGAGCCAAATCGGAGGACATCATATACGCGGCCAGCGGTCCCGTCGCACTTCCGGTCGCCGGATCTTCGACGATGCCGAAATCGTTGGCAAACATGCGCGAATACGCGCCTTGCCGCACCGGCGTGAACACGAAGAGCGCCGTGGGCTCCGGCTCGTTAGCGAGCAGACGCCGCAGCGCCGCCGTGTCGACCTGTGCGCGATCCACGGCCGCCACGTCGCGCAACGCTATGAAGACGTGCGGATTGCCGGCACTGAGGTTCTTGGGTGGAACGTCTAAGAGATCGCTCGTTTCCACACCGATAGCCGCGGCGCAGAGAGCGGGATCGTACGAATCGGAACCGATCGTGATCGGCGGCGTCCGCAGCCATATGATGTCGTCGTCATCGACGCGGATCGCAATCGAACCGACGTTTTCATCGAGTGCAAAGGTTCGCTCGTCTTTGCGGACGATGCCGGTCTCTCGCAAGACCCAAGCCGTCCCAACGGTCGGATGCCCCGCGAAGTTCATCTCCTTGCCCGGCGTAAAAATGCGGACGCGCGCCGCCGTATCGGCTCGTTGTGGCGGAAAGACGAAGGTCGTTTCCGAGAGGTTCGTTTCGCGAGCGATACGCTGCATCGTTTCGTCGTCGAGGCCCTTCGCGTCGAAAAAGACCGCAAGCGCGTTACCTTCCAGCGGTGTTTGCGTGAAAACGTCGACGATGCGGTAATCCCAACTCTTCATCGGACGGCCATCCGAAGCGGCGGGGGCTTGGGCGTCATCTCGGCGTCGGGCATAACCATATTGCGTGGCAGCGGCGGCGGCTCGGCGGTTGCCGCCTCGGCGCATACGCTCTTTTCGAATCGATCGGTCGAGGCTTTCAACACACTGCCGCGACCAAAAACCGCGTCGTGTCCGTGCACGCCAAAACTCAAAAACCCCGATCGCACCCCGCCGACGAAGGTACGCTCGAACTGCAGGTGCACGGTGTCGCCGCAGAAGTTCACGATATCGTCGATATCGAGCGTCAACTCCTGAGAAACGTTGGTTTCGAAGGTGCGTTTGGTTTGGTTGGTTTGCGTGGCATAGTGACCTTCGGCGAGATCCCCCGCTTTAGCAATGAGGAAGCCGTCGACGATCACGTCTTGCGCGACCGCCAACTTGACGCTGTGCTGTTCGGGCGACGACCCAAACGCGCCCGCCCGAATGTCTTTCGTGACGAGTATCGGGACGACGACGCCGCGCGGCACGGATATCGACGTCGTGGCGGCGATGACGACGGGCAGCAATGCGACGACCATAGAGGCCGACTTTAGCGCCCGGCGCGAAACTTCCCCGATGCCTGAACTGCCTGACGTCGTGGCATACGTCGAGGCGCTGCGCGAGCGCATCCTCGGTCAACCGCTCCAACGAGTGCGCATCAAAAACGTTGCCTTGCTTCGCACGGTCGATCCACCGTTGCAGGACGCAAACAGCCGAATCGTGCGCGCCATCGAACGCAGCGGCAAGCGCATCGCCATCGCGCTCGATGGCGACCTCTGGCTTGTACTGCACCTCATGATTGCCGGGCGGCTGCACTGGCACGAGCGGCCAATACCGCTGGCAAAACGCAACGACCTCGCAGCATTCGACTTTCCCAACGGCACGCTATCGCTGACTGAAGCGGGTACGAAGCGTCGAGCGTCACTTTCCGTAATTGCCGGCGCGGATGCGCTGCAGGCGCTCGATCGGGGCGGCATCGATGCGTTGGGGGCCTCGCCCGAAGCATTCCGGCGGGCGCTTTCGGCTGAAAATCACACGCTCAAACGCGCGCTCACCGACCCCCTCGTCGTTGACGGAATCGGCAATGCTTACTCCGATGAGATTCTGCACGCAGCGCGGCTCTCGCCGATGGCTCTGACGCGGAAAATTACTGCAGAACAGTGGAACGCGCTCTACGACGCCACACAAACCACGCTACGCGTTTGGATCGAACGGCTGCGTGCGGAACGCGTCGGAGAGTTCCCCGAAGGCGTGACGGCCTTTCGTTCCGCAATGGCCGTTCACGGCCGCTTTCGCAAGCCGTGTCCGCGGTGCGGCACGCCTATTGCACGCATTCGCTACGCCGAAAACGAAACGAACTATTGTCCGCAGTGTCAAACGAACGGCCGAACCTTGGCCGATCGCAGCCTTTCGCGGTTACTCCACCGGAGTTAGTCTGGGCCGGCCTTACCCGTGGCGAGGAACGTGACCACGTCCCAGGCGTTGCGGATACCGATAAATATCAAGAGCAGCACGCTTCCGGCAACTTCAAAGGGTGCGTCCTGCGCCAGCGCGATGAAGCGCATCGCCCCGGCGAGCATTACCGCATACGCTATCAGGGGCGCCACGGTATACCATAGGAAATCTTCCATGTCGGCCACGTAGTTGCGCAGTCGTCTGGTCCGCCAAGTCGCGCGCGCGACTGCCGCGACGCCGCCGATTCCCACGAGCGCAACGATAACGCCAGGCAGCAACGATCTCGGCCACGGCGCGCAGAGGACCGCCGATACGAGCAGCGCGAGCGTGAAGTGGATCACCGTCGGGGTGCTGAAACCGCCTATGCCGTCGTCGCTGCCGGCGCGTTCGAAGTCGCGCACGAGCGTGATAACGACGAACATCAAGCCTGTCAATGCCGCGGCCGACGACGCTACCGTCGAAAAGAACGGCGACCATCCATTGAGCGGCATTTTAAGAAGCGCCGAGGGCCTTCAACGCGCGTTCCGCGGCGCGTTCGCCGCTTCTCATTGCGCCGTTGACCGTGCCGCCCTCTCCCGCTCCAGCAGTTGCTTCGCCGGCAAAGAAGAGCGTCGCATCGATCGGCTGCGCAAGCTCTTCTCGAGCATCGATACCGCCAACGGCAACGTAACTGTACGCTCCGCGTGAGTACGGATCTCCGATCCAATCGTGCGTCAGCGCATTATCGAACTCACTTCGAACCGTTTGTGCGTCGCCGAAAATTGCGCACAGACCTCGCAGCGCAAGTTCGATACGTTCGACGGCGTTACAGGCGCGTAACGCCGTCGCTCTTGGACCGCCGGCCCATGCAACCAAAAGTTCGCTGCGCACCGGGACCTGCGTCCAATATGTAGCGATCGGCTCGTTTTCAATGTAAAAGAAGCCGGCATCGCGGTAACGCGCTGCATCGATACGCTCCCAAAACGGCGTTTTAAACGACATGACGACTTTGACGACGTGGCCCATTTCGATACGTCCGATCGCTGCGCGCGTAGACGACGGCAGCTGCGGTTCGAACGTGACGTCGTTCTCCGCGGCGGGATGACGCAGCACGCCAATCGGCAGCGTCAGGATCGCCGCGCGCGACTGCAGCGCGCGACGTTCGCCGGCGGCGTCGACAGTATCTACAGTCACGCTGCTGCGCGCCCAGGCGACGCGAGTGACCTTATTGTGCAATCGCACTTCGACCCCCTCGCTTTCACACTGCGCGCGAATGTGTTCGAGCAACGCACCGTAACCGCCGAGCGGACGCGCACTGAGCGAATCCACACCCGAGCGCAACTCGTTTGCAATGGAAAGGGCGCTCGCGAGTGCCGGATCGGCAGCCTCGAACCCTTCGACAAAGGCGCGCGCATTGCGGGCGCGTTCGCGCTGCGCTTCGTCCCCGCCGAAGCGCCGAAGAAACACGTCGACGCTTTCGTCATGCGGCAAGTCGAAGACGCCGGCAAAGAGATGGGTGGCACCAAGAAACTCGTCGTCGTCGCAAACGAGCTTGCCATCCTCGCTCGTCCACGATTCGCCTCCGGTATCGACTGCGGCCGCGCCTGCTTCGCGCAACAGGGCGAACGTTTTCAACGCAGGACCGTGGATGAACTCAGCGCCGAGTTCGGCCGGCGTGGCGGGCCGCGAACCCGGCCTGGACCAGACCCGACCTCCGATGCGGCCGCGCGCTTCGAGCACGACCACGCGCGCCTTCTGGCGCGCCAGCGTCCGGGCCGCTGCCAGCCCGGCCGCCCCGGCGCCAATGACGATTGCGTCCGCATCCATCTTCACAGTATAACAATAAGACGATCCGATGTTTGCAGTAGTATTGATGTTACACGTCCCGTTGGTATTGATGTACCATCGCGTCGACGTCTCCTCGCCGGCAGACCCGATGTCCCGGGCGCTTACCGTCTCACCAGAACAGTTCGACGCCGAGATGGGTGCGCTGGCACGCGATGGTTTGGAAGCCATCAGCGTCGATCAATACGTGCTGCGCTTGAAGCTTCGCGAACCAACGGACCGCGTGGTGCTCGTGACCTTCGACGACGGTTACAGCGATCAATATCGTTACGCGGTCCCGATTCTTGCGCGCTACGGATACTCCGGGACCTTCTTCGTCAACACTGCAACGATCGGGCGTCACAACCATTTGAGTTGGGAGCAGCTGCGCGACCTGGAGGACGAAGGCATGTCGATCGAAGCGCACGGCGTCGATCACGTCGATCTTGCTGCACTTCCTCCGGCGCGCCAGGAGTTCGAAATCGACGGCTGCGTGGCATCCTTGCGCGAGCACTTGCGCGAGCCCGTGGTTGCCTTTGCGTATCCGAGCGGCGCCTTCGACGCGGTAACGATGCGCATCGTCGCGAGCGATGGTATAGCGTTGGGGTTTACTACCGATCCCGCGCGTCGGCTGTGGACCAACTCGCCGTACGATCTATCGCGCATTCGCATCAAGCGCGGTTTAGCGCCCGCGCAGTTCGCGCAGCTGTTGGGCTTGCCTTAAATTCCCGCGCTGCGGCGAAAATCGCCGTCGGAAACTATCGTGCAGCTTGCCGCTTCCAGCGGATCCTCGCAGACCCGAATACCCACAAACGAAGCGCCTTCGATCTGCGCGCCGCCGAGTTTATCGCAGGCCATCGCGCGTTTCGCCGCCATGCCGTCGTACCAGCACATGATCGCGCCGTCGAAACGAACTTGCCGCAGATCGGCATGGCCTAGATCCACATTGACGAGCGGCAATTCGGCAAGATCGTAACCGGTAAGCGTCGCTTTGCTGAAGTTACAGACGACGCATCCGGCAAGCAGATTGCGTAACTGCGCGTTTTCCAGGTGCGCAGCGAAGCCGGCGAAGTTCGCCGCGGCTAGCCGCACCTGCGTAAAGGTCGCGCCGTCGAGTTTCGCCCCTGAGAAGTTGCACGCTAAACAATCGGCTCCATCGAAGGCTGCGGCCGTTAGGTTCGCATTTTTGAAGTTCGCGGCAATGATGCGGGCGCTGCGAAACGAGGCGCGGGTGAGATCGGCACCTTCGAAGTTGGCGCCGAAGTAAACCCCGCCCGCAAAATCCGCTCCCTGCAGCTTCTGCGTCTTGTAATCGCAACCCATGCAGAACTTCTGCACGGCGCCGGCGCCAAAACTTGTGGAGGCGGCAACGATGACGAGAATGGCGAGCACCAACTTCGAAACGTTCATGCGTTCGCGGCTCGTTCGAGATCGAGCAGCGTTCTCTTGCGCGCGCTTCCCCATTTGTATTCCCCGATTTCTCCCGATCCGCGAATCACGCGATGACACGGAATGACGAGCGCCACGGCGTTGCGTCCTATGGCACTACCGACCGCGCGGCTCGCAGTTGGTTTTCCGAGCGCTTTAGCGATTTCGCCGTACGATAGTACCGCTCCGTAGGGAATCGATTGCAGATACTTCCAGACGCGCAACTGAAATGCGGTGCCGGTGACGTCCAGCGGAAGATCCAGGGAGGTTCGTTCGCCGGAAAGATAACCTTGAATCGCTTGCACCCAGCCGGCGTACTCGGGATGGAACGGTTCGGACATCGGAACGGCGGTGGCTCGGGCGTACTCACGGCGTAGCCGTTCGAGCAACTGAGATTCGCTCTCGCCGAACTGCGCAAAGCAGATCCCGCGGTCTGTCGCGCCGATCATCATGGTTCCCAGCGGCGTCTGCATAACCGCGTACGAGATCGCGACGCCTTCGCCGCCGCGGCGGTATTGCGCGGGCGTCATGCCCAAGTTGTGCGCAGCGTTTTCGTAGACGCGGCTTGAGGAACCGTAACCGGCGTCGTAAAGCGCAGCCTCCACCGAGCCCGATCCTCGCAGTTTCCCTTTGAAACGCTGCAACCGTGCGGCTGCGATGTACTGTCGCGGCGTCACGCCGACGAGCGCTTTAAAGCGGCGGGCAAAGTGATACTTACTCAGGTTTGCGCGCGCGGCGAGCCGCTCGAGCGGAAGTGGTTCGTCGCTATGGGCCTCGATATAGCGGCAAACGTCGGCAAGACGTGCAGTTTCGTTCATTGTCTCACCGTATCGCAGCCAAAACCTGGCCGCCATCCGCTTCTTGCGCTATGATGCTCGGGATGAGCAGGGGAGCAAGCTGGGCTGCGTGGAGCGTGGCCGCCGTCGTGGCGATCGTGCACTTCGCGGTAGCCGGACAGTACGATATCTTTCGCAACGAACTGTACTTCATCGTCTGCGGGCGCCATCCGGCATTCGGCTACGTCGACCAGCCGCCGCTCGTTCCGCTGATCGCGGCGGCAACGCAATGGGGCGGCGTGCATACCTGGTTGCTGCGCGCGCCGGCAGCACTTTCGGCGATCTTTATCGTTCCGCTTACGGTGCTTCTCGCACAACTTCTCGGTGCGAACACGCGTGCGGCGTGGCTGGCAGCAATCGCCGCCGCCACGGCTACGCTGGCCGTCGCGATGTCGGCGACGCTAGGCACCTCAACGTTCGAAGCTTTCGATTTCACCGCCATCGCGCTGTTGGTGACGCTGGCGTATCTGCGCGATATGCCGCGAGCGTTGTGGTGGGCCGGCGTAGTAGCCGGCTTGGCGTTTGAAACCCGCTACGGCGTACTGTTCTGGGGGGTTGGGCTGGTAGTAGGCCTCGCGGCGTTCGGTCCACGATCGCTCTTACGCTCGCGCGATTTTTGGATCGGCGCCGGCATCGCGACGCTCATTGCCTTGCCGAATGTCATCTGGCAGGCCGCGCACGGGTTTCCGTTCCTCGAGTTGGTTCGCAACGATAATGCCGGCAACTTCACGGGCTCGCCGATCGCCTTCACGCTCGAGCAAATCCTTTCCAACAACATGCTCTTGGCGCCATTGTGGATCACCGGCATCGTCGCCCCGTTCGTATCGCGACGATTTGCGCCATTCCGCTTCCTCTCGGCAACGTTCGTCATTACCGCAGTGCTCGTCGTCGTCACGCATGGCAAGATGTACTATATGGCCGGCGCGTATCCCACGATGCTCGCGCTCGGCGCGGCTGCGTGCACGCGTTTATGGCGCTGGTTCGTCGCGTTGTGGGCGGTGCTCGCCGTCGCCAATGCCGCATCTGCGTTACCGCTCGTGCTGCCGGTGATCTCGCCCGTTGCTCTGCAACACATGATGAGCAACATGTCGTACCGGCCGAAACCGGTCGAAGCGGCGGGCATCGGCGCGCCGCTCATGCAAATGTTCTCCGACCAGTTCGGCTGGCGCGATCTCGCCGGCACCGTGGAAACCGTTTACAACGCGCTTCCTCCCGATCAGCGCGCGAAAGCCGCTATCTTTGCATCTAACTATGGCGAAGCTGCCGCGGTCGACTTCTACGGGCGCGGCCTACCGCCGGCCCTGAGCGGAAACAACAACTACTATCTCTGGGGCCCGCGCGGCTACGACGGTTCGCTCGTTATCGGAATCAACGAAAGCACCGCGGATTGGTCGTCAATTTGCGGGAGCGTGCGAGAGGTGGCGCGCTTCGGCACCTCGCCCTTTGCTATGCCCTACGAGGTTCATCGTCCGATCGTACTCTGCCGTAACATGCACCCGCCGTTACCGCAGATCTGGCCCCGGTTCAAGCATTACGGCATCGAAAATCTCGGAGCCCAACATCCTTCGACAAGCTCTCCTTCGACAAGCTCTCCTTCGACAAGCTCTCCTTCGACAAGCTCTCCTTCGACAAGCTCAGGATGACAGCGCGGCGGTGGACACCTGGCGGCGATTACCGAGAAGAATAAGCACGACTGAGACGATCACGGCAGCACCGCCGGCGAGCACGTTCCAGGTGAGCGGTTCGCGCAATACGAGTGCACCGAGTATCACTGCGACCACCGGGTTCACGTAGCCGTACGTCGCGACGGTCGCCGTCGGCAGCTTGCGCACCACATAGGCGAATGCGCTGTACCCTAGCATCGCACCGCCCGTGATGAGCCATAATAGGCCCCAGAGCGACGCCCCGGTTACCGCATGTATGTGGAGTTGCGCCGGCTCGCCGATCGCGACCGCGACGATCGAACAGAGAATGCCGCCGGCGACCATTTCGAACGAGGCGGTGTACGGGCCGAGCTTTCGTCCGCGTGCGTACACCGATCCGAACGCCCACGAAAACGCGCCGATCAGAATCATGCCGGCCGTCCAAACGTCGACGTTGCCCGCTCCTTTGCCGACGAGGGCTGCGATACCGGCGGTGCCGATTGCAATGCCGCAGATCGCAGACGGAGCCGGCATCTTGCGAGAGCGGAACGCATCGAGCAACACCATGAATATCGGCGTGCTCGCCAACAACAACGCCGACGTGCCGGATTCGACCCGCGTCTCAGCCACGCAAAGTAATCCGTTCCCGATGCACAGGAGCAACGCCGCGACGATAACGATCTGGAACACGTCGCGACGATTGGGCAGCGAAGGTTTCGTTCTCGTTACGAGCCACTGCAACGCAAAGAGCGCGACGCCCGCGACGACGTAACGAAATCCCGTCATCACGTATGGCGGTATCGTGCCGACGGCAACGCGAATGCCCAGATACGTCGACCCCCAAACGAGGTAAACGGTGACGAGGGCAGCCCAAGGCACTACTGCGCGGTAGTGATCAATGCGTGCGGCGTGATATGCACCGTCGTCGTAGCCGCGCCGCGTTCGATCGTTACGGTAAACGATTGCTTCCCAACGAGCAACGGCGCGAGATCGCCTAGGCCGTAACCGCGCTTGATGAGTTTGCCGTCGAACGCAACGATGCGATCGCCCGCGACGATTCCGGCCTGCGCTGCGGCGCTGTTCGGCACGACTTGACGCACTTCAAACGCCGACGGTCCCGATTGGTTCAAACTCAATCCCGTGCGATCTCTCATGAACGGCCGGTTGACCTCGGTGTTCGGAATGAAGGTTACGGTTTGCGCCCGGTAATCGAAGACGAGCGTGAAACGCGATAGAATTCCCGAACCAAGATTGCCGGCGACGCCGCGCGTCGCAAAAAATCCGGACGTAACCTGCGGAATGGTTATCGGGACGTCGGAGAACGTTACACCGGCTAACGAGAACGTCTTTGCAGCAGCGGCAATCACCGAGAACCCTCCGCCAACGCCGCCCGGCGACTCATACGTAATGCCACCGTTCGGAAAGAGGTGGTTCTCCGCGACGAACGGAGCGTTAAGCACTAAGCCGCCCGCGTTGCCGGTATCGAGCAAATAGTATCCGTCGATGCCGTCGATCGTCGCCTTGACGAATGCGTGGCGCGAATCGGAATAAAACGGTAGCGTAACCCCGCCCGGCGGCGGTGTTGCGTCGAACGGCTCGACGTCCATCCGCCGATCAGCGTACCGGACGATCACGCGAAAGTTGGCGAGGTACTCATAACCGATCAAACCTTCAGGCTCCACGCCGATGCGTGGGTGTAAGAGCGGATAGCCCAGCGGCGTAACGAGGAAGTTTTGCTGCGCTAACCGTGCGCCGCCGAAGTTCACCAGCGCGACGGGCGCAAAACCGGACATCTGCTCGGTCGTTCCGGCCCCGCCCGTTGCCAGTGCGCCCGACGTCTTTAACCCAAGACGTTGCGCACCGGCAGGCACCAAAAAGTTGCCGCCTCCGGAATCGAAGATGAGCGTGGCGGCTTTGCCATCGAGACTGACGGGAACGACGATGTGACCGACGCGGCCGACGGCGTCGCTGCGAAACGGTACCGTAATGCGTCCGGCAACGTGCCCGCGTGAAACGTAGGGCGGCCGAGCGAGCGCGCCGGAAGGAAGCACCGCCGAAAACCGCGCTTGCGCCGTTGTGGTTATCGTCGTCGTTCCGGTGGGATCGGTTTCGACGGAGTGCATGGCTATCGGTACGCCTTGGACCGTTTGATAATCCGAGTTGATCGTGGTATCGGTGCCTTGAGCGGTCTGTGCGACCGTTTTCACGAGGCGATACGTCGACGCATCAAAATAGAGATCGGCCGGATTGCCGCCATTGGGTTGCACGTGCACGACGTATGCCGGTCTTCCATCGAGAACGTCGCCGTGTCCTGAAGTCACCGTTCCGCGTTCGCTCGGCTGAAAGTACGCGTTGCGGCTCAGGTATGCGCCCGTCACCGCATCGGAAACGAAAGACGGCAGACTGACGATCGAAAGCGCACCATTGGCGTACGACCACTGTGTGCCGTCGTATCCCTGTTCCAAGGTCGCCGGACCAATGACCACGCGACTCTTCGAGTAACCGTCGCGCAGGTCGGTGACGCCGTCGAACGATCCCGGCGCTCCGCCGTTCTGACTGAACGTGCCGCTCGCCGTGAGGGCCCCGTAGCCGTCAAGCGTCGCACCGCCGGCCGCGGAATGCGCGGCGCTCAATATCTTATCGATCTGCGCGGGATCGAGCGGCGCGCCCGCCGAGGCCGCGTTGGCGCACAGCGTGGCGCCAAGTGCAAGGAGCAACGAACAACAAAGGCTGCGCAAGGTCATCTGCCGACGTTTGCACGACCTGCGGCGACAACCCTATGGCATGATCGACCCACACCTAAGTATAAAAGGAACGTTATGCGGATTAAACTTCTTGTCGCTTTGCTCACGTTGAGCCTCGCCGGCTGCTCGGCCGCAGCTGCATCGGATACCTATCGCGTGCGGATGGACACCACCAAGGGTCCGGTCGTCGTTGAGGTCCAGCGCAGCCTCGCCCCGAACGGCGCAAAGCGCTTTTACGAGCTCGTGAAAGCGCACTATTTCGACGGCGCGCGATTCTACCGCGTCGTTCCAGGCTTCGTAGTGCAGTGGGGCGGGGCGGCCGATCCCGCGGTCAGCAAGCGATGGGACAAACCGATTCCCGACGATCCCGTGAAACTTTCGAACACGCGCGGGACGATCGCGTTTGCCGCATCGAGTGCGCCGAACAGCCGCACGACGCACATGTTTGCTAACTTAGGCAATA
>Ga0070764_10000468_pt1 | contig 15926 bp, 14 predicted proteins | sample HubBroMetageWRM4_FD_67287 | JGI IMG/M metagenome (GOLD analysis project Ga0070764, IMG submission 67287) | Warmed soil microbial communities from the Hubbard Brook experimental Forest, New Hampshire - Hubbard Brook CCASE Soil Metagenome WRM 4 | ecosystem: Environmental > Terrestrial > Soil >... | reverse complement strand
CTTCGCCTGGCGAGCCCGGATTGGCCCACCCCTTTCCGGCTCGCCAGCATCGAAAACGCCACGATCATGACCTTCGTGCTGCTCTCGAGCAGCGTCACCATGGTGGCCGCCGTCGAAGCGGCCAAGGCCGGGCGCATTGCCGCAAGCGTTCGCTGGCTCGGCGCGACGATGCTTGGCGGCGTGGTCTTCGACGTGCTGCACATCCGCGAATGGCTCGGCTTGATTCACGAAGGCCTGCGGCTTTATCACAACGATTGGGGTTCGTCACTCTTCGGCGCCGCGTTCTTCACGCTTACCGGCCTGCACATGACGCACGTCACGATCGGCGTGATCTACCTATGCATTGTGGCCATCGGGTTTCGCCGCGGCAAATTTACTTCGGACGATGTGGAAATCAGCGGCTTGTATTGGCACTTCGTCGATTTGGTTTGGATGTTTATTTTCCCGCTCGTGTATTTGCTGTCTGCACGCATACGTTAGAATTTCGCGGAGGAACGCAAGGTGAACGCGACCGCTGGGCGCTCGGAAGGTCCCGCAGGGATGAGCTGGTTTCTGAAAGTGTGGACGGTTCTGCTGGTCCTCACAGCGGTGGAGATCTTTCTGGCCTATGAGGAGCTGCCTGTACACATCATGCTGGTCCTGCTGATGGGCCTCTCGCTGATCAAGGCCGCGATGATCGTCGCATATTTCATGCACCTGCGCTACGAGCGCACCAGTCTTGCCTGGACTCTGGTGCCAGCCACGGTCTTTGTGCTGGTAATGATGTGCGTTTTTTTCTCGGACAGCCTGCGTATCGTGAAGTTGGGCTTGTTCCTGCATTAATCCAGGACATAGGATATTCGCGGAAGGATGAATTGAGAAAACTCAACGCAGCTCACTGGTTCTTGCTGGCCCTGGTCCTCACTCTGGCGATTCCCGTGCCAGTTTTCGCGCAGAGCTGCGCGATGTGCTACGCAACCGCCGCCAAATCCGGACCGCAGGTGATTCAAGCTCTGAAATCCGGCATCCTGATTCTTCTGTTCCCGCCGCTGTTCATCTGCGGAGGCATCAGCTTCCTTGCTTATCACAAGCGCGACGTATTCAACGATGCCGGAAATTAGCTGACCTGGCGAATTGGTGCGGATCTGTGCGGTCGTCTCAGCGTCAGGCGGAATTTATCTTTGAGCGGACGGCAAACTCAATTCGACGAGCAATCCACCGTCCGGACAATTTTCGGCCTTCACCTTTCCGCCATGCAGGCGAACGGCTCGCTCGGTGATGGAAAGCCCGAGACCCGATCCGCCGGAGAAGCGGTCGCGCGCATCACCCACACGATAAAAGGGCAGGAAAATATCGCGCAACGATTCCTCGGGCACACCGCGTCCTCGATCGCGAACGGAAATCACGGCGATCCCGTTTCCATTCGAATGCGACTTCTTTAGCGCTATCTGGACTTCGGTGCCCTCGTCCGTGTAGCTGACGGCGTTGCGGATTACGTTTTCAATTGCGCTGCGCAGGAGTTGGCGATTTCCGAGCACCGTACAACCGTCTACCTGTGTTACGCGGACCCGACGGCTGCGGCCTTGCGCTTCAAAATCCGCGTCGGCGGCGACATCCAGAACCACTTGATCGAGCGCGATCAGCTCGCCCTCCACACTTTCGCTGCCGCCTTCAATCCGTGCCAGCCTTAACAGGCTGCCAATTAGAGTGTTCAGGCGCTCGGCTTCGACTTCGATGCGGTCGAGCGCACCCGCGGATTCGGAATTGGCGTGAAGCCTGGCCAGGCCTAATGCAACTGTCAAACGAGCGAGCGGAGAGCGAAGTTCGTGCGAAATATCCGCGAGTAGACGGCGCTGCGAAGAAATCAGCGATTCGATCTGCTCGGCCATGTGATCGAAGTCTCGGCTGAGTTCGGCCAGCTCGTCATGGCGATTTCCGGCGGCCTCGCCGACACGCGTACTGAGATGGCCGGTGGCCAGGCGATGGGTAGCGGCGCGAAGGTGCAGAATGGGCGCCGTGATGTAACGCGTCAGCCAGAAACAGACCAAACCGGCGATGAAGAAAACCGCTGCCGCGCGAATGAATTGCGTCTGGATGGGAGCGTTCAGTACTTCAGTGACGGACTCGATATGCGTGCCGATCACCAGCACGTAATGTGTGCCGGTCGAACCCGTTGTCCTGGTGGCGGCGAACCTGGTGCCATGCGACGTCACGAAGCCAGTTTCGTTGGTTTGTAAGGCGGATTGAGCAATAGCGTCGACCTCCGGTGGCGACGGCTGCGACAAAATCTCTTTGCCCTCGTCGTCAAACAGGTACGCCTGCCAGTGCAAAGTGTTCTCTAGAGAATTGAGAAAGTCGGCCAGAGCGCCCATGCCGTGATCATCCAGGATATCCGCCGCGCGGGCCGCCACCACGGGCATGACCGTGCGGTCGAATTCTTCCGCACGCATGGCCTTGAATTGGGATTGCGTGGCGATCACGGAGGCGATCAGAGTGGCGCTGACCAGAACCATCGCCAGCCAAAAAGAGAGAAAGATCTTTAGGAAGAGGCTGCGCATTTCGGATTTACTCTTTGCCGCTCACTAGCCACCGCTCATCGCGCCGCGCCGGAGACTACGTAAACGTATCCCACGTTGCGAATCGCCCGGATTCGCTCCGCTCCGTCCGGACAAGTCCCCAGCTTCTTGCGCAGGTTGCTGATGTGTACATCTAGGCTGCGATCGGAAGGCTCGGCATCGCGGCCCAGCGCGCCCCTGACCAGGTCGTCTCGCGAGATCACCTGTCCCGGTGACTTGAAAAACAAGGCAAGCAGCTCGAACTCCGCGGACGTGAGCTCCACGTCGCGCGCTTTGTGACGCGCAGCGCGGGCGCGCGTATCCAGACGAATGTCGTCCAGAAGAATCGAGACTGGACCGAGCGTATCCGTAGGAGGTCCGGCGACCGTTCGGCGCAGCACCGCGTGAATCCGCGCGGCGAGCTCGCGAGGATTGAATGGTTTCGGAAGATAGTCGTCGGCGCCGATTTCCAGTCCCACAATACGGTCGACATCGTCACCATGCGCGGTGAGCATGATGATTGGGACCGCGGACTTGGCCCGAACGCGGCGCAGAACTTCAAAGCCACGAATGCCTGGCAACATGACGTCGAGGATGATCAGCGAATACGTGCCAGAAAGAGAGCGCTCAAGGCCGAGCGAACCGTCATGGACGGCCTCAATCTGGAAGCCCTGGGATTTCAGATATTGCCCGACGAGTTCACACAGCTCTACGTCGTCATCGACGATCAGGATGCGCATGGTGGACAAAGCGTCCGGGCTATCGATTTGGGATGGCCGCATTACACTACTTTATACTCTGCTCCGGCTGGAATCGAAAGTCGCGCGGCACGAAACGCGATGAAGACGTGAAAATGCTAGCAAATAGTGAGCCGACCAGCCAAACGACCCTCCACAGTTCGGAGCTTCTGACGCGGACATGAAGACCGCCGGCGCCTTAAGGGTTTATAACGCTGTGTAAAGTTTTATCAAGTGAATGTTATACTCCGGCGGGAGCCTGGGTTTTCGCGGCTAAGTGCGGGCCATCGTTTTCCAGGCAAATCTTGAGGCTCATCCTGATGGATATCGGCAAATGGCGGGTCTGCCAAGTTGCGAGCGTGGCGCATCCGCCGGTGCTGCCAGCGAGGTGACGATGTACGAGAATATGAAGCAGTCTCTCTTCCCAGCCATCGGTCCAATCGCAATGTTGGTTCTACTTTGCGCCGGAGCAGCGGCCGCGCAATCCGATTACACTCCGATCACCGTGCAGCACGGCGGCGCCATATCCGGCACGGTCACCTGGACGGGCCCGATCCCCAAAATTCCCAAGCTGCCCATCTCCAAGAACCCAGAGATCTGTGATCCTCAAGGGCTGAAGGCGCGCGATCTGGAGCGCCTGCTGATTAATCCCGACGGCAACGGCGTGGCTAACACCGTGGTATTCCTCCGCGGCATCACCACCGGCAAGCCCATGGATTTGCCGGCCGACCGCCAGCAATTGGATCAGAAGACGTGCCGCTACACTCCGCACATCATGCTCGTGCCACAGGCCGGCACACTGAAGATCGAGAGCAGTGATCCCGTGCTGCATACCGTGCAGATGTCTGGTGTCGCCACAAACAATATTCCGTTTCCGTTCCAGAACCAGTTCATCCCCGTCACTTTACAGCGGCAAGGCGTGGTGGAATTGAAATGCAATGCCGGACACGTGTGGATGAACGCGAACTTGATCGTGGTGCGGCATCCGTATTACGCGGTGACTGACGAGCGCGGCGCGTTCATGCTCTCCGACGTTCCGCCGGGCGAATACGAAATCGTAGCCTGGCACGAGGGTTGGCAGATTGCATCGGAGGCAAAAGTTCTGGACGTCGGCGCGCAGGTGGAAGTGCGTCGTCCGATATACAGCACGCCGGTTAGTTGGACGAAAAAGGTAAACGTGAAGCCCGGCGAACCGACGGTGGTGGACTTCACGATTTCCGAAAGACACGAGTAAAGCGCTCGCGTGGAATTTGCAATTCAAACCACGCTTAGTGGTGTCGTCGGCGATTACAAGGAGAGCTTCGGTTTTCCGAGCGTTGCGTTCTGCGCCTACGGAGGTGGCAGACTCCGCGGTCATACCGTGGCAAGTCTCGTCCACGTCCAAGCCTCGACATGAATCCGGCCCGTCGTTCGTATATGGCCGGTCCCGCAAGACTTGTAGCAAAGGAATGAGTATGTTCCAGGCTCGGTCGCTTCGATGGCAACGGGAACGGCTGCGCCCTTTTTCAGTTTCCAACAATCTTCGCCGAAAGAGAACGTCCCCCATCAGTTCACTCGCTCGACTGTGGTGACTATGGTAGGCACCCCGTGATTTTGCCGCATCGCCGCAGCGCTGATGATTGCCTCGCCGCGAAAGTTTTCGAACTTCTCCATCGTCACGAGTTTCTGTCACGCGGCAGGGTGAACCTAGCGCATGGTTATTAGAATACTCGTATGGCCAAGCAGCGCGCTGAACGGCAAAATAGGGTGGTAGACTGCGCGAAATGGCGCTGGATGCGAAATTGAGCTCGGGAAAAAACGCAGCCGTTGCGAATCGAGTTCTCAACCTTAGCACCGCAAGCAATCGATCGTCAGAATGCCCGCGCAGTGCAATCAGTCCGCCCAACGGTAAAGAAGCGCAAGGCGCTGGGCGTCGTTAGGAGATATTAGTCACCATGCGTATCGGAGTCTTCACAGCCTTGCTCTCTCAGCTTTCACTGTCTGACGTCCTCAAGATACTCGCGGCGCTGCGCATAAATACAATCGAGCTTGGCACGGGGAATTATCCGGGTGATGCGCACTGTAAGCTGGCGATGCTGGACGACAGCCACGCGCTCGCGGCGTTTCAGCAGGTGCTTGCCGACCATGGTGCGCACATCAGCGCTCTGAGTTGTCACGGCAATGCCTTGCATCCTGATAAGGCGCGAGCAGAGCAAGACCGCGCGGTGAGTCGCAAGACGATACTGCTTGCGGAAAAACTCCGCATACCAGTGGTCATAGATTTTTCCGGATGCCCTGGCGATTCGCCGGGGTCGACCGCGCCCAATTGGGTGACCTGTCCATGGCCTCCAGAATATCTGAGGGTTCTGGACTGGCAGTGGAACGAAGTGGTCGCGCCTTATTGGATCGAGCATGCAAAATTCGCCAAGGATCATGGCGTGAAGCTCGCCATTGAAATGCATCCTGGATTTGTAGTTTACAGTCCGGAGACGATGCTAAAGCTGCGCTCGCTCGCCGGGCCTGTTATGGGTTGCAACTTTGATCCCAGCCACTTGTTTTGGCAGGGCATCGATCCCATCGCGGCGGTGCGCGTGTTGGAAGGGGCCATTTTTCATGTGCACGCTAAAGACACGCAGCTCTACCCTGGTAATCTGCAACGCAGCGGAGTGCTGGACACCAAGCCCTACGCCGACGAGCGCGCGCGTAGTTGGATTTTTCGCACCTGCGGCTACGGTCACGGCGCGGAGTGGTGGCGCGAATTCATTTCCACGCTGCGAATGTTCGGTTACGACTCCGTACTCTCCATCGAGCATGAAGATAGCCTGCTCTCCGCGGAAGAGGGGCTTACCAAGGCTGCGAATTTCCTCAATGAAATCGTCATCCGCGAGCGCCCGTCGGCGGCATGGTGGTTGTAGCGCGCTCCGCGAAGACAAAGATGCGTTCGCAGGGAAATTCCATCCGCAGGTACTCGCGCGTCAAACCGCCAGCGCTTTCATGTACTCTGCGTCGATCTTCAACGCTTCCATGGGTGGCATGTCGTACTGCTCCTGCTCGATAAACGTATGTTTGATGTTGGCTTTCTTTGCCGCCGCAAAAATTGGGCGGTAGTCGATGCTTCCCCGGCCCAACTCGGCGGAAGGAGGCGGCTCGGTATCGGAGCCCGGTGCTCCACTCAACTTGAAGTCCTTCACATGCAGCATCGAAAAGCGCGTCGGGTAGCGCAGCAAATAATCCACGGGATTTTTGCCGCCGACAATCACCCACCCGCAGTCCATTTCCATCGTTACCTTTGCGGGATCTGTCAGCCGCAGCAACTCGTCGTAAATTACCACGCCGTTCGCCGTGCGGAATTCCGCCGTATGGTTGTGGTATCCAAATTTGATTCCCGCCGCATTCACGCGCTCTCCCATGCGATTGAATTGCTCCGCGTTCCAGCGCCAGTCGTCGAGCGTCATAGCTTCTCTGGCGACTCGCGCATTCGAGGATTTCGCAGGCGATCCATCGGGAAGTCCGGGCGACGCACAGATGATGTACTCAAGTCCGAGCGTTTTTCCGAACTGAATGGTTTCGTCCAAGCGCGGCGCCAGGTCCGTGTAAGAATAGTGGGCGCTCACGCAGTGCAGCCCTGCTTGCTCCATCGCGTGCTTCACGTCACTCGGGCTGCGACCAAAAAATCCGGCAGCCTCAACCTCTCGGTAACCCAACGCGCTCAGCTCGCGGAGCGCTCCTTCATAATCTTTCGGCAATAAATCCCTGACGGAATAGAGCTGCAACCCGAGTGGCAAGCCCAGCGGGTTCGCCATCAGCCAGGGCGCATCAGTACACGCGGCGGCGAATGACAGCGACGCCGATACAGCCTGTAGAAATCTTCTTCTGGAGATTCCTCGCATGGTCACGCCTCTGTTCCGAAGTGATGGTCATCTCGATAACTCGAGCGAACCGTGGTCACCCGTGAATCGCCTTCGCGTCCCCATCCCACGTTGCAATCGTTTTATGGAAGTAAGCGTAGTTTGCCAAATGGCAGCCAATAGCAGTGTTATTGCCAAACACTTCATTCTCAACAGGTGTTTTGCGCGTCCGTACCGAGTTGAAGAAATTTGCCTGATGCGCCGAAACATCGCTGTAGCCGGCCGGCGCCGTGAAAATCTCGGCCTGGACCGTTGTCTGAAATTCCAGCGGCGCGGGTTGCGGATTTTCGATCGCCCACTTCGCGAGATACGCAGTACGAAGCCGGGCCGGCCAACCCTTGGTCGAATATGTCTCGGGCTTGGGAGTAATATCTTGCGGGGTAAATGTCAGCGTCTGATTCAGAATTTCCATTGTCCCCTTCGTGCCTTGGAATTTGATCGGTTCGCCGCCTTGATTACTATTGTTTAGATTGCAGTACAGAGACACTCGGAAGTTCGGATAGTCATACACCGTCTCAATCACGTCGGGGAAGTCGCGCCCGTCCTTCCAGCGAAAGAGTCCACCGGTTGTTTGCGCGCGTTGCGGAACTTCATTGATTCCCGCGACAAAGTGAATCCCTGAAAGCAGATGCACGAACAGATCCCCCGCCAAGCCCTCGCCGTAATCGGCGAAACAGCGCCAGCGGAAGAACCGTGCCGCGTCAAACGGCCGCGCTGGCGCTCCCACCAGGAAAGCGTTCCAATCAATCGTCTGCTCGCTCGCATCCGGCGGGATCGGGTACACCCAAGCGCCGCTGGGCGAATTCCGGTTTGACGATCCCTCGATCAGGAAAACCTCGCCGAGTGCTCCCGACGAATAGAGTTTGCGCGCCTTTTCATACACAATGGAGCTGACACGCTGGCTGCCGACTTGCATGATGCGATTTCCTTTTCGCACGGCATCCACCATCGCGAATCCGTCCTCCACGTTGTGCGACATCGGCTTTTCGCAGTAAACGTCTTTTCCGGCCGCGCAAGCATCCACCACCACTCTGCGATGTTGATGGTCGGGTACCGCCACGATCACCGCATCCACATCCTTGCGGTCCAGGATCTCTTTATAATTGCGCGTTGCCGGGACCTGCTTCTGCACGGCTTCTTGCGCCGCCTGCTGCCGGCTGTCGTAAAGATCGCACACCGCGACACATTCCACGCCGGGCACCGCCAAGGACGCATCGAGAAGCTCGCAGCCTCGCGTTCCCGTACCGATGGATGCGAATCGGACGCGATCGCTCGGTGCTACCGCGCGGCCCGCACCCCAAAGAGCCGCCGGCTCCAGCAGATTGATCTTGGCACTCGCTCCGGCGGCCATGGACCCCGCACTGATCCGCATGAAATTCCTGCGTGTTAGGGAGTTCATCCGTTCTCCTGTTTTGCACCCATAGTCTCCGCTCAACCGACTGCATTGTCAGCCGCGCTAAACGCGATGTCGAGATTTTTCTCTACAGATGCTGTCTGACGATTCGGCGCCGCTAGATCGGGCGACGCGAAAAGAGAATATCCGGGGGCTCGGACGGCCACGAGAATCGCGCCGAAAGTTATTTTGTCGAAGCGGGATCCGCCAATTCGTAGCTCACAAATGCCAGTCGTTGGCTGTCTGGCGACCACGACGGCACGTTAATTGTGCCTTGGCCGCCGAACAATCTCGCTAGAACGCTGATCTTTCCATCCTCACGCGACATCAGCCGCAACGTAACGTCCCTATTGGGCGGATGGCCCGTCACGCTTTTATCGTAGGAGAGAATCACCATCCATTTCCCGTCCGGAGAAATGTGCGGGAACCAATCGTTAAAATCATCGTGCGTGATTTGCACTTGCTCGCTTCCATCGGGGCGCATGCGCCAAATCTGCATGATGCCGGTGCGCACGGAGTTGAAGTAAATATACCTTCCGTCGGGCGAATATTCAGGCCCGTCATCGAGGCCCTCAGCCGTGGTCAGGCGCGATTCCGCGCCGCCCGCAGCTGGAATCGAATAAATGTCGAAATCCCCGTTTCGTTCGCCAACAAATGCCAGCGTACTTCCATCCGGCGACCAACCGTGCCAGTAGGAAGGAGAGTTCTGCGTGATGCGGCGGGGCGCTCCGCCGCCAAACGGAACCGTGTAAACGACTGAATTATGGTCACCCTGCGATTGATCGCTGATCGCTAAGAACTTCGAATCGGGTGAAATTCCGTGATCGTTGTTGCAGCGGATGGCGAATCCCGTGTCAATCACTTCGGGCTTTCCGCCGCTAACGGGCAGGCGGTATATCCGGCCATCCTGGTTGAACAGGAAAAACGCGCCATCGCGCGTCCAATTCGGCGCCTCGAAGTGTTCAGACGCGAGGTAAACGACCGTGCGCACCTTGGATTCGATGTCTATCGTTTCCAGTTTACTGAAAAGGGTCGCGGTTGGAGGTGATGATCGAGCCCACGAGAAACACGACATCACAAGAACGCAAAGCGTCGCCACTGCCGAGATGCCGTTTTTGCGCATGAATCTCTCCATCGTCCTCACGCCTACCCCGAGCTCCGTCGCGGGCGACATGCCCTGCCGAAGAGGGCACAATTTCCAACAATTGAGCGCATTCTAGCACGGTGGAATTTCAACGACAGGGAGGAGCAGGGTCTGCCAGTTCAAACTCGCGCGCGAGAAGAGGGACCGCGATCTGGCACAGCGAGAGCGCAGCGGCACGCCTGGAGAGATTTGAGCCAGCCCTGGCACTCATGGGCTGAGATGATTTTGGGGATTTGGAGCCGCTCTGAGAGCTGCCCGTCGCCCGCGCGTTCTGCAAAGGGTATTTCACAGATCCGGAAGCGCTTGGTCCCTCAATACGTCCGGCCCCACGAAATCATAGGATTCCATGGCAGCAGTGAAGGCCGAGCACGCTGCGCCCAGCCGCGAAGTATGCTCCACATTTAATACCCGTCCGCGCGCGCGAATCAGAACTTGATTTTCCGTTGTGAACTCTGGAGGCAAGCTTACAAACAATGTGACGGTCGTTCCTTGCGTTATGGTGTGCGGTTTTTCAAGTCGAAAACGCACGTCGCGACTTGACATGAAATCCGTTACGCCGGCCGCGAGAGCGTGGCCAGGCGCGCGCACTGCTATAGGCAAATGCACTTCATATTGGTGCGTTAGTAGTCCTTTTCTCATTTTCGCTCCCTGGTAGTCCATCGACTCGGCCCGCAAGGGCGGTCACGCAAATCGCTGACTCTCCTATTGTTGCTGGCCTTTCTCATTTGACGATTAACGTCAGGTTGATTGCGCGAATTGCGCCGCCGCGCCGTGCCACCCGCGGTCGCAAACGGCGCGAGCTTGCAGGCCTTGTCGCCTGATCAAAAGGTTCATTCCGTTTTGCGCCTGTTCTCAAGAGCATCGAGGTGGGGAAGAAATATAGGGACGGCACAAATTCGTTCACGTCAACTCCAGAGCATAACCTGAGCTTCACGCACAGGTCAGCAGTCGGTGCAGCGCGAGCGTGCCGGAATTCTGCACGCTGGCGGAAGGCAATCGAAAAAGTCAGTTCTCGAAACCGCGATTAGCAGGCTTTGGCGGATTTATCAAGCTGCAGGATGCGGGGCACGAGAAATTCCTGCAGCGTTTCAGCGTCCGCCGGCGAAAGAGATTGAAATTCCAGGCCCATGAAGTCGTCTCCCACGAAACGGACCACGCACGCGACGCCGCGCACCATCCTGTTGTTGCTGCCGAGGTTGAGATGAAATTCGATGCGCGAACCCACCGGGAATCGGCAATCGCCCTGCACGAGCATGCCGCTGGCGCTCAGGTCCACGGTCATACATCGAACACGCTCCCGTCCCAATGTAATGAACACTTCGCAGCGGACACTCACGCGCGTGAAACGTCGCCGTTCGCGCTCAATCGGCCCCTGTGTCACTCGCAGCAAGCGCAGCAATGCTTGCCGGTCAACGGGCTTGAAGAGCACAAAATTTGCTCCCACCTCAAACGCACGCGTCAGAAATTGCTGCTCGCCCTCGCCCGTGATCATCACGATGGGCGTTCGCACGTTCAGGCCCGACTTCCGAATCTGGCGCGTTAATTCGATGCCGTCCGGCTGGGGCATGCGCACATCCAGGAAAACCGCATCAAATTTCTCTTTGCGCAATCGTGTGGCGGCAGCGTTGCTGTCCGTCAAGCTGAAGGCATTCACTTCCGCCGCGCTCAACACCTCCGTTATGAGCTCGCATGTGGGAGGATCATCGTCTACCACGAGTATTTTGTTGGGCACGGTGCCCTCCTTTCGTTTCCTGAAGCGATGACGCGGCGGGTAGCGCCACGAGCGGATCATCCGTCGGTTCCATCTTTGCTGCGATCGCCAGCCATTTGCGCAATTGCTCGTGCAGCAATTGAAATTCGATTGGTTTGGAGATGCAGGCGTTGCAGCCGGCCTGCAACATCCTCTCTTGCTCGGTTACCATCGCGTGCGCTGTTACGGCGATCACCGGCGTGTTCCGCAAGATGCGATGTTCGCGCAGCCATGCAGCCACCGACAATCCGTCGTCGGCACCGAGTTGCACATCCAGCAGCACAATGTGTGGCGGGTATTTTTCAATCAGCGCGATGGCTTCCGATAGAGTGGAAGCGGATATCACTTCATAATCCTGCAGCGTGAGCCAATCGCTCAGCATTTCAAGATTAAAAGCGTTGTCTTCCACCACCAGGACGCGCTCGTTCATGACACTTCCTGCTGATGGTTCGGCACCGCGCGATGCAATTGCCGGATCAGCGCCTGGTGCCAGTCTTGCTGCTTGTGCAAGAGAAATTCCGCATTGGCACGGAGATATTTGGTTTCGTCGCGGCTCAAATCCTTGCTGGTAACCACAAACACGGGAAGTTCGGCTGTGCGTGGGTCAGAGCGCCACTCCGCGATCAATTCGAAACCACTCATCTTCGGCAGGAGCAAGTCCAGGATTACCAGGCTTGGCAAAGACACGCTGACCTTGGCCAGGGCCTGCTTTCCGTCGGCGGCGATCTGCACGTCGTAGCCGCGGCTCTGCAGCATCTCCGCGATTACTTCACGCGTGAGTTCATCATCTTCCACCAACAGGATGCGCTGGCTCGGCTGCGTCCCGCCACGTGCGCGGATGCAGCGCTCCACTGCGGCAACCAGAGTTTCTTTCTCGACGGGTTTGACTAGGTACTCGTCGGCGCCGAGTATGGCGCCCATCGCGGGCTGGTCTATGATCGTTACCACAATCACAGGAACGCTTGTGGTGCGTTTATCGTTCTTCAATTCCGCCAGCACTTCCCAGCCGTTTACTGGCTTCATAAAGAGATCGAGCGTGATCGCGTCCGGCTGAATCTCCGCAGCCATTTCCAGCGCACCGCAGGGATCCTGGCAACAGATCGCGTCATATCCGCAGGAAGCAAGCTGCGAATGAATCAGTTGCGCGCTGGCAGTGTCATCCTCTATCACCAGAACTCGCGGCGCTTGGCGGGGATTGTGCGATGAGCTGCTACGCGATTCCGATGGCCTTGCGACTTCCGCCACCCGCGGCAAGCAAAAATGGAAGCAACTCCCTTTGCCCAGCTCGCTTTGAAGACCCAGCTGGCTTCCGTGGAGTTCCACCAGACTCTGGGTAATGGCTAAGCCAAGTCCGGTTCCCTCGATCGATTCTCCCGAACGGCGCAAACGATAGAACGCTTCGAAGATGCGCTTTTGCTCGTCGCTGGGAATGCCCGGGCCGTCATCATGAACTTCCAGACGAATCTCGGATTCATCCGAAGCCGCGGCCAGTTGAATGTGGCCGCCTTCCGGTGTGAACTTGATGGCGTTGCCGACCAGGTTGAGCAGTACTTGCTTCAATCGGGTGGAGTCTGCGCGCACGCAGAGGTCCGCATCGGAGTGTTGAAAAAGTGTTTGCGACTTGCGGGCGGCTAAGGGCGTCATCACGCTGGCCACTTCGCCGAACACGTGGCTGACCCGTACGTTCTCGATTGAAAGTTCCAGGCGCCCTGCTTCGATCTTGGAAAGGTCAAGTATGTCGTTGATCAGACGCAGCAGGTGCCGGCCACTCGTATGGATGTGGTCAATATAGCGCTGCTGACGGGCATTCAACGTGCCATAGCGCTCATCGGAAATCAGCTCGGAGAATCCCAGTATGGCGTTCAGCGGTGTCCGCAGCTCGTGACTCATCGTCGAAAGAAACTGATCTTTGAAACGCGTTGCACGTTCCGCGTCGTCTTTCGAACGGATCAGCAGATCCTGCGCCTGTTTGCGCTCAGTAATATCCTCGGCTACGACCACGGCGACTCTTCGGCCGTTTAGATCTGCAAGATGAGACGTCACTTGCACCGGCATCACCCGGCCGTCCTTGCAGAGGTACCTACGTTCGCTGGATTGCACCACTGGTCGGTCCTGCTTCAGCTGCAGCATCAGCGCGCTGATGTCTTCTTCCGGCCGGATGTCGGTAATGCGCATCGTCAGGAATTCGCTCCGGGAATAGCCATAATCCCTGATGGCCGCGCGATTTACTTCCAGGAAAAACAGCGTTTCCACGTCATATACCCAGGTGGGATGTGGATTGTTTTCGAACAGAACTTCGAAGCGCCCTTTGCTCTTTGTCATCTTGCCCTCAGTTCGTACCAGTAGTTCGCATACAAACTTGCGCGCGAGAAATACGCGCGCGACGAAAGCCGTGCATTAATCGCTCACGAATAAGGGTAAGGACGAGGTGCGAAAGATATAGGCCTCCTGCTATAGAAGCCATTCAGATGGTTTCTGCGTAAAGTGGAAACCGTATTGTGGCGAATCCTGACCGCTACGCGGCGCGTGTACCACTTCAGCGCGCCCCACACGCCGCTTGGTGGAACCGCCACGCAGAAATACTTCGACGACCGATTTCTGGCCCAACGGCGCGGCACAGGCACAACGAAAACCCGTGACGCTGATGTCCTGGGTCGCCGTCACTTCGTGAAACGCTTTCCCAAAGCGGTTGAGTCCTCGCAGCTCGATCGCCACTTGCATCTTGAGCCGTAGTTCGGGACGGCGTTCAAACAGCCTCTCATTGAGCAGCTGATTGATGCGGGTTCGCAGCCGGACGAAATCGATTGGCTTCTGGAAATAATCGTCCGCGCCAAGATGCGAACAATAATCTCGAAACTGCTCCACGGGGTTTCCGCTGAGCACTAGAATCGGGATCCTCTGAGTCAGGCTCAGTGACGAAAGAGTCTTGCACAGCTCGAATCCAGTCAGGCCCGGCATCAAAAGATCGAGCAAGATGCAGTCAGGACGAACGTCTAATGCGAGCGAAAGGGCTTCGGTTGGGTCGGCTGTGTCCACAACTTCGTAGCTATCCTTCAGCCGCTCCTTCAGTAGTTTCCGTAGCGCTTCGTCGTCGTCCACCACCAGAATTCGCGCAAGGTCCATAAGCTTGTCCTTATCCAGCGCAGTTTTGGCTTAGCCGGCTCAAAGATCGGTCGGGCATCCTCATTTCGCCGTGGTTTTGTGCTTCATCCAGCATTTGCCGCACCGCCAGCAGTAACGCATCCTTGCAAAATGGCTTTGGAAGTACTCTGTCTCCGAATTTGGCTCGGGCGTGCCCGGCTCCGGCGGGGGCAGCGTAGCCCGACATATAGAGGACCTTCATTTCAGGGCGCAGAAAACGTACGTGATCGCTTAGCTGATAACCATCAATTTGCGGCATCACAATGTCCGTCAAGAGGAGGTTGATTGACCCGCGATGCTGCGCGGCGAGCTGCGCCGCTTCGGCGCAAGTCCTGGCCTCCAGCACCGTGTAACCGCTGGTTTCCAGTAGCATCCGAACCAGCTTTCTGAACGGTTCTGCATCTTCGACCAATAGAACCGTTTCGTATCCTGTTAGCACTTCGGTCCGAACGCCGCGTGCCGTCGACACTGCCTCCGCATCCTTGACGCGCGGCAGAAAAATTTTGAAACTGCAGCCTTTTCCCGGCTGACTTTGCACGGAGATATATCCACCGCTCTGCTTCACAATGCCGTAGACCGTCGCCAATCCAAGGCCGGTGCCGTTGCCAAATTGCTTGGTCGTGAAAAAAGGCTCGAAAATTCTGGCCCGTGTTTTTTCGTCTATGCCGATTCCCGCGTCAGAGACCGTCAGAAGCACGTAGTGGCCGGCGGCGACGTACGGATCCTGGCGGGTGTAGCCTTCTTCCCGGTCTACGTTCGCCGTTTCGATTCTCAATTCACCACCTTGCGGCATGGCGTCTCGAGCGTTGACGGCCAAATTCATAATCACCTGCTGGATTTGTCCTGGATCAGCCTTCACGCGGCCCAGTTCAGCCGATGGCGTGAAGACCAACTCGATGTCCTCACGAAGCAAGCGACGAAGCAGTTGTTCCATGCCGGCAATGGAAGCGTTCAGATCCAGAATTTTCGGCTGCAGCACTTGTTTCCGGCTGAACGCCAATAACTGCTGCGTTAGAGATGCGGCTTGGCGTCCGGCCTTAAGTGTCTCTCCGGCAAAACCGCACAGCGGGTCCTGGGAATCCAGGCGATCGGCCAGGATTTCACCATAACCGATGATCACGCCGAGCAGATTGTTGAAGTCGTGCGCAATGCCGCCTGCGAGACGGCCAAGAGCCTCCATTTTTTGCGACTGGCGCAGACGTTCTTCGAGTTGCTTCTGTTCGGTAATATCGCGCGCGATCCCTCGCACGCCTGTGGGCTGGCCGTCTTTACTAGTCAAGGACATGCTCATCGCTAGAGTTATCAGCTGGCCGTCCTTTCTGGCGATCTCGATCTCGTAC
>Ga0070764_10000466_pt1 | contig 15932 bp, 11 predicted proteins | sample HubBroMetageWRM4_FD_67287 | JGI IMG/M metagenome (GOLD analysis project Ga0070764, IMG submission 67287) | Warmed soil microbial communities from the Hubbard Brook experimental Forest, New Hampshire - Hubbard Brook CCASE Soil Metagenome WRM 4 | ecosystem: Environmental > Terrestrial > Soil >... | reverse complement strand
CAGCGCGCTCCTTGGTCACTTCACCCAGAATGCGCACCGCCAGTCCCGGTCCGGGGAACGGCTGCCGCTGCAGAATATCCTCAGGCATGCCGAGATCGCGGCCGATGCGTCGCACTTCATCTTTAAACAAGTCCTTCAGCGGCTCGATCAGCTTGAGCTTCATCTTCGCGGGCAGTCCGCCAACGTTGTGATGCGACTTGATGACCTGCGACGGGCCGCGCACCGAGCGCGACTCAATCACATCGGGATAAAGCGTCCCCTGCACCAGCCAAGTGACCTTGCCTTCTGTTTTTTCAATTCGACGCGCTTCCTGATCGAAGACAGCAATGAACTCTTTGCCGATGATCTTCCGCTTCTTTTCCGGATCGGCGACGCCCGCCAGTTTCTTCATGAAGCGATCCGTGGCGTCAACCGCAACCAGATGCAATCCAAGATTGTCGCGAAGATTTTGCTGAACTTTTTCAAATTCGTTCTTGCGCAGAACTCCATTGTTAACAAACACGCAAGTAAGCCGCGATTTGCCGGATCCATCGCGCATGGCGCGATCCACCAGCACTGCCGCAACCGAAGAATCCACACCGCCCGAAAGCGCGCAGATCGCCCGTCCCTTGCCGACTTGCTGTCTTACCTGCGCGACGGTCGCATCAATAAAATGCTGCGGAGTCCACGAAGCCTTCGCGCCACAAATGTTGACTGCAAAGTTGCGCAGAATATCGGTGCCCAGCGGAGTGTGACGCACCTCGGGATGAAACTGCACCGCCCACATCTTGCGTTCAGCGTTCTCGATGGCAGCGACAGCATTAGGAGTCTTCGCGGTCAGCCGGAATCCCGCAGGCAGCTCTTCGGCCGAGTCGCCATGCGACATCCAGACTGCAAGCGATTGAGGCAGTCCCTGAAAAAGCTGCGAGTCGGATTGCTGGATATCGACTTTCGCGTGTCCATACTCGCGCTTCGCAGCTGGACGAACTTTGCCACCCAGCGCATAGACCATGAACTGCAGGCCATAACAAATGCCGAGCACAGGAACGCCGAGCTCGAAGACTTTTTTATCAGCCAGCGGAGCGTCTTTGTCATACACCGAAGAGGGGCCGCCCGACAGAATGACGCCAACGGGAGAGTAGCTGCGAATTTCTTTTAGCGTGGCGTTAAACGGCAGGACGACGGAGAAAATCTTAAGTTCGCGGATGCGGCGCGCAATCAACTGCGAATATTGCGCTCCAAAGTCGAGGACAACGATTGCCTGGTTGAACTGGGATTGGGTTTCCACGGATGAGTGTCTCAAATCGGCACATCAGTGTAAAGGAGGAATGCCGGCGCCAGCCGTTCTCCGTACAAGCAAGAGACGCGGCGCGATGCCAGGCGTTCTCCACCAGCGACTACTTGACTTCGAAACTGCGCGCGTCGATAGACTCGTTGTTGAGAATGTTGATCGCTCTGACTTCCCACTCTATGGACTTGGTGAAGCCATTATTCAGTTCTAACGTAAATCGAAGGTCATAATGAGTCGGCAAGGTTAGGCCGTCTTTTGTCTGGAAGTCAGAAAAACGCTCCTGGATCAGATAGCGAGTTTCTTGTTCCCTTGCGGAAGTGGCCTCCCCGCCTGTACCGATTCCAGAGCTGATCTTCACTTGGTAAGTACTCATCACATGCTGATAACTTTGCGGGTCGAAGTAGAGAAGAATATCCATCTCCGAGTTCTTCTTCGCCTGATAGCGGAGAGCGATCAGGTCGCGGCCGTCCACCTTTTTCGTGCCTTCGTAATGGAGCTTTGCCTTCCGGCTTTCAACGTCCAGCAGCGCCCAGCCAGAAGACCAGACCCCACCCAGCAAATTCTCGCGCAGCAGAATATCCTGGCTGAGTACGAAAACGCCGAATTCAGAACGATGTTTGTCTGGATACGTACCAGCGACGCTCGTCTTGCTGCCATCGCAAATAAATTGCTCGCCCATGTAACCGTTCGCATTCAGTTTGAACAAGAAGTCGGATTTAGGCCCTTGGGAGGCAAACACATACTTGCCGTCAATCGCGCCCGTGCCTCCGACCAGCACCCGATAGGTCGCTCCGCCCTGCACCACGCGCGACTTCACGCTGCCGCGCGCTTGTGCCGAGCCAATGGCATCCAGATGTTTGGCAACCACATCCTCGGGCTTGAGGTCCGCCGCCCAAAGGGATACCGAGGAACCTAATAGTGCGATCAGTGCGAGCTTGATCATCCGTCTACTCGGAGCAAGTAGCTGCATAGGGGTCTCTCCCTCCCGCGGCGACAGGGAAGTGTAATACGCAACTAGGTCCGCGTAAATGACTTATTAACCAGAAAATTGGTCCAGGCTGACACCGCCATCTACCGAACGACGATATTCACCAGCTTTTTCGGTACGACGATCACCTTCACGATCTGCTTGCCCGCAATCGCGGCCTTCACTTTCTCGTCGGTCAGTGCTGCCTGCTTGATGTGATCCTCGCTCGCGTCGGCCGGTACCACTACCAACCCGCGAAGCTTCCCGTTGACTTGCACGGGGATCTCAATCTCGTCTTCCGCCGCCAGTGCCGGATCGTACTTCGGCCAAGGAGCCTTCAGCAGGTTACTCTTTTCGCCTGCCATCTCCCACAATTCGTGCGCCAGATAAGGAGCCATGGGCGCCAGCAGCAACGCAATGCTGCGTTGCACTTCCAAGATCAGAAAAGAAGGAACTCGTCCGCCGGCAATTGCCTCTTCCACACCGTAAACTGCGTTCACCAGTTCCATGACGGCTGCGATGCAGGTGTTGAAGTGCCAGCGTCCCTGGAAGTCATGGCTGACGCGCTTGATCGTCTGGTGAAGCTTCCGCTGAATCGCGCGAGCCTCAGGCGACAACGCTTGCCCCGTCGAACCCGCGTCGCCGCGCTCCGCAACTGGATTCCGCAAGTAGAACCTATACACGCGCCCGAGAAACCGCTGAATCCCTTCAATCCCAGACTCCTGCCAGTCCAAGTCGCGATCCGGAGGCGCGGCGAACAAGCTGTACAGCCGTGTAGCATCCGCCCCGTAACGTGCCACCATCTCGTCCGGCGATACGACATTCCCGAAACTCTTCGACATCTTCGCGCCGTCTTTAATCACCATTCCCTGGGTGAACAAGCGCTCGACGGGCTCGTCGTTCGATACCAGCCCCATATCGCGCATGAACTTGGTCCAGAAGCGCGAATAAATCAGGTGGAGAATGGCATGTTCCACGCCGCCAATGTATTGGTCAATCGGAAACCAGTAAGCGATCTTGGCCGAATCAAACGGAGCCTTGTCATTCCGCGCGTCGGTGTAGCGGTAGAAGTACCACGACGAATCGACGAAGGTATCCATGGTGTCGGTCTCGCGCCGAGCTGGGCCGCCGCATTTCGGACAAGTCGTGTTCAGAAATGACGGCACGCTCGCCAACGGCGACCCGCCCGCCAGCGTGATCGGCACGTTGTCCGGCAAGATTACCGGCAAGTCTTTTTCGGCGACGGGCACCAAGCCATCCTTCTCGCAGTACACCATCGGAATCGGCGTACCCCAATAGCGTTGGCGTGAGATGCCCCAATCTTTTATCCGAAAGGTGACGGTAGCTTTGCCGAAGCCCTTTTCTGCAGCGCGCGCCGACATCGCGGCGATCGCTTCCGCGGAGGTCAGCCCGCTGAACTCACCGGAGTTCACCAGCACCCCGTCCATGGTGGTAAAGGGCAATGTTGGTTCCGCCATCGTTTCTTCCGGATCGCTGGACTGCGGCAGAATTACCAACCGGATATCCAGCCCATACTTCTGCGCGAATTCGTAATCGCGCTCGTCGTGCGCCGGCACGCTCATGATCGCGCCCGTGCCGTAGTCCATCAGAATGTAGTTAGCCACCCACACCGGCACCGCTTCGCCGTTGTAAGGATTCTTAGCGTAGCGTCCGGTAAACACGCCATGCTTTTCGATATTGCCGATGTCGCCCGCTTCTTTCGCCCGGCGTTGCTCCGCAATCAACTCTTCCACCTGCAAGCGCAGTTCAGCGTTGCGCGCAATCAAGTCGCAGACAATGGGGTGCTCCGGCGCCAACTGCACAGAAGTAGCGCCAAAAATCGTGTCCACGCGCGTTGTGAACACCGTGATCGTGGACCCCGCCGGTCCCACCGTCCCGCCGAGATCGAAATCCACCAGCGTGCCGGCGCTGCGGCCAATCCAGTTCTGCTGCATGATGCGGACTTTTTCCGGCCAGCCCGGCAGCTTGTCCAGATCGCGCAGCAACTCGTCCGCATACTTCGTGATCCGCAAAAACCACTGTTCCAGTTCGCGCTGTTCCACGCGAGTGTCCTCATGCCGCCAGCACATCCCACCCACCACCTGCTCGTTTGCCAACACTGTAGCGCACTGCGGACACCAGTTCACCTTGCTCTTCTTGCGATACGCCAATCCCGATTCGTATAGCTTGAGAAAAAACCACTGATTCCAGCGGTAGTATTCCGGCAGGCAAGTCGTAACCTCACGCGACCAGTCGTAGGCGAACCCGAGGCGCTTCATCTGCACCTTCATGGCCGCAATATTTGCCAGCGTCCACTCCTTGGGTGGAGTGTTGTTTTTGATCGCCGCGTTCTCCGCCGGCAGCCCGAACGAATCCCATCCCATCGGATGCAGCACGTTGTACCCGTTCATCCACATGTAGCGCGCCAGTGCATCGCCGATGGAATAGTTGCGGACGTGTCCCATGTGCAGTGCGCCGGAAGGGTAGGGAAGCATCTCCAAAACGTAATACTTCGGCTTTGTGGGATGGGCCTCGGCTGCATAAAGCGACGGATCGCTCTGCCAGCGCTCCGTCCATTTTTGCTCGATGCGCTGCGCGTCGTAGCGCTCCTCATTTCGCTCGAGGCGGCCGGCGGGGATAACTCTGTCTTCCTGTGCCATATATATAAGGATAGTGCGGTATTGAGTAATCCTAGATTTTACAACGGGCAGACTGCCAGCGCCCGCGTCAACTCACCCGCAGACCGCCCAGCTGCGGCCTTCCACTATACGGTCGCCACGGTTCTGCGGTACCATGCGGAATCGAACGGGTAAAGAATCTCTCCCGGTCTCATACTCCAGACGGAGCGTCTTGATGAAGAACTTTCTATGCACTTCGCTCGCGATCTTCCTGTTGACGATGGCTGCTCTTGCTCAGGCGCCATCCATCTCCACGCCGCCCGTCGCGCCCAAGCGCCCGGTGAGCGACCAATACTACGGCGTAACCGTCACCGACGACTACCGCTGGCTGGAGAACTGGGACGATCCCGCAGTCAAGCAATGGAGCGCCGCCGAGAACGTCCGCACGCGCGAGTACCTGGACAATCTGCCGTCCCGTCCCGCCATTAAACAACGTCTCCAGCAGTTGGCCGGCGGTGGCTCGGTCGCCTACTACAACCCCCAATTCCGAGGCGGAACTTTATTCGCTATTAAATATCAGCCACCCAAACAGCAGCCCATGCTGGTGGCTCAAAGCTCGGCAGCCGATCCTGCGAGCGAGAAAATCGTCTTCGATCCCAACTCGGCCAGCACCAAGGGATCGCTCGCCATGGATTTTTACGTTCCCTCGCTTGACGGCAAGTTTGTCGCCATCGCGCTATCCGAAAACGGCTCGGAAGATAGTGCCGCCCACGTGTTCGAAGTCGCGACGGGCAAGGAACTGCCCGACCGCGTGCCGCGCGTTAACTTCGCCACCGCGGGCGGCAGCCTTGACTGGAAAGCCGACAACTCGGGCTTTTATTACACACGCTATCCACAAAACAATGAGCGCCCGCCCGAGGACGCCAATTTCTATCAGCAAGTTTATTTTCACCAGCTCGGCACCGATCCCCGCCAGGACACTTATGTCATCGGCAAGGATTTTCCGCGTATCGCCGAAATTCATCTGCGCTCCAGCGACGACGGCCGCTGGCTCATTGCCAGCGTATCCAATGGTGACGGCGGCCAGTTTGCTCACTACCTGATGGACACGGCCGGACACTGGACGCAGATCACGCACTTCGAAGACGAGATCGTCTCCGTCCAAGTGGCGTCGGACGATAGCCTCGACATGCTTTCCCACAAAAATGCTCCCCGCGGTCAGATTTTGCGGCTGCCGCTGGCGCAGCTCGCCTCCGGAAAAGCCGACCTGACACAAGCCCAGGTCATCGTTGCTCAAAGCCCCGGCGCCAGACTAAATTCCAATTCCAAATCCGACTCCGACGACAGCGCCCGCGCCTCCATCGAAAGCTTCGAGCCCGCCCCCGGACGCCTCTACGTAACCGACATCATCGGCGGCCCGTCGCGCGTACGTGTCTTCGATCCCCAAGGTCACCCGCTCGCCGCTCCGACCCTGCCGCCGGTCTCAGCCGTGGATGACGTGGTGCCGCTCGAAGCCGGCAATGTGCTGTTTTTCGTTACCAGCTATCTCCAGCCCGCCGCCTGGTATCGTTTTGACGCCGCCAGCGGAAAATCCACCCGCACCGCTCTCTCTCAGGTTGCTCCCTACAACTTCGACGACGCCGAAGTGGTGCGCGAATTTGCTGTGTCCAAAGACGGCACCCGCGTGCCGCTCAACATTCTCCGCCGAAAAGGCACCAAGCTCGATGGCAGCAACCCCACGATTCTCTATGGCTACGGCGGCTATGGCGTCAATCAGAAGCCGTTCTTTGCCTCATCGACTGCACGCGTCTGGCTCGACCAGGGCGGCATTTACGTGTTCACCAACATTCGCGGCGGCGCCGAATACGGCGAGGAATGGCACCACCAGGGCAGCCTCACTCACAAACAAAACGTCTTCGACGATTTCATCGCCTGCGCTCAATACCTCGTCGACCAGAAATACACTTCGCCCGCTCATCTCGCAATCCAAGGCGGGAGCAACGGCGGCCTGCTCATGGGCGCAACCTTCACGCAGCGTCCAGAGCTTTTCCGCGCCGTCGTTTCTTCGGTCGGCATTTATGACATGCTGCGGGTTGAACTTGATCCTAACGGCGAATTCAATACCACGGAGTTCGGCACCGTGAAGGACCCGGACCAGTTCCGAGCGCTCTATGCCTACTCTCCCTACCACCACGTGAAAGACGGCGCGGCATATCCGGCGATCCTTTTTCTGACGGGCGAAAACGACCATCGGGTCAATCCGCTGCACTCTCGCAAGATGACGGCGCGACTGCAAGCCGCCAATGCTTCAAACTACCCCATCCTGCTGCGTACCTCCTCGAACTCCGGCCACGGCATCGGAACCGCGCTCGACGAGCAGATCGAACAACGAGCCGACATCCTTGGCTTCCTGTTCGATCAGCTGGGAGTGAAGTACGTGCCGGTAGCGAAGTGAACGAGACGGAAACGCGAGACTTGGCAGCCTGCGGGCGAAAAAGTCGGTGTCGCTAGCCGGTGACTTCTCAACCCGCTGCCTTTATAAGTTCGCTCAGCTTGTCCAGGTCCTGGCCGCTGACGTCGCCGATCACAAAATAGCGGAGGCCATTGTGTTGCCAGCTCCGCACCTCAAAAGAAAGCGCTGACCGCGGAGCCTCTTTATCGCGGACTTCTCCCAGCCCCCGCTCCTGGAAAATAAAAACCGAAATCTGGTGCTGGCGGACGCGAAAAATCAGTTCCGCACCCGGCGACTGGCTCACATAGCTCACCTTTCCGCCGATCAAGGTGAAGGGAGATCCCTGCAGTTCGGACAGGTTAAAGGTGAAAGGAATCTTGCCCTCGAACCATGGCTTCACCGTGTGACGGTCGGTGGAAATGACATCCACCGGATTGGCGCTGGCAAGTGTCGCTACGTGCTGGTCGACCAGTTCGCTTATCAGTTGCTGCTGGTTCCCGCGTTCATGCTGCGCGTTCAGAAGAAAAGCGCCGGCGACCACCACCGCGGCAACAGTTGCGGTTGCAAACGCCGGAAACCAGTATCGCCCCCACGGAGATGGCCTGCGTGCGGCGATGCTGCTTTGAATGCGTGCGCGGAAGGCTGGGTCCGGCGTAAACCTCTGCCCCGCGGCCTGAACTGTACGCTTCTGCTGAACCCTGCGCAGGCCTTCTGCCGTGCAACTGGAGCATCCGCGCAAATGTTCCTGCACCGCGCGTGCCTCTTCGGCGGGGAGCTCGCCGTCGAAGTAAGCATCGAGTTTTTCAGTCCAGCTCTCGCAGGCCATAATTCGGATAAAGCTCAACTAATGTTCGAGTGACCCAATTACTTCGTCTGCAATTGCAGCACAGTGTCCCGCAAAGCCCGGCGTGCGCGCGATGAACGTGACATCACCGTGCCCATCGGAATGGCCAGAGTTGCAGAAATTTCCTGGTACGACATCTCTTCAAACTCACAGAGCAGCAGAACCTCGCGATAAGGCACTGGCAATCGTCCCAAAGCCTCTTGGACCAGTTGCCGATCTGAACGCTCGAGCAGAATGCTCTCCGGCGTGTCAGCGATCGCGAGAGTTCCCGCGGGAAGCGCTGCTTCGTCGCCATCCATTTCCAGCGACACCGTGGCCATCGCCTTCATCCCGGTGCGAGAGGTTAGAAACGTATTACGCAAAATCTGGTAGATCCAGGCGCGGAAGTTGGTGCCCTGCTGGAACGTGCGAAATCCCTTGAGCGCCTTGGCATAAGTCTCCTGCACCAGATCCTCGGCTTCCTCGCGATCCTGTGTCAGCCAGTGGGCAAAGTTATAAATTCGGTCAAAGAGCGGCATGGCCAACTCTTCGAACGAACCCGATAACGAGCGCTCTTCCGACACGCACACAAGAGTAAACCAGCGAACCATCGTTTTATTCCCACAGAACGAAAATAAATTCTTGTGGAATAAAAACTGGCGCTGTCAGTTGTGCACAGTGAAACGAGAACGAACCGGACGTTTGTTTGAGAAAAGTGCTTGAAAAGGATGTTTGGAAATAACCGGAGGAAATCATGCCGCAGCAGAATAACCACGACGAAATTTTGTTCGACCACAACCACGACGGAATTGACCGCCGAGGTTTCCTGAAATGCATGGCATGGGCGGGCACTGGCGCGCTTTGCGTGCTCGAGGGTGGAGTGCTGAAGTCCTACGCGTTAAACGATCCCTCGGGCGTTAAGAAAGCCGCCAAGGGAGAACTAAGCTTTGTCCAGATCAGCGACAGCCACATGGGATTCAACAAGCCGGCGAATCCCGACGTGGTCGCGACCCTGAAAGCCGCAATGGACAAGATCAACGCGCTACCCGTTCCTCCCGAATTCATGCTGCACACCGGCGATATCAGCCACCTCTCGAAACCGGAGGAGTTCGACACCGTCGATCAGATTCTAAAATCCGCGCCCACCAAGGATGTGTTTTTCGTTCCCGGTGAGCATGACGTGCTCGAAGATAACGGTCAGCAATACCTCGCACGTTACGGCAAGAACACCAAGGGCGCCGGCTGGTACAGCTTCGACAAAAAAGGAGTGCACCTGATCGGACTAGTCAACGTCATGAACCTGAAATCAGGCGGCATGGGTTCGCTCGGCGCGGAACAACTGGCGTGGCTGGAAGACGACGTCAGGCACCTATCCAAGAGCACGCCTGTGATTGTGTTCGCGCACATGCCGCTCTGGAATATCTATCCAGAATGGGGATGGGGCACCGACGACAGCGCGCAAGCGCTTTCTTATCTGAAGCGTTTTGGCTCGGTGACCGTCCTGAACGGACACATTCATCAAACCATGCAAAAAGTCGAAGGCAACGTAACCTTCCACACCGCAACCTCGACCGCTTTCCCTCAACCCCATCCCGGAGCCGCGCCTTCTCCCGGCCCGATGAAGGTTCCGGCGGACCAATTGCGCGGTCTGCTGGGAGTGACCAACGTGAACTACGTCCGCAAACATCACGCCCTGGCGTTGATTGATTCCACGCTGGAGTAACTGGTCATCGCCATTTCAACAAAAACTTTCACACACTTTACAAGGAGCAAGAAGATGAGAATAAGGATGAACAAAAGCAGCTGGATTCTTTCCGTCGCGGCATCCATGGTGCTGGCTTTGGCCGCACTACCCACCGTAGAGAAGTCAATGGCTGCCGGTCCGCCAACCGTCGAAGTCAAAATAGATAACTTCAGCTTCGCGCCGGCCGCACTTACGGTCAAGGCCGGGACGCAGATCACCTGGACCAATGCCGATGACATCCCGCACACCGTGGTCAGCGACGACAATGCCACCTTTAAGTCCAAGGTGCTCGACACCGACGAGAAGTTCACGTTCACGGCCAGCAAGCCCGGCACATACTCGTACTTCTGTTCGATTCATCCAAAGATGACCGGCAAAGTGGTTGTGGAGTAGGTGGCCGCGTGCATCCCTTTGATCTCAAATCAGCCTTGCTAGCAAAACATGCGCAGCATGTCGTCCTGATCCATTTTCCGATTGCGCTTTTTCTGACAGGAGCCGCGTTCGACTTCGCAGCACACTGGGCGAAAGATGCCACGAAGAAAGCGACCCTGGCGGCAGCGGCCTATTTCAACCTGCTGGCCGCTGCGGTCTTCGTGCCACCGACTCTAGCCACCGGCATCGCCGCCTGGCAGTGGCAACTGGAGGGACACAAGCTCAAAGGAGTATTGCTGCTTCACCTCACCCTGGGATGCACCTCCGGTCTCCTCATTTGTGTGATTGCGTGGATTCACTTCCGGCAGCGCAGAGCCTCAGGTTCAACGCTGCCGAGTTACCGCTTGCCGCTGGAACTCCTCACCGCCCTAGTCGTCGCTCTTACCGCTCACCTCGGCGGATTTCTTAGTGGAGTCAACCTGCCGGGTTAGTTGGCCGGAACTTGGCACAATCTGCTCCTGCACCTCTTTCTCGCTTGCCTTTTGCCCGCGCACCGACGATAAATACAGGCACACCATGAACGGTCGTCGGCGCGCCCTTCCTCTTATTGTTGTCTTGGCGGTGTTACAGGCTGGCTCGGCGCAAACTCCGCCGCCTCACGCTCCTGCCAAAGACGATTACTCGCAAGAGGCTGCGATGATCGAGAAGATGACAACCAAGATTGCCTTCGACAACGATGGCAACTTTACTCGTGAGGAGACTGGCCGCGTACGCGTGCAAAATGACACGGGGGTGAAAGAGTGGGGCCTGCTGAGCTTTTCCTTTGAGTCCGCAACCCAGACGGCAGAGATCGACTACGTCAGGGTCCACAAGGCCGATGGAAGAACCGTGGTTACTCCACCCGACAACGTGCAAGACCTGGATGCCGAGATCACCCGCAGTGCTCCCTTCTACAGCGACCTGAGGGAAAAACATGTTGCAGTCAAAGGACTGGGCAAAGGCGACATTCTCGAATTCGAAGTGCACTGGCGTTCTACCAAACCCCTGATTCCGGGACAGTTCTGGTTCCAGTACAACTTTCATCGCGAAGGCGTCGTGCTCGATGAACGCGTGGAAATCAAGGTGCCCGCCGAGCGCGCTGTCAAAGTGAAGGGTCCGCAACCGACCCAGACCGTCACTACGGAAGCAAACTCTCGCATCTATTCATGGACTTACTCCAAGTTGCAGAGCGCGAAAGAACCCGGCAGCGACGAGAAAAAGCAAATCGAGTCGGCACGTGGCCTTCTTCCCGCGCCAGACGTGCAACTCACCAGCTTCCAAAGCTGGGAAGAAGTAGGCCGCTGGTACTGGAATCTGCAAAAGGACCGGATCGAGCCGAGCCCTGCCGTTCGCGCCAAAGCGGCAGAACTTACCCAGGGCTTGACGGACGATGCCACCAAGTTGCGCGCTCTGTACACCTTCGTGAGCACGCAGTACCGCTATATTGGAATCGCCTTCGGCATTGGACGATATCAGCCGCACGCCGCCGACGATGTCCTCACCAACAGCTACGGCGACTGCAAGGACAAGCACACGCTGCTGGCATCTTTGCTCCAGGCCGCGGGCATTACTCTCTATCCGGCACTAATCAATTCCAGCCGGAAGCTCGACCCTGACGTTCCCTCGCCAGCCCAATTCGACCACATCATCGGCTATCTGCCCTCGGGCAAAGGCAAAGATAAAGATAAAGACGCCGTCTGGCTCGATACCACGATTGAGGTTTCGCCCTTCGGCTATCTGGCTCCGCGTCTGCGCGACAAACCGGCACTCGTCATGGCAGGGGATAAGTCGATACAGTTGGTGACTACGGCCGCCGATTCGCTTTTCCCCAACAAAGACGCTTTCAAAATCGATGGCAAGCTCGACGCCGACGGCACATTCGAAGCGAAAGTTGAGGACACGACTCAAGGAGACTTGGAAGTCGTGCTGCGCACGGCATTCCGTCAGGTTCCGCAACCCCAATGGCAGGACTTGGTGCAGCGTATCTCTCACGCCATGGGCTATGCAGGTACGGTAAGCGAAATCAGCGCGAGTAAGCCCGAATTGATCAGTGAGCCTTTCCATTTCTCCTATTCATATAGCCGCAAGGATTATCCCGACTGGAAAAGCGATCGGCACTTTACGGTTCCCGGGACGCTGTTCTACATGCCACCGGTCAGAGACGATGCCAGTTATCCAGTCTGGCTTGGACCGCCCATGGAGGAGGTATCCGATTCCAAAGTGGAGATCCCGCCGGGCTACCAGCCGCAAACTCCGTCCAACGTGGACCTAAAATACGACTTTGCGGAATACCATGCTTCCTATTCCCTGGACCACGGTGTGCTCGTCGCGAAACGCCAGTTGCTGACAAAGATGCGCGAAATTCCCGTCGCCGAGTTTGACGACTACAGAAATTTCCTCAAGAGCATGCAGAATGATGTCTACCAATATGTGCAGACGTCGTCCGTCGGCGCTCAACCGGCCACGAACGCTCCAGTCTCTGGAACACTCGCTTCATTCATGAGTGCCATTCGGGGACTGCCTGAGAGCCATTCGTCGGACGCAAACCGATTGGAGGACGATGCCCGCAGCATGATGACATCGGGTCACAGTGCGGCTGCCATTACCACATTCCAGCGCGTGATCGAAGCGGACCCAACGTTCACCCGGGCTTGGCTTGAACTCGCCATCGCGTACCTCTCGTCCAGGCAGATCAGTGCCGCCCTCGACGCGTTGCGCAAGGCCGTTGATTCTGATCCAAAACAGCTGGTAGCCCACAAGCTTTACGCCTTCGTGCTCACCACTTTGCATCGTACAGACGCGGCGATGGACGCCTGGCGCGAAACCGTGAAGCTTGCTCCCGACGACCCCGAAGCGAACTTGGACTTTGGCACATTTCTCATGCAACAAAAGCGCTACGCCGAGGCCGTACCCTACATTGAAACGGCCGCCAAACGCGACCCATCGCCCACCACTCAAACCCGTCTCGGTGTCGCCTATTTGCAAAGTGGACAGCTCGAACACGGTACAGCCATTCTGCAAAAGCTCGTCGAAGCCGACTCAAGCCCGGGGATGTTGAACGACATCGCGTACTATTTTGCCGAGGCCAATGTCAACCTCGCCAAGGCCCTCGAATACGCGCAGCAGGCGGTCGAGAAGCAAGAAAAGGAATCCCATGGAGTCGAGCTCTCCAACCTTCGCCCCGAAGATCTGGCGTGCACGCTGAAGCTGGGTATGTTTTGGGACACCCTGGGATGGGTTCATTTTCGTCTGGGGCATCTCGATCAGGCAGAAAGCTACCTCTACGCAGCCTGGTTGCTACAGCAGGCGCCGGTGGTCGCCGATCATCTCGGTCAAGTCTACGAGCAGCAAAAGAAAACGAAGGAAGCGATCCATCTATATCGCCTGGCCCTGGCCACGCCTGAGGCGCAGGCTCCTGGGGGCACATGGGACGAAACTCGTCACCGTCTTGAGCGCCTGACGGGCGCGAAAGCACCGAAGGCGATGGAACTGCTTCGCGGCGATCCGAGCGGCAGCGAATTGAGCGAATTACGCACCGCGAAGCTCAAGCGCCTTGTTTCCGGAACGGCCGAGGCGGAGTTCTTTCTTCTTTTCGGCCCAGGTCCGAAAGTTGAGCGCTTGCAATTCGTCACTGGCTCCAACAAACTTAGGTCCGCTGGCAGTGCACTCGTAGATGCGAATTTCCAAGTCGCCTTTCCGGAGCACAGCTCCGCCCGTCTCCTACGGCGCGGTATTCTGATGTGTACGGATGTCTCGGGATGCAATGCTGTCCTGTTCACACCGGATTCTGTAAAGTCTGTGAAGTGATAGGGACGAGTAATTCTCCCGGGAAACCGCGTTAGTTGCGTTGTGAGTTATGCCTTGAGGCCCCCTCCTTTTCCGCCCGCCGTTTGCCCCATTTCACTCCGAACGCTAAACTAAATAACTCGGGGTACCCACATGCTCGTAGTCATGCAGGCGCAGGCCACCGAAGAGCAGGTCCGCGCCGTTTGCCAGAAGATCGAAGCGCTCGGATACCGCCCGCACTCCATGCCCGGCGCGCAGCGCACGGCCATTGGCATCACCGGCAACAAGGGCGAAGTCGAAGCCGGGTCGCTCGAAGAAATGCCCGGCGTGCAGGAAGTTATCCGCGTCTCGAAACCCTACAAGCTGGTCAGTCGAGACACCAAGCCCGACAACACCATAGTCAAGTTCGCGGCTGCGAACGCCAACACCCAGCCCGTGACCATAGGAGGCCGGGACCTGGCCATCATCGCCGGCCCCTGCGGCATCGAGACCCGCGACCAGGCCTTCACCATCGCTGAGCGTGTCGCGCGCGCCGGAGCCCAGTTTTTCCGCGGCGGCGCCTACAAGCCCCGCACTTCTCCCTATTCTTTTCAGGGACTGGGTGAAGAAGGCCTGAAGATCATGGCGGAAATCCGCGACCGCTTCGGCCTGCTCATCGTGACCGAAGCCGTCGATTACGAATCGCTCGACCTGGTTGACCAGTACGCCGACATGATCCAGATCGGCGCACGCAACATGCAGAACTTCTCTCTGCTAAAGCGCGCCGGACGCGCCCGCAAGCCCGTCCTCCTGAAACGCGGCATCTCGGCGACCCTCGAAGAATTTCTCATGGCCGCCGAGTACATCATGAGCGAGGGCAACTACAACATCGTCCTCTGTGAGCGCGGAGTGCGCACTTTCGCCGATCACACCCGCAACACGCTCGATCTCAGCATCGTTCCCGCCGTGCAGCGTCTCAGCCACCTGCCCATCATCGTCGATCCCAGCCACGGCACCGGCAAGCGCAACAAAGTAACGCCACTCTCCCGCGCCGCCGTAGCCGTCGGAGCCGACGGATTGATCGTCGAAGTTCATCATGATCCCGACCGGGCGCTGTCCGATGGAATGCAGTCGCTCTACCCCGATCAATTCGACGCGCTGATGACACAAGTGAGGCAGATCGCCGCCGTGCTAGGACGCAATGTACAACCCGCGAAGGTTCTCGAGCGAGCTACGATTGCAGTGGAGTAGACAGTCGTGAAGAAACGAAAGTTCCACTTTGTTCTTTCGCTTGCCGTCATCATAGCTGTCGTTCACCCCACCACGCTGCTCTCCCAGGACAATCCGGCGAAGGAAACCTACGATGGAGAGCCGCTGTGCGGAAACCGCCGGGGAGTTCATCCGCGCGCGATCTATCAGCCAACTCCCGACTACGACGAGAAAGCTCGGAAGAAAAAGATTGAGGGCATGGTTACGCTCTCGATCATTGTGACCAAAGATGGCCAGCCGGCGGACATCAAGGTCGTCAAGAGCCTCACCCCGGGTCTCGACCAACAGGCAGTAAAAGCCGTCTCGCGATGGAGGTTCGAGCCAGCGGCGCAGGACGGGCAGCCTTGTCCGATGCGAATAGCTGTCCAAGTGTCATTCAAACTGTATTGAGCTGGCAGCATCTGATAATCTCTTGCCTGCAGCGAGGCCCACTCGTCCCCTGAGAAAATGAGAAAATTCCTTCTACTCGCCGTCCTGGTCCCCCTCATCCTCGCCGCCGGGTGGTACTACTTTCACCAGCGCGCTCTCCCCGGCTACGGACCGCTCTATCGCGAATTCGCCTATATAACTAATGGCAAGAGCAACACGGTCACAGTCATTGACCTGCGTAGCT
>Ga0070764_10000462_pt1 | contig 15958 bp, 11 predicted proteins | sample HubBroMetageWRM4_FD_67287 | JGI IMG/M metagenome (GOLD analysis project Ga0070764, IMG submission 67287) | Warmed soil microbial communities from the Hubbard Brook experimental Forest, New Hampshire - Hubbard Brook CCASE Soil Metagenome WRM 4 | ecosystem: Environmental > Terrestrial > Soil >... | reverse complement strand
CTTCGGCCAAATCGCGGGCGCCGGAAGTACGAATGAAGCGAATGTAGCGCCATAGTTTCAAAGAATCTCCAGCGGACACTGTAAGGGCTCAGCGAGAAATCGCTGGGCCCTTTGTTTGTTCACGGCGGAGCCGTCCCGGTCCCAAAACGTAATGATCGGCGTCATTCTAAATTCGCGTTAATCTCGCCTCCTTCCGGCGTTGTGGGCATTAGTCCTTTTTCATTTTGGCGGCGAGAGCTGCGTCGGCTGATGGCCCAACTGATCTTTAGCGGTCTCTGTCACTTAGCTCGGTTTGGCCATTCGTGAGGCGCCGTTCGACCCTTCTTGTATTCCTGGCCCAGTTGGTGAATCACTTGCCTTAAGAATTTGTTGCCAGCGCCGATAGAACCCCAGGGAGGTAAGTCGATGGAGCCGAGCCAGCCGGCGATTGCGCTGAATGATCTGGGCAGTGAGATGGCTGAGGTCATCAAGGAATTCCTGGTGGAGAGCAATGAAGGGCTGGACCGCTTCGACCGCGACCTGATTGCCCTCGAGAAAGACCGCAACTCCCACGAATTGCTCGACAGTATCTTCCGCGCCATACACACCATCAAGGGAACCGGCGGAGTGCTCGGGTACGAAAAGCTAGTCTCGATTTCGCACCTCGGGGAGACCGTTTTGAGTCGCATGCGCGACGGCGTCGTGGTGCTTTCAGCTGAGATTGCCACCGCGTTACTCAGTATGGCGGACGCGCTGCGGAACATTCTGGAGAACATCGCGACCAGTGGTGGCGAAGGCACGGAAGATTACTCGCAGGTGCTGCGGCAACTGACTGCAATCACCCAAACCCAGACGCGGGCGGTTGCAAGCGTCCCAGCTGAGCTGAGTGAGACAGCGCCGCGGCTGGGCGAGATCCTGGTGGACTCTCGGACCTGCAATCCGGAAGACGTGCAAGCCGCAGTCCGTCAGCAGGAGCAAGGCGATGGCCGGTTGCTGGGCGAAATTCTGGTCGACGAGCGGGCGGTCGATCCGGTGGCTATCGCGGAAGGGCTGAAGGTTCAGACCGACCACCGCGAAGCTGCCAGCAACACTATCCGGGTCGACGTTGCCCTGCTGGACAAGGTCATGAACCTGGTGGGCGAACTGGTGCTGGCGCGCAACCAGGTCCTGCAGTTCACCGACCGGCAGGAAGACAGCGCCTTCCTCAGGACCGCGCAGCGGCTGAACCTGATCACCACCGAGCTGCAGGAAGGGGTGATGAAGACGCGCATGCAGCCCATCGGCAACGTCTGGAATAAGCTGCCGCGCATCGTTCGCGACTTGTCGCTGGCCTGCGGCAAGCAGGTGGAAGTGCAGATGGAGGGCGCGCAGACCGAACTCGACAAGACCATCATCGAGGCCATCAAAGACCCGCTGACGCACATTATCCGCAACGCCGTGGACCATGGGATTGAAACTCCCAAGGCGCGTTTGGCCGCCGGTAAGACGCGTGAAGGCCACCTGCTGCTGCACGCCTATCACGAAGGCGGCCAGGTCAATATCGAGGTTTCCGACGACGGCTGCGGCATGGACTTCGAAAGGCTGAAAGCCAGGGCCGTGGCCAAGGGATTGATTAGCAGCGATCAGGCTTCGCGCATGGGCGAACAGGAGCTGCTGAACCTGGCCTTCGCTCCGGGGGTGTCGACCGCCGAACAGGTCAGCAATATCTCCGGGCGCGGCGTCGGCATGGATGTGGTGAAGACCAACATCGAGAAGATCGGCGGCACCGTCGATCTGCACAGCACGCGTGGCAGGGGGACACTGCTGAAGATCAAGATTCCGCTTACGCTGGCGATCATTCCCGCGCTCATCGTAACTAGCGGCGGCGAGCGCTTCGCTATTCCACAGGTCAGCCTGATTGAGCTGGTGCGCTGTGAGGGTGATGAAGCCGTCCGCAGCATCGAGAATATTCAGGGCGCCTCAGTCTATCGCCTACGCGGCAATCTGCTGCCTCTGGTGTATCTCAACCGCGAGCTGCAACTGGCGTCGAAGACGGCTTCCGAGTCCACGAACATCGTGGTTCTGCAAGCCGGCGAGCGCCAGTTCGGGCTGGTGGTGGATCAGATCAACGACACCGAAGAGATTGTCGTCAAGCCGCTCTCGAAGCAGCTGAAATCGGTTTCCTGCTTTGCCGGGGCAACCATCATGGGCGACGGCCATGTGGCGCTCATTCTCGATGTGCTGGGGCTGGCCCAGATGACCGCCGTGGTGAGCCAGCGCCACGAAGCCGCTGCCGGCCGGCAGGCCGCTAAGTCGGGCGATGAGGCGGCGGCGCATGATTCCTGGCTGCTGTTCCGGCTGGGCGCCTCCGGACGGCTGGCCATGCCGCTGTCACTGGTCTCGCGGCTGGAGGAGTTCAACCTGTCGCAGGTAGAGCGCTACGCCGGCCGCGACGTCATCCAGTATCGCGATCAGATCATGCCGCTCATACGTGTGGCCGGGGTGTTGGGTTATGCGGGCTCGGCCGAGAGCGAACTCCTGCAGGTCATCGTCTACTCCAGCCGCGGACAGAATGTCGGCCTGGTGGTCGACGAGATCCTCGACATCGCCGAGCAGTCGGCCGTGGTGCAGCAGATTCGCCCGGTGCCGATTTTGCAGGGTGCGGCGGTGCTCCAACAGCGGGTCACGGACCTGCTGGATGTTCCCGCACTGCTGGCAGCCGAGCAACTGGAATGCGTCACAGGAGCACAGGCATGAGCCAGCGAAGACAGTTGTGCACGTTTTATCTGGAGAAGTTTCTCTTTGGCGTGGAAGTGGAGAAGGTGCAGGAGATCATCCGCTATCAGGAGATGACCCGGGTCCCGCGGGCGTCGGCGGTCATTGCCGGCCTGATCAACCTCCGCGGCCAGATCGTAACCGCGATCGATCTTCGTCACCAATTGCACCTCGCGCCCAGAGAAGGCGATGAGCTGCCGATGAACGTGGTCATACGGCGGGAGGACGGCCCCATCAGCTTGCTGGTCGACGAGATCGGCGAGGTAGTGGAAGTCGACGAGCAATCCTTCGAGCCGGCTCCCGACACATTGCAGTCGCAAGGCGGCGAGTTCCTTCGCGGAGTGTACAAACTGCGGGAACAACTGCTGCTTCTGCTGGATATCGAAAAAACCATGATGGTAGAGACTCGTCCGGCCTAGCGGCCGAAGAAAGCAATACAAGGAGCGTACATGTCACAGGCACACACGGTTGCCAGTCCCCTTCTGGAGAGGTCCCCGATAGCTCCGGTGCGCAGCCGGAAGAATGGCCATCAGGCTTTCCATGATAGCGATCTGACCGAAATCTTCGACCTGATTCCGGGCATGATCGTGGTCATGGACTGCGAACACACGGTCCTGTATGTCAACCAGACTGCGGCTGTCGCCGCAGGCCGCAAGAAAACTGACTGCGTGGGCGCCAGGTGCTGGGAGCTGTTCGACAACGCCGAATGCCGGGAAGGAACCTGCGCGGCAGCGCGCGCCATGCGCAGCGGCGCCCAATGCGAAGAGCTGGCTTATGTCCGGGCGCAGGGAAAGGAAATCCCGGTACTGGTTACGGCAGCTCCGCGCTTCGGCCCCGGCGGAGAGCTAGTCGGCGTGGTCGAGCTGCTGTTTCCGGCCGAGAGCGAGCTCCGCCTCGCGGACGAAGTCGAGCGGATGGCCGCAGCTGTCGGCGAGGGCAAGTTGGATACGCGGTTGACAGAGGAGAGCTTCGAGGGCAGCTATCGCACCCGGGCTCAGCACATCAACCGGATGCTCGATGCCATTGTCGGTCCTCTGCACGAGGCTAACGACGTGTTGCAAAGGATGGCGGTCAACGACCTGTCCAAGGACGCCCCGGAAAACTTCCCGGGGGTTCTGGGTGAGCTCTGCCGCTCGGCCAATGCCGCCCAGTCGCGCGTGCAGAATGCCATCCGCATTCTGAACCTGGTGGCCACCGGCGAGTACCGCAAGGAACTGGAGATCCTGGAGAGCATCGGCCAACGTTCGGATCATGACGAGCTAGTCCCTGCGTTCATCATGATGATGCGGGCCCTCTCGTCGCTGGTGAATGATGTACAGGGTTTGTCGCAGGCGGCGGTCGAAGGCAGGCTCGCGACTCGCGCCGACGCCTCGCGCCACTCGGGTGAATATCGCAAGATGGTGGAAGGAATCAATGCCACGCTGGACGCGGTCATCGGGCCTCTGAATGTGGCCGGCCAATACATCGATCGCATCAGCCAGGGTGATCTGCCTCCGGAGATCACCGATATCTATAACGGGGACTTCAACGCCATCAAGAACCACCTGAACCAATGCATCGCCGCAATTGGCGGTGTCATGGCAGAGATCCGCCGCATGTCGCATGAACATGATTTGGGCGATATCGACGCGGCGATCGATGCCGGCAGGTTCCACGGCGTTTATGAGGAGGTCGCCCGGGGGATCAACCAGATGGTCGGCGGACATATCGCGGTGAAAAAGAAGGCCATGGCCTGCATTGCCGAATTCGGCAAGGGCAACTTCGAGGCGCCGCTCGAGAAGTTCCCCGGCAAGAAGGCTTTCATCAACGAAAACATCGAACAACTCCGTTCTAGCGTGAAGAAATTCATAGCCGAGATGACTCGAATGTCCGAGGCCCACAACTCCGGCGACATCGATGCCGTGATTCCGGTAGACCAATTTGAGGGTGCCTATAGCGTCATGGCTTCCGGGGTCAACAACATGGTCGCAGGACACATTTCCGTAAAGAAGAAGGCCATGGCCTGCATCGCCGAATTCGGCAGGGGCAACTTCGAAGCGCCGCTGGAGAAGTTCCCTGGCAAGAAGGCTTTTATCAACGACACCATCGAAGAGGTCAGAATTCACCTCAAGGCGCTTGTCACCGACGCCAACATGCTGGTGGAGGCAGCGGTTGCCGGCAAGCTCTCGACGCGTGCCGATGCCGGGGCGCACGGCGGAGATTTCCGCAGGATCGTGGAGGGGGTGAATGCGACTCTCGACGCAGTAATCGGCCCGCTGCAGGATGTCGGCCGGGTAGTGGACAAGCTGGCGGGGGGAGATCTCACCGCACAGGTCGAAACCGAATATGCAGGCGACTTCGGACGGTTGCGGACGGCAGTCAATGCTTTGGCCACAGAGGTGCGCGAAGCGATTCAACAGATCGGCACCAATGCCAGCTCGCTGGTCTCGGCGGCCGAAGAGCTGAACAAAGTGAGCCAGCAGATGAGCGCCAGCGCCGATCAGACGGCGACGCAGGCTAACGTGGTCTCAGCTGCCTCCGAACAGGTTGCCAACAACGTTCAGACAGTGGCTACCGGAGCTGACGAGATGGGTGCCAGCATCAAGGAGATCGCCAAGAACACCGCCGATGCGACGCGGGTCGCGACCACCGCGGTCAAGTCGGCCGAGGCGACCAACCAGACCATCAGCAAACTTGGTCAGAGCAGCGCCGAGATCGGTCAGGTGATCAAGGTCATCACCTCGATTGCCCAGCAGACCAACCTCCTGGCCCTGAACGCCACCATTGAAGCGGCTCGCGCCGGGGAAGCCGGCAAAGGCTTTGCGGTGGTGGCTAACGAGGTCAAAGAGCTGGCCAAGGAGACGGCCAAGGCGACCGAAGACATCAGCCGCAAGATCGAGGCGATACAGACCGACACCAAGGGAGCGGTGGAGGCGATCGGACAGATCGGCAGCGTGATCGTGCAAATCAACGACATTCAGAACACGATTGCCAGCGCTGTCGAAGAGCAGAGTGCGACCACCAACGAGATCAGCCGCAATCTGGCGGAGGCGGCGCGCGGCAGCACCGACATCACCAAGAACATCACCGGTGTGGCCGAGGCCGCACACAGCACCACCGCGGGCGCAACCGACACCCAGAAGGCCGCGCAGTCGCTGGAACGTATGGCCGCCGAGCTCCAGGGACTGATTTCGCAGTTCAAGTACTGACAGAGGTGACGGCGGCGAAAGTGTCATTTAGAACTTTCGCCGCCGCCGGCAAATTTGCGAAAGGAGATCGACGATGCGGGCCCTGGTGGTGGACGACTCCTCCGCAATGCGAGCCGTGCTGGCGATGATCCTGAAACGGAGGGGCTTTGAAATCCTCCAGGCCAAAGAGGGCATGCAAGCACTGGATGTGCTCTCTGCCGGCGGTCCGGTTGAGCTGGTCCTGATCGACTGGAACATGCCGGGGATGAATGGCCTGCAGCTACTGCGGCGCATCCGGGAGCAAACTCAGTATTCGGGCATGCGGGTTCTGATGGTAACCACCGAAACCGGCATGGGGCAGATGAGCGATGCGCTCTCGGCCGGCGCCGATGAATACATTATGAAGCCTTTCACACCGGATGTGGTCATGGACAAGCTGCAACTGTTGGGACTATGAGCGGCCGATCGCAAAAAACTCGGGTACTGATCGTGGATGATTCGGTGGTCATGCGGCGGCTTCTGTCGGAGGCGGTGGCTTCCGACCCCGATCTGGAAGTCGCAGGCTATGCCGCCAACGGACAGATTGCCCTGGCGTTGATGGACCAGGTTGCACCCGACATCATGACCCTGGATGTCGAGATGCCGGTAATGAACGGGCTGGTGACGTTGGAAGCCATGCGAGCGGCCGGACGCAGACTTCCAGTCATCATGGTGAGCACGTTGACCGAGCGTGGGGCGGAAGCGACCATCGATTCGCTCGCCTTGGGCGCCAGTGACTACATTGCTAAGCCGTCGGGACTGGGGAACTACAGCGCGGCGCGCGACCATCTAAGCCAAAGCCTGCTGCCTAAGATCAAAGCCTTGTGTCGCAGGCCGATACCGAAGCAGCCGGCGGAACTCTCGCCTGTACTCAGCTGTCCCGCGTCGGAGCGACGAAGGCTGGTGCCCATCGAGGTCCTGGCTGTGGGATCGTCTACCGGCGGCCCCAACGCGCTTGCGCAGGTGTTGCCGGCGATTCCCGGAGACTTCTCCGCGCCGGTCCTCATCGTGCAGCACATGCCTGCGACTTTCACTCGCTTCCTGGCTCAGCGGCTGAACAGCCTTTGTCAGCTGACGGTGGAGGAGGCTGAAGATGGATCCCTGCTGCAACCCGGACACATGTGGGTCGCCCCCGGTGGCAGGCATTTGATCGTCAGCCGCGATGAAGGACAGGTCCGGCTGCGCGTAACCGGCGATCCACCGGAGAATTCGTGCCGGCCGTCGGTGGATGTTCTCTTTCGCTCCGTCGCGGAAGTATTCGGCAGCCGGGTGCTGGCGCTGGTTTTGACCGGCATGGGCCAGGACGGGTTGCGCGGGTGTGAGCGGCTGGCCGGCGCCGGGGCAGAGATTGTGGTGCAGGACGAAGCGACTTCCGTTGTCTGGGGGATGCCCGGCTTTGTCGCCCGCGGCGGATTGGCTGACGCGGTTCTGCCGCTCCCGGAGATCGCTGAATACATTGTGAGACGCGAGGCAGCTCGGCGCTCGTTGACCAGCCGTTCCATGCGTTGGGCAGCGGGGGCACGATGAGCCTGGCCACGGTCGAGTTCGACTATCTCCGTACCCTGGTGAAGAATCACACTGCGATTGTGCTCGATGCCGGCAAGGAGTATCTGGCCGAGACTCGCCTGGCCCCCCTGGTCAGCGAAGAGGGTTGCGCTTCGGTGCAGGAGCTGCTTACGGTGCTGCGCCGGCAAAGCTTCAACGGCCTGCATCGCCGGGTGCTCGACGCCATGACCAACAACGAGACCTGGTTCTTTCGCGACGCCAACTGCTTTGCAACGCTGACCGGTCTGGCCTTACCGCAAATGATGAAGCGCCGGGCCCAGGAACGCAAATTGTCGATCTGGAGCGCGGCGAGCTCCAGCGGGCAGGAGCCCTACAGCATCGCCATGGCAATTTGCGAGCAGTTCCAATTGCCCGGCTGGAGTTTCTCCATCCTGGGAACGGATTTCTGCACCACGATTCTGGAACGCGCGCGCTTGGGTCTCTACCGCCAGATGGAGGTTAATCGTGGGTTGCCGGTGAGGCTGCTGACCCGCTACTTCCAGCAGCAAGGCCTGCATTGGCAGCTGAAGCCCGAGATACTCGCCATGGTGCGCCTGCAGTTGCTGAACCTGGCAGAGCCGTGGGGCAGCGTGGTACCGGCGGCCGACATCGTCTTCCTGCGCAATGTGCTGATCTACTTCGATATTGAAACCCGGAAGGCGATTCTCACCCGGCTGCGGCGCGTGCTGCGTCCCGACGGATTTCTTTTTCTCGGATGCGCGGAGACGACCCTGAACCTCGACCCCGGCTTTGCCGCGGTGCAGTCGGGCAACTATGTCTGTTATCAGTTAAAGGACCGGTGATGGCATGATGTCTGAAATCGGCAAGGCCGACCTGGTGTCGGTGGTGGACGAGATCTTCGGCTCGATGGCGGGCCTGGAGTTGAGCGCCAGCCCGACACTGATTCCGTTCGACAAGGGCCGTGGCTACATTGTCTCGGCGGTACAGATTGTGGGGGACTGGCAGGGAGCGGTGCGACTTGACATCGATCTTGAGCTGGCGCGGCGGGCATGCGCGAATCTTGTCGGCCTGGAGCCAGGCGATCTTTCCACGCAGGACATTCGCGACGCTGCCGGTGAGCTGGCCAACATGACCGGGGGAAGCGTGAAAGCGATCTGCTCGCCCACCTCGCGGCTGTCGCTGCCATCCGTGGCCATGGGTCGCGACTTCGAATTCACGGTGTCGCAGGGGACCGTGATTCTGGAATCGTCGTTCCTGCATCCCAGCGGCACCTTGACGGTAAGCGTCATCGAGAAGCAGGGGTCTGGGCAGGCTTGAAGGACAAGCAGCCTGCATCAAGCTCACGATTTAAGAGTGGACGACCTTCGGCAGGTTCCAGTGGCGCCAGACGGCGACCACGCGCAACACGAAGCAGCTAATCGCCCCAACGAACGTCATCACCGTCGGAGGCAGTCCACCCTTCATGCCTGCGACCATGACTGCAGCGCCGGCCAGTGCCGCCACGGCGTAGATGTCGGAACGAAGCACCGTGGGCACTCGTGCCAGCAGCAAGTCGCGCACCGTGCCGCCACCGACGCCGGTGATGCCACCCATCAACACCGCCAGGAAAGGATGGATGCCGTAGTCAAGGGCCTTGGCCGCTCCGGCAACGGCGAACAGCGAGAGTCCGGCGGCGTCGACCACCACCAGAAAATTCTGCGGCACACGGCTCACATAGTTGTGCCAGAGGAAAACCGTCGCGCCTGCCAGGAAAGCCACCGCCGGATAACGCCAGTCGCGAATCGCCCCCGGAGGAATCGCTCCGATCAGCAGGTCGCGAATGATGCCTCCGGCCAGCGCGGTGGCGAACGACAGCACCATCAAGCCGAGGAGGTCGAGCTCGCCCTGGATCGCAGCGGTCGCGCCTTCCACGGCAAAGACGAACGTGCCGATCAGGTCGACAGTCAGCAACAGTTTGGCCGAGTCGTATCTCACAGAAATTGTCCTTCGGGTGTCTCGCGAGGTGCGAAGGCAATGATCTTAGCATCCACGAGGATAGACCGGAGATGGGGGCGTGGGGGGTGGAGGCTGGGGTAATAAGGCCGCTGTCATCCGTAGGGGCACCCCGTGTGTTCCTCGATCAATGCGATTCCAGAGTACCTGGCTTCGAGCAGAGCTGTTGACGCTCTCCCGGTCTCACATTGGCCTTCTACTCGACAGTAGTGCGCCTTTCGCGACATTGTGAGTCACTGATTTTTCCCTATCCTCGCGGCACGATTGTGGCTGGTGTCCCGATTGTCTCCTTCGTACAATCGGCCTACTTTTTTTGCGGATTGCTTTTCTCACGGAAGCAATTTCAACCGCAAAATCTGCGATTGGGTACAAAGGAGAAAGTATGAGTCGAAGACTAACTACGTCCTTGCTGATCATGATCGCTTTTGTGTCGATCATGAGTATTGTCTGTCAGGCTCAACAATCGCTGCTGACACGTCACGTACGTGAAGCAACGCTAACGGGACAGGCGGAGTATGTCGGACCGCTTCCCGCAACCCAGCCTATGCGCCTTGTCCTGGTTCTGCCTCTCCGCAACCAGGCGGCGTTAGATAGCTTCCTGCAAGAAGTTTACGATCCGTCCAGTGCGTCGTATCGCCGCTTCCTTACGGTGGACGAGTTCACCGCAAGGTTTGGTCCCGCACAGGCGGACTACGACGAAGTCATTCATTTTGCCGAGACGCACGGCTTCACGGTGGTTGGCACGTCCCGCAATCGCGTGAACCTGGATGTCACGGGAACGGTGGCGAGTATCGAGGGAGCCTTTCATATCACGATGGGTCTCTACAAGCTTCCCAACGAGGACCGCACCTTCTACGCTCCGGACAAGGAGCCCACGCTTGATCTTGCGGTGCAGCTGTGGCACATCTCGGGCCTGGACAACTACTCGATCCCGCAACCGCAATACGTCCGTCATGGGGAGCATCCTTTGGCGACGACCGGGTCGGGTCCTGGCGCGTCGTTCCTGGGCAGCGACATGAGAGCGGCGTATTACGAAGGAACGGCCCTCAACGGTAGCGGCCAATCACTGGGCTTGCTGGAGTATTACGGCACCGATCTCGCCGACCTCAACACCTACTATTCCAATGTCCATCAGACCAACAACGTTCCTGTCACTCTGTTGTCCACCGACGGAACCAGCACGAGCTGCGTCTATTCGCAAGGCTGCGATGACACGGAGCAGACTCTGGACATGACCCAGGCGCTGGGCATGGCCCCGGGGATGTCGAGCCTGGTGATGTACGTCGGATCGACCGATGCAGCCATCTTCAACGCGATGGCGACGCACAGTCCGCTGAACGCGCAGCTGAGTTCTTCGTGGACGTGGGCGCCGGCGGATCCCAACACCGACAACCCCTACTTCGAAGAGTTCGCGGCGCAAGGTCAGAACCTGTTCCAGGCGGCCGGGGACAGCGGCAAGTGGACATCGTCTTCCGAGATCTACCCGGCGGATGATGTGTATGTCACGTCGGTTGGCGGGACGGACTTAGACACAAGCAGTGCCGGTGGTCCTTGGAGTTCAGAGACCGCTTGGGTCGACGGTGGCGGCGGCATCTCGCCGGACAAATTTGCCATTCCTTCCTGGCAGACGACCGCGGCCAACGGCTGTTCCTCGTGCTCGAAGACCTATCGCAACGGCCCGGATGTTTCGGCTAATGCGAACTTCAGCTTCTACGTCTGTGCCGATCAAACGACGTGCACTGAGAACGAGTATGGTGGAACCAGTTTTGCCGCGCCCATGTGGGCTGGCTATCTGGCTCTCGTCAACCAGCAGGCTGTGGCTAACGGGAACCACACGGTCGGCTTCATCAATCCAACTCTTTACACGATTGGTGAAGGCTCGAATTACGACTCCGACTTCCACGACGTAACCAGTGGCAGCAACGGCTATTCGGCGACCGTGGGATACGATCTGGCGACCGGCTGGGGCAGTCCCAACGGAAGCGGACTCATCACCGCACTCGCGGGCGGCTCCGGCGGCGGTTCGGGATTCAGCCTTTCCGCTTCGCCGGCTTCGCTGACGGTGGCGCAGGGTAACGCTGGAAGCTCCACCATCACCAGTTCGGTGACGGGCGGCTTCAGCGGGACGATCGCCCTGTCTGCTAGTGGTCAGCCGAGCGGCGTGACCGTGACGTTCAATCCTACCTCGATTACAGGGGCAGGAACTTCGGCAATGACGGTGACCGTGTCCTCGTCTGCGGCACCCGGGACGTATGCCATCACGGTGAAGGGAACCTCGGGCAGCACAGTGGAAACTACAACGGTTTCGCTGACCGTGACCGGCACGAGTCCTAACTTCACCATCAGCGCATCGCCCACATCACTCTCAATTAGCCCGGGTAATTCCGGTCACTCCACCATCACCACGGTTATTTCTGGTGGATTTAACTCGGCCATCGCCTTGTCCGCGACCGGCCAGCCAAGCAGGGTCACTGTAAGCTTCAGCCCCAGTTCTATACCCGCACCTGGCTCAGGGTCTTCGACCATGACAGTCACGGTAAACAGAAGAGCGAGGACTGGGACTTACACGATCACGGTAAAAGGCACGGGTGGAGGCGTGACCCATACGACTGCCGTCACTCTGACTATCCCGTAGTGGCAGCGAGGCCTTTTGGCAACAGCTGCCCTCAGCGGTTTGCAAGAGGAAGCCCGGACCTTGAAGTCCGGGCTTTTTTTCACTGTGTCTATAGGAATGAGGCGTCGACAAGCAGCCATCTGCATAGGCTCTCTTGTCGCGGCCTGCACCTTACGCCAGGATCCCCATGCGCTTGCCTACGCGCTTCAGCGTCTCGAGCGCCTGGTCTAGCTCTTCCTTGGTGTGCGTCGCCGTTACGATAGTCCGGATACGCGCTTTGCCTTCCGGCACCGTTGGAAATGCGATGCCGGTTCCCATCACGCCTTCCTTGAACAGCTCGCGCGAGAAGTCCATCGTCAGCTTGCCGTCACCGATGATGATCGGCGTGATCGGCGTCTCGCTGGCCGGCGTGTTGACGCCGCCGATGTTGAAGCCCAACGCGCCCAGTTCTTTCTTCCAGTAGCGCGTATTTTCCCACAGCTGTTCCATGCGTTCGGGCTCCTGCTCCAACACATCGAACGCCGCGATGCAGGTAGCCGCAACGGATGGCGGATGGGAAGTCGAGAACAGGAAAGGCCGTCCGCGGTGATAGAGGAACTCGATGAGGTCGCGCGTGCCGCAGACATAGCCGCCGAGCGCGCCGATGGCCTTTGACAGCGTGCCTACCTGGATGTCGACGCGGCCATGCAGGTTGAAGTGGTCGATAGTCCCGCGGCCGTTGCGGCCCAGCACGCCGGAGGAGTGCGCGTCGTCGACCATCATGATGGCGCCATACTTTTCCGCCAGCGCGGTCAGTTCAGGCAGCGCGCCGATATCGCCGTCCATCGAGAAGACCCCGTCGGTGATGACCAGCTTGTGGCCGGGCTCGTTCTTCACCGATTCCAGCTGCTCTTCGGCGTGGGCAGCGTCCTTGTGGCGGAAGACCTTGATCTTGGCGCGCGACAGGCGGGCGCCGTCGATGATGCTGGCGTGATTCAGCTCGTCGGAGATGATGAAGTCTTCTTTGCCGAGAAGGGCTGAGACCGTGCCGGCGTTGGCGGTGAAGCCCGACTGGAAGACCACACAGGCTTCGACATTCTTGAAGCGCGCGATCTTTTCTTCCAGCTCCATGTGAATCTTCATGGTGCCGGCGATTGTGCGAACTGCGCCCGAGCCGACACCGTACTTCCTGGTAGCTTCGAGGGCGGCTTCGCGCAGCTTGGGATGCGTGGTCAGCCCGAGATAGTTATTGGACGCGAGGTTGATGACCTTCTTGCCGTCGAAGGTGCAGACCGCGGCCTGCTCGTCGTCGAGCACGCGCAGCTTGAAGTACGTGCCCTTCTGTTTCAGGTCGTTCAGTTGGTCGGTGAGATAGCTAAGAGGATTGGTGCGAGTAGCTGTAGCCATGAATTCAGCGTCTCCAATGGGACTGAATATTCTACCGCGCCGCGCTGGAAGCTGGCGTTATGGCTCCGCACAGCAGGGAATAGTCATGCGGCTCGTTGATGTCTGGATTCAACGCGATTCGGGATATCATTAGCCGCCAATATCGAAATCATTCCCGGATGTGAACTTCAAATTGCTCTCTCGAAAGCAGGCGCACTGTTGAAACGGAGAAGCTTTCTCAAGGACCTAACGGCACTGCCGTTGATGGCGGCGTTCTCGCAGCGCATGCCTGCGCTGGCCAAAGCTCTGGCGTGGTCGCCCACTCCGTTCCGCCGGGTGCGGCCTTCCGATCGCGATTGGCCGAGCGCTGCCAGCTGGGAAAAACTGAAGCTACAGGTTGGCGGCCGGCTCGAGCCGGTGCAGTTCCCGCTCGCAGCGTGCCAGTCTTCGTTCGAAAGCGCTGGTTGCCAAGCTGTCGTGAAGAACATCAGGAATCCCTACTACGTCGGCGATCAGCCGGGGCTGACCGAGACGTCAGGCTGGGTCGATGCGTGGGTGTCGAAGGCGAGCGCTTACGTGGTCGCGGCAAGGACCGCCGACGATATCGCAGCTGCCGTGAATTTCGCTCGCGAGAATCGATTGCGATTGGTGGTCAAAGGCGGAGGCCACAGTTACCAGGGCACCTCGAATTCGGCCGACTCGCTGTTGATCTGGACTCGGCACATGGACGAGATAACACTGCACTCGGATTTTGTGCCGCAAGGATGCAACGTCGCACCGCGACCTGCGGTAACGCTCGGATCCGGCGTCATTTGGGTGCACGCTTACGACGCCGTGATGACCAAGGCGGGAAAGTATGTTCAAGGCGGCGGCTGCACAACGGTCGGCGTTGCCGGCCTGGTTCAAAGCGGAGGTTTCGGCAGCTTCTCCAAGCATTATGGAAGCGTCGCGGCCAGTTTGCTGGAAGCCGAGGTGGTTACTGCCGATGGCAAGATTCGCATCGCCAACGCCTGCACAAATTCCGACCTCTTCTGGGCGCTGAAAGGCGGCGGTGGTGGCAGTTTCGCCGCAGTCACCAAAATTACGTTGCGCGTTCACGAGCTGCCCGCGACGCTGGGTGGCGCCGACTTCGAGGTCAAGGCAAACTCAGATGCCGCCTACCACCGACTTGTGCGACAGTTTGTAGGTTTCTACAGCGAGAAACTTTTTAACGATCGTTGGGGCGAGCAGGCTCACTTCAGCGGCGACAACACGCTCGGCATCATGATGGTTTGCCACGGACTGACTTCCGAGGAGACAAAGAATACCTGGAAGCCGTTTCTGGACTGGGTGCAGCAGTCCCCCGACTACTCATTCGTTGCGCCGCCCATCATTGGCGCGATTCCGGCGCAAGGCTGGTGGGATCCGGCGTGGCGGCAGGAGCATCATCAAGGCGTTTTCAAGTCGGATGACCGGCCCGGCGCTTCGGAGGGCAATGTCTGGTGGAACGGCGATGGCGGCCAGGTGAGCTGGACAATCTTCGCGTATGAATCGCAGTGGTTGCCGGCGTCATTGCTCAGGCAGGATTCGCAGGAGAAGCTGGCCGACGCGCTATTCGCCGGCAGCCGCATCTGGGACATCGAATTGCACTTCAACAAAGGCTTGGCTGGGGCGCCCGCTGAGGCGATCGCCGCTTCGCGCGAAACGGCCACGAATCCGGCGGTGCTGGACGCTTTCGCTCTGGCCATCATCGGCAGCGGCTCGGGACCTTCGTATCCCGGCGTTCAGGGCCACGAACCGGATGTAGAGCGAGCGCGAAGGGACCCTGCGGCAGTTGGCCGAGCGATGGGCGAGTTGCGCAAAGTCGCTCCTGTGCCAGGCGCGTACGTCTCGGAGAGTAATTTCTTCGAGAAGGACTGGCAGCACTCGTTCTGGGGAGCGAATTACCAGCGTCTGCAAAAGGTGAAGGCGAAGTATGACCCGGAGGGCCTGTTCTTCGTTCACCACGGCGTGGGCAGTGAGGAGTGGAGCGAGGATGGATTCACGCGCCTGCGCTGACGTACCTCGTGAAAGTCGTAACTTCGCTCCACACTGCAACGATGGGACATCTGGGGCGGCGTTGTGTCAGGCCCGGCTTCAGTCGTGTTGAATTGAGCCAGAAAAGAAGACGGCTTTAGCCGTTGCACAGCGTCTGCAGGGGCTAAAGCCCAACCTCTTCGAGAACGTTTTGCGGCACGACTGAAGTCGTGCCCTGACACAAAGCTCGCTTCGGCCGAGGTTTTCAGCAGCCTGTTAAGCCGTACCCTGACGCCAAGGCGCTTCAGAGAGCGAAATCACCCAACTAGTTGCGAAGGCGCTGAGGATTGTTCGCCGGCTACCGCGTGCCGTTCGGATACACCAGGATCTTGCTGGCTTCGCCGGTCTTCAGACGCTCCATGCCGCTGGCGAAATCCTTCATCGCGATCTTGTCGGTGATCACGGGATGCAGGTCGAGCTTTCCGGCCTTCAGTAGCGCCGTCATCTGGTACCACGTCTGATACATGCGGCGTCCGTTGATGCCCTG
>Ga0070764_10000461_pt1 | contig 15978 bp, 15 predicted proteins | sample HubBroMetageWRM4_FD_67287 | JGI IMG/M metagenome (GOLD analysis project Ga0070764, IMG submission 67287) | Warmed soil microbial communities from the Hubbard Brook experimental Forest, New Hampshire - Hubbard Brook CCASE Soil Metagenome WRM 4 | ecosystem: Environmental > Terrestrial > Soil >... | reverse complement strand
CGCTCGGCGCGGGCGGCGCGGCGGCCGCCGCCGGGCTCGCCGCTGCAGGAGCCGCCGCCGCAGGAGCCGCGGATTTGGGAGTCGGCGCGATGGGAATAACGGTGTCCGGTTGCGCGGCGTTGAATACCTCGATCTCTTCGGGTTCCGCGGATTCTTGCGGCGCTGCCGGCGGTATCCGCGCCCGAACGCCTCTCTTGGTCTCGACAAAAATTCGATCCAGCTCGCCGGGAGGCAGCGTGAATTCCAGCGATGTCTCGCCCAACTGTTCTGTGCCCGGATCCGAAGACTCCGCGGCGGGTCGATCGGACGTGTCGCTCTCATCCCAATCGAGAATTTGCAGGCGCGCTATTTCGACACCCGGAGGAGCAAAATCCTCCGGACTTGGCTGCTCGCGGCGCGGCGACGGCGGGGCGGGCGACCGCAAAATATCGTCGGCCCGTGTTTCCAAATCGAATGAGCTTTCACCGGCGGTAAACGCGCTCGCATCCTCGGCGAGATGCGCCAGGGCGTTGAAGACTTCTCCGCATTTGCCGCAACGCACTTGACCGCCCGCCGCGCGCAGCACCTCGGCGGACAAGCGGAAGACAGTCTCGCATTTAGAACATTGCGTAAACACGCTATGCAGATCTCCGGGCGTGGATGCAGCACCACTCATCCCGCTCTATGACCTGCACCATATCAAAACCGGAAGCGTATGCCCCCTTTACCGCATAAGCCTGCGTTTTCAACAGTCCGGAGAGCAGCAAATGTCCGTTGGGCTCGCAAGCCGCGGTCAGTTTGGGCGCCAATTCGATCAAGGGTTCGGCCAAAATGTTGGCGACCACGCAGAAGGCGCTCGGCAGGCCGGCTTCGATACCTTGGACTGTGATGCTCGAGCCGACGCCGTTACGCTGTGCGTTGTCGCGTGTTGCAATGAGCGCCTGAGGATCAAGATCCACCGCCACGACGCGCGCGGCGCCGAGCTTCAATGCCGCCACACCCAAGATTCCGGACCCGCAGCCATAATCGAGCACGCTTTGGCCCGCGATGGGCAGTGAATCCAATAGCTGCAGACATAGCGCGGTCGTGGGATGCGTGCCGGTGCCAAACGCCAGCCCGGGATCGAGCCGCACGACGATGGCCTGCGGGTCCTCGGGCGCCTCGGCGGCGCGCGGACAAACCCAAAGTCGGCGTCCGAAGCGCAGAGATTTCCAGCCCGTGAGCCAGACGCGTTCCCACACCTGGTCTTGGACGGCGCGCACCCGGGCGGTTTGCGTGACATGCGGCCCCAAGGCGGTGGCGAGCCGGTCGAGATTGAGCGCCGCGTCGCTGGATTCTTGGAACAAGGCGCGCACCAACGTGTCGCTCCACAGCCGCACCTCGCCCGGCTTGGGTTCGAGCACAGCCTCGTCGCCGCGATCCACGAAGGTAATGGAGCTTGCGCCGACATCAAGCAGGGCTGCTTCGACCGCGTCGGAATGCAGCGCTGCGAGCGGAAATTCGATTTCGTAGAAGTTCATCGATGCAACATCCGCGAGATGTTACTTCAGCCCCAAGCGTCGCTCTAGATAGTGAATATCCGTTCCACCCTGCTTGAAGGCGGAATGATTGAATATCTCCTGATGCAGCGGGATGTTGGTCTTGATGCCTTCGACCACCATCTCCGCCAGCGCGTTGCGCATGCGCGCGATCGCGGTATCGCGGGTGTCGCCATACGCAATGACTTTGCCGATCATGGAATCATAAAACGGCGGCACGTTGTAGCCGGTATAGACGTGGCTGTCGACCCGGATTCCCGGACCGCCGGGCGAGTGCCAGAGCCGAATCGGCCCGGGACTCGGGGTGAAATTTTTCGGATCCTCGGCATTGATGCGGCATTCCACGGCGTGTCCGCGGATCTGGATGTCGTTCTGTCCGTACGGCAGCGGTTCGCCCGCCGCGATCAGCAGCTGCGCCTTGACGATGTCGATTCCGGTGACCAGTTCGGTTACCGGATGCTCGACCTGTATACGGGTGTTCATTTCAATAAAATAGAATTCGTTGTCCTGGTACAAGAATTCCAAGGTGCCGGCGCTGCGGTAACCGACTTCCCGGACGGCCCTGGCGCAGCGTTCTCCCATGGTTTTGCGCTGCTTGAGCGTCAGGCCCGGGGCCGGCGCCTCCTCGATCACCTTCTGATGCCGGCGCTGCATTGAGCAATCGCGCTCGCCCAGATGCACGACGTTGCCGTAGTTGTCGGCCAGCACCTGAAACTCGATATGCCGGGGTTTCTCGAGAAATTTCTCCATATAAACCTGATCGTTGCCGAATGCCGCCAGCGCTTCCGACTGCGTCACGCCAATGGCATTCAACAATGAGGCGTCGGTGTGCACGACGCGCATGCCGCGGCCGCCGCCGCCGCCTGAGGCCTTGATGATGACCGGGTAGCCGATGTCCTTCGCGATGCGGAAGTTCTCATCCGCATCTTTACCCAAGGGCCCGTCGGATCCGGGTACACAAGGGACGCCGGCGGCCTTCATGACCTTGATGGCCGAGACCTTGTCGCCCATGAGACGGATGGTTTCGGCGCGAGGTCCGACGAATATGAATCCGCTCTTTTCAACCCGCTCGGCGAAATCGGCGTTTTCCGACAGGAAACCGTAGCCGGGGTGGATCGCCACCGCATCCGTGACTTCCGCCGCACTGATGATTGCCGGCATGTTGAGGTAGGAGAGCGCGGATTGCGGCGGCCCAATGCAGACCGTCTCATCCGCCAGCAAAACGTGCTTGGTGTTGAAATCCGCGGTGGAGTGAACGGCCACCGTCTTGATGCCCAGCTCGCGGCAGGCGCGCAATATGCGTAGAGCGATCTCGCCGCGGTTCGCGATGACGACTTTTTCGATCATCTCAAGCTATTCGATGATGAACAGAGGCTGGCCGAACTCGACCGGCTCGCCGTTCTTCGCAAGCATGGCCGTGACGCGACCTTCCTTGTCGGATTCGATTTGGTTCATCATCTTCATCGCCTCGATGATGCAGAGAATCTGACCGACTTTGATCTCGCTGCCGATCTCAACGAAGGGCTTGGCACCGGGCGAGGCCGACGAATAATACGTGCCCACCATCGGCGAGGTGACGGTGTGCTCGTCATTGCGAGGTGCGCGTTCGCCGGCCGAGGTTGCGGCGGTGGCCGGTGGAGTGGCCGCGGCCGGCGCCGCATGCACGATTGGCGCAGTCTGGGCTGCGACTTGCATCCCGGCCCGCGGGTGGCGGCTGATGCGCACCGATTCCTCGCCCTCCGAAATCTCGAGTTCCGAGATGCCGGATTCCTCCAGCAACTCGATCAATTTCTTAACCTTGCGAATATCCATCCGCGAACCCCTTCAAATTTTGTTTTAAGGTCAGGTCAGGCGCGCGATGGCGGCTTGGAGCGCAAGCTCGTAGCCGATCGGTCCCAATCCATAGATGCAGCCGACCGCGATGTCGGACAAATAAGAGTGATGCCGGAAAGCTTCGCGCGCGAAGACGTTGCTCAGGTGAATCTCAATGAACGGCACCCCCACTGACAGAAAGGCGTCGCGCAGCGCGATGCTGGTGTGCGTGAAGGCACCCGGATTGATGATCACGAAGCCGACCCCATCCCGCTTCACGGCGTGAATCCTGGCGATCAATTCGTGTTCGGCATTGCTCTGGGCCGCGATGAGTTCATTTCCCGAGGCCTGGCACTGCGCTTTGAGCTTTGCCTCGATGTCTTGTAGCGTGGCGCTGCCATAGATCGCCGGCTCGCGCGTCCCGAGAAGGTTTAAGTTCGGACCATTTAACAGCAAAACTCGAGCCACGTGAGACAGTTCCCAGCGCGGGTGCGCTCTAAAGGTCCGCGATAATAACCAGAAATTGAAGTGAAAAGGCAAGCTTCGGCGGCGAACGTCGCGCTAATGCACTTATCCCGCCTTTTTGGCCGCCATGGCCTCGAGACCCGCCGCGATGGCGCGGCGCGCTTCGGGGAGGGCTATGCGCTCCTGATTGAGATTCTGGACCTCGGACAGGATGAAATCGGCCTGTGGCCGATGCAATTCGCCCACGAATAAGGCTACGACCTCACCATGCCGGTCCGTAAACACGGTGAACGGAAAGGCCGGTGACGCCATGCCGAATTTGGCGGCGACCTCCAGGGCGTCCTGTTCGCCGATGAGCACTGGATAGTCGATTTTGAACTGTTCCGCGAACTGCCGAACCTTGTCGGCATAGTCCACCGCGACCCCGATGACCGTGAGATCGCGTCCAGCCCAGTCGGCCGACAGCGTTTTGAGCAAGGGTATTTCGCGCCGGCAGGGAGCACACCAGGTTGCCCAGAAATTGATCACCAGCGATTTCCCACTCCACGCGGCGATCGAGGTCGACTTGCCCGACAGATCAGTGAGCGAGAAGTCCGGCAACCGCGCGGGAACCACCGGATGCGCCGCCGCCTCCATCGCGACATTCTCTTTGGGATCAGGAGCGCTCGCCACGCCCGCCGGCACGGTAACGGCGTCAGAGACCCGATGGACCGAGTGAAACTTCAATCCGGCCCACATTCCCACCAGGACAACCAATGCGCCTGCCAGGTAGCGCATTCCCGAGGTTTTCATGCCGGAAGTTCGAGTTTGCGGCCCTTGCGCAGCACCAAACCTGCGAGCAGAAATGCGCAGGCACCGCCAATAATGGCCGTGCTTTCCCAGGGATAAGGCGGTTCGCTCGCGACGACGGCAGGGGGCCCGGCGGTTGGAAATACCACCTTGGTAATCGGCGGATAACACAGGCCCGCTTCCGCACAGCCCTGATAGGTCACCTTGATTTGCAGCGGATGCGCACCCGCATCGATGCGCGAATAGGGCACGATCGCTTCGACCTGCTGCATATAGACCTGCTGCGTGCCCATATAGGGGTCGGTTTTGACCGTGCCGGGCGGCAACTGAGGCATCGAGACCAGTAGATCCGGGCTTTCAGCCCTGACGGCGATTTTTTGCCGATAAAGATAGTAGCCGTCCGCAATCACCCAGCGGACTTTCACGACATTGCCGTCGATCCGTGCGGCGACTCGAAAGGCGACATCGGGCGGTAGAAAATCCGTTTCGTTGGAATCGATGCCCCGCATCCACCAGGGTTTGGCCTGGGCAAACCCCGCGAGGCCGAGCATCGAGGGGAGCAGAAAAAGAGCGACCCAAACAGTGCTGAGAGAGCGTTTCATGGCCGGCACTCTAGTAGCCGGCGCGTAGGGGCGCCAGTCCCTTGACATTGCTGCGGTACGGCAAAAATTAACGCGTCCAGGGCTTGAATCGTAACAATTCACCGCTATGATTAGCAGCCTCTAGGGGAGAGTGCTAACAACACCCACCCTTTGTTAACCAAACCCAAGCTTAGGAGTCTTGTCTTATGAAGATTCGTCCCCTTCATGACCGCGTGATCGTGAAAAGAGAGGAAGAGGAGCGTAAGTCTCCAGGTGGCATCGTGATCCCGGACACCGCGACTGAGAAGCCCATTTTCGGCAAGGTCATTGCCGTCGGCAAGGGCAAGATTTTAGAGAACGGCGAGATTCGTCCGCTGGACGTCAAAGTCGGCGACAAGATTCTGTTCGGCAAGTACAGCGGGACCGAAGTGAAGATGGACGGCGACGAACTGGTTGTGATGCGCGAGGAAGACATCATGGCCATCGTGGAAGGCAAGTAAGCCGCGCCGTTCCGAATTTACTTCGTGCAAATCAAATTTAATTAGAGGAATCAGCAAATGGCAGCTAAAGACGTACGCTTCAGCGACGACGCTCGGGCACGCATGTTCAAGGGTGTGAATATTTTGGCGAATGCCGTCAAGGTCACGCTGGGCCCCAAAGGCCGTAACGCCGTGCTCGACAAGAGCTTCGGTGCTCCCACCGTCACCAAGGACGGTGTCTCCGTTGCAAAGGAAATCGAACTGAAGGACAAGTTCGAGAACATGGGCGCGCAGATGGTGAAGGAAGTCGCTTCCAACACCTCCGACGAAGCCGGCGATGGCACCACCACCGCCACCGTTCTCGCGCAGGCGATCATCCGTGAGGGTCTGAAGGCCGTAGCGGCGGGTATCAACCCGATGGACCTGAAGCGCGGCATCGACCAAGCGGTCGGCGCGGCCACCGAGGAGCTGAAGAAGCTCTCCAAACCCTGCAAGGATCCGAAGGCGATTGCGCAGGTCGGCACGATCTCCGCGAACTCCGACGAGAGCATCGGCAAGACCATTGCGGATGCGATGGCGAAGGTCGGCAAGGAAGGCGTGATCACGGTTGAAGAAGGTTCGGGCCTCGAGAACGAGCTCGAAGTGGTCGAAGGCATGCAGTTCGATCGCGGCTACCTCTCGCCGTACTTCATCAACAATCAGCAGAGCCAGAGCGCCGAGCTCGACAAGCCGCTGATTCTGCTTGTCGACAAGAAGATCTCGAACATTCGCGAATTGCTCCCCTTGCTGGAAGCCATTGCGAAGGGCGGCCGTCAGTTGCTGATCGTCGCGGAAGATGTGGAAGGCGAGGCACTCGCCACGTTGGTCGTCAACACGATCCGCGGCATCGTCAAGGTCGCCGCCGTCAAGGCGCCGGGCTTCGGCGATCGTCGTAAAGCCATGTTGCAGGACATCGCGGTCCTCACGGGCGGCACGGTCATTTCCGACGAGGTCGGCTTGTCGCTCGAGAAGGCGACCTTGAACGACCTGGGCGAAGCGAAAAAGATTCTGGTGGAAAAAGAGAACACCACGATTATCGACGGCGCCGGCAAGGCCTCCGACATCAAGGGCCGCGTCGACAGCATTCGCCAGCAGATCGAGGAAGCGACTTCCGACTACGACAAGGAAAAACTGCAGGAGCGCGTTGCCAAGCTCTCCGGCGGCGTTGCCGTGATCAAAGTCGGCGCGTCGACCGAAATCGAAATGAAGGAAAAGAAGGCCCGCGTCGAAGATGCGTTGCACGCAACCCGTGCGGCGGTCGAAGAAGGCGTGGTCCCGGGCGGCGGCGTTGCGCTGGTCCGCGCACTCAAGGCCATCGAAAAACTGGTCGGCAAGAACGAAGATCAGACCACGGGCATCAAGATCCTGGCTCGCGCCATTGAAGAGCCGCTGCGTCAGATCGTCACCAATGCCGGTGAGGATGCCGCGGTTGTTCTGAACCGGGTCCGCGAGGGCAAGGGCACGTTCGGCTACAACGCCCAGACGGGTGAGTACGGCGATATGATCGAACTGGGCATCCTGGATCCGACCAAGGTGACGCGTCTGGCTCTGCAGAACGCCGCCTCGGTCGCGGGCCTGCTGCTCACGACGGAAGTCATGATTGCCGAGTCGCCGAAGGAAGAAGAGCATGCACATGGCGCCCCGGGCGGCGGCATGGGTGGCATGGGTGGTATGGACATGTAACACCGGCCGCAAAGCTGGTGACAGTCAAAAGAGAGCGGGCTTCGGTCCGCTCTTTTTTTTGCCTGAAATAAGCGCTCAGCGAGAGCACCGAGAGCGATCCTAAGGCGGAGCCGGCGCCGACATCGAAACGATCGTTCTTTCCGATTCGATCAGCCTTTTATCGGGTGCGGATACTCCTTCTGACCAGTAGCCGTGCCACCGCGTCTCGCGGCTGTAGGTCCACAGGGTCGCCGGATCCGTCACCAGACGCATCGCGGTGGCTGACCACAACCGCAGCGCCTGGCCGGGCGCAAGATGCGCTCGGCGACTGAGCGCGTCGAGGATCGCTTTAAGAACGGTTGGGTCGGGCGCCGCGCGCAAGACGATCTCGATACAGGACGGTTCCGATGAGTCGGGCAGGCAGGGGACGGGTCGGGAATACGCGAACTGTATTTTGTGGGTCAGGAAGACTTCGGGTGCAATCGGTAGGAACAGGGCTGCCGTCATGTCGTACCAAACGCCTTGATCGAGCGTCGCGCCGATCCAAGTTCCCGTCTCGAGATTATAGTCCTCGGCTGTTTGCGCCTCGACGGCCGCTGCGAACAGCTCGTCTCTCATGGCCGCGCCGATTCGGCGCGCCAACTGAGATGACTGCGGCCCCTTCGAATCAGCGCCCAACGAGCCGAGGTTACCGGCCAACGCTTTGGCGGCCGCGCGCGCGTGCCGGTCAAATCCGAAATCACCTTTGGTTTCGTCGAAATCTCCGTTATGGGTGACACGATAGTCGTGGAAGTGCGCCAGCATGTGCGCAAGAGAATTCGCGAGCGCCATCTGCGATTGCTCGCCGGTTGGCACCTCGTCTAACTCGACGTGCGGATCATCGGGTTGGTAGGACACGCGCCAACCCCCCAAGCCCTTGCGCACTTGACGCCGCGCGGTTCTCGAACCTTGGAAATGCGCGAAGCCGGCGCCCGCAAACTGCGAGACGTCGGATTGCAACCTCACGGTGGCGTCGCCTTCGTACCAACCGAAGGATAGCGTGGCGGAACGCTGCGGAAAGTCTTTCATCCGCACAGCGACCTGCTCAGGGCCGGCGTCTTCATCGTTCCACTGCAACAGCAGTCTATAGTTCTCTGCCGCGTCGTCGGCAAAGCCATATTCGCGGTCCAAGTCCAGAGTGGCCCGCAGCGCCGCTACCGCCGCGGCGACATCGCCGAGACTGTGATACGCAACGCTGACGTTGAATTGCATGGTGACCAGCGCTACTGCATCGAACTCGTCGCGATAAAGATCCACGGCGCGTTGCGCGGCCTCGAGCGCCGCATGCAATTCCTGGTCGCGCAGAGCCGCGCTGGCGCCGCATGAGGCGCGTGCGGAATGCAGTTGGTACTCGACGTCGGCGACGCGCGCCAGGGCGGCAGGCAGCACGACGGCCAACGCCCGATTTGTCCGTGCGGCATCCAGCTGCGCTTGTGCTTCATTCAAATGCGCGCGGCAGTCGCCGCTTTCGAGCTTGGTCAGGAAACTCGCGTAGGCGAGGCGGGTGTTCAGCGTATCGGGCGATTGCGGGTCGAGCGCATTGAAGCCCTCGATGGCGGCGGCGAATTGCTTCGCGCTGGTCTCGTCGTCGGTCGGTGCAGTCGGTTCAGGTTCAGCGGTGAGCGGCAGCGGCGCACCAGCCAGAATCCCAGCGAGCAGGAATGCGCGGCCGGCGGATTTCCTCGCGCGCAAGAGCTTCTAAGAATGCCCCTTTGATCCGGCTTGGGACTTGGTCGGGCCGTAACAATTCACCCAGGGCTCGATCGGGTCGTACAACTCCTGTCTACAAATTTGAAGGTCTCGTAGTCCGGTATGGCCGTATCGCGGCTCGTGGCGATAGGGGTGGTGATGATCGGTGCCCGGGTGATGATCTGTGCCGGCCAGCTTGGATGTCGCATGTTCGACGGTGGCATGTTTGCCGGCGATTGCACCGGCGGCATGCATGGCGCTCCCGTGGGCGCCGTTCGCCAGACTGTCGCTGCGACTCGCCATTGTGGCACCGCGCGCGCTTGCGGCCGCACCGCGACCGCCGAGGCCGCCACCCCCACCCGCGCCGCCACCCATATGGCTGCCGCTGCCGGAACCACCGCCAGAGCCCCCACCGCCACCTCCGCTGTAGTGGCCGCCCCCGCTCGACGTAGAGCCGGCCGATGAGCCTCCTGAGCTGCCCCCGCCCGAACTGCCTCCGCCTGAGTTCGCTCCAGCCGCGGCGAGCACAGGACCTGCAACAATGAATGCGGCGACAAGAATGATAAGTTTGGTTGACATGACGGCGCACCGAAAACCACTTGATTGTTAACTTGTACTCCGCTTAACTCGGCGGGTCAAACGCTCTGAAACCTCTATTTTTGTAGGCATTTCGCGCAATCTGGAGCGGCCGAGTTTAATGATTTGACCACCCGCAGTTAATGTTGCGAGGCGTCTCTTTTGCGGATTGCCCGGAAACCCGTTACCCACTAGTATTTGATTATAGTGGGTAATCACGGACCGCTCTACCGGCAGCATGAAGCCGCTCTTCGCACGCTTTACGCGGAACTGAAGGAGCGCGCCAGCAGCATCCCCGAGTTGCTTCCCGGAACTCCCGGCACCTTGGTCAAGCGTGCAGGCACGGGGCACGAGTATTGGTACCGTTCTTACTACCCGGCTCCGAAAAAGCGATCGGAGCAATTTGTGGGCACGCTCAACAATGCGGGGGCCTATGAAGCGATGCAACGGCGAATTGCGCACTCGGAATGGACCACGAAGCAGGTCGCTGCGCTCTCGAAATTCGGGTATCGCGTCGCCGACAAGATCGTCGCCAGCGTTCTCGTTGAATTGCACAATCGTGGAGTCTTCAAGGCAGGCATGGTGGTGGTCGGTACCTTGGCCTACTCCAGCTGGCTCAATGAGTACGGCGCGATCGCAGCCGTCGCCAAGACCCACGAACCTCTGCAACTCGCGCGCCGACAGATTTTAAAGCTCGCCGCCAAGCCGACGTTTTTAGCAACGCTGCAAGCGACGCAATTGCCGTTCGCGGAGGTCCCGGGCGGCTCGCGCAAGAAACCTTCGACGGCCCTCATGTTATCGGGCGGAGGGCTGCGTGTGGAGCTGTTCGCACCCGGGCCCATCTTGGGAGAGACCGTCCTCGTGCCCGAACTCAACTGGCATGCGTCGACGATCCCATTCTATGACTACCTGCTCGAGGGCAGCCGCGATGCAGGGATACTCGCCGGGGGTCACTGCATCCCTGCGATGCTGCCGGATGTCTCGCGCTTGATTTGGTTCACGCTCTATGCGAGCACCCGTCACGGCAGGGACCTCGCCCTGGCCGAGAAGGATCTGGAAATCGCCGCGACATTGGCGGCCATTCTGGTCGAAAGAGAGGGTGCACTGCTGCGCGAGTCGTATCGCGAAGCGCCGCGGGTGCTGCGCAACGCTGCGCATTCGCGGCTACAGCGGCTCGAAGGACTGCTCGCTGAACATCCTCAGGCGCGCGACGAATTTCGGAAGTTGAGGTAGCCTTGAAGCGATAATGGTAGCCACTCTTCGGTTCCGCGCAATTCTTATCGCCGGCTTCGCCTGCGCCGCATTGATCGCGGATGGCGCGCCGCTTGAGCCGGCGAAACCGTATCGCGATGTACTCCGTCAACAGGACGTCATGGTCGCGGCGCGCGATGGCGTGTTGTTGGCGACTGACATCTATCGGCCGGCGACGGGTGGCGTGGCGGCGTCGGAACGTCTGCCGGTGCTTCTGCACCGCACTCCGTACGATAAATCAGAGGCGGCGACCGTTGCCATTGCCGAGACGCTGGCGAAGCATGGCTATGTGGTGATGCTTCAGGACACGCGCGGACGCCATCACTCGCAGGGCGTGTTCGAGAAATACTATTCATATGACGCCTACGATGGCTACGACAGCGTCGAATGGGCCGCAAAACAGCCATTTTGCAACGGCAAAGTCGGCATGTATGGAACCTCGTATGCCGCGCACACCCAGGCGGACGCCTCAAAGCTTGCGCCGCCACACCTGCATGCCTTGCTCCTTAACATGGGCGGCATGTCGAACGCCTGGGATCACAGCGTCAGGTACGACGGCGCGTTTGAAATGGGCCGGCAATTGACATGGGCTTGGTCGCAGGCGTTTGACGATGCCAAGGACCCGGTTACGAAGGGAATGCTTTCCAAGGAAGATGTGACCGCCTGGTATTCGGCTGTGCCGATCCGCAAGGGCCTCAGTCCGCTGTCGGTAGCGCCGAATTACGAGCGCTACTATCTCGAGGAAGCGACCCACTCGGACTATGACGCGCATTGGGACACGCTCGGCATGCAGTGGGAAAAGTTCTACGGGCAGACAGCCGATGTGCCGATGATGCACGTCGGCGGTTGGTACGACATTTATCTGCGCGGTACCATCGAAAATTGGCGCAGGCTCGGCGCCCTCAAGAAATCTCCGATGCGGCTGGTCATCGGACCCTGGACGCATCACGGCAATACCGCCACTTTCGCAGGCGATGTGGATTTCGGCGCCGACGCGGCGATCAGGGATTTCGATACGAATTTCCATTTGGCATGGTTTGACTACTACTTGAAAGGCATCAAGACCGCCGCTTCCACCCAAGCGCCGGTGCGATATTTTTTGATGGGTACCGGCGACGGTCACAAAGATTCGGCCGGAAGGCTGTATCACGGCGGCGAATGGCGCGAATCGAAGCTATGGCCGCCCGCCGAGTCGCGCGCCGCGATTTTTTATCTGCATGCGGACGGATCGCTGAACGAGCATGCGCCCTCAGCGGCGGAGCCAACCACGACCGTGTTTCAATTCGATCCGGCACATCCTGTTCCCACCATCGGCGGCGGTGTTTCGAAACGGCTGAAGGATGGCGCCTACGACCAGCGCGAGCGCGCCGATATGCCGGCGTCGCGTCCTCCCTATCTACCATTGCGTGCGCGCAGCGACGTGCTGGTCTTCGAGAGCGAGATCCTCAAACAGGATGCCGTGCTGGCGGGGCCCGTGGAAGTGACTCTGTACGCGGCATCGACGGCGACGGACACGGATTTCACGGCCAAGCTCATCGATGTGTATCCGCCCAGCGCCGATTTTCCGACCGGTTTCGACATGAATCTAACCGACGGCATCGTACGCGCGAGCTATCGCGATCATTTCGAGACGCGGCAACTGCTCGTTCCCGGAAAAATCTACAGCATCGTCATCCGGCCGTTCGATACCGCCAACGTGGTCAAGAAGGGCCATCGCATTCGGTTGGATATTTCCAGCAGTAATTTCCCGCGATTCGATGTGAATCCCAATACCGGCGAACCCTTGGGCGCGAGCCGCTTGATGAAAACGGCGGAGAACACGATTTATCACGATCCAGCGCACGCTTCCGCCATGAAGCTTTTTCTGATGCCGGCTACTCCTTGAGGTAGGCGATCTTGTCTTCTCTCAAGCGGCAGGCTGCCGCAATCAAATCGTCGCGTCTAAACAGGTCGTCCCTCGGCAGTCCCACCAGGTCGATGAGCCGCGACATGGTTCTTTCCTGAGGCTCCAGGCTGCCGTCGGCCAAGATATGCGCGATCGACGCGCCGGCACCCTCCAGCGCACGGCTGACGAGCAACGTGCGGTGACAATCCAAGGGTTCCTTCTCCGCGCACATGAGGGCGACGCGAAATTTCGCAGCGCCGGCCAGGACGCGGTCGATGCCGGCCTTGAAGGGCGGCGCTGCCGCCAAGCGCGCGTACTGAACCTTGCCTTTTTCATAGCAACTGGGATCCTCGGAGCGCGCGCCCAGCTCCTTGCCGAGGAAGAGGTAAGCAATCCCCTGTTGCGACAGCGTAGTCGCGAGCCGCTCCTTGTTGAACTGCGGGTGCCGTCGGCTGAAAGGCCGAGAGCGCACGTCGGCAATGGCTGTGATGCGGTTCGCGGTCAATAGACCCATGAATTTTTCGATGGAATGATTCGAATGTCCCACCGTATAGAGCGTCGCCACCTCGCCACCTCGCTACTTAGCTCTCGGCCCATAAGGTACAGTAGACATACATAGCCGGATCACAATTCGCGAGGATCGCATTCGATGAACCGAACCGTCCCAGCCATCCGTTCGAAGTTGTTTTTCTTCGTGTTGTTGCTGGGGTCCGCCGGCGCGCTGCGGGCGCAGCCAGTGCCCCCGGCGATATTCACCGACCCGCCCACAGACCAGGCGCACCCCGCCGCGATGACGGTGCTGCATGTACCGACCCACGGCTTGCTCATCAATGGAGTGCTGTACTCGCCGCCCGGGGCGGGTCCGCATCCTACGCTGGTCATCTGCCATGGACTGCCCGGAAACGAGAAGAATCTCGATTTGGCGCAGGCGGTGCGCCGCGCCGGTTGGAATGCGGTGACCTTCAACTACCGTGGTTCCTGGGGCAGCCCGGGCTCGTTTCGATTCGCGCAGAATCTGCAAGATGCGGACGCGGTTCTGGCGTATTTGCGTGAGCCCTCCAACGCTGCGAAATTGGGGATCGACGTGAAGCGCATTGTCATCGCCGGTCATAGCATGGGCGGCTGGGTGGTTGCTCATACGGCCGCTCACGATCACGCCTTGAGCGGCGCCATCCTCATTTCCATGGCGGACATGGGCCTGGCCGGCGGCAGACCGCGCGCCAAGGCCGTGGCGGCGATGGCCGATGACATGGAGACCCTCGCCGATGTCACCGCGGAGAGTATGGTCGACGAACTGGTTGCGCACGCCAAAGAATTCGTCGTGGACGGAACCGCGCCGGGGTTGGCGCAGATTCCCGTGCTGGCAATCACCTCGAACGATCACCTGGCTTCGCAGACGGACGCGCTGGTGGCGGCAATCAAGGCCAAAGGCGGCACCCGGGTGACCACCGCGCATCTGGATACCGACCATGGTTACTCGGATCGCCGCATTGCCCTCGAAAGCATCGTGATCACCTGGTTATCGGGATTGAATTGAGTTGGTCCGCTAAACAGTACCTTGCCTTCGAGGCTGAACGCACGCGGCCGGTGCGGGATTTGCTCGCGGCGTTGCCGCCGATCCAAGCCCATGCAGTCATCGACCTGGGCTGCGGTCCCGGCAATTCCACCGAAGTGCTGGCGGCGTGCTTTCCGCAGGCAAATATTTCCGGTATCGATAGCTCGAGCGACATGATCGCGGCGGCGCGACGCCGGCTGCCGCACGTGAGCTTTGTGATCGGGGACCTTGAGGCCTGGAAAGATGCGGGTCCGTTTGACGTGATATTGGCGAACGCCGTTCTGCAATGGGTTGCCCATCATGAGTCGCTGTTGCCGAGGTGGGTCAACAGGCTCGCGCCGGGCGGCGCTCTGGCGGTGCAAATGCCCGACAATCTCGATGAACCCGCGCATCGGCTGATGCGAGAAGTCGCGGCCGGCGGCCCGTGGGCGGCCAAACTCGCGGCCGCATCAGCGGCGCGCGCCGCCTGTCCAAGCGCCGCGTGGTACTACGAATTGTTGCGGCCGCTCTGCTCGAAGGTGGATCTGTGGCGAACCACTTACTATCATTTCCTGAGCGGAGGAGCCGGGGCGGTGGTGGAGTGGTTCAAGGGCAGCGGCCTGCGGCCGTTTCTTGAACCCCTGAATACCGCGGAACGCGCTGCATTTCTCGAGCACTACACAGCGGCGATTGCGCAAGCCTATCCTCAGTCCGCGGATGACAGCGTCTTGCTGCCGTTTCCACGATTCTTCTTGGCAGCGATTCGCTAGGCGCGGCAACGCCCAAACTCACGTCAATGGAATTCGTAGAGTCGGTACCGGAAGAATTGCGCGACGCCGTGGAGCGCTGGTGGGAGCGCGCCACTGCTCAAGCGGAATTCGCGGAGCGCTACCGCGCACTGTCTGATTCTCATCGCGCACAGTTGCCGCGCATCGTCGCGGCCAGTGAATTCGTCGCCCAGGCGCTGATCCAAGATCCGGCTGCGCTCCCGCCCGGCGCTGTGACTCGCGGCGGCCTGCATCCCGGCGGTGTAAACCCCGGCGGCGTAAACCCGGGCGGCGACGGGTATTCCGGCGGACTGAACACCCATTACGAGGCGCAAGTGGCGGGGGCGCAGTCGGCGGAGCAAGCCCTATTTTTTCTGCGCCAGTGGCGGCGACGCGAAATGGTGCGCATTGCCTGGCGCGATATCGCCGCAACCGCGGACGTTGCCGAGACGCTGCAAGCGGTGTCCGAGCTGGCTGATGCGACCATTCGCGCGGCGGTGGCGTCCGCACAGCGGCATTTGCTGCCGGTATTCGGCGAACCGCGGCGCTCGAACCCGGCACAGCCACCCTTCATTGTCTTGGGAATGGGAAAACTGGGCGGCCGCGAGCTCAATTTTTCATCCGACATCGATCTGATTTTTTTGTTCACCGAGGCCGGCGACACCAGTGGGCCCCGCGTGGTCGACAACGAGGAGTATTTCAATCGCCTGGGGCGCGAAGTCATCCGCCTGCTCGATGTGCGCAATGCCGATGGCTTTGTGTTTCGCGTGGATATGCGCCTGAGGCCTTTCGGCGACAGCGGTCCGTTGGTCGTGAGCCTGGCGTCACTCGAAGATTACTTGCAGCAGCACGGCCGCGATTGGGAGCGTTACGCATGGGTAAAGGCGCGCGCC
>Ga0070764_10000455_pt1 | contig 16047 bp, 9 predicted proteins | sample HubBroMetageWRM4_FD_67287 | JGI IMG/M metagenome (GOLD analysis project Ga0070764, IMG submission 67287) | Warmed soil microbial communities from the Hubbard Brook experimental Forest, New Hampshire - Hubbard Brook CCASE Soil Metagenome WRM 4 | ecosystem: Environmental > Terrestrial > Soil >... | reverse complement strand
ATAAAGATCCCGCCGTCGTACAGCGGCTCGACGATGAAAAAACTCCGCGCGATCGCTGCGCAGCGCTCGTCGCCGATCTTGCCGAGCCTCCCTCCGCGGAATTAGTTTTTCGATTCGTGGCAGAGACGATCGGCGTGGCCGACGTTCTGATTAATAACGCAGCCTGGAGCTTTCACAAGCCGCTGCTCGACGTGACTCTCGAAGAGTTCGATCAAGTGGTCGCCGTGAATCAACGCGCGCCTTTCTTTCTGACTCAGGCGTTCATTCGCCAGATCGTACACGCCTCTGCGAAACCGGACGATCCAGCCGTAGTGAATATCGCATCGGTGAACGCGCTCGCCGGAAATCCGAATCTCGTCGCATACGCAGGAACCAAAGGTGCGCTAGTGGCCATGGCGCGCGCGATGGCCGCTGAAATGAAGGATCACGGCATCCGCTTCAACACGATCAGCCCCGCCGCAATCGAAACCGCCCACACTCAAAAGCTCGTGGCGTCGGGCGTGATCGATCCGCCAAAACTATTCGAGCCGTATCTGATCAAGCGTTTCGCGAGCTGCGAGGAAATCGCCGAACTCGTCGCGTATCTATGCAGCCCGGCAGCGCGTTACGTCAACGGCTCGAATTGGGAAATCGACGGTGGGTACCTTGCTGTGTAGATGGAGTTTGAGAATCTCGTCAGCGGTGTCCGGAGGATTTTCAGTTCGATGAAAGTCACACAAGTGGATGTTTTCTTGATGGGCGCAGCGTGGCGAAATTACACCTTCGTCAAAATTCAGACCGATGCGGGAATTACTGGATGGGGCGAGGCGACGCTCGGTTGGAAAGAAATGGCGGTGCGCGAACTGATTCGCGACTACGCGCGCCGGTACGTTGTTGGCCAGAACCCATTCGACATCGAATCGCTGTGGTTCAAGCTCTATCAGGTCGAACATAACACCGGCCCTGTGATGTACTCCGCGATGGCCGGCATCGAGATGGCGCTGTGGGACGTCGCCGGTAAAGCGTGTAACCAACCGGTCTACAACCTCGTCGGTGGAAAAGTCCGCACCAAAGTGAAGGCGTACGCCAACGGCTGGTACACATCCACCGCGGATCGGAACGAACTGCGCGAAAAAGCCAGCGGCGTGAAAGCGCGTGGCTACAAAGCGCTGAAATTCGATCCGTTTGGGGCGGGCGGGCGCGAAATCTCTCGCGCTGAACTGAAACAAGCTTGCGACACCGTCGAAGTCGTGCGCAAAGCCGTCGGCGACGGCGTGGACATCCTTCTGGAATTTCATGGCCGCTTCAGCCCGATCATGGCGCTGGAAGCGATTCGCGCAATGGTTCCTTACGCACCGTCGTGGTGCGAAGAGCCGATTCCCGCGCACAATCAGGTTTCGATGGCGCAGGTTACGGCAGCCTCGCCGCTGCGCGTCGCCACCGGCGAACACACTTACAGCCGTTACGGTTTTCTCGAATTGCTCGAGCGCCAGGCCGCGCACGTGATTCAGCCCGATATCACCTACGCCGGTGGATTTCTCGAGACGAAAAAAATCGCCGCCATGGCAGAAACCTATTACGTCAGCGTCGCTCCGCACAATTGCGACGGCCCGCTGAAGACGATTGCCGGAATTCACTTGGCGGCGAACATTCCCAATTTTCTGATTCTCGAAACGTTCCAGGATTACGATGTGCCCTGGCGAGCGGAACTCACCACCGGTATGCCGCAGGTTGTGGACGGCTATCTTGAAGTCCCGACAAAACCCGGCTGGGGCATTGAGATCAACGAAGCCGTAATCGCCGCGCATCCCGAAAATCCGGATGCGAAGCTGAATATGTTTTCCTCCGAGTGGGAAGAGCGGATGTGCCGATGAAGAAAAGCGAGACGAAGGTAAGTGTCTCCGGCCGCCGCGACTTTCTGAAAGCGGCTGGCGCTGTGACGGCTGGAATCGCCGCAAGCTCGTCTTTATCGCTCGCCGAGCCGCCCCTCGCCACGCCGGGAACCTTGAACGTGTGGATCACCAGCGACGAGCTGCGCGTCGCTGCATCGGATCCGATCGACTGGTCAGACGCCGCGCGACCACACGGCCAGGAAGTGGTGACGATTTCCCCGCAGTCGAAGTTCCAGTCCGTTCTCGGTTTCGGTGCTTGCTTCAACGACGGCGCCTGCTATCTCTTCAATCAGCTCAGCGCGGCCGCGCGCGCCGAACTTTTTCACACTCTCTTCCACCCCACGCAGATGAGCCTCAACGTTTGCCGCACCTGCATCGGCTCCGCCGACGCAGCCGCAAGCGTTTACAGTTTTGACGACGGCGATCCCGATCCCGAGCTGAAGCGTTTCTCGATCGACCACGATCGCGCGTACATCCTGCCCGTGCTTCGCGAAGCGCGCGCGGTGAATTCCGAACTTTTTCTTTTCGGCTCGCCCTGGAGCCCTCCCGGCTGGATGAAAGACAACGGCTCGATGCTCGGCGGCTGCATGCGCCACACTTACATGCCGAGCTACGCGAAATATTTCGTGCGCTTCCTGGCGGATTACGCCGCCGCCGGCGTGCCCGTCCAAGCCATCACCATCCAGAATGAAGTGGATGCCGATCAGCAGGGGCTGATGCCCGCGTGCTTCTGGCCGCAAGATTACGAGGCGGAATTCGTTCGTGAACACCTCGGCCCGGAATTCGAGCGCAGCGGCGTGAAAACTCAAATTTGGATCATCGATCACAACTACAACTTGTGGGGTCGCGCCATCGCCGAGCTCGAAACCGAAGGCGTTCGCAAATATGTGAACGGCATCGCGTGGCACGGATATTCCGGCGAACCCGAAATGATGAGCCGCGTGCAGGACGCGTTTCCCGACCTTCCGATGCATTGGACCGAAGGCACGCCCGATTACAACGACCCGGAGTACATGAAGTGTTGGGCCGCATGGGGCCAGAAATTCACCGCGATCCTGCGGAACTCGTGCACGTCCGTGACGGCTTGGTGTTTCGCCACCGACGAGCACGGAAAGCCGAACATCGGTCCGTATCCTTGCGGCGGAATTCTGACCATCGATTCGAAGACGCATGCGATTTATCACTGCGGACAATTTTGGGCGTTGAGCCATTTTTCGCGCTTCGTGAAACGCGGTGCGGTTCGCATCGACTCGGACGGTTCGTACAAAGATTTGTCGCACGTGGCATTTGCGAATCCGGACGGCTCGCTCGTCGTGATTCTCACGAATGCCGGCAACGCGCGGACCACGGAGCTGCGGCTCGGCCGTCACGTCGCCTCGGTTTCCGTTCCTCCGAACTCCGTGATGACGTTCACAACGAGCAGCGTGGCAGTCGAATGAAGGTCTGCCGCACGGCAAGGAAAAACGTGTGCCTGAAAAAATAGCGCGCCGTGAATTCATCGGACTTCCGAAGAGCGGGGGTCGTTCGCACGCAACCGTCGCCGCGCCGCTCACGCCGGAATCTGTCTCGCCGAAGTTTGACGGGCTCGCGCAGGTTTGGGTCACCGATTCGAAAAATAAACTCGCGCGAGTGCAGGACGCCGCGTGGACATCCGCAAGCGGCGGTGCAAGCGCTGCCGCCACCATCGTGTTGCATCCCGGCGTTGCGCACCAGGAAATGCTCGGCTTTGGCGCGGCACTCACCGGCGGCGCCTGCCGCGTTTTTTCAAAGCTGCCCGCCGATCAGCGCTCCCAGCTTTTCCATCGCCTCTTCCATCCCACCGAACTCGGCATGAACGTCTGCCGCACATGCATCGGCTCATCGGACTGCTCGGAAGCCGTGTACAGCTACGACGACGGCGAAGTCGATCCCGACCTGACGCGCTTTTCGATCGACAAAGATCGCGAGTACATCCTGCCGATGCTCCGCGAAGCGCGCGCCGCGAATCCTGAAATGTTTCTCTTCGCTTCGCCGTGGAGCCCGCCGGGATGGATGAAGTCCAACGGCTCACTGCTCGGCGGCTGCATGCGTCACACTTACATGCCGAGCTACGCGAATTATTTCCTGCAATATCTCCTGGCGTACGAAGCGGCCGGCGTGCCGATTCAAGCTGTGACGATTCAAAACGAAGTGGACGCGGATCAAGACGGCACCATGCCCGCCTGCGCGTGGCCTCAGGATTACGAGGCCGATTTCCTCACGATGCACCTCGGTCCGCTTTTTCAGCGCGCCGGCATCGCCACAAAAATCTGGATCATCGATCACAATTTCAATCTGTGGGGCCGCGCCATTGGCGAACTGGAAACGCAGGACGTGCTGAAATTCACAAACGCGATCGCGTGGCACGGCTACGTGGGCGATCCGGAAATGATGCGCCGCGTGCAGAAGGCATTTCCCGGAGTGGAAATGTATTTCACAGAGTGCGGCCCGGATTTTCACGCGCCTGGCTTCGATACCGAGTGGGCCAAGTGGGGCGAAACGTTCACTCGCATCGTAAATAGTTCGTGCAAGTCGATCACCGCGTGGACGCTTGCGAGCGACGAGCGCGGCAGGCCCTACTCCGGCGGTGGCGACGGCATCGGCGGCGCGATGCTCATCGACTCCAAATCCGGCGAGATCACGTACAGCGGAATGTTCTGGGCGCTCGCGCACTTCTCGAAATTCGTTCGTCGAGGCGCGTACCGGATCGAAGCCAGCGGCGAATCGAATCGCGTGTTTCACACGGCGTTTTCAAATCCAGACAGCTCACTCACCGTCATCATCACCAATCAAGGTCCGCAGAAACCATGCACCATCCGTGCGGGCGAAAATTCGCTCACTGTTCCACTTCCCGCAGACTCCATCACAACTGTGCTTTCCGGTCCGCCGGTCCGGAGTTAGATTGGTTCACCTGCGAGCGCCTCGTTCCGTCGCTTTCAGCGGTCGAAGCGAACTTCCGGCTCCACGTGGCGAGGAATCCATGAGTCGTGCGCGTTGGGAATTTGTCGCTGTGCTCGGTCTGCTGTGCCTCGAACCTGTGCGGCAGAGCAGCAATGCTCCCTACGCAAATCACGACTGGCCCGTGTACGGCGGCAACTCGGAGAACCAACACTTCTCGCCGCTCGCATCGATCAATCGCGAAAACGTCAGCCAGCTCCGCGAAGCGTGGCGCTACGACACCCACGAAGAAGGCGGCCTCGAGACCAGCCCGCTGATCGTCCGCGAAACTCTCTACGGCATCACTCCCGATCAGGAAGTCTTCGCGCTCGACGCCGCAACCGGCCGGCAAATCTGGAAGTTCGGCTCGCAGCTCGCCGGCGGCCAGCCCAATCGCGGCCTCTCGTATTGGCCCGACGGCGCCGCGGACGAGCGCATTCTCGTCGGGATCAAAAATTATCTTTACGCTCTGAACGCGAAGACCGGCGAGCCGATCGACAATTTCGGCGAATCCGGCCGCATCGATCTCAGAAAAAATCTGCGCGGCGATTTCGAACGTCAAGCGCTCGTCTCCACCAGCCCCGGCGCGATTTACAAAGATCTGATCATCGTCGGCATGCGCGAGCCGGAAACTCTTCCCGCGCCTCCCGGCGACATTCGCGCTTACGACGTTCGCACCGGCCAACTCCGCTGGACGTTCCACACGATCCCGCATCCAAGCGAATCCGGCTACAACACCTGGCCGAAAGATGCGTGGACCTACAGCGGCGCGGCCAACAACTGGACCGGCATGGCCGTCGATCCGCAGCGCGGCATCGTCTTCGTTCCAACGGGATCCGCCGCCGCGGATTTTTACGGAGCGGATCGCGTCGGCGACGATCTCTACGCGGATTCTCTAATCGCTCTCAACGCCGCCACCGGTGAACGCATTTGGCATTTTCAGGGCGTGAAGCACGACATTTGGGATCGCGATTTCCCGTCGCCTCCCACGCTTCTCACGATTCGCCGTGACGGCCGCGACATCGACGCCGTCGCGCAGACCACCAAGGCCGGCTTCGTTTATCTTTTCCGCCGCGACAATGGCGAGCCGCTTTTTCCCATCGAGTATCGCAGCGTCCCGCCGAGCAACGTGCCCGGCGAAGTTCCCGCGCTGCAACAACCTTTTCCCCTGAAGCCAGCCCCGTTCGCCCGACAAAAACTCACCGAAGAAATGCTCACCGAGCGCACGCCCGCGGCGCACCGCTGGGCCGTCGCGGAATTCCGCCAGATGCGCAGCGAAGGCCAATTCGTTCCTTTCAGCGTGGATAAGTGGACGGTCGTGTTCCCCGGCTTCGACGGCGGTGCCGAGTGGGGCGGCAGCGCCGTCGATCCACGCACCGGCGTGCTGTACGTGAATTCGAACGATCTCGCGTGGAGCGGCGCGCTGGTAAGGAATTCCGCCGCCGCGAAATCTCTGGGCCAATCCGTTTACGCCACCAACTGCTCGGTGTGCCACGGCGAGAAACTCGCAGGCTCGCCGCCTCAATTCCCATCGTTGCTGAATATTTCGCAGCGTCTCAAACGCAGCGACGTGGAAAATATCGTCACGAATGGTAAGGGCCGCATGCCGGGATTTTCATCGCTGCCTTTCGACCATGTGGCCGCGGTAATCGATTATGTTTGGAATGGCGGAACGGCTGCGCTAGGTTCGCCGCGCGAATCGAACGAGCCCTCCAACAGCGACGATTCTGGCGCGCGGCCCGCTTATCGTTTCGCCGGCTACAAAAAATTCCTCGACCCCGATGGCTATCCGGCCGTCCAGCCGCCGTGGGGCACCTTGAACGCGATCGATCTCTCGACAGGCGAATATTTGTGGAAGATTCCTCTCGGCGAATATCCCGAACTCGCCGCCAAAGGCCTCACGAACACCGGCACGGAAAATTACGGCGGCCCCGTCGTCACGGCGGGCGGCGTGCTTTTCATCGCCGCAACCAACTTCGATAAAAAACTGCGCGCCTTCGACGTGAAAACCGGCAAGTTACTCTGGGAAACGGTGCTGCCCTTTGCCGGCAACGCCACACCCGCTGTCTATGAAGCCAACGGGCGCGAGTTCGTCGTGATCACGGCCGGGGGCGGAAAAGTTCCGGACCAACCTTCAGGCGGCGTGTACATCGCATTCTCGCTTCCGCACGCCGCGAACTAATCCGGTCTTAGCTGGACACGTTGTCCACTCTAGTGCCCGGTCACCCAAAGCACAGCGTTCTCGAGCAGCTGCCGGTACTCCGGCATCTTCTCGGTGTTCCCATCGTGCCCCAGCGTAGTCGCGAATACGCGCGCCTCGCCATACGTATGCGTCCACGCGATCGTGTGTGTCCGGCCGTCCACAGGGCTTGTGCCAAAAAATCGCCGCCCTACGCCGCCACCCAGTTCAAAGAAACGCAAATCTGAGCCAAAAGAAATTTGGATAGCACCCGGCCACTCGCGCCGACGCGCCTGATATACACTTTCCGCCACACTTTTTCCCAGCGAGGGCAATGAGAGTCACTGACGGAGACTGTCGCGCCTGTTCCTCTATCGCCCCCTCCTCGCCCGTTCGTGCACTTCGCTGCGCTTCAAAATTACCCCGCCTCGCGCACAAGGTCTTTCTTGCGCCGGACCTCGTTCCTATGACATATCGTTGCGCGACCGAACGCCGTCGTTCACCTGCACGCATTGCCGCAGGCGCTTCGAACATCGGCCGCGTCGATCCAGCAACTCAGTTTGGGCTAAAGGAGTGATCCGATATGAAGCGCGTTGATGCAGTGATCAGGCCGTCGCAACTCGAATCGGTGAAGCAGCGCGTCACCGCGCTCGGCGTCACCGGCCTCACCGTTTCCGAAGTCCGCGGTTTCGGCCGCCAGAAGGGCCACACTGAAACTTACCGCGGCGCCGAGTACAACGTGGATTTTCTGCCGAAGATTTTTCTCAGCATTGTGATCCCCGAGGAACTGGTCGATCCGGTGGTCGAAGCCATCGTCGAAGGCGCCCGCACCGGCGTAATCGGCGACGGAAAGATTTTCGTCAGCTCGCTCGACGAAGTGATTCGCATTCGCACCGGCGAACGCGGCGTCAGCGCGATTTGATTTTCTCCCTGCGTGCGCGGCGTATTCGCTGCGCATTCGATTTTGCGGCCACAGGAGCGGACTAATGTTGAAGACACTCACAAACACACGCAAAACCTGGCTCTCGCGCATCCTCATCGCGTTCTTCTGCGCGCACATCGCGCTCGGCGCGGCGGCAACAGCATTCGCCGATGATGCGAAACCAGACGCCTCCGGCGCCGCCACCGGCGATCGCTCGAACGTGCAGGACGCCGGCGGCACTCCCTTCGTCGTTCCCGCGCCCATCGATCCTTCGGCGCCAGATTACGCCGAAGCGAAAAAGGCCTACGACGCCTATCAGCAGCAAGTCGCGCGCGAGCCGCTCGCCGCAAAACTCGCTGACGACGTCGGCCACGTCCGCCTCGGCACCAATTTCGCGTGGACTCTTCAGACCGGCTACCTCGTCCTCTTCATGCAAGCCGGCTTCGCGCTGCTCACTGTCGGCCTCGTCCGCAAGAAAAACGCCGGCCACATGATGATGCTCAATTTCGCCGCGTACGTTTTCGCGTTTCTCGCGTACTACGCTGTCGGTTACGCATTTCAGTTCGGCGGAGTTGCGATCAACGCCGCGCCATCGAATATCGGCGGCGCTCCCACAATGAATCATTTTCTGATCGGCAGCGGCTTCTGGGGCTTTCTCGGCGGCAAAGGCTTCTTTATGGCCGGCCCGGCGTACGACGTCAGCGCCAACTGCCTAATCCTCTTCGAAGTCGTCTTCATGGAGACCGCGGGCTACATCATCGTCGGCGCAATCTGCGAACGAATCACGTTTTGGGCGTTTCTGCTCTGCGAACTATTCGTCGGCGCGCTGCTCTATCCCATTTCGGGATGTTGGGCCTGGGGCGGCGGCTGGCTCTCGCAACTCGGCAACTCCATGCACTGGGGCCACGGCTACATCGACTTCGCCGGTTCTTCTGTGATTCACGGCCTCGGCGGATTTTGCGCGATGGCCCTCGCCATTATTCTCGGCCCGCGTCTCGGAAAATATGGTCCCGACGGAAGGCCGCGCGCCTTCCCCGCTTCGAATCTTGTATTTGTCGTGACCGGCACGTTCCTGCTGCTCTTCGGTTGGATGGGTTTCAATCCCGGTTCCACGCTCGGCTCCACGGATCTCCGCATTTCCGTGATCGCCGTGAACACGAACCTCGCCGCCGTCGCGGGCTCCGCCGCCGCGATGCTTTTCTGGTATTTCAAATTCGGCAAGCCCGACATCACCATGGCATGCAACGGCATGCTCGCCGGCCTCGTCGCCATCACCGCGCCGTGCGCGTTCGTTTCGCCTACGTCGTCCGTCGTGATCGGCGTGATCGCGGGCATCATCGTTTGCGTCGGTGTGCTCTTCAACGAACGCACGCTGAAGATTGACGATCCCTGCGGCGCGATCGCCGTGCACGGCTACTGCGGTTGGTTCGGCGCAGTCGCGCTCGGAATTTTTGCGGACGGTTCGTACGGCCAAGGTTGGAACGGCGTTGGCGCCACTTCCTATCTCGGCCAAGCGGGCTTGGGCGTTACCGGCCTGCTTCATGGCGACGTGAAACAATTTTTGATGCAGCTCGGCGGCGCTACATTCATCGTGGCCTACTCTTTCATTTTCACATTCGTCGTCTTCAAAGGCGTCAACGCCGTGAAGTCGATGCGCGTTTCCCGCGAGGTCGAACTCGAAGGTCTCGACATGCCCGAGTTCGGCATGCTCGCCTATCCCGAAGATCCCGTGCAGGTGCTCACCACTGGCACCACGATCTAGCGCCACGCTTCATCATCGTCAATTTAGAAGGGCCGGAGCTATTCGCCTCCGGCCCTTTTGTTTTTCTGCATTGGCATCTCTGCGCTTAAAAATATCTCACTACCAGCTTACGAATTCCTTACGACTCGCTTACGTAGTCCTGATGCGAGGTCGATATCATCGCACCTCAGCGCGGCGCCCGCCGCGAATGGTTCCACAGCCGCGGAACCAGTTGGGGGTAGCCGGGATGGTTCGAACCTCGAGGTGTATTCGTTGGGTTGTAGTAACGACGCTCGCCGTCCTCGCGTCGGCTGTAACTCCAGCTTCGTTCGCACAAACAGCTTCGACCGGAACCTCCCCTTCGACTCAGGGCAGCACTTCGGTTTCCTCCTCGACTGACACGAATTCCGACTCGTCCTCTACATCCTTGCAACCCGCCGCTGACGCCGGGCAATCAACCTCAAGCGCACCACCCACTCATACCGGCGATACGCCTGCAACCGCGACTCCGCAAACTCTGCAGGGTAATTTTTTCCAACGTTTCTTCGGCGCATACAAAGAAGATTGGACCGGCACCACCCCAAGCGGCCCGACGCCTCCACGCCGTGGCTTTCCCAGCCCCGTCACCAATCCTCCATTTCCATTTTCAGATTGGCCGTACGGTGGCTCCCCAACGATCGGCGAGCCATGGACGCAATCCGGCCCGCTGATGCAGGCAGTCTGGAGCGGTTCGCGCGGAGATTGGTTCAAGCGCACGGGCATTCAGATTTACGGCTGGCTCGACGCAGGCTTCAACGTGAGCACTTCAAATCGCGGCCGCTATGCAAACGCGCCCGCTGCATACGACGTCGTGCCGAACTCCGTTCAACCCGACCAGGAAGTTATTTACTTCGAGCGCCAGCCGGACACCGTTCAAACCGATCACTTCGACTGGGGATTCCGCTTCACCAACCTTTACGGCCTCGACTACCGCTACACCACCGCGAAAGGAATCTTCAGCAATCAGCTGCTCGGCAAAAATCTCGAGTACGGCTACGATCCCGTGATGTTTTATGCGGATCTTTATTGGGGCCAAGTCGCGCAAGGCCTCGACGTTCGCGTCGGTCGCTACATTTCATTGCCGGACATCGAAGCGCAACTCGCTCCGAACAACTACACTTACAGCCATTCGCTGCTCTACACCGTCGATTGCTACACGCAGACCGGCATCAACGCCACCGTGAAGCTCAACGATCATTGGCTGCTTCAAGGCGGCGTGTCCGCAGGCTGCGAAACTCCGCCGTGGAACACGCACGATGCGAAGCCGACGCTGAATCTCGGATTTCAGTACACATGGAACAACGGCAACGACACGCTTTATCCGATGATCAACGCGCTCAACAACGGCAAGTACGCGTACAACAACCTGAATTCTTTCTACCTCACCTGGTTTCACAAATTCAGCACACACCCTTCGTGGCACACCGGTACGGAGGCTTGGTACATGTGGGAGAGGGGCGTGCCCAACGTGAATAATCCGGCCGCAGCGCCGCTTCTCGAAACTGGCGCCAATGGCGCGGATTGCTCGGACGTAATCGTTCTCACCTGTTATGCGCCCGAATGGGCTTTCGTGAATTATCTCGAGAAAGAAATCGATTCGAAGAATTACGTCTCGATCCGCAACGAGTACCTCGACGATATGGTCGGCCAACGCACCGGCACCAAGTCGCGTTATTCCGAGCACCTGCTCGGCTGGGGCCACTGGATCGGCACGACGATCCTTCTTCGCCCGGAAATTCGCTACGAACGCTCATACGACGCACCCGCCTACGACCTGGGGCACAAGAAGAACCAGCTCACCGGCGCGGGCGACATGATCGTCTTTTTTTAGCTGCGCGCTTTCCTTGTCTGTTTCCACGTAGACGCAATAGCCGTGACGTCAGCCGGTTAGCCACGAATTGGATAACTGTCCTCGGCTAGATGAAACCATTACGGAAGCCTTATTGAATCCTTATATGCAAGCGATTACATATTTCGATACCAACGGAAAATTCCCGCGGTCGCCTTTCTTCAAGGGGGATGTATGTCGAATTTGCTTTCCCGTGCGCTTCGTGTCTGCTCGCCCGTCTTGCTACTGGCCGGGGCGATTTCCGCCCGGGCTCAATCCGCAAGCGCTCCACCCGTAACCCAGAACCCGCCGTCCGCGAAGTCCTCAACTTCCTCACCGGACACAATGCCTTCGCGAACTTCTACACAAATCGAGGACGAGCTCGAGGCGATGCGCAAGCGCATCGATCAACTCGAAACCGAATTGAAGAAATCTCGTGCGCAAGAAACTGTTGCCGCAACCAGTCCGGCCCCGTCTACGGCGAAGAACGATTCCGCAGCTTTAGCGTCAACGGAATCGTCATCGTCTTCTCCCACCTCGACGAGCACCGCTTCGGCCTCCGCTTTGACCGCGCCCTCGGCTGTGGCTCTTGCGCCTGCCGCAACTTTTGCTGCGGCTTCCGCCGACGGCAGTCCCGCCGACAAGAAGAAGATTGAGCCGTTTTCCGACGCTGATTGGACCTGGCTCAATGGCAATCCGCGCACGAAGGAAATCTTTTGGGACTCGAAATTCTTCACGCCTGAGATTCGCGCCGACGTTAACTACGTCGCTGACTTCAATCACCCCGCAGATCACACTATTGGTGGTTCGAGCGAATTGTTCCGCTCGTACGAAGTTCAGCTTGAGCAACTCGGTATCGGCGGCGATTTCCATTATGACAACGTCCGCGCCCGGTTTATGACGCAGTTGGGTATGTACTCGGTTACAACGCCACGTAACGATCCAAGTGTTGGCCACGGCCAGTGGGACCTCGCGGGCGCCTACCGCTACCTTTCGGAAGCTTACGGTGGCTATCACTTTAATGTCCTAAACGGCGTCAACGTAGATGCCGGCATCTTTCTCTCCTACATCGGATTATTCAGTTACTACAACTTCGACAATTGGGCATATCAGCCCTCATACGTATCCTCGAACACTCCCTGGTTCTTCCAGGGCGTCCGTGTCCAAGTGTTCCCCACACCACACTTGAAATTCGAGCCGTGGTTCATCAACGGGTGGCAGTCCTACGCTTCCGCCAATCACCGCCCCGGTCTCGGCGGGCAGATCAAATGGACTCCAAAACCCTGGATCAACGTCATTTCCAACAACTACGGCCTGGGTGCGGACGATCTCTACCTTCCCAATCGGAGGCGAATTCACACCGACAATAGCATCGAGGTGAAATATTTCGATCGCCCGGATAACACGCTCGACAAGATGGCATTCTCGCTTACGGCAGATGCAGGTTGCGAATACGGTGGAGGCGTGAGTTGCTATGGCAACCACAAAGGCGGCCCGAAGCAGAGCTTTCTCGGCTACATGCTTTATAACCGTTGGTGGTTCCACCGAGATTTGTTTGGACTGACGCTCGGGGGCGGCAAGATTAATAATCCGGGCCGCTACCTGGTGCTTATCCCGCCGATCAACGGCGAGACCGCCGTCACCGCCGCGAGTAGTTCGCCCTACTTCACAGGGAATCCTGGCGATCCGTTTAAGGCTTGGGACTCATCTATAACGTTCGACTATATGCCGAAGCAGTACATTACGTTCCGTGCCGAATACGACTATCGTCACGCGAATGTGCCCTACTGGTCTGGTCCCGGCGGGATCACGCCTCCAGGCGGCAACAACGGCTCCCCGCAATTCTTCGCGTGCAGCAATGGCGCCAGCTCCGGCCAAACCCAACTGGGACCGGCGGAAACTGCATGCGGTGGAGGTGCAAGCAGCGTCTGGTTCCCGGATCTTCGGAAGGACGAATCGTTCGTCGACCTTTCGATTATGGTCAAGTTTTAGATCGGCACAAGGCTCGCTTCACCCACCCCGGAAACCGCGGCGGAACGGCAGGCCTCTTGTAACAGGGAGGGGCCGCCCTCTCGTAGCAGGAGAGGTCAGTCTTCCGCTGCGGATCCTTTCGCTCCTAGCGCCCCGCTCTTTACAAAAACCTGATGAGTCCTTGACGCGTTCCTGATGAACGAGCAGCTACCGTATCGGTTCGTCATTGGGCCGGCCGAACTTGTGCCGACACACCCAGGTAGTGAGGCACAAATGCTGACCATCGCGGCTTGCATCTTGAGCGGGATCGTCGTCTTGGGATTTTACGGATATGTTTTCGCGCACTTATACAGCGAGCACCGGAAGATGAAAGCCCGCGACCAACACGTTGCCGATCATGTCTCGCGAATCAGTACCTCCCGCGAGACAAAGCCGCTTCCCTCGCCGCAACCGGCACGAAAGAAAACTCCGTCATCGTTTCGTACGGAAGCGCTCGTCAACGTCGGCGTCGCGCTCGGCGGTCTCGCTGCCATGTTCGCTGAAATCGAGATTCTCAGCCGGCTGCTCAGCTCTTCGCACTAGCGTAAGAAATTCAGGATGGTGAACCACTCATGCAAGACGTGATTTTCATTCTCGCAACGCTCGGTTTTTTCGCGGTCGCTCTCGCCTACGTGCGCGGGTGCGATCGCCTGAAGTAGGGAGCCCTCACACATGTTCGGAAATATCGTGCTGCTCGGAATCTGCGTCCTGGTTCTCGCCTATCTGTTCGCCGCGCTTCTGTGGCCGGAGAGGTTCTAAGCCATGACCGCGAATGGATGGTTCCAAATCCTTTTCTTCGTGCTGGTGATCTTCGCGATCACCAAGCCGCTCGGCATTTTCATGACGCGCGTTTTCGCGCGCGAGAAAACTTTCCTCGATCCAGTCCTCCGCCCAATCGAACGCCTGCTCTACGCCATCTGCGGCGTCGATGAAAAGCGCGAAATGCCCTGGACCGAATACGCCGTCGCCATGCTGCTCTTCAGCGGCGTCTCGATGCTTCTTCTCTACGCAATCGAACGCCTGCAGCACGCGCTGCCGTGGAATCCGCAAGCGCTCGCCAATGTCGGCACCGATCTCGCGTTCAATACCGCCGCGTCCTTCACCACCAACACGAACTGGCAAGCCTACGTTCCCGAAACCACAATGAGCTACGCGACGCAGATGGCCGGCCTCGCGTATCACAACTTTGCCTCCGCCGCCGTTGGCATTGCGCTCGCCGTCGCCGTAATTCGCGGCATCACGCGCCGCGAGACCAACTCCATCGGAAATTTCTGGGTCGATCTCACGCGCTCGTTTCTCTGGGTCCTTCTCCCCGCGTGCCTCGTCATCGCGCTCTTCTTTGTTTCACAAGGTGTCGTCCAGAACCTGAATCCGTACACCACCGCGCAAGTCGTCGATCCTCAAACCGTTCAAACCACCGGCACGGACGGCAAAACCACGACGCAAGTGGTTGACCAGCAAGTGATCCCACAGGGTCCCATCGCGTCGCAGGAAGCCATCAAGATTTTCGGCACCAACGGCGGCGGCTTCCTCAACGCGAACAGCGCGCACCCGTACGAAAATCCCACGCCGCTCACCAATTTCATCCAGCTCGTGCTGATCTTCGCGATTCCCAGCGCTCTCACCTACACGCTCGGCCGCATGACCGGTTCGCAACGCCACGGCTGGGCCGTCTGGGGCGCGATGGCGGTTCTCTTCATCGTCGCCGTCACCGCAGCCTACGCCGCCGAAGCCAAAGGCAATCCGCTGCTTCACGGCGTAGATCAAACTGTCTCCGCCACGCAACCCGGCGGCAACATGGAGGGCAAAGAGGTCCGCTTCGGCATCACGAACTCCGCGCTGTACGCCGTCGTGACCACCGACGCAAGCTGCGGTGCCGTCAACGCGATGCACGATTCCTTCACGCCCCTCGGCGGCATGATTCCGCTGATCAACATCATGCTCGGCGAAGTCGTCTTCGGCGGCGTCGGCTCAGGCCTTTACGGCATGATCGTCTTCGTCATCCTCTCCGTCTTCATCGCGGGCCTGATGGTCGGCCGCACTCCGGAATACCTCGGCAAGAAAATCGAAGCTTACGACGTGAAGATGGCCATGCTCTCCGTGCTCATTTTCCCGCTCGTGATTCTCGTCTTCACCGCGATTTCCGTCGTCGCGAAATTCGGCATCAGCTCCCTCTCAAATCCCGGCCCGCACGGACTCTCGCAAATTCTCTATGCGTACACGTCCGGAACCGGCAACAACGGCTCCGCCTTCGCTGGCCTGAACGCCAACACGCTCTGGTACAACACCACCATCGGCGTCGCCACGCTCTTTGGCCGCTTCTTCGCCGTGATTCCGATTCTCGCGATCGCCGGAAGCCTCGCGAAAAAGAAATTTGTACCCGAATCCGCCGGCACGTTCCCGGTCACCACGCCGCTCTTCAGCTCGCTTCTCGTTTTCGTAATCCTGATCGTGAGCGCACTCACGTTTTTCCCCGCGCTCAGCCTCGGCGCGATTCTCGAG
>Ga0070764_10000454_pt1 | contig 16070 bp, 12 predicted proteins | sample HubBroMetageWRM4_FD_67287 | JGI IMG/M metagenome (GOLD analysis project Ga0070764, IMG submission 67287) | Warmed soil microbial communities from the Hubbard Brook experimental Forest, New Hampshire - Hubbard Brook CCASE Soil Metagenome WRM 4 | ecosystem: Environmental > Terrestrial > Soil >... | reverse complement strand
CCGCCGGTAGCGATTGGCGAAGTGATGCGGGCGCTCGCGCTAGGCCGCGTGGTGGAGTCGAAGAATCCGAAGTTCGCAGTGGGCGATATCGTCACCGGCGCGTTTGGAGTGCAGGAGTACGCGATATCAAACGGCATGATGGTGAACAAAGTGCCGCCGATCGGAATTCCGCTGCCGGTTTTTCTGGGCACGCTCGGGATGACTGGCATGACGGCGTACTTCGGCCTGCTCGAAGTGGGGAAGCCGAAGGCGGGAGACACGGTGGTGGTGAGCGGCGCGGCGGGAGCAACGGGCGGCGTGGTCGGGCAGATCGCGAAGATCAAAGGTTGCCGCACGGTCGGAATTGCGGGCGGGCCGGCGAAGTGCGAGTACATCGTGAAGGAACTCGGCTACGACGTCGCGATCGATTACAAATCCGAAGACTTGCGCAAAGCGCTTGGGGCGGCGTGTCCGAAAGGCATCGACGTATTTTTCGACAATGTGGGCGGAGAGATTCTTGACGCGGCGCTCGGGCAACTGGCGATGCGGGCGCGCGTGGTGATCTGCGGCGCAATCTCGCAGTACAACAACACAACGCCGGTCAAAGGCCCGGCGAATTATTTGTCGCTACTGGTGAATCGCGCGAGCATGACGGGAATGATCGTTTTCGATTGGGCCGAGCGCTACGGCGAGGCGGCGAAAGAAATGGCGGGCTGGGTCGCGCAGGGAAAGCTGCACGCGCGATGCGACGTGCACGAGGGCCTGCACAATTATCCAGAGGTTTTCGAGAAACTGTTCCGCGGCGAGAACAACGGCAAGCTGATGTTGAAAGTGTGCGACGAAAAGTGAACGAGCGGCGTAACGCCGGCGGTGCGCGAGGGCACAGTGCCATTCGTTGAAAATCAGGGCGCGAAAATTTACTGGGACGAACGCGGAACGGGTGAGCCGGTGCTGCTGATCATGGGCCTGGGTTGGACGTCGCACATGTGGTATCGCACGCGAAAGACGCTCGACGAAGCGGGCTACCGCACGATCGTGTTCGACAATCGCGGTGTGGGGCAGAGTTCGGTTCCAGCGGGGCCGTATCCGCTGCCGGTGATGGCATCGGATGCGGCGGCAGTGCTCGCGGCGGCCGGCGCGCAGCGCGCGCATGTGTACGGCGTTTCGATGGGAGGAATGATCGCGCAGGAATTGGCGCTGTTGTATCCGGATCGCGTTGCAACGCTGGTGCTCGGATGTACGCAAGCGGGCGGCGCAACCGCAGTGCAGCCCGACATGGAAACGATGGGTGCGCTGATGCGCGACGACCTGAGCGGCGAAGAAGCGGCGCGCGCAGTGAGCCCGTTTATTTATTCCGCCGCGACGCCGAACGAACGAATCGAGGAAGATCTCGCCGTGCGCCTGCCGTGGCTACCGACGCGCGCCGCGTACATGGCGCAACTGCAGGGCGTGTTCGCGTGGGAGTCGCACAGCCGGCTCGACCAGATTCAGAAGCCGGCGCTCGTGATGCACGGCGACGCGGACCGGCTCGTGCCGTACGCAAACGGAAAAGTGGTGGCGGGGCGGATCGCCGGATCGAAATTCGTCACGCTGCCCGGAGCGGCGCACATTTTCGCCACAGACTTGCCCGGCGTTTCCGAACAGCTGGCGCTGGAATTCATCGCGCAGCACCCGATCACCTGAGCCGTGCGTGTGTCGCAGCCCCCAATGCGGTCGGCGCGAGTAATCGATTTCGCAACATTCGTTTCACTAGTTAAAGTCGCTACGTTCACGCGCCGCACGCGCGCAACTTTCGTGTTACAAAGTGACGAAGCCGCGCGACACCCCGTTGGGGCGCAGGGAAACCAGCTTCAACGCTTTTCTGAATTCAGCCGCACAGCCGAATGGCCGACCCGAAGAACTCGACGCCCGTCAGCACGCCTGCCGTACCACAACGCGAGAGTTCCAACCCGGTGGCGGAGCTTGGTTCGATCGCCGGTGTCGCGGCAGGCGCGATCGGCAGGCGCCGCTGGACGATCTGCGCGTTTCTTTTTTTCGCGACCACGATCAACTATATGGACCGGCAGGTGATCGGAATCCTCGCGCCGGAGCTGCAACGCATCATCGGCTGGAACGAAATTCAGTACGGCCACATCATCACCTCGTTTCAGTTTGCGTACGCGATTGGATTGCTGGTGGCAGGCGGGATTATCGATCGTGTGGGAACGCGAATCGGCTACGCGCTCGCGATCGGAGTGTGGAGCGTCTCGGCGCTGTGCCACTCGCTGGTGAGTACCGTCGGCGGATTCGAGGTTGTGCGTTTTTTTCTCGGACTCGGCGAGTCAGGAAATTTTCCGGCGGCGCTGAAGGCTGTGGCGGAGTGGTTTCCGAAAAAGGAGCGCTCGCTCGCGGCGGGAATTTTTAATTCCGGCTCGAATATCGGCGCGATTCTGGCGCCGCTCACGGTGCCGTGGATCGCGTTGCACCTTGGATGGCGCTGGGCTTTCGTTTTCACCGCATTTTTCAGCGCCACGTGGCTGGTGGCGTGGCTCTTGTTTTACAAAACGCCGCGAGAGCATCCCGCTGTGACGCCCGCTGAGCTGGCGTACATCGAATCCGATCCCGCGGAGCCGGCGGGCAAAGTGGCGTGGTCGCGGCTTCTGCCGTACCGGCAGACGTGGGTTTTCACGCTGTGCAAATTCATTACCGATCCGGTGTGGTGGTTTTTGCTTTTCTGGTTGCCGAAATTTCTAAATGCGTCTCACGGATTGACGCTTGGTAAGTTAGGTCCACCGCTGGTTGCAATCTACGTGATGGCCGATCTGGGAAGCATTGGCGGCGGATGGTTTTCGTCCGCGCTGATTCGAAGGGGCTGGCCCGTCTATCGAGCGCGCAAAACGGCGATGCTCGTGTGCGCTCTGCTTGTGGTGCCGATTGTTTTTGCAGCGACGGCGAGTAGTCTGTGGGTCGCGGTCGGGCTGATTAGTCTTGCCGCTGCCGCGCACCAGGGATTCTCCGCGAACTTGCTTACGTTTCCGTCGGACATGTTTCCGCGGCGAACGGTGGCGTCCGTGGCAGGCATCGGCGGATTCGGCGGCGCGATCGGTGGAATGGGCATTGCGACGTTCACGGGTTACTTGCTGGAATGGACCCACAGCTACGTTCCCATATTTATTCTCGCGGGAACGGCGTACCTGGTGGCGTTGCTCGTGATTCAGATTTTGTTGCCGAAGCTCGACCCACTTATGCTGGACGCGTGACGCTCGCGCGCGAGCCAAAGGATAAATGGATGGCGCTGACGATTAGACCGAAAGACGGATGCCGATGGGATCTGCTGAGCCTGGGCGAAGTGATGCTGCGTTTCGATCCCGGCGACAAGCGGATCTGGACGACGCGGTCGTTCGATGTGTACGAAGGCGGCGGCGAGTACAACGTGGCACGCGGGATGAAGCGCTGCTTCGGAAAAGAGACGGCTGTGGTGACGGCGTTCGTCGATAATCCGGTCGGACGGCTCGTCGAAGATCTTATTTTTCAGGGCGGAGTGGATTCGTCGCTGATTCGCTGGGTGGCGGACGACGGTGTGGGCCGCACGGCGCGCAACGGGCTGAATTTCACGGAGCGCGGTTTCGGAGTTCGCGCAGCGCTAGGCTGTTCAGATCGCGGGCACACGGCGGTTTCGCAGCTGAAGCCCGGCGAAATTCCGTGGGACGACATTTTCGGCGCGAAAGGCGTGCGCTGGTTTCATACCGGCGGAATTTTCTGCGCGCTATCCGAATCGACGCCGGAGGTGGCGCGCGAGGCGATGGAATCCGCCAAGCGCCACGGAGTGATCACTTCCTACGATTTGAACTATCGCGACTCGCTGTGGAAGAGCATCGGCGGGCAGAAGAAAGCGCAGGAAGTGAATCGCAAGCTCGCTCCGCTCGTGGACGTGATGCTCGGCAACGAAGAGGATTTTTCCGCGGCGCTGGGTTTTTCCGTGGAAGGAATGGATCAGCACGTCACGCAATTTGAAGTGGACGCGTTCCGCCGCATGATCGAAAAAGTGGTGAAGGAATTTCCGTTTCAGGTGGTGGCCACCACTCTGCGCAAGGCGAAGACGGCGACGGCGAATGACTGGGGCGCGATCTGCTATGCCGACGGCGCGTTCTATGAAGCGACGAACCGGCCGGACCTCGAGATTCTGGACCGCGTGGGCGGCGGCGATTCGTTCGCGTCGGGGCTGATTTACGGTTTTCTTGAAGGTAAAGGGCCGCGATGGGCCGTCGATTGCGGCGCGGCACACGGAGCGCTGGCGATGACGACCCCGGGCGACACATCAATGGCGACGTTGAAGGAAGTGCTGCAGGTGATGAAGGGAGCGGGGGCGCGAATTTCGCGATAAGCGACGCACAAGTTTTCCCGTGGCACGAATTACTCAAACTTTTATGGTGAACTGGGAATGAAACGAGAACACATCCTGCAGCGCATTAACGACGTCGGCATCGTACCCGTGGTTCGGGCGGGTTCCGCAAAACACGCAGAAATGGCCACGGTCGCGGTGCGCGAAGGCGGAATTCCGATCGTCGAGATCACGATGACGGTGCCGGGCGCGGTGGAAGTAATTGCGAAGCTCGCGATTTCGATGGGAAAAGATGTGCTGGTCGGCGCGGGCACAGTGCTCGATGCGGCCACGGCGCGGCTGTGCATCGACGCAGGCGCTGAGTTCATAGTGAGTCCGGGACTGGACGTCGCGACGGTGGAGTACGTGCGCAGCGAGGGGAAAGTAATGATGGCCGGCGCGCTGACGCCCACTGAAGTAATCACCGCGTGGAAAGCTGGCTCGGACTTCGTGAAAATTTTTCCGGCGAGCGCGGCCGGCGGCGCGAAATATATTCAGGCACTGAAAGGGCCGCTGCCGCAGATCCCCATGATTCCCACCGGCGGAGTGAACCTCACGACGGCGGCGGATTTTATTCGTGCGGGAGTGGCGGCGCTGGGAGTCGGTGGAGAGCTCGTTTCCGCGACGGCGCTGAAATCCGGAGACACAGTTCCGATCCGAGACGCGGCAAAAGCGTTCGTGGCCATAGTGAAAGAAACGCGCGCGGCCATGGAGGCGAACTGACGATGCGTTCTTTCGTAGCCGCAGCGCTCGCCGTCATTACCGCCACTGGTGCGGCTGCACAAGGCAGAATTAAATGCGTCAAAATCGCGGTCGAAAATCCCACCTCCGATGCCCGCCCGGCGTCCGGCATTGTGATTCCAATTGCAGATCTGCGAAAGATTGCGCCGGATTTCACTCCTGGCGCGCTGATTGTGACGGCAACGGACGCGACGACCGTAGCGGAAGATGCCGCCGTGATTGCAACGCAGGAACTGCCGTCGCAGGTGGATGCAATCGACAACGAATTGCACGCCGACGAACTTGCGTTTCAGATCGACCTGAAGCCGCACCAGACCCGCATCGTCACAATTTCTTACGGTGAAGGGAATCGCGTCTGGAAATTACGTGGCGATTACGCGAAACGGACGGATGCGCTCTTCAGCTGGAAATTCGAAGGCGCTGGCTGGGAAAACGACGTTGACGCGTTCCGGATTTATTTCGACGCTCGCAACGGGATCGATTTGTACGGAAAGATCCGGCCCACACTGCAGCTCCGCAAAATCGGTTCGCCGGATTATCTCTACTACGACGAATCGCCCGAAGGGCGCGACATTTTCAAGGTCGGCACGTCGATGGGTATCGCCGGAGTGGGAATTCTCGTGAACGGCCAGGCGGTGAAGCCGGAAGACGTGAAAGATCGGCACTGGCGCGTGATCGCGTCAGGGCCGGTGCGCTCGATTCTTGAATTGACGTACACGGGCTGGAACGTGGACGGGAAAATTGTGAATCTACGTTCGCGATTCACAATTTGGGCCGGGGAGTACGGGTTTCACCACTCGATCGGATTCGATGGCGATGTGCCCGGCGCGGTGGTGACGGGAATTCCGATTAAAGAAGGCCTCTCGCCGATTTTCTCGTCGGCAGCAGGTGCGCAACAGAGTGGCGATGGATCGTGGGTCGCTTTGTGGGGCGAGCAGGTGGTGAGCCCGGGCGCGGCCGAATCTGGCACGGCGCAGGGACAGAACCTCGGCGTGGCCGTAATCACCGCTCAGCCCAACGCAAGCATCAGCAGGGACGATATGAATCACTTGCTAAATGTGAAGCTGACGAATGGTTCGGCGGATTGGTTCGGCATGGCGGCGTGGGACCAGTACGGAAAAGACCGGCTGATCGGCGCAGGAGCGCGCACGGACGTTGGTTGGGAGACGAACTTCGTGCTGCCGCCGCGCGGCATTCAATCGAAAGATGATTTCGTGGCGAAGATTAAGGATCAAGCTGCGCGGCTCGCGCATCCGGCGACGTACACAATTATTTCCGCGGTGCCGCTGGTGCCTTCAGAGGCCACGAACGCAGGCGTGTTGCACCCGGTTCGCTCTTATCGAGACGCGATCAATCTGGTTCAGAAGCAGATCGATCAGACAGCCTCGACGTGGGAGCCCATCCTCAAAAAGTCGGGCGCTGTGACGCGCGGTACCGGACAAGGTTTTTTCACCGACGGCAGCAACACGACCGGCGAATGGAATCCACAAGATGGCTACTACTGGACCGGATCTTTTTGGCCCGGCGAAAACTGGCTGATGTATGCACGGACCCACGACGAAAAATACAAAAAATGGGCCGAGCTCTGGGAATCCAACTTGATCGGCGATGAGATGACGCAGGACCACGACGCTGGATTTTTCTACTACTACTCGTCCGTGCTGGGCTACCAGCAGACGAAAGATGCCGCGCTGCGCGAAAGCGCGTTGCGAGGAGCCGCGCGGCTGGAGCAGCTTTACAATCCCACGACGCACCTGATCGCATCCTGGGAAGTCAACGGCAACGACACGATCATCGATACGATGATGAATTTGCAGCTGCTCTGGTGGGCGAGCCGCGAGACGGGCGATCCAAAGTGGCGCGACATGGCGACGAGCCACGCGCTGCGCGCCAGCGACTGGTTTGTGCGTGGCGATGGTTCGACCACACAATCTGCGCACTACAATCCCGGCAACAACCCACAGGAGTTCAAATTTCAGGGCGGACCGGACCAGACGTATTCGAACTGGATACACATCCCTAACAACGCTGCACCGGGTGAACTCGTTTTTACGCACACGCATCAAGGATATGCAGCGGACACAACGTGGTCGCGCGGAGCGGCGTGGGCGGTGTACGGCTTCACTACGGCGTACAACGAAACGAAAAATCCGAAATTTCTCGCCACCGCACAGAACGTCGCGGATTACATTCTTGCGAACCTGCCGGCGGACGGTGTGCCGTGGTACGACTTCGACGACGAGGGAGTGCACTATCGCAATCGCGACAGCTCAGCCGCTGCGATCACCGCGGATGGTTTGCTGCGGCTCTCCGAGATGACGAGCGACGCCGGTCGAGCGAAACACTATCGCGCGGAGGGCGAACGCGTCGCGCAGTCGCTGATCGATTCCTATCTGACGCCGCTCAACTCTGAAGACAAGCGCGTTCCCGGCATGCTGCTCTACGGTTGCAGCATCCGGCCGAATACGGGGCCGCTGATTTACGGGCAATATTATTTGCTCGAAACGCTGCTGTGGCTGGATTCGCACGGCGCTACCCGCACGACTGGGACGGCGAGCGCGGCGACGGCCGTTCACGGCAAATAATTCAGTAGGCCGCTACTGATTTACGCCACTCGCGAGCAGGCCGCCATCCACTACTAGCGTGTGACCAGTGACGAACCGCGCTGCGTCCGACGAAAGAAACACGGCTGCGCCCTGGAGTTCTTCCACTTTTCCAAAGCGGCCCATCGGCGTGCGCATCAGGAATTCTTTTCCGCGCGGCGAGCTGTCGAGCAGCTTCGTATTCATGTCCGTGCGGAAGACGCCCGGCGCGATCGCGTTCACGCACACTCCGTGCTTGGCCCATTCGATCGCAAGCGACTGCGTGAGCGAGCGCACTGCGGACTTGCTGGCCGAGTACGCCGCAACTTCATAGAGACCCACAAACGAGCTGAGCGACGCGATGTTCACGATGCGGCCGTAATTGCGCTCGATCATGTGTTTGCCGAAGACTTGGCACGCGCGCACCATGCCGGTGAGATTCGTTTCGAAAATTTCGTTCCATTCGCGGTCGCTCACCTCAAGCGTGGGCGTACGCTTGGTGCGGCCCGCGGCGTTAATCAGAATTTCCACGCTGCCGAATTCTGCGACGCAAGCGTTGAGTAGAGTTTCAAGGCTGGTGCGGCTGGTCACGTCGGTCGGGACGTCGAGCGAGAGCCGGCCGATCGTGCGGATTTCGTCCGCAGCGGCGGCGACCAGGTCTTTGCGGCGGCCGGTGGCGACGACGTTGGCGCCACCGAGCGCAAGACCCTTGGCGATCGCAAGGCCGATACCGGATGTGCCGCCGACAACCACGGCCGTTTTGTTTTTGAGGTCGAGTTCAGGATGACTCATCTAAGATTTTCCTCTGGCTCGCGATAGTTCAGAAGAGCACTCAAAACATTTAATCACATGCGCGGCGCGCCCTGCGTTTTGCGCGCGATGAGTTTAGCCAATAAAACCAAAGCGCCTTCGCGTGGCGTTTCCGCCGTGAACACGGTAGCCTGCGGAGCGCGCCATCGTGTATCGTTTGGAGCTCGCACACAAACTTCCGACCATGAAAATCACAGACGCGAAAGTCATCATCTGCAGCCCGGGACGAAACTTCGTCACCGTGAAAATCATCACCGAAGATGGCATCTACGGCCTCGGCGACGCGACGCTCAACGGCCGCGAACTCGCCGTTGCGAGCTACCTCACCGAGCATGTGCTGCCGCTTTTGATCGGCCGCGACGCGCGCCGCATCGAAGACATCTGGCAATACCTTTATAAGGGCGCGTACTGGCGCCGCGGGCCGGTAACGATGTCCGCGATTTCCGCGGTGGATATGGCGCTGTGGGATATCAAGGCGAAGAGCATGGACGCGCCACTCTATCAACTGCTCGGCGGCGCGTCGCGCGAGGGTGTTCTCGTTTACGGCCACGCGAGCGGCAAAGACGTGGAAGAAACAGTCGCCGCCGTTGCGCAGTATCAGAAGCTCGGCTACAAAGCGATTCGCGCGCAATCCGGCGTGCCGGGGCTGAAGAGCACGTACGGAGTTGGCCGCGGCGATATGTATTACGAGCCAGCGGAGAAGGGCGCGCCGAAGGAAGAGGCGTGGTCCACCGAACATTATTTGCAATTCGTTCCGCGGCTATTCGAGCGGCTGCGCAAGGAGTTTGGGTCGGAAGTGCACCTGCTGCACGACGCGCATCATCGCCTCACGCCGATCGAAGCCGCGCGCCTCGGCAAAGATCTTGAGCCGTATCATTTGTTCTGGCTCGAAGATCCTACGCCTGCGGAGCTGCAGGAGAGTTTCCGGTTGATTCGCCAGCACACCACGACGCCGCTTGCCGTCGGCGAAGTGTTCAACGCGATTTTCGATTGCCAGCAACTGATCGAAGAGCAGCTGATCGATTACATCCGCACAACGGTGGTGCACGCCGGCGGCATCTCGAACTTGCGCAAAATCGCAGCGCTCGCGGAGCTGTACCAGATTCGCACCGGCTGCCATGGCGCAACGGATCTAAGCCCCGTCTGCATGGCCGCCGCGCTGCATTTCGATTTGAACGTGCACAATTTTGGAATTCAGGAATATATGCGGCACACCGACGAGACCGATCGCGTCTTCCCGCACGCGTACCGGTTCGAGGATGGTTTCATGCATCCGGGTAACAAGCCCGGGCTTGGTGTGGACATTGACGAAGATCTTGCTGCGGATTTCCCGTACCAGCGCGCGTATTTGCCAGTGAATCGAAAGCTCGACGGCACGATGCACAACTGGTAGTCCGCCGCCAAGCGCATCGTCAATGCTGCGGTGCGCTTCGTTAGGATTCTGGCTGCGGTGACCACGCGACGGCTTTCTGCCGCGACTCGCCGAGATCGTCGATCCCCAATTCCACCACGTCGCCCGGCTTCAAGTAAGTCGGCGGTTTCATTCCCAGGCCAACACCCGGCGGCGTGCCGGTGCTGATCACGTCGCCAGGCAATAGCGTCATGAAATTGCTGATGTAGCTCACCAGCGTCGGCACGTCGAAAAGCAAATTCGAAGTGTTGCTGTTCTGCCGCTGCTCGCCGTTCACGCGAAGCCAAAGGCGCAACGTGCCGGGGTGCGGAATTTCGCCTTTGGTGGCGACGAATGGACCGAGCGGCGCGAACGTGTCGCAGCTCTTTCCCTTCACCCACTGCCCGCTGCGTTCGATTTGAAATTCGCGCTCGGAATAATCGTTGTGCAGCGCATAGCCGGCTACGTGTTGCATTGCGCGTTCGAGCGGCACGTACGACGCTTTCTTTCCGATGATCACGGCGAGTTCCACTTCCCAATCCGTCTTCACCGAGTTGCGCGGAATGATCAGGTCGTCGTTGGGGCCGACGAGCGCCGTCGTCGATTTGAAAAAAAGAATTGGCTCGGCCGGTAGTTTCGCGCCGGTTTCCGCAGCATGGTCGCGGTAGTTGAGCCCGACGCAAACAATTTTGCTGGGCCGCACGATCGGGCACCCAAACCGCACGCTCGGATCGACGCGCGGCGCTTTCGCTGCGTCAGCGTCCTGCCACTTTTGCAGCTCCGCAAGACCGTCGCCGCCGAAGAAGGCCTCGTCGTAATCGCGGCCAAAGCCGGCTGCGTCGATGCGCGTGCCATCCGCGAACTGAAGTCCCGGTTTTTCATTGCCTGGTGCGCCAAATCGTATGAGTTTCATCGGCTTCGTCAAATCCTCATCCTGAGTTGCGCCCGCGCGGCCGCGTCTGGCCGGCGAACGATCGAGCATCGAGCTAAACGTGAGCGCAAAAAAGTGTCAAGCGCATTCCATCGCTTTCACGATCTAAAAATCACTCAAGATGTAGGTTACCGCACGCGTGTACTTCTCGTGAGCAACGCCAGTGAGCGCCGTAGCGCGACCGAGCGAACCGCGTTAACCTTCTTGTTGTTTCGCGCCGGATTGTTGCCGGCTCGTCACAAAATCACTCATGGAATCGCAATTTTCCGGCGCTCACGCCGCTTCGAACGATACAAGCGCATCCACGGCAGCACGCCTTCGCGCCGAATTTCGTGCGCGCTTCGGCCGTGAGCCCCGCGTTTTCCGCGCGCCTGGCCGCGTAAATCTGATTGGCGAGCACACGGACTACACCGAAGGCTTCGTGATGCCGCTCGCGATCAATCTGCACGCGTGGGTCGCTGCGGCGCCGCGCGAGGACCGGCGCGTTCGCGTTTATTCCGCAAACGTCGGCGAGACCGCCGAACTCGACCTCGCCAAGCCTCAGCTCAACGCGCAAGGGCACTGGAGCGCGTACATCTTGGGCGTCGCGGCGTCGCTCCTCGGCGCGGGCCACAAAATCGGCGGCGCTGATCTGCTCGTCTATGGCAACGTGCCGATGGGCGCAGGACTCTCTTCGTCAGCCTCCGTAGAAGTCGCTTCCGGATTTGCGATGCTCGCGGTGTCTGGCCTTTCGATGCCGCCCGCCGAACTCGCGAAAGTTTGCCAGCACGCCGAAAATCGGTACGCCGGAGCAATGGTTGGCATCATGGATCAGATGATGGCGTGCTGTGGCCGCGAGAACTACGCGCTGCTACTCGATTGCCGCACGCTCGGCTACGAGCTGCTGCCGCTTTTTCGCGACGCGCAATTCGTGGTGTACAACAGCATGGTGAAGCACGATCACGCCGCCAACGAATACAACCAACGCCGCGCAGACTGCGAGACGGCCGCGCGAATTCTTTCGGCTCGCATTCCGAGCGTGAAAACATTGCGCGACGTTACGATTGAAGATCTCGAGCGCTACGCCGCCGATCTGCCAAGCAACGTGTATCGCCGGGCGCATCACGTGGTCACCGAGAATGCGCGAGTGCTGGCGGCTCGCGTTGCGCTCGAAAAAAGCGATCCCGAACTCTTCGGTGCACTAATGAAGCAGTCGCATGCAAGCCTGCGCGACGATTACAACGTTAGCTGCGCGGAACTCGATATCCTCGTCAAGCTCGCGTCGAATTCGCCCGGCGTGTACGGATCGCGAATGACAGGGGGCGGTTTCGGCGGCTGCACGATCAGCCTCGTCGATAGCAAACGCGTGGACGATTTCAAGCAAGCGATCGCAGCGGAATATCACGACGCGACGAAACTCACGCCAGACGTTTACAGTTTCCACGCTTCCGATGGCGTCCAGGAAGTAGACGGCGGCATAATTCAGAAATGATCGACTTCGAAACGCAGTCGCATCGCCGCCTCAACCCGCTCACGGGCGAATGGGTGCTCGTTTCTCCCGGCCGCACAAAACGGCCATGGCAAGGGCAAGTCGAGTCGTCCGCAGCGCCGATCGTGCCGCACTACGATCCCGCTTGCTACATGTGCCCGGGAAACACGCGCGCGAATGGCGAAGTGAATCCGAAATACATTTCCACGTACGCCTTCACCAACGATTTCGCCGCGCTTCAGCCGGAGCTTTTGCAGGAAAGGCGCAACGAGCGAGGGCTGCTCGTCGCCGCATCGGAGTCCGGAACAAGCCGTGTGGTGTGCTTTTCGCCGCGCCACGATTTGATGCTCGCGCGGATGAGCGCGCCGGAAATTCGCGCGGTGGTGGATGTGTGGGCCGCGCAGTACCAAGAACTTGGCGCGATGCCCGCCATGAACTACGTGACGATCTTCGAGAATCGCGGCGCGATGATGGGTGCGAGCAATCCGCATCCGCACGGACAGATCTGGGCGAACGCGACCGTCCCGAACGAGCCGACGAAAGAGCAGGCCTCCCAGAAAAATTATCGCGAGCAGCACGGAAGCTGTCTGCTGTGCGACTACGTGAAGCTCGAAAGCGCGCGAGGCGAGCGAATTGTTTGCGAGAACGGCGAATTCGTCGCGCTCGTGCCGTTCTGGGCCGTCTGGCCGTTTGAAACGATGGTTCTGCCGAAGCGCCACGCTGCTTCGATCGACGAACTCACACCGGCCGAGCGCGACGGTCTGGCCGACATTTTGCGGCGCATCACCACGCGGTACGACAACCTCTTTGAAGTTTCATTTCCATACTCGATGGGTTTTCACCAGCGCCCCACGGACGGAGACCCGCATCCCGAGTGGCACATGCACGCGCATTTCTTTCCGCCGCTTTTGCGTTCGGCCTCGGTGAGAAAATTTCAGGTGGGATACGAAATGCTTTCGTCGCCGCAGCGCGACATTACCGCCGAATTCGCAGCAAGCCGCCTGCGCGACCTGAGCGACACGCACTATCTCTCAAAGCTCTAACCGGGCAGCGGCCGCAAGCCTCGCAGCCGGCTTTCAGTTTTGCAGAATTCCGTTCGCTTTTGCCGCTTCCACCGCCGCGCGCGCATCGTGACGCACCATCGTGCCGCTGTTGCTCAGCCGATTCGAAATCGACTTCGCCGCGGTCATCACGGCCTTCGCAAAAAATGGCACGCGCTCTTTGGCTACGCGCGTAATCGGGCCCGCCACGCTGATAGCCGCGGCCGCGCGCCCGTCTTCCATCAGAATCGGCGCGCTCACGCAGCGAGTACCGAGCACGGCTTCTTCATTGTCGAGCGAGTAGCCCTGCTCGCGGATCTTCGCGAGTTCTTTGCGCAGCTTCGGCAGCGAAACGATTGTGTGCGGGCTGAATTTCTCGAACTTCAGCGAATCGATGATGTGTTCGCGCTCTTCCTCGGGCAGGTAAGCGAGCAGCGCTTTGCCCATCGCGGTCGAGTTCAGCGGGCGCCACGCGCCTTTGTGCGCGGCCATGCGAAACGGGTGCGGGCTCTGCACCACGTCGAGATAGAAGACATCATGTCCATCCAGCACGCCGAGGTTCACGGTTTCGCTCGTCGCTTTCCACAAATTCTGCACCACCGGCCGGCTGATCGTTCGGATCGTGGCCTGGTAGTTTGCGCCGGAGCCGAGGCGCACCAGCTTCGGCCCCACGATGTACGCGCCGGTTTCGTCGCGGAATAGATAGCCTTCGGTTTCCAGGTGCGCCATGAAGCGGTACGCCGTGCTCTTGTTTATTCCCGTTTGCTGCGCGATCTCGCGCAATTGCAACCCCGCCGGCGCCTGATTGATCGCCTCCAAAATCCGCAAAACCTTTGAAACAACGCCCACCGGCGCTGACTTCGACTGACGTCCGTAGATCATGCTGGGCCTCCGGGCACCGCTTTATGAGACGCTTCAGAATCCGAAACGTTGCAAAAATGACGCTTTGGATTTTACCGTATGAAACCAATATTTTTCAGTTTGAAGTGAATTTTGGCGCCTGTTAGAACGGAATGCCGCTTGGTCGCGCCTGTTGCTAGAGTAGAGGGCGCGACTCGCATGGCGCGCCATTTTGCGCGGCACCGCCGGACACTTGCAGAAGCTCCTCCAACTCGACCCGCGCGACAACGTGCTGATCGCCCTCGCCGACCTGCGGCAGGGCGATGAGGTAGCGTTCGGCGGCGAAACCTATCGCCTCGTTACCGACGTCGCCGCGAAACATAAGTTTGCGACGCGCGATTTGGCCGCGGGCGATCGCGTGACGATGTACGGTGTGCTCGTCGGAACCACGACTGCCACTGTCCGCCGCGGCGAAGCGCTCACGCTGCGCAATCTGCATCACGAAGCCACGCCATTCCATTCCAAGACCGTCGAATTTCGTTGGACGCCGCCGGACGTTGCGCGTTGGCGCGACAAAATGTTCCTTGGCTATCATCGCGCCGATGGTCAGGTTGGCACGCGCAATCACTGGCTCGTGGTGCCGTTGGTTTTCTGCGAGAACCGCAACATCGCCGTATTGAAACAAGCGTTCGAGGAAGGTCTCGGCTTCGCGTCGCCGCCCGTTTACCGCCAGCAGGTCGCCGACCTCGTCGCGCTCTACGAGTCTGGCCGCAACGACGACCTTTCGAACTTCAAGCCCGAGAAGCAGAGCACGCTGCGCCGGCGCTCAAATATTTTCGAAAACATCGACGGCATCAAGTTCCTAATGCACGAGGGCGGCTGCGGCGGCACGCGGGAAGACTCAAATAATCTCTGCGCGCTGCTCGCCGATCACATCCACCATCCGAACGTCGCCGGCGCGACGGTCCTCAGCCTCGGCTGCCAGCACGCGCAAGTTGCGATTCTGCTCGAGCAGCTCAAAAAGCTCGATCCGAAATTTCCGAAGCCGCTCTACATTTTCGAGCAGCAGCAGAGCGGATCCGAATTCACCATGCTCTCGGACGCGATTCGCAAAACTTTCCTCGGCCTCGTCGAAGCCAACAAGCTCAAGCGCGCGCCGGCATCGCTCTCGCACCTGACGTTGGGTCTCAAATGTGGAGGCTCGGATGGATTTTCGGGGCTCTCCGCGAATCCGGCCATTGGGCACACTTCCGATCTGCTCGCGGCGCTGGGCGGGCGCACGATTCTTTCCGAGTTTCCTGAGCTTTGCGGCGTGGAGCAGGAACTTATCGACCGCAGCGTGAACACGACCGTAGCCGACCGGTTCATCGAGCTGATGCGCGACTATGCCGCCCGCGCGAAAGCCGTACATTCCGGATTCGACATGAATCCCTCGCCCGGCAACATGCGCGACGGCCTGCTTACAGACGCGATGAAGTCCGCCGGCGCGGCGAAAAAAGGCGGCACCTCGCCCGTCACCGCGGTGCTTGATTACGCCGAATATTCCAGCGTGCCGGGACTGAATCTCCAATGCACGCCGGGCAACGACGTTGAATGCGTGACGGCACAAGTGGCGGGCGGCGCGAACGTCGTGCTCTTCACCACAGGTCTTGGCACGCCTACTGGCAATCCGATCGCCCCGGTGGTGAAACTTTCGACCAACTCTGAACTCGCGCGCCGCATGCCAGACATCATCGACGTCGATACAGGCTCGATCGTCACCGGCGAATCGAGCGTCGAAGAGATGGGCGCGAAAATTCTCGATCGCGTGATTCAAATCGCTAGCGGCGAAGTGCAAACGCGTGCCGAACTGCTCGCGCAAGACGATTTCATTCCCTGGAAAAGAGGAGTCTCGCTCTGACCTCCACTCCCACGCAGCAATCTTTTCGA
>Ga0070764_10000453_pt1 | contig 16088 bp, 14 predicted proteins | sample HubBroMetageWRM4_FD_67287 | JGI IMG/M metagenome (GOLD analysis project Ga0070764, IMG submission 67287) | Warmed soil microbial communities from the Hubbard Brook experimental Forest, New Hampshire - Hubbard Brook CCASE Soil Metagenome WRM 4 | ecosystem: Environmental > Terrestrial > Soil >... | reverse complement strand
CTGGCGTGATCCGACCATTTCCCGTCGGGAATGACCCAGCTGACGGCCGGCAGTTGGCAGTTCTGCAGATCGTTCAGGAAAGGCACCGCGCCATAGCTGCCGGTGAATGGGAAGATCACATTCGTCGCCCACTCGCTGCCGTTGCAAACTGTGAAGGTCGAGTTGGGCTGGCAAATGGCAGTAATCGAATTCGGTGCGGTCCAGATCGAACCTGCTGCCGGAGCGTAGTACCTCCATGAAATGGCTGGAGGATCGAGCAACGTCGCCATTGTGTTATGGCTGTAACAGAAATCGCCCAAGGTTCCGCCGAACGCAGTTTCTGTCCCGTTGGCATCAATCAGAAAATTCATCGCGGTGGTGTCCGCGAGACAACCGGCGAAAGCACTCGAAGGTGTAAAGTTCTCCGAGACGAACGTTCCGATTTGATCGTCCGCCTGACTGGGAGCAGAAGTTCCTCCAAAAATGAACTGGTGTGCCGGATAACTCGGACCCTGGTTGGTCTGGTACATGTAATTCGCCCATCCCCATCGCTGCGCCATGGTGATGTAGGGGTCGAGAATATGGGTGGTTATACTCTTGCCATAGAGATTGGTGGATTTCAGCGGTTGGGCGTTATCGACGTACATAAACTGGTTCCATGTTGAGGCCGCGCAGCCGAAAATCTCGGCAGTCGCAGAGCCGTCGCAGGCGGGAACCAGCGCGGTGGTAGATGCGGTTGATTCCGACACGAACGCGCTATGAGCGTGGCTGAGATCGAAGTTTGTCGCTAATCCGACGGGAGCCAGCAGTTTGTGTTTGCCAGCTGAATCCACCGAGTAATTCTGGATGTCATACTTCACATTGTTGGATCCCTTGAGGCCGTGCAGTCCCTGAAAGAGATTGTCGGGAGTACGATTCTCCTGGAAGACGATGACCACGTGCTGGATTTGCGAGGGGAACTGAGCATGGGCTACGGCTCCGAGTAGGACCGCCAGGAAAAGACTTTGAGCGAATAGAAACTGGGCAGAGCGTTTCATTGGACCTCCTGTTGTGGGTGTGTCGTTATTTCGGCAAGCGTTGCTCCACAGGGATGAGCAAACCCGAACTACTTACTACTATCGGCGATAATGGGCCGGACGAGAACGGTTGTCAAGAGCGGAGTTTGGTTGCTGGCGGATGCCAGCGACCTGACTTCTTCCGGACAACCGCTGGCAAATTCTCACTCGTCTCTTAGCAGGCGGACCTTAGTGGTGCGCATTGGCCGCTTCTGCAGACATTTTTATTTCCTCGCTCGCTTGAGAGAGGAGTTCCTTTGCTTTTGAGGCGTGACCCCCTAAATCGTACCTGTTATCTTTTTGTGCCTCATTGACCTTTTCCCAAGCTTGCTGGATGAGTTGTTGCGCCGCGCGCATATTTCCATGTCTGTCGCCAACGTTCACGGGCGGCTGCGCGAATACAACTGCACCCAACACAAACGATATGCAGACTGCGACGCCTACGATAAAAATGTTCTTAACGATCCTTTTCACTGAGGATTCGTTTCTCATTTGTATTTCTCCTCCTGCTGTGGATTTTCGAACCGGGCTGCGTCCCGGAAACGGGGTAATACTAGCATTCTCCTGCTCAATGAGTGCATAGCCAGTTAGGCTCTCGACAGAATCTCACCGGATAAATATCTCTTCAGGGAGCAAATGCTCTCACGACAGTGGAGCTGACAGCTGTAATTTCATCTGCACCTTCATGGACACTCTCTGAGTTATAATTTCGCCCACTGATGAATCTGGCCCCGGGCACGAAACTTGGACCGTATGAAATTGTCTCCCTCTTAGGCGCTGGCGGCATGGGCGAGGTTTATCGCGCCCGTGATTCTCGGCTTCGACGCGACGTTGCCATTAAGGTTTTGCCGCAGGCACTTTCCCTCGACGCCGACCGCATGCGCCGTTTCGAACAGGAAGCGCTGGCCACCGCCGCTCTCAACCATCCCAACATTCTTGCCGTGTTCGACATCGGAACCAGTGAAGGCTCGCCTTACGTCGTCTCTGAATTGCTGGAAGGCGAGACTTTGCGGGATCGCCTGCGGACCGGGTCGATCCCTGTGCGCAAGACTCTGGACTACGCTTTGCAGATCGCGCACGGGCTGGCCGCGGCCCACGAAAAGGGAATCATCCATCGCGACCTGAAGCCGGAGAATCTGTTCATCACGAAAGATGGACGGCTCAAGATCCTGGACTTCGGTCTGGCCAAACTTACTCAGGCCGATCCCAGCTCCCATACTTCGATGGCAACGGTGACCCACGGCGCGACCGAAGCAGGCGTGGTGCTGGGGACAGCGGGATATATGTCTCCCGAGCAAGTGCGCGGCATGGCGCTCGATCCGCGCTCCGACATTTTTAGTTTTGGGGCGATTCTCTACGAGATGCTCTCGGGCAAACGGGCATTTCACGGCGACACTCCGGCGGATACGATGAGTTCGATTCTGAAGGAAGATCCTCCGGATCTGAGCGAAACCAATCGCAATGTTTCCCCGGCGCTAGAGCGCATCGTTCAACATTGCCTGGAGAAGAATCCCGAGTCGCGCTTTCATTCCGCCAGCGACATTGCGTTTGATCTCGAACATCTCTCCGGACTTTCCGGCAGCGCGACGCGAGTGGCAACGGCGGGCGTTGACGCTCGTAGTGCGCCGTCACGTCGCAGGCTGGCAATCGGGCTGGCGGCTGCTCTCGTGGGCGCGGCTGTAGTTTATGGCCTCGGTTGGTGGCACGGTAAATCTGGCGCTACTGCATCGCAGCCAGAGTATCAGCAGATCACGTTTCGCACCGGCCGGATCGGCAACGCGCGGTTCACGCCCGACGGCGGCATTGTTTACAGCGCTTCGTGGGATGGGGGCGAGGACCAGCTTTACATGTCGCGCACGGACGATCCAGGCTCGCGCGAACTTGGGATCAAGAATGCCGAACTACTCTCGATTTCCAAAAGCGGAGAACTAGCCATCCGGCTCAACACGGCATATTACGGCGGCTACGCGCGCAGTGGAACGCTGGCACGTGTTCCGCTGAGTGGCGGAACACCGCATGAGGTACTGGACAATGTGCAGGACGCCGACTGGTCGGCAAATGGCGACGCCATGGCGATCGTCCGTTACGCTCCGGACAACAATCATTGGCGTTTGGAATATCCCGTAGGTAAGGTGTTGCTCGACACGATCAACTGGATAAGTCATCCGAAGATTTCACCGGACGGGAAATGGGTCGCGTTCGCCGACCATCAAAATCCGGGAGGCGACGACGAGGGTTCCGTCGCGGTGATTCGCGCCGATGGATCGAACAACAACAAAGACAAGCTGCTTTCGTCGGGCTGGACGTCGGTGCAAGGCATCCTCTGGTCTCCGACTGGAGATGAGATCTGGTTTACGTCCACCAATACGGGCGCTGCCTCAAACCCGCGCGCCGTAACTCTATCCGGAAAACTGCGAACGATCACCAATGTGCCGGGCGGCATGTGGCTGGAAGACATGCGCAATGGCACCGTGCTGACCGTGGCCAGTCATACGCGGCTAGGCATCAAAGGCATGGAGCCGGGCGGCAAAGAAGAGCATGAACTGGGGTGGTTTGGATGGTCGGAACTGCGCGACATAAGCCGCGACGGCCACAAGATCGTGTTCGAAGAAGAGGGTGACGGCGGTGGTGCGAACTACACCGTCTACTTGCGCGATACCGATGGTTCGCCGCCGGCAAAAATCGGCGAGGGGCGTGCCCTGGCAATTTCTCCCGACGGCAAGTGGGTGGTTGCGGAGCCGGCCAAGGGCGGTCCGCTTAACCTGTTGCCAACGGGAGCGGGCGAAGCGCGCCAACTAACGCACGATGCTGTGAGCTACGACCAGGCGCGATTCTTTCCGGATGGAAAGCGGTTGCTGGCTTATGGGATCGAAGTCGGTCACGGCGGACGCAACTACATAATTGATTTGAGCAGTGGCGACTCCAAGCCGGTGACTCCCGAGGGCATTGCGGGCGTCCAAGTTTCGCCCGACGGCAAGAGCGTGGCAGTTCGCGGACCCGAGCGGAAGCGCGGAATTTGGTCGCTGGAAGGAAGCAACTTTCGTCCCATCCCAGGTCTGGAATCGAACTACACCGTCATTGGCTGGACGGCGGATGGGGAATCTGTGTATGTCGCGGACAACACTCGGCAGTTCGCAAAGGCGGCACAGATCTCGCGAGTGAATATACAGACTGGGAAGATGGAGCCGTGGAGAACCTTCGGAGACCAAATGTCCGCGGGAGTCTCGACGATTGCCTCGCCTCACCTTTCGACGGATGGGTCGGGCTACGCGTATCTGTATGTGCGCGTTCTGTCGGAGGCGTATGTGGTTACGGGGCTGAAGTAAGGCGGCTTTAGCTATCAGCCGTCAGTTCAGACCAAGTCTCTCAGCGCAAATTTCACTTCTAGTTTTCTTCCCGCGGCATCCTGAACTTGCAGTTTGACAAGCGTCCCGGGATCGGCAGTCAGCAGACAGTCCGCATCAGGAACTGAATGCTGAATGCTGAGTGCTGAATGCCAAAAGCCCTCCATGTTAGATTCGAACAATGCCCTCCATTCTGCAAAAACGGTCACGGTCGTTGCGATTTGTTTTTGCGGCGAATGTGATCTCCATGCTGGGCAGCGGGATGAACTCCGCCGCTGTGGCTTGGACGATTTTGCAGCGCACGCATTCCGAAATGGCTTTGGGAACGTTTGCCGCGCTGCAGACGATTCCGGCCATGCTGATGCTTCCCTTCACCGGCGTCATTATTGACCGCGAAGACCGCCGGCGACTGGTGATGTGGCTCGATGCGGGACGCGCGGTCATCATTTTAGTGGTCACGGTGCTGGCGTTCCTTGGCCGCGTGCAGGTGTGGGAACTCTACCTGATGAACACGCTGGTGGCGGCCGGCTTCTGGATGTTCTGGCCGACGATCACAGCGCTGATTCAGGAACTGACGCCGGAAGGCGGCTACGTGCAGTCGAACACGTTTCTGCTGGCCGGAATCCAAGGCGGCTGGCTGATTGCCGGCGCGATTGTTGGATTCGTCTACGAACATATTGGCCTCGGCGGAGTGTTGCTGATCGACGTCAGCACTTACCTTATTTCTTTTTCTTGTTACTTCGCGGTGCGCCAAGGACGGCATGTCGTGCCTCGGGCCGTCGAACTTCGTCATGATCTGGAAGCAGCGGAAACCGCGGTTGGACGCTTTCTGCGGGAAATGCGTGAGGGCCTCGTCTTTCTGCGCGAGCATCGCAGCGTGGTTTTCCTGGGAACGAGCTGGGCTTTATTTCTCGGCGCGATGATGACCGGAGTCGTGGTCACGGCGCCGCTCAGCGATCACGTCTTCCACGCCGGCGCGACCGGTTATGGATGGTTGAATGGGGGATGGGGTGTGGGCGCATTCATGAGTGCGCTTTATGCCCCGGCGCTGATCGCTCGCGTGGGGTCGCGCGGTTCGATTGCGCTGGCTATGCTGCTGCTGACTCTGGCCATGGCGCTTGCTCCGTTTTCGCCGTGGCTGGCGATTGCGGTGCTGCTTTATGGGATGATGGGATCGGCGCGCGGCGTCAGCGGCGTGGCCATGAATACCAGCCTGATGGAGCAGGTGCCGCCGCATGTCATGGGACGCGTCCAGAACACTTTTTATTTCTTTGGCACGCTGCTGCAGGTGTCGCTGGGGCTGGGCGTGGGCTGGATCGCCTCGCGGATCAGCCTGGCGGCTGGGTTTGGTGTGATCGCGGCGGTGTATGCGGTCGCGTTTGGCAGCGCTTGTTGGCCCATTCGCGCCCAGAAGGCCGTGGCTGCAGTCGCGGACTAGGTTTTTGTGATGGAACGTCAGATCAAGATCAACCCCAACCCCAACGTCAAAGGCGGCGGACAAGAGTGTCCGCCCTACACGAGGATGCTGTTATTCTTCTAGCCATGTTTGAGGACTTGAAGGGACGGACGGCGGTCGTTTTCGGCGTGGCAAACAAGCGCTCAATCGCTTGGGCCATCGCGCAAGGATTGCACGCGGCGGGGGCGAACCTTGCCATCACGTATCAGAACGAGCGCATGGAGATGGAAGCGAAGGACCTGATTCTGTCCCTGCCGGGCGCGGAAGCTTTTATGTGCGATGTTTCGAAGGACGAAGAAATCACGCAGCTTTTCGAAAAGCTGAAAGCTCGCTACGGCAAACTGCACGTCCTGGTGCACAGTGTGGCTTACGCTCCTGCTGAGGAACTGAAGGGTGACTTCGTCAACACGACGCGCGAAGGCTTTCGTATGGCGCACGATGTGAGCGTGTATTCGCTGATCGCGGTCTGCCGCGCTGCCGCTCCGCTGATGGAAGGCGGCGGCAGCGTCATCACCATGACTTACTACGGCGCAGAGAAAGTGGTGCCGCACTATAACGTCATGGGCGTGGCGAAAGCGGCGCTGGAATGTACGGTGCGATATCTGGCGCAGGATCTGGGACGGCGGAAGATCCGCGTCAACGCCATTTCTGCCGGGCCGATTAAGACGCTGGCGGCGCGCGGCATCTCCGGCCTGGGAGACATGCTGCGTGCGCACGCCGAGCGCGCTCCTCTGCAACGTAGCGTGGAAGTCAGTGAGGTGGGCAGCACCGGCGTGTTTCTCGCCTCCGACGCCAGCTCCGCCATCACCGGCGAAGTCATCTACGTGGATTGCGGATACAACATCATGGGGTTCTAAGCGATTGCAGAGGTCGGAACCTTCGGGCTAGGTTTTCACCTCTGCCATCTGACCTCTAACCTTACCAGTCTGGTTACTCCCGTCACTTTTGACAATTTTTTGACACGCACTCCCCCCACAGTACGGGGTAGCCTTAAGTCATATGAAGTACCAGCGGATTCTCTGTCTGTGTGCCTGGGTGATGTTGTCGCTGACCCCTTGCTTTGCGCACCACATGGCTGTCGTGGTCAACAAAGACAACATCGTTCAGAACTTTACCTCGGCGCATTTGGCGAAGATTTTCCGAGGCGAAATAAAGAAGTGGCCGGATGGCAGGAACGTGGTGCTGGTGTTGCACGAGTCTTCGCCGGACGAGATGGTCACGCTGGAACATCTGAACAAGATGACCGAGGGTGAGGTGAAGGCGCTGCTCGCCTCGCACAAAGATTCGATCCGCATGGCGACTACGGATGCGGATGTAATTGATGCGGTCGCGTCCACTCCGGGGGCGATCGGGTTCGTATCGGAACGATCAATCACCGATCGCGTGGCGGTCGTCAAGGTAGACGGCAAGCTGCCGATGGAATCCGGGTACTTGCCGCACTAATGGGCCGTTCGCACCGAGCCTCCTCTAAAGCCGCAAAGGCAATCTGCCGATACTCCCGCTATGAGGCAGCGGGCTGAGGTTGAGGGACGCAAACCACCCTCGACGCGATTCTGGAGTTCGCTCTTCCGTAATTCCGGGTTCAGGCGTTCCGATTTCGACGAGCCCGAGGCTACACTTCCCGCCGATCCACTCCGCTGCGAGGCACCCGTACTCCGATTTGCCGAGATTGCCGCGGTTTATACCGGCGAACGCGTGGCCGGCGACTTCTATGAATTCCTCAGGGTGGGACCGTCTCGCATGCTGTTCGTGCTGCTCGACATCGCCGGTCTGCGGGCGGACACTCGCGAAATCCTGATCGCTGTGCAGAAGACGTTTCGCATCCTTGCGCCCGAGTTCTTCGCCGGAGAAGACTTCAACGAAACCATCGCCATGATCGAATTGTGTTGCGCCTTGAACCGCACCATTCTGCGTACCGGTCTGCGCAGTTGTCCGGCGTTCATCGGCTGCTATAACGAAGACCTGGGGACGGTGTGCTATGCCAACGCGGGTCACACTCCAGCACTGCTTCGCGACCACTCGGGGATCACGTTGCTTGGGGCCACCGGTTTGCCGCTGGGTTTGTTCTCGCACACCACGCAGAGCGCGACGGCATGTCATCTTATGCCGGGTTCGTCTCTTCTGGCGGTCTCACGCGGAATCGTCGAGGCGGATTACTTCGATGCAGAGCATCAGAATGTGGAATTCGGACTTCATGGGGTAAGGCAAAGTTTTCAGGATGCAACCGCGCTTGGCGCGCGCGAGTTGTGTCTCACGGTGCTGCAGGCAGCCCGAGAGTTCACACCTATGACTCCCACTGAAAACGATTTGACGGCGCTCGCACTGGTGCGTAATGCGTCCGATGAAGCGGTCTGAAATTGGCAGAAAAGCGCCACGCCCCTTAGCCTGCGTCCTTCTACTGGTCCTTCTAAAGAGATTTTCCCGGAGTTGCTATGTACCAGCCTTCTGCCAGGAACTGGCTGATCGACCGCTCCTGAATCCCTTCCTGGACTCGCAGTTCGTCGTTCAGGAAATGGTAGGAGATGGTTCCCGCCGCGCGATCGTTGGAGTTGGAGTTGGAATCAATGCGGTCGATGCGAATGCGATTGCCGTCGCGATCGGCGCAGATCAAGCCCACCTCCAGGTCTCGTGCTTCGGCTTTCCTGACGGTCGCTGCGGTTCTTGATGGCATCGTTCTATTGGGTATAGATGAGGCAAGAAGGGATGAGGAACCGGGCGGCGCGGTTGCGAGATTTCGCCGTACCCTTCATCATATGAGTATGATCCTAAGTATGCGCGCTCGCACTTTGGTGTTTACCTTCTTCGCGGCGGCGATGCTGTTCTCGATGGTTCGGGAGTGGAGCGTTCCTATTGGCTGCCCGCGGCTGGTGGTGACGCGGCATCGCTAACGTTGGTCAGGTAAGGCTAGATCAGTATTTTTCGTGGAATACTGCTCGATTGATGTCGGGCCAGAACTCCTTTAAAGTGTTGAACACGCCGTCCAAGCCCACCTCAGTTCCCCAACGCTGGTAAGTTTTCACCCAGGGGTTGGATGCGGCCGGGTAGTACGCATTGCCGATGCCGGCGGCAGCTCCGGCGCCCACGATCTCCGACAGATTGAAGGTGGCCTTTCCCGAGTTCGTCTTGGTGATGAACAGCCTGCTTACCGCATAACCGGTACGCTTAAAGAATCCGCCTTTGCCCAGGGTGTAGTATCTCGGGTCTTCTTTGGTCGCCGCCGGCACGATCGCTTCGGTCATGTAGTTCTCAATGCCGCCGTCGGCGAAGATGTGCCAGTAGTAGCGGCCGTAGCCGGCAGCGCCCTGCTCAAAAGACGGCTCCGATTTGTTGGCCATCGCAATTCCAGCGAGTCCTCCCACCAAAATAAAATCGGAGTAATCGAATGTATCCTGCGTCGCCAGCCAGAATTTATCTTTAAAGCTCAGCGGGGGCAAAACCGTGTTGGCGCTGACGGCGCGGTAATTGGGAATGATCCATAGAATTCTCTTGGGCTGTTTACCCAGCTGGTCGTTGGAATTGGGATTATTTGGATCGGTGGGCTTGGGCGCGTCGGGCAGAGGTTTTCCGTCCGTGGTTGTGGCCGGCTGCTGAGGATCCGCGGCGAGCGGCGAAGAATCGTCCGACTCCGCTCGTACCGTTCCTTCTTGCGCTTGCGATTGGTCTCGCGCTTGAGTTTGTTCTCGCGCGCTAGTGGGTGCCTGGGCTTGAACCGACGCAGTTCCGAAGGTCGCCGCCAGCGCTATCGCTGTACAAAATCGTCGAATCGCTTTCAAAAGTTCCCCCAAGTCCGTATTTTCCCTTTCGGAGTCTAACTGCTCCGATGTTCACGAGCAATTCGCGGTCCTAATTCGCGGTCCCAAGGTTGGATTGTTTAGGCCGGCGTTTGGATGCACGGGGGAAATCGTTCGAAAGGTCAATCATTTGTTTTCGGCTGCTGCCTTCTGCAGCTTGCGATCGTGTCTCCTCTGCAAATAGCCGTGAACGTCGGGCCAAAACTCCTTCAGCTCATTCCCGAAGGCATCGAGGCCCATCTGCGTTCCCCAGTTGGTGATATTCGACGAAAAAGTACGATCATCGGCGGGATAATAGACGTTGGAAATGGCAATCGCCGTGGCATTTCCGGCAAATTCGGGAACGTTGAACATCGAAGAGCCGGAGTCTCGTCGGGCGACGAAGATACGGCTGATGGCATAGCCAAAGCGGCTTACGAAACCTCCACGGCCCAATCGGAAATAGCGAGGATCTATTTTCATGATCGAGGGGTAAACACCGCCCACCATGATGTTGCCATCCACCTGATCAGCGAAAGCAGCACCATACCGTTTCGCGTATCCTTCCATGCCCTGTCCGAACCCGGGATCGGAATTCTTAGCCTGACGGATGCCCGAGACTACGCCCACGATAAAGAATTCATAGGGATCGAATGAGCCTTTCGCTGCCATGGCGAATTTCTCTTTCGAGGAAACAGGCTTGACTTGCGATTGGCCATCCACGGTCAGGTAGTTCGGCATCACGTAAAACATCCGATCGTTTTTTTTCTTTGCATCGTCCTGCTTTGCGTCTTCCGGGGTTTGGCTCTTAGGATCCTGAGAAGCACTCGGGGCAGACGGTGGGTCTCCGGGTTTGTCCTGCGTTGGAGAACTGCTTGCGGGCGGCTGGGCGGATTGGGTCGAGGCCGAGGGTTGAGTCTGCGGCGCATTTTGACCTGCGCAAAGAGTCGCAGAGGGCAAGATCGAGACAGTCAACAGGCCTAGAAGTATGGAACAGCGTAGATTCAAATCGATTATGGCTCCAAATTCAATGAATTAAAATGCGCGCCAGACTATGTCTGGACTCTACGGTTGGCAGTCCAATCTCGGCAAACTAAACTCGGCTAACCACGGGAATTCAACGCGTGATCACCCGGATTCTGCGTTCTGTTTCCCCCGCCGATTCGAAGGTGATTTCCACGTTCTGGTCGCGTTGCAAACGAAGGAACTTCTCCCCCCACTCTATCAGTAGGATGCAGTTTGGGGCGAGCAGGTCGTCGAGGCCCAGTGTTTCCAGATCGCGCTCGGTATCGATGCGATAAAGGTCAATGTGGTAGAGGGTTACGCGGGGTCCGCGATATTCGTGGACGAGTGTAAAGGTGGGGCTGGTCACGTTCTCGGCGCGAGCGGCTTCGAAGCCTTCCGCGATCCCCTTCACCAGGGTCGTCTTTCCAGCTCCGAGATCGCCGCGCAGCAGCACGATAAGGGGCGGTGGCAGTTCGGCGGCAAGGCTCCGACCGAAAGCGATCGTCTCCTCCGCGGAGTGAGTGATGGTCTCGGTTGTCATTCCCGAGGGTTCAGTATAGCGAAGGAGTGGAGGTCAGAGGTTAGAGGTCAGATTGCAGAGCTGAAAGGCTAGGCCCTCGGCAGTCACCCGAACGAATCGAGCTTCTCACCTCTACAATCTGACCTCTAACTTCTGCAGTTCTCCTCAGAACCCAGGCGGCGTCTGCAGTTGCTCGGAGACCGGGTCCAGGAAACTACGGTCCAACGCTGTATCCAGCGCCATACGAAGCTTGCGGTGATCGTCGTCGCCGAGGGCAATGAAGCGGAAAGGCTGAAGACATGCGCTTTGAAACTTGCGCGTCGGTTGCAGCATTTCAGCCATGCCACAGATGGCGCCAGCTCGCGTGTGAAAGGCGATTTCGACGAAATCTCCGGTGGAGAGCTCGTGTTGCAATTGCAGCAATCCGCCGTTGATAGAAAGGGATTGTAGTTTGGCGCGGGCCCGCTGACCGCCTTCGGCCATCACCGCAGCCGCAACAGATCCATTGAGGTTGACTCGGGGCGCACGCAGGTTGGCATTGCTTAGGGGGAAGTGAGTCATAGCTGATTAAACTATGACACGCTCCAGCCCCGCTGGGCAGATTACGAAAGCGCCTGTACACGAGCGTATGCTTACACATAGGCCCATCTGGTTATGCCGGTCTGCCGCAGGTTTGCGATAATAACGGCAGTAACTTTTCTGGCCTGCGCCGAGGAGAGTACCTTTGTGCAGTGAGGCGCTGATAAGACGAAGTTTGCGCGATGTGAAGGCGGTCGGAGACATGTGTATGGCTAAAGGGTCGAGATTTCGGTATGCAGTGGCGGCGCTTTGCGTGCTGGCGGCGTTGCTGGCAGGGTGCTCGAGCAATCCGGACAAAAAGAAGCAGAAGTACCTGGAGAGCGGGCAGCGCTACTACGACAAGGGCCAATACCGGGAAGCAGAGATTCAGTTCGAGAACGCCATCCAGGTGGACGAGCATTTTGCCGACGCCCACTACAAACTGGCGCAGGCGGCGATGAAGATGCAGGACTTCCGAACCGCCGACCAGGAACTGCAAACCACCCTCCAAATCCAGCCCGACAACTACGCAGCGATCCTTGATTCGGCCAACTTGCTGATCCTCGCCTATAAATATGGTCAAGCGCAGGGTCGCATCGGTGAAGCCAAGGAACACCTTGACCTGCTGGTCCAAAAGCAGCCCAACAACGCCGACGTATACATCGCCCGATCCAATTATTATGCGGACCTGAATAACCCTGCCGCGGCGCTGGCTGACATGCAGAAGGCGCTTCAATTGGACCCCAGCCGTTCCGACTCTTATCTGAATTTGGCGGAACTGCAGGAGCACGGTCAGCAGTGGGACGCGGCCGAGACGAACTTCAAGAAAGCCGTCACACTGAATCCCAAATCGACGATTGCGCTGATGAAGCTGGGAAATTTCTATCAGACTCGCGGACGGTATCCCGAGGCCGAGCAGTTGTTTCGGCGGGCGATTGAGACGGCGGCGGACGATCCCGAACCCAGGCTGGCTCTTGCCGGCCTGTACATGGCCGAAAACAAGCCCGGTCAGGCCGAGGAATTCCTGCGCCAAGCGAAACAGGATTTCCCAAATAACTCGGTGGGTTACCGCATGCTTGGCGATTTTTATTTTGCCAACAACCAGCTCGACAAAGCTACCGATGAGTATGCGGCGCTGTACAAAGACCACCCCAAGGACATGGTGGTTAAGAAGAATTACATTCAGCTGCTGATCCTGAGAAATCGAATCGACGACGCCCGCAAGCTGAACGACGAGATCGTCAAGGCGACGCCGGAAGACGAGGATGCCCAGGTTTATAAGGGCGAGATCGAGCTCCACAGCGGCAAGCCCGGAGACGCGGCCAATACACTACAAGCCGTTCTAAAGAACGATCCAGACAACGCCGTTGCCCATTACCAGGCCGGTCTGGCGTTCGACCAACTGGGCAACACGAACCGGGCGGAAGCAGAGTGGCGGGATGCCATTCGAGTGCGTCCCGAAATTGTGGAAGCGCACCGGGCGCTGGCGGCCATTGCCATCCACCGCGGGGACGCCGCAGGACTGGCGCAGGAAGCGGACCAGATTATCGCCTTGCAGCCTGCCGCTGCTGACGGGTACCTGCTGCGCGGCGTAGCCGAGATGGATCGCCGACAGTACAGTTTATCGGATGAGTACATTCATCGCTCCTTGGAAAGGCAGCCCAATGATCCCGACGCTTACATACAGTTGGGCAATCTGCGAGTCGCACAGAACCAGCTTGCCGACGCGCAGAAAGCCTTCCAGCAGGCGCTCGATCTAGACCCGAATTCGACCGATGCACTGGGCGGCGTGCTTAACATATACATCCTGGAAAAGCAGCCGGACCGCGCTATCGAACTGGCCCGGGCGCAGTCGTCCAAGTCTCCGAAAAACGCCGGGTTTCATATCATTCTCGGCCAGCTCTTGATGGAACACAAAAAAGATCTGGCTGGGGCGGAACGGGAGTTCCGGCAAGCCATCGACCTTGATAAACAGAACAGTGAAGCGATGGTTAAGCTCGGCGTGGTGCAGACCGAAGAAGGCGCCACCGATCAGGCCCTGCAAACTTATCTCGAAGGATCGAAGATCAATCCCAAGGAGATCCTTTTTTACCTGCTCTCTGGTGGCATCTACGAAGGCAAGCAGGATTGGGAGCACGCCAAGCAGCAGTATCAGAAGGTGCTCGAGATTCAGCCGGAGAATGCGCTGGCCTCCAACAATTTGGCGTATGTGATATTGCAGGAGGGCGGCAATGTGGATGTCGCTTTCGCCATGGCGCAGACCGCCCGGCGTCAGCTTCCCGACAATCCGAACTCAGCCGACACGCTGGGCTGGGCTTTCTATCACAAGCACGTTTACGGGTCTGCCATTGCGCTGTTCAAAGAAGCGGTGAAAAAGGAACCGGAGAGCGCGCTCTTTAACTATCATCTGGGACTCGCTTACGCCAAGAGCGGCCAGACCGCGCTGGCGCGGCAGCAGTTGGACCGACTGGAGAGGATTAAGCCTGATTTCCCCGATGTCGACGAACTACGACGAGCGCTGGCTGAGTCCAAAAGCTAGAAGAGCAGGACATTAGAAGCGCAGTGCAGAGGTTAGAAGTCAGATTGCAGAGGTGAGATCCATCAGCAAACCCTCATTTTCTAAGCAGCCACTTATTGAGCCGAGCTTTTCAATTCTGCCATCTGACCTCTAACCTCTGCCCTCGCCCGCCCGAACCAAGCCGGTTACGTCCGCAATCCTGTCAATTCGGGCACAATATGGAAATTCCGGGTTGTATAGCGTAATTCTTGCCCTCCGGAGTGGCCAATCACCTCCCAGGCCTGCTTGTAACTGTCGTCTTTTGTAATAACTTGCTTTGGTGATTTGCTTGCGATCTAAAGGTGATCGCGAGAAGAGCCAGCTTATGGCAGAAGCAGCCGATCAGGCACAGCACGAATTTTGGCGGGCACCCATGACCTCATCGGCGTCCGCAGTTGTCTCCGTCCCGGAACGAAGCGCTACCTGCCGCTGTGGAACCGAGTTCATCGTTAGCTCACTCTACTGCCACGCTTGCGGTGCGCGGCGTCCCGATCTCGATGCCAGCGCTGTGCGCATACTGGAAATCCCAGGGCTTTCTGAACTCGCCTCGCTTGGGGAGCGGCTTGGCCTCACGACGCCCGCCGTTGTCGCCTTTCTGGCTGGCATACTCTGCCTGGTGGGAGCTCTGGCTGTGAGCGTGTTCTTTAGCGCTCGGACGGTCCTTGACTGGCAGGCCATTCAAATGTGGCGCATCGAGTGGCTGGTGGCGGCGGTCGCCGCCTTTGTCGCTGGGTGTCTGCTGAAGAAATAGCCGTCAGAATCCAGCATGGGGAACCACGATCTCACAGCCCTCCATGGAACCGTCCAAAATAGTGCGCGGTATTTAGCGACATCAGCATGAAGCCTGCCCCGAGGACAAGCACGTGCCAGGTCTTGCGCAGTTCGAAATTCCCCACCCGGCAAACCAGCACGTAGCCGACAGCAAGGTTGAACAGCCCCCACAGGACATTGACCGTCGAGGACGATAACCCGACACCGGGCGGGGTCGCGAACGGACTTTGGAAGGCATGGCCCGAGATCCCGTTACCGAGATGGGGCAGCGCATTCGCGAGGAAGACGCCGCCAAAGAAGTATGCCAAATAGTGGTACCAGCGCATAATCGCCTCCTATTAGGGATTCCATTCTGCCGCATCTCTGCCAGAAAGCCGGTTCATTTTCGCGATTGGGCGTGCTCCGCTTCCGATATGACAGTGGTTTGCCGCCGTTGCTGGCTCATACGGTAGAGGTGATGCAACGGCCCCACTCCCTGGCCCAGCGGATAGGCATTGGCGATTGCCGCCGAGATGTATACCTTGGCGAGAAGAACCGCTTCCGGAAGCCCGCGTCCCTGCGCCAGGTGACACGCCAGTGCCGTCGAGAATGCGCATCCCGTGCCATGGGTGGATTTCGAACGCTGGCGTTCGGCCTTGAAGACTTCTGTTTCGGGGCCGCGAGCGGTTGTAAAGCTGAGGAGGTCGATCGCCTTGTCGCCCTGATCAAGATCGCCCCCGGTGACCACCACATTCGCCGCTCCGAGCGCGTGCAGACGGGCCGCTGCCGCGCGCATCCCGTCGAGATCGGTGACGGTCAGTCCAGTCAAGATGCCGGCTTCGTCAAGGTTCGGCGTGACTACCTCCACCCGCGGGAGCAGCTTTTCGAGCAATAGCCGGGTTCCGGCCGCATCCAGTAAATCCGTTCCGGAACTCGACTTCAGTACGGGATCGAGGACCACATGCGGCAACCGGGCTTTCTCAAGAAACTCCGCAACCAGCGCAACCACCTGCTCATTTCCCAACATGCCGATGTGGACAGCGTCTACCGCCAGGTCTGAAGTCAGCTCCTGCAAGGTTTCGGCGACGATCTTC
>Ga0070764_10000450_pt1 | contig 16141 bp, 4 predicted proteins | sample HubBroMetageWRM4_FD_67287 | JGI IMG/M metagenome (GOLD analysis project Ga0070764, IMG submission 67287) | Warmed soil microbial communities from the Hubbard Brook experimental Forest, New Hampshire - Hubbard Brook CCASE Soil Metagenome WRM 4 | ecosystem: Environmental > Terrestrial > Soil >... | reverse complement strand
GGCCGCTCCATGCGGCTGGTGATCGAGGAGGCGTGCGCGGCGTACGCGGCGCTCCGCGCGGGCCGCGCCGCGCCGGAGCCGCCTAGCCCTCCGTTCGGTGAGTTCGTCCGGTGGTGGCAGACGACCGACCCGGCCGTCTCCGCGCAGTTCTGGACCGAATACCTGGCCGGCGCCGCGCTGCCGCGACCGCTGCCTGGTTATCTCGGCGAGCAGGTGGCCGGGACCGCCGAGCCGATGAAGGCCGAGGCGGTGCTGTCCCGGGCAGACTCCGAGCTGATCCGCGAGGCAGCCAGCGCCGCCGGCCTGACTTCCAGCACCATCGTCAGCGCCGCATGGGCACTGCTGCGAGCGCGCTACGGCGGCGTCAACGACGTGCTCATCGCGGTGACGCGGGCGTGCGGGCGCGACAGCATCCCTGGCGCCGATGCCGTCATCGGACCACTGATCAACACGGTGCCGCTGCGCGTCCGCGTCGGCGAGGACTGGTCGGTGCGCGAGCTGCTGACGGCGGTGAACGACGGAATCCGCCGGATCAGAGCCCACCAGCGCACGCCGATTGGATCGGCCCTGGCCTGGGCCGGGATTCCCGCCGACACCGCGCCGATCGACTGCCTGCTCGTGTTCGACCGGCGTCGGCTGCAGACGGGCCTGGCCGGCCGGGACGCGGCCCCCAGCTCGGCCAGGATGGACAGGCTGTCGTCATATCCGCTGATGCTGTGCGCATTTGACGAGCCGCAGCTCCACCTATCGTTCCACTGGGACCGCTGCCGCTTCGCGGACGGCTCCGCCGAGCGGATGCTAGACCAGCTGTGCGACACGCTGATCGAGCTCGCGGGCGACCTAGCGAAACCGCTGGCCGATCTGGACCTCGGCAGAGCGGCCGAGCATGACGTCGTGGCCGGGTGGAGCCGGGCCGGCCTGGCATACCCCGCGGTTACGACTATCCCCGCGCTGTTCGCGGCCCAGGTGGCCAGGAATCCAGACGCGACGGCGCTGGTCTTCGGAGCTGGCTCGGTGACCTACGCCGAGCTCGACCGGCGCAGTAACGCACTGGCCTGGCTGCTGCGCCGCCGCGGCGTGAGCACCGATACCCCGGTCGGGGTGTCGCTGGAGCGCGGCCCCGGCCTCATCGCCGCGCTGCTGGGCGTGCTGAAGGCCGGCGGTGCCTACCTGCCGCTTGGCATCGGCACCCCGCCGCCGCACCTCGCCGCCATGATCGCCGCCGCGGGCGCCCGGATCGTGCTGGTCACGGCCGAGACCGCCGCCGCGATGCCCGAACTGGCGGGCGTGGACCTGGTCCACGTAGATACCGTGACCGATGCGGGAGCCACTGCGGCCGACGGCGACGAGAGCGTGCCGCCGCCGGATTTCTCGCATCCGCTGAGCCTGGCCTACATCAGCTTCACCTCGGGCTCGACCGGGGTACCGATGGGCGTAGCCGTGCCGCACCGGGCGGTCGTCCGGCTGGTCAGCGATCCGTCGTTCGCCTCGTTCGGTCCCGGTGAGCGGCTGCTGCACCTGGCCCCGGTCGTTCTCGACGCCTCCACGCTGGAAATCTGGGGCGCGCTGCTGACCGGCGCCACGATGGTGATCGCACCGCCCGGCCAGCTCGGGCTGACCGATGTCGCGGCGCTGCTGCGCTCCGGGGTGACGGTCGTCTGGCTCACCGCTGGGCTGTTCCATCAGCTAGCCGAGACGGACATCTCCGCGATTGCCGACGTCCCCCTTGTCCTGGCGGGCGGCGACGTGCTCAATCCGGACACGGTTCGCACCGTGCTCGCGGCGCGCAACGGGCGACCGCTGGTCAACGGGTACGGTCCAACCGAGAACACCACCTTCACCGCCTGCCATGTCATGACCCACCCGGGCCAGGCTGGGGAGACAGTGCCGATCGGACGCCCGATCCAGCACACCGTGGTGCACATTCTGGACGAGCACGGGCGGCCAGCCCCGATCGGCGTGACAGGCGAGCTGTACACAGGTGGGGCTGGGCTAGCTCGCGGCTACATCGGGAACGCGGCGGCCACCGCGCGGGCGTTCGTACCCGACCCGGCTGGGCACGGCAGTCGTCTGTACCGGACCGGTGACCTGGCCCGATGGCGCGCGGATGGGATCCTGGAATTCGCCGGCCGCGTCGACGATCAGGTCAAGATCCGCGGGTTCCGGGTCGAGCCCGGCGAGGTCGCGGCGGTTCTTCGCTCGCATCCGGAAGTGCGGGAAGCCGTGGTCCTGGTGGCTGGCGAAGGCGAACAGCGGTATCTGATTGGCTACGTGGTGCCGGCCGACGGCGTAGACCCGAAGTCGCTGCGGCCGTCACTACTGCGTGACTTTCTCGCGGCCCGGCTGCCAGATTACCTGATACCTAGCGGGTTCAAGGCGGTCAGCCGGCTCCCGCTCAACGCCAACGGCAAGGTCGACCGGACCGCGCTGCCCGCACCCGAGCGGGAGACCTTCGGGCCGGCCTCGCCGCCGCAAAGCGCCACCGAGGAACGGCTCGCCGGCATCTGGCGGCTGCTGCTGCCCGCGGATGGGCCCCGCGGTGGTGAGATCGGCCGCGAGGACAGTTTCTTCGCACTCGGCGGCAACTCGCTGTCGGGGGGGCGGCTGATGTTGCGGATCCGCGAAACGTTCGGCGTCGAGCAGCGGATAGCCACCTTCTACGAGACACCCACCCTCGCCGCCAGTGCCGCCGCCATTGACGCGGCCCAGTCGGCTGGCCGGTCCGCGGTCCGTGCCCCGCGACCAGCCGGGGCGCCGGCCAGCATCGGCCGCAGGGATCGCAGCGCCTACCGGGTGGCCCCCGCCGCTGCGCCTGACCGGGCATCCGCCCTCGCACCGCATCTAGTGCGGCTGACCGACGACTGGGCGTTGTGGCGAACGGTGTGCCTGCGCGGGTCGGGTTTCCCGGTCCATCTGCTCGCCACGCTGGGGGATGCCGGCCTCGCCCGGGCCGCAGACGCAGCCAACGCCGCGTCGGACCCGGCCGCGCGGGACCAGGTCGGCGACGCTAGCGCCGTCTACGCCGCCGAGTTCACCGCCGCGGTCCAGCGACTGTCCGCAGCGCTGTACGAGGCGGCCTGCCTGCCGAGGCTGCGGGAAGCGGTCGCCTGGCAGAACCGGCACGCACTGGCGACCGGCGTCGACCCGGTAGTCCGCCGCGGGCCTGAGCCAGGCAAACGCAACGCGCAGCGCAGGCAGCACCAGGCGCTCGTCGCGAGCTACGTGCAGCGTTACTGCGCGAAGAACGACACCATCGGCTTCTTCGGCCCGGTGAGCTGGGCGCGGATCGACGACAACCCCGGCATCCGCATCACGCACGCCGCACCGGCGTTCTCGCTGGCCGCCCGGGTCACCTATCTGGAGGGCTGGGCCGTACGGGCGCTCCTGGCCCGCCATGGCCACGCGCTGCGCCCCTGGCTCGTCCCGCGGCGGCTGCCGTTCGCGGGTGTCGACGGCCCGCTGCTGCGCGTCCCGCTAGCGCCACCGGTTCTGCTGACGCCGGCCGAGGCGGCGGTCATGCGGGCCTGCGATGGCATCCGCGACGCTCGCGGTGTCGTGGCCGAGGTGCTCGCCGATCCCCGCGGCGGGCTCGGCGATGACGTAGAGGTCCTCGCGGTGATGGCGCGGCTGGCCGACAGCAACCGGCTGGCCTGGCAGGTCGAGGTGGGTCCGCAGGACATGCGGCCCGAGCACTCCATGCGGGAGCTGCTGTCACGGGTCACCGACGAAAGCATCCGCGGACCGGCTGAAAAGGCACTGGACGAACTGACCGCGGCCCGGGACGAGCTGGCCGGTGCCGCCGGTGACCCGGAGCGGGTCGCAGTGGCCATGAACAACCTGGAGGCGACGTTCACCCAGCTGGCCGATCTCCCGCCCACGCGCCGGGCGGGAGAGCTGTACGCCGGCCGCACCATCGTGTACGAGGAGTGCCTACGGGGCGACACGGTGCGACTGGGCACGGACGTACTGGATCACCTGCGCGCGCCGCTGGCGCTGGTGCTCGACAGCGCACGGTGGTTCACCGCGACCACCGGCGCGCTGTACGCGCGGCACTTCGAGGAGGCTTACCGGAGCCGGGCGGCCGCGCTCGGCACCGGCGTCGTGCCGTTCGCCGACGTCTGGATGCTCGTCAGTGCGGCACTGGACGACCCGCCGAAGCTCATCGTGCCGGTGATGGACGCGGTCCGGCAGCGCTGGTCGGCCATCCTGGACCTGCCGACGGACGCCAGGCGGGTTCAGCTCCGGGCCGCCGACCTGCGGCAGCGGGTGACAGCGGCGTTCCCTGTCCAGCCGCTGCCCTGGCCAATGGCGGTGCACCACAGCCCCGACCTGATGATCGCGGGTGCCGACGCCGCCGCCGGGGGCCGACTCTGCTGGGTGCTCGGCGAGGTCCACCCCAGCGTCGTCACGATCCGCTACGCCACCTGGCTGGCGTTTCACCCCGACCCGGACGGCCTGCACGCCGGCATGCGTCATGACCTGGGCGGCCCTGCCGTTTGGTTCGCCGAGTCCGGCGAGATTGGCGGTACCTCCACCCGGCTGTGCAACGTGCTGCCGTCGCCCGGTGATCTCCGGCTCGTCTTCGCCCGCGATTCCTGCGGCTACGACCCGCCGGCGACCGTGACGATCGGCGACTGCGATCTGATCGGGTCGCCTACGGGGCTGCGGGTGCGGCGCCGCGACGGGACATACGAGCGCGGTCTGCTCGAGGTCATCGGCGACCTGATCGGCACCGTGAGCACGAATCATTTCGACCTGGCTCCCCCGGGGGCGCACGCGCCGCGCGTCACGATCGACGATCTCGTGGTGAGCCGCGAGACATGGCGGCTCCCCGCCACCGAGCCAGCATTCGCCGACACCACCGACGAGAGCGCCCGCTATCTGCAGGCCAGGGCGTGGGCGGTGCGCCACGGAATGCCGCGGCACGTGTTCCTCAGGTTTGCTGGCGAGAAAAAACCGATCTACGCGGACCTGACCAGTCTCGCGTCGATCGACCTGATCTGCCGGTCCCTCCGCCGCTCTCGCCGCACCGTCGGCCCTGAGGCGACAGTGAACGTCGTCGAGATGTTGCCCACCCCGGACCAGGCCTGGCTGACCGACGCCCAGGGCCAGCACTACACCGCGGAACTGCGCATGGTCGCGGTGGATCAGCTAGCGGCTGCCCGGAAGCAGGAAGACTGATCATGGCTGTATACGAGTTCCCGACCTCGTTCGGCCAGCGGCGGATGTGGCTGCTGGCCGAGATGTACCCCGGTGAGCCCACCTACAACGTGGCCTGGGCGCTGTGGCTGGATGGTCCGCTCGAGGTCAGCGCGCTGCAGCAAGCCTGGGACGCCGCGCTGATCCGGCACGAGTCGCTGCGTACCACCTTCCGCAACGAGTCCGGCGTGCCGGTACAGGTCATCGAGGACGAGCCGACCCCGCAGCCGCTGCTGGTCACCTCCGTTGAGCAGCTGCCCCCGGGCGAACGGGAGGCGGCCGCCTCGGACCATATCCGCAGGCTCGCCCGGATCCCCTTCGATCTCTCCGTGGGGCCGCTAGCCCGGGCCGCCCTCGTCCGGCTGTCACCGGACGCTCACGTGCTCGCGGTGGTGATACACCACATCGTCGCTGACGGGTGGTCCTTCCGGATCCTGTTCGATGAGCTGTCAGCGGACTACGAGGCCATCGCCAGCGGCGGCGACCCGATAACCGCCGAACCGCCGATCCAATACGCCGACTTCGCCATCTGGCAGATGGAGCACGCCGAGGACGGCGGGTACGCGTCCGCCAGCCGGTTCTGGCGGGCCGAGCTGGCTGGTGCCCCGTCAACGCTGCCCCTGCCGTCGGATGAGCCCTACCCGGCGCGCCAGACGTTCACCGCCACGTGCCTCGGCACCCAGATCGACGCCGGCCTGGCCGAGGCTCTCAGGACTGTCGCCGCCCAGCACGGGACCACATTGTCCGCCGTCCTGCTGACCGCGTACGCGGTCGTGCTCGCCCGGCTGACCGGCCGCGACGATCTGCTGATCGCTGTGCCGACGGCGGCCCGCACCCGGCCGGAGACCGAGTCGGTCGTTGGCCTGTTCACCGATACCGTCCCGATCCGGGTCCGGATCGGGACCGGCGGGACGCTCAGCGACCTGGTGCGGTCGGTGCACGACGCGACCAGGCGGGCGGTGGCGCACCAGGAGCTGCCATCCGCCCAAGTGGTAGAGGCGGCCCGGCCCGACCGCGACCCGGCGCGGCTGCCGCTGGTCCAGGTGATGTTCGAACTGGAGGAGCCGTGGGGTGTCCCGGACCGCGGCGGGTTGCGCTGGCGTCCGGAGCTAGTGGGAAACGGCACGGCCAAGTTCGAGATCGAGCTGACCGTCACCGACGCGCCGGATGGGCCGCGAGTACGGGTCAACTACAACAGCGACCTGTTCCACCCGGCTACCGGCCAGCTCGTAGCCGACGGTTACCTGGCCATCCTGCAGTGCATGCGCGACGATCCTGGCTCGCCTGTCGCCGCCGCGGACATCATGTCGCCCGGCACGCGGGACCTCGTCACGAGGGTATGGCCCGATGGCGGCCCGGTCGCTGACCCGGCCGGCGACGGACAGAGCACCGCCGTGGCCATGCTGCGGGCGGCATGTGCGGGTGAGTCCGTCGTCGCCGTCGGTACCGACGGCGCGCTGACCGGTGCCGAGGTACGCGTCCTGGCCCAGCTGATCACCGCCGCCGTGCAGGGGAATGGCGTCGGCGTGTCCGACCGGGTCGCCATCCTGCTGCCCCGCGGCGCCCGGCTGCTGCCAGCCATCCTCGGCGTCTGGTCGGCCGGCGCGTCCTACGTGCCGATGGACCCGATCTATCCGGCCCAGCGGCTGGCTACCATGCTCAGTGACTCGGGTGCCGCCGCGATCGTGGTCGACAGCAGCGTCACCGGCGCGCCGGGGCTGCCGTCCGCCGCAGCGCCCATACCTGTCATCGACCTGGCCGCGCTGCCCGCCGCCAGTGCCGAGCCGGTGGACCTGCCGCCGCTGGCGACTGCCGTGACGATCTTCACCTCGGGATCGACCGGCCGGCCGAAGGCGGTCAGCGTCACCCAGGGCGGGATCGGCGCATTGCTGGCGGCACTGACGCCGATGCTGGCGCTTGGCCCGGACGACCGCCTGGTCGCCGTGACGACCTTCGCGTTCGACATCGCCCTGGTCGAGCTGCTCGTGCCGGTGCTGGCCGGCGGGTGCGTGGTGATCGCCGATGCGGAACAGGTGCGCGATGCTGTCCGGCTGCGGGAGTTGCTGACCGACAGCGGCGCGACAGCGCTGCAGATGACGCCGGCGGGCTGGCGGATGCTCATCGACGCCGGCGGGATCCCGGCCGGGGTGAAGCTGCGGATCTCCGGCGGCGAGGCGCTGCCGAGGGACCTGGCCGACGCGATCGGCTCCGGGACTGATGTGCGCCTGTGGAACCTGTACGGCCCCACCGAGACCACGATCTACTCGGGCGCGGACGCCGTTGGCCCCTCGCCAGCCCCGATCGAGATTGGGTCGGTCATCGCCGGAACCCAGCTGTACGTGCTCGACGCCGGGCTACGGCCGGTCCCGCCCGGCGTCTTCGGAGAGGTGTACATCGGTGGCGCCGGGGTGGCCCACGGCTACCATGGCGCGCCCGGCCTGACGGCAGCCCGGTTCGTCCCGGATCCGTTCGACAGACGGCCCGGCGCACGCCTGTACCGGACCGGCGACATCGGCCGGTGGCGCAGGACCGGGCGGATCGAGCTGGCCGGCCGCGCGGACCGGCAGATCAAGATCCGCGGCTACCGGATCGAGTGCGGAGAGGTCGAGGCGGCGCTGCGGAACCACGACGAGATCGCGCAGGCGGTAGTGGCGCTCCGCGGTGCGGGCCACGACGTCCGGCTCGTCGGCTACCTGGTCACCTCCTCCGGTGCCGGAACGCCGCCGTCCGGACTGCGCGAGCATCTCCGGCAGGTACTGCCGGAGTACATGGTGCCGGCCGCTTTCGTGGTGCTGCCCGCACTGCCGCTCACCGCCAACAACAAGATCGACTACCGTGCCCTGCCCGAGCCAGACTGGGGCGTGCTCTCCGGTCAGGTCCCGGTCGCGCCGCGGACGCCGACCGAGGCGCGGCTCGCGGCGATCATGACCGAACTGCTCGCGCTGCCGGCGCCAATCGGGGTGCACGACAACTTCTTCGCGTTCGGCGGCCATTCGCTGACCGCGACCCGGTTGATGGCCCGCATCCGGGCCGTATACGGCGTCGACCTGCCCATCTTCACGATGTTCTCCGATCCTACGGTGGCCGGACTGGCCGCCGCGGTGACCGCTGCCGGCGGCAGCGAGGCGCTGCTGCCCGGCGGCCGGAGGTAGGTGGGTTACTGTGCGCTTTCCCGTGTCGTCCGGGCAGCAGCGGCTGTGGTTCCTCGATCAGCTCGATCCCGACGAGCCCACGTACAACATGGCCTATGCCATATGGCTCGACGGCCCGCTCGACGCCCGCGCGCTGCAGCGGGCGACGGACGCCCTGGTCGCGCGCCACGCCGTGCTGCGGACGAGCCTGATCGCCTTCGACGGCGTACCCGAGCAGATCGTCGCCGGTGCCGGCACATTGCCGATCGAGAACATCGCGCTGCCGGGGAATCTCGACAACGGCGAAAGCACCCGGCAAGCCGAGTCGATCGCGGCTGAGCGCGCGCGCCAGCCGTTCGATCTGGCCGCCGGGCCGCTGATCCGGGCTACTCTGATCGGCGCCGGGCCCGGCCGGCACCTGCTCGTCCTGGTTATGCACCACAGCATCAGCGACGGCGAGTCCATCAAGGTGCTGCTCGATGACCTGTCCGCCGTTTACCGGGCCGAGACGACCGGTGCGCCCGCATCGCTGCCGCCGCTGCCGATGGATTACGGCGACTACGCGGTATGGCAGCGTGACCTGTTGCGCGGCGAGGAGTTCGACCGGCAGCTGGCCTACTGGCGCGATCAGCTCCGCGGCGCACCGCAAGTCCTGACGCTGCCCGCAGAACGGGCCCGCCCGGCCCGGCAGTCCTCGGCCGGCGCGGCAACGAGGGTCACGATAGACGCCGCGACGACCCGGCGGCTGGCTGAGGTGGCCCAGGATGCCGGCGCCACCATGTTCACGCTGTTCCTCACCGGCTATGCCGTGATGCTGTCGCGCTACGCACGGCAGCGTGACATCGTGATCGGCACCGAGGTGGCTGGCCGGACGCACGCCGAGCTGGACCCGCTCATCGGTCTGTTCGCGAACACCATCCCAGTCCACCTGTCGCTGACCGGCGATCCAGCCTTCACCGGGCTGCTTGGCCGGGTCAGGGACACGATCGCGGATGCGCTGTCGCATCGGCAGTTCCCGTTCGAGAAGCTCGTCGAGGAGCTCGCGCCGGACCGCACGCTCGCGCACTCGCCACTGTTCCAGGCTCAGTTCCACTACGGGGCGATGACGCCGCCCGTGCCGGATTTCCCCGGCGTTAAGGCGCGCTCCGAGGCGCTGCTCACCGGGACCGCCAAGCTCGACCTCACCATGTACGCGGACAGCCTGGACGGCGAGACCACTACGCTGACCCTGGAATACAGCACGGACCTGTACAACCAGGCGTGGGCCGAACGGTTCCTGCGCTGCATGGCGCATCTGCTCGAGCACGCGGCGGAGGCGCCCAGCACAGCGGTCAGCGACCTGCCGATGCTGTCGGCCACCGAGCGCGACGCGCTCATCCTCGGGCGAAACCGCCAGCAGCTGCCGACCGACGGCGAGAGCGTGGACCTGTGGTCGTTGCTGCAGGCATCGACGTCTCGCGTGGCGGTCGGCGAGGAGTCGGTCCAGGTGAAGGAGCTGTGCGACCGTGCCGCCCAGCTCGGGCGGTTGCTCGCCGATCGTGGCGTCGGGCCGGAAACGCTCGTCGGCCTGTGCGTCGGGCGAGGCATCGGCATGCTGACGGCCCTACTCGCCGTGTGGTGGGCCGGTGGTGCGTACGTGCCGCTCGATCCCGGCTTCCCGCCCGCGCGGCTGACGGCGATGGCCCGCGGCGGGCAGCTGCGGACCGTCATCTCCGACGACACGCACCGCGACCTGGCCGGGACCGTGGCCGATGGCGCGATCGTGATCTGCATCGACGACCCGACGGAAACGGCGACAACGCCGGTGGATCCGGTGCCCGTGCCAGCCAGCGCGCTTGCCTACGTCATCTTCACATCAGGATCTACCGGGCAGCCCAAGGGGGTCGCCATCGAGCATGGCGCTATCGCGAACCTGCTCGCATCGTTCCGGCGGTCGCTCCGGCTCGGTCCCGGTGACCGCTTTGCCGCCGTCACGGCGCTGTCGTTCGATGTAGCCCTGCTCGAGCTTGCGCTGCCACCGCTGTGCGGTGCCGACCTGGTGATCGCGACGGCGGAGGAGGCGCGGGAGCCCAGTCGGCTGCGGTCGCTGATCGAACGGGCAGGCGTAACCGCGATGCAGGCTACGCCGCAGACGTGGCGCCTGCTGCAGGCCTCCGGTGGCCTGCCCGCCTGCCTGCGGATGCGGCTGTGCGGCGGCGATACGCTCTCCCGCGATCTCGCGGACCAGCTCTGCGGCCCGGACGCGGTGCTGTGGAATCTCTACGGCCCGACCGAGACTACGGTGTGGTCGGCGGCTGGCATCGTCGCGGCCGGGACCGGGCCCGTCGAGATCGGGCCGCCGATCGACTGCACCCGCGTGTACGTCCTGGACGAGCACCAGGCGCCGGTGCCGGCCGGCGTCGTGGGAGAGGTCTATCTGGCCGGGCGGGGTGTGGCGCGCGGCTATCACGGCCAGGCGCGGCTCACCGCCCGGTCGTTCCGGCCTGATCCCTTCAGTGCCGGGCCGGGCGCACGCATGTACCGGACCGGCGACCTGGGCCGGTGGCTGCCGGACGCCGGGCTTGAGCTGATCGGCCGGATCGACCACCAGGTGAAGATCCGCGGTTACCGGATCGAGTGCGGCGAGATCGAGGCTGTACTGCGGGCGCACCGGGACGTCCGCCAGGCGGCTGTGATCACCGCGCCCAGGGGCGCGGAGCCGGTCCTGGTCGCCTATGTCGTGCTCCGGCGGGGCAGTGCCGCCGCGCAGGCAGGCGCCGACCTGCTCGAGGCGTTCCGGCCGCACCTTCGCAGCGCGTTGCCCGACTACATGATCCCCGAGCTCATCGTCGCGCTCCCCGCGCTCCCGTTGACGCCGAACGCGAAGGTCGACCGGGCGGCTCTGCCCGCGCCGACGTGGGAGATCGTGTCCTCCGGCACCGGCCGGGTGGAAGCCTGGAATCCGGTCGAGGCGACGCTCGCCCAGATCTGGAGTGATCTGCTCGCCGCACCGATGCCGATCGGGATGCACGACAACCTGTTCGCGTTCGGCGGCCATTCGCTCACCATCACCAGGTTCATCGCCCGCGTCGCCGACATCTACGGCGTGAGCCTGCCGGTCCATCAGGTGTACAGCACACCGACCGTCGCGCAACTGGCCGAGGCGGTCGCCGCGGCCGACCCCGGTTCGGGGACCGCCTCGAGCCCGGTCCGGTACGCCGAGCTGGAGGCGCTCAGCGATGAGGAGCTGGCCGACCTGCTGCGCGCGGCGTTCGCGCAGCGCGACCGGCGCCGGGCCGCCGCAGCTGGATCCGATTCCTGACCGACGCACCAGCGGGGAACCCTGCCGCGTTTTCTTCGCGTTCGGTAGAACGAAACAGGGCTGGTCCGACCCGGCCGGGAAGGGTGGTACGAGGTGCGGGCAGCGCGATCATGCGGCGGAGAAAGGCCGGGAACGCGGCATGAAGTCGTCCAGGTAAGGCGGCAGTGTGCGCGCCGCTCAGACGAGGATTAATCACGGAGCGTTAGCATGATCGGCCAAGCTACGGGAGCCTGCCGATTTTACGCAGCCTGGGAACCAGGTTGACGGCGCCTGTACCGCTCACAGAACGCTCCCTGCCAAATCTGGCTCACCCTGTGGATAATCCTCACTCTCATCGCAAATGAGGCGGCCCAGCCGATCAGCAGCGTCAGAACCGGAAGCGAGTCAGGCCGCCTGGCTCCGTCCCCAAGGTCACGATCGCCGAGCGTGGCTCAATGCGGTACACGTTCCATGGCGGTGGTCCTTGCGACGGTGCGTTGAACGGGGCGGTGATGCCCGGCCCGCTGTCGTCGGGTTCGGCCGGCCAGCCGTTGTCCGCCCACGCCTTCGCAATACGCGCCAGTTCGCCCGGCTCGGTCACTCGCGCAGCGTCACCCTCGATGACGACGTCCGCGTCGCGGATCGACACCGCGACCGAACACCGGGGATCGCGCGCGACATTGCGCCCCTTCCGCGTGCCCGCGCCCGTCTGGAACCAGAACGTGCCGTCTAGCCACAGGGCACCGACCGCAGTCACATGCGGGCTGCCGTCCTCGTTGATGGTGCACAGCCAGGTCGTGCGGGAGTTCAGCGCGTCCGGAGCCGGCGCCGACCCCGCATCGAGCTTCTCAGCAACTGCGGCCCAATCCACCGGCGGCAGCCCATCCGCCTTACCCAGATTGGTGATCTCCATGAGCTACCCCCTCATTGTCCAGCGGACATCCTGGCTAACAACGTCTGGTAGATAAGACGCGCGACGACCGCGAAAGTCATCGCGCATAAGCCGGGTCACGAACCGTCCGAGCGCGTACACATCAGCCGATCCGGACGTCCGCCGCGCATCCAAAATCTGGGCCTAGTCCCCAGATGGCTGAGTACACCTCTTGCAGATCGTAAAGGAACACTTTGATGCCAGCCCCAAGTACCTGCTCTAGATCGCCGATTTGGCGCGCCTTAGGGTCGGCCCGGCCGGGAGGGCTGCCCGCACTCCGATGGGCTAGTTCCGCGCGCAGCGGACGGACGTTCCTCATCGCGGCGGACGACTGCGGTTGGATTACTCGTAGCCGGCGGCAGCGGCGATGATTTCCGCGGGCAGGGGTCACATGAGGCTCGCGGGGGCTGAACGGCGGTCGCGTGGGATTTCCTGGCAGAGCGCTGGGTCCTGGGCGAGTCGTTCGGCATGAAGGATGTCCTGCCGCCCAGATCGGCTGTTCCGGCTGGCATCGCACAGCCGTCTCCGTAGCCGCATGCCGTCCGTGCCGGCGGCCGGCTCGTTAGGCCCGGCAGCCCGCGTCCTGTGACCGGTTTAACCTGTCGCGTGGTGTCGGGCCGCGTGGCAGAGTGCTGGCGTGGCGATCGACGACTTCCTCCGGCAGCTGGCCAGCACGAGGCGCTTCACGCTCGGCGTTCCGCACGCGGTGACGGTCTCGCGGGACGGCGGGCGGGTGCTGTTCCTCCGCACTCGGGGCGGCGAAGACCCGGTCACCTGCCTGCGGGGGCTGGACCTGGCCGACGGTGCGGGAGGACGCGAGCGGCTTGTCGCCGATCCGGCGGCGCCGTGGAACTCCGGTCCCGGCGATGTGCCCGAGGCCGAGCGCGTCCGGCGGGAACGGGCACGCGAGACCTCGGCCGGGATCGTGGCCTACTCGGCCGACGCGGACTGCCGGACGGTCGTGTTCGCGCTGGAGGGGCGGTTGTGGGTGCTGCGCATCGGCGACGACCCGCGCGAGCAGGCCGGCGTCCCGGAACCGGTGCCAGCGGCGGGCGCGGTGACGGACCCGCGGATCGACCCGACGGGGCAGCGCGTGGCCTACGTCGCCGGCGGCGCGCTGCACGTGACCGAGCTGGCCGACGGGACGGGCCGCTTGCTGGCGGCCCCGGAGCACGACGACGTTTCCTATGGTGTGGCGGAGCATGTAGCGGCCGAGTCCATGTACCGCCTCCGCGGCTACTGGTGGGCTCCCGACGGCCAGCGGCTGCTGGCCGCCCGGGTCGATAATTCTCCCGTCCAGCGCTGGTGGATCGCCGACCCCGCTGATCCGGAGCGGCCGCCGCGCGCGGTCAGGTACCCGGCGGCCGGAACCGCCAACGCGGACGTCACCCTGCACGTGCTGCGGCTTGACGGGAGCAGGACCGAGGTCACCTGGGACCGCGGCGCGTACGAGTACGTGACGGCCGCCGAGTGGGACACCCACGGGCCGCTGCTCAGCGTGCAGAGCCGAGACCAGCGGACCGTCATGGTGCTGGCGGCCGACGCCGTCACGGGACAGACGACGCTCCTGCACGCCGAGCGCGATGACGCCTGGGTCGAGCTAGCGCCCGGCACCCCGGCGCGGACCAGTGCCGGGGACCTGGTCACCGTGTCTGACCGGGACGGCTCACGGCGCCTGGTGGTCGGCGGCGCCGCCGTCACGCCGGACGGTCTGCACATCGGCTGGGTCAGCGGTACCGACGGCGAGGCCGTCTACTTCACCGCCACCGATGAACGCGACCCCACCGAGCAGCACCTGTGGCGCTACGAACCGGGGCAGGGCCTGTCGCGGTACAGTGCGGACCCTGGCGTGCATGACGGCGAGGCGGCGGGCGGCACAGTCGTCGTGCTCTCCCGCACCGAAGGGGGCGGCGCCGTCACCGTCGGCTGGCGCGACGGGACCCGCGCGGCCATCGCCAGCCTCGAAGCCGAGCCCTTGCTCAAGCCGCGGATCACGTGGCTGACTGTCGGCGCCAGGAAGCTGCGCGCTGCCCTGCTGCTGCCGTCGTGGTACCAGCCGGGAACGCGCCTGCCCGTGCTGCTGAGCCCGTACGGCGGCCCGGCCATGCAGCGGGTGGTCCGCGCGCGCGACGCAGCGTTCTGCGAGGACCAGTGGCTTGCTGAGCAAGGCTTCGCCGTCCTGGTCACGGACGGGCGCGGCACGCCCGGCCGCGGGCCGCAATGGTCGAAGGCCGTGTTCGGCGACACCCTCTCCGCGCCGCTGGACGATCAGGTGGACGCACTCGACGCGATCTCCGCCCAGGTCCCCGACCTGGACCGGGGGCGGGTCGGGATCCGCGGCTGGTCCTACGGCGGGGCGCTCGCGGCCATCGCCGTGATCCGCCGCCCCGACGTATTCCACGCGGCCGTTTCCGGGGCCGCCCCCCACGATCAGCGGCTCTACGAAACGCACTGGCGGGAGCGATTCCTCGGCCTGCCACAACAGAACCCCGAAGGATACGACCGGTCCTCCACCATAACCGGGGCCGCCAGCCTGACCAGGCCGCTGCTGCTGATTCACGGGATGGCCGACGACAACGTGATGGTGGCGCACACGCTGCGCATGTCGGCGGCGCTGCTAGCGGCCGGCCGCCCCCACCAGGTCCTGCCGCTGCCCGGCACGACCCACAACACCCCGGCCGACGAGGACACCTTCAGCCACCTGCTGCGGCACGAACTCGCGTTCCTCGCCGAGTCGCTCAGCGTCGCCCGGCCTGACACAGGCTTACGGTGGCCCGGGACCTCGTCCTGGAACGGACCACGAAGGCCGGTGGCCGTCATTGCCCCTGCCTGACCATGCCGGGTCGCGTGTGATACGGATGGGGTTCAGCCACCGAACATGATTTCAGCGCCAGCGATGAGCCCGGCCATCCCGTCGGGTCTAGATATCAAACGCTGCGTCCGATCACAGAAGGAGTCGTGATGCCCCGCACCCGGGTCCACAACATGAATATCTCCCTCGACGGCTACGCCGCCGGCGAGCATGTGACGTTCGACGCCCCGATTGGCGGCGCCGAGCGGCTGTTCAAGTGGTTCGACGGCCGGGTAATCCACGGCGTCGATAAGGCGGATGCCCCCGTCACGCTGGACCGTGCCCTAACCAGCATGTGGAGCCAGGGCATCGGCGCCGAGATCATGGGACGTCGCAAGTTCGGTCCCCAAGCTGGCGATTGGCCCGACGACGGGTGGCGGGGCTGGTGGGGCGACGAACCGCCATTCCAGACGCCAGTATTCGTCATGACCCACCACCCGCACCCCACGATTGACTTTCCCAACGGGACGAGCTTCCGGTTCGTGGACGGGCCGCCGGACGAGGTGCTTCGCCTGGCCCAGGAGGCTGCAGGTGGTCGCGATGTCCGCATCGGCGGCGGACCCTCGACACTACGTCAGTTCCTCCAGGCCGACCTGGTCGACTTCATGCACTTGGTGATCGTGCCGATCACCCTCGGGCGCGGCGTATCCCTCTGGGAGGGATCAAGCGGCCTCGAAGACCGCTTCACCGTCGAGTCGGTCACCTCGCCTAGCGGTCTGACTCACCAGCTGTGGAACAAGAACGACCAC
>Ga0070764_10000445_pt1 | contig 16198 bp, 7 predicted proteins | sample HubBroMetageWRM4_FD_67287 | JGI IMG/M metagenome (GOLD analysis project Ga0070764, IMG submission 67287) | Warmed soil microbial communities from the Hubbard Brook experimental Forest, New Hampshire - Hubbard Brook CCASE Soil Metagenome WRM 4 | ecosystem: Environmental > Terrestrial > Soil >... | reverse complement strand
GGACAATCCACCGTCGCGCCGTCCTTGATCACTCAGCCGATTGACGAAGGCAAGCTCGTCGTCCTTCAGGGCAATACTCATCCGCTCGCCCGCACGAAATACGATCAGGGTGCGGCGCCCGGCAGCCTAGCGATGGACCGCATGATGCTGGTGCTGAAGACAACGTCCGCTCAAGGCGCAGCGCTGGAAGCTTTGCTCGCGCAACAACAGGACCGTTCCTCGCCGAATTACCACAAATGGCTGACGCCCCAGGAATTCGGCGAACGGTTTGGCGCGTCGGAATCCGACATCCAGAAAATTACCTCGTGGCTGCAATCGCACGGCTTCCAGATCGACAAGGTCGCGAATGGTCGCAATGTCATCCAGTTCTCGGGCAACGCCGCGCAAGTGCAATCCGCCTTTCACACCGCGATTCATAAATACACAATCAATTTGCAGGACCACTGGGCCAACGCGAACGACCCGTCCATTCCCGCGGCACTGACGCCCGCAGTAACCGGCGTAGCATCGCTCAACAATTTTCCAAGGAAGGCGGCGCACCGCTTGGCCGGCACGTTTAGCCGTGACATGGCTACCGGAAAACTGAAGTCCGTCAAACCTGAGTTCACCTATTTGGGCGGTTGCAACGGAACCAACACGGATGGCACCAATACGGCTTGCTACGGGTTAGCGCCGTATGACTTCGCGACGATCTACAATGTTCTGCCGCTCTGGAACGCCGGCATCACGGGCACCGGCCAAACCATCGCGATCGTTTCCGATAGCGACATCAACCCCGCCGATCTCACCAATTTTCGCTCGCTGTTTGGTCTGCCGGCGGCCAACTTTACCAGAACCTACACGCCCGGCTCCAGCAGCTCGGAACCGGGCATAATTTCTTGCGCGGCTAACGGCGATGAGTGCGAAGCAGACCTGGATGTGCAGTGGTCCGGCGCAGTCGCTCCAGGCGCCGCCATCAACTTGGTGATTTCAAAGAGCACGACCGCTACGTTCGGTGGGGACACCTCGGCTGAATACATCATTGACAACGATCTGGCGAAAATTATCGGCTACAGCTACGGTGAGTGCGAGTTTTTCCTCGGCACCGCAGGAAACGCGCTCTACGGCGGTAGTCCCTCGGTAAAGGATTCTGTCGGCGAATGGAAAGAGGCGGCTGCGATGGGTATTACCGTGGTCGTCTCGACCGGTGATGATGGCGCAGCGGGTTGCGATGCAGCTTCTTCGCAAATATCGGAGTTGGGCGTCGCCGTGAACGGCGTCGCTTCCACGCCGTACAATGTCGCGGTCGGCGGCACGGATTTCAATGACGCAACCAATCCAACCACTTATTGGAATTCCTCGAACCCATCGGCCACGACGCAAGCTTCGGTCAAAGGCTACATTCCGGAGACCACCTACAACGATACTTGCACCAACTCCATTATTGAGGGAATCCTTGATTTGGGTGGCGCGAATATTGAAACGGACTGCAACGAACTCGAAGCGGGCGTCGACGATTTGCCCTTTCTGTTGTCGCCGGCCGGCGGCAGCGGCGGCGTCAGCGCCTGCACGACGTCCAACTTCGTTACCACGACGGGAAACGGAGATTTTTCGAGTTGCACAGGCGGTTACGCCAAGCCGTCGTGGCAGACAGCGCTAACCGTCGCAGACGGTAAACGCGACATGCCGGATTTCGCAATCTTCGCAGGCGACGGCACGATTCAAAACTTTTACCAGTATTGCGAAGCCGACATTGACCCCAGTGGCGCCGCCTGTAGCCTGGCGGCCGGCAGCAATTCCGCCCCTTTCCCGGACATTCAAGGCGTGGGCGGCACTTCAGTTTCCGCAGAAGTATTTGCCGGCATGGTGGCCCTGCTGAATCAAAGCACCGGGCAGGCAAGCGGCCTGGTGAATACGAACCTCTACGCCCTCGCGGGTCAGAGCTGGGCCAATTGCCAATCCGCGGGCGCACAGACGAGCGCTTGCATTTTCAACCAGGTCACCACCGGAACGATTGCGATGCCGTGCGACTTCGCGGGGACCAGTGCGAACGGCGCGACGGGTTGCAACATCGTGAACAACGGCGACGTGGTCGGTGAAACTTTCCAGGCGAACAACACGCTCGCCTACAATGCCGGCTCAGGCTACAACCTGGCGACCGGACTCGGCTCGCTCAACGTCTATAATCTCGTCAAACAATGGAATGTCGGCAGCGGTGGCGCAGCAGACTTCGTAATTTCCTCTAGCCCCGCGGCAGTTACAGTCACCACTGCTGGCGGCACGGGAAGCGCAGTGTTGACCGTCGTCGCGGTCAACGGCTTTACGGACACCGTCGCGTTCAGTCCCTCCAGTTGCTCCGGTCTGCCGACGGGCGCCACCTGCAGTTTTAGCGCGTCGCCGGTGAACGCGGGAGGTACCACCACGCTCACCATCACGACAGCCGCTGCGGCCACCGCGCCGCCGTCCATCCGACCGCTAGGTCTCGGCCGCTGGACGCAAGGCGCGTTCGCATCGCTCGCCTGCGTATTCGCGATCGCAATTATTTTGCTCATCACTCGTGGCAAGAATCGTCGCTGGAGCACGGCCGCAGCCTGCGCCGTGTTCCTCATGGCGGTTGGCATCGCAGCATGCGGCGGCGGAGGCTCGGGCGGCGGTGGAGGTGGTGGTGGTGGTGGCGGCGGTGGAGGCGGTGGCGGCACCACGACCGTAGTCGAGCCCGTGGCAGTGACCATCACCGGCACTAGCACCACCGGCCAAGTCGCTCACACGACAACCGTGATGCTCACTGCGGAATAATTAGAACGCGCGGTCGGCGCAGCGGAGATCCGCGCGACGGGCGACCGCGTTTCGGCCCGAACGAAGTCCCGCGCTTTTTCTTTTCTGGCGCAGTTTGGCAGGCGCGGGACGCAGGGAGGCATCTGCCTTCGAAGGGAATCACTGAAGTTCCTCGTGATCGGGAACTGGCGCCGCCGGCGCAACTCACGCGACGATAAGCTCTTCCGCAGCCCTTATACAATCCTTACGCTTCGCTTATTCCTTCCTAACACCTCCGCGTTAACATCAACCGATTCGGAAACAGCTCAACGGTTTCGGCGCGTCTGCGCCGGGCAAATCGCCAGCGCGCCGCGTGGCGCGGACCACAGGAGTGTCCCTATCCGCAGGGAGAAGACGATATGACCATTTTCAATCGGCCCAACGATCGTGATGTGGAATTCGTACAGCGGAAGACCGTCGAACATTTCCGCGGCTTGCTGATTGCGGCGGCCGCTATGGTCGCCGTGGTCGTGCTGGTCGTATTCCTGCTGCGGGTCACGCGGATTGAAGCCGGCCACGTCGGCGTGGAAATCAATCTCGCCGGAAGCCAGCGTGGCGCTTCGGAAATTCCGATTCGCACCGGGTGGGTGGTTTACAGCCCGTTGCGCACGCAGATCATCGAGTTCCCGACGTACGTGCAAACCGTGAAGTGGACGCGTGACACGGCCGAAGGGCACCCGATCAATGAAGAGATGGGTTTCAATTCCAAGGAGGGCATGGAAATCTTGGTGGACGTTTCACTGTCGTATGCGATCGATCCGAGCAAGGTGCCGGATTTTTACGTCAAGTATCGCGTGAGCGATCTGGAATTATTCACGCACGGCATCCTGCGCGACATCGTGCGCAACTCGCTGAACGAAGTAGCTTCCACTTTCACCGTAGAGGACATTTACGGCGAACGCAAGGCCGACTTTCTGGGCAAAGTGCAGGCCATGATCGAACAGAAAGTCGCGCCGGTCGGCGTCAGCGTTCAGCAGTTCGGCTTCATCGGTGCGCCGCGCGTCCCGGAGGTGATCGCGGCGGCCATCACGGCGAAGGCGCAGGCCATTCAGCAGGCTGAACGCGCGCGCAACGAGCTCGCGACCACGCAAGCAGAGGCCGCGAAGAAAATCGCCGAGGCCGAAGGCGACGCCAAGTCCATGGTCACGCGCGCACAAGGTGAAGCTGACGCCAATCGCATCCGGCAGAACTCGCTTACGCCGCAGCTTCTGGAGCTGCGCCGCATCGAGAACTCGCAGATGCTGATCGAAAAGTGGAACGGCCAACTACCACAAGTCGAATCGGGCCAGGGCAGCGGCATGATGCTGCAGCTCCCGCGCCCGCAGTAGCCCCTGCCGGAGTCGAGCCCCCGGCAGGGGGCAGAGACGCCGCGCTAGCAGCACAAATAGCGCGGCGTCGCCTGTTGTAGTTTTGAGGTTTTGAATCCCAGCTGCGGCGGCTTTGCAGGTCGCGGCCCCCCCTTCAGCCACAACCCGAACTCCGCCAAACGAGGGCGGCTTGTAGTCGCTGAGGTACCGGTTCGGGGCCCGAGCCTAGAACGTTCTAGGGCAGCAAGCTGTCGCCACCATGCGCCACGGGATGAATCGCCGGCGCTGCGGAGGACGCCTGCGTGCTGGAAGACGCCCCACCTTTCCCTGCATCGACGGCAGCAGCCTGCGGAGCTGACCCCGGCTGTGTGCTCCGTTCCGCCGCCACGGCTAACGCTCGCCCGCGGATACCCGAAAGCAGCAACCAGTCCTGATCTAAATCCAGCATGGTCTCGCGGCTATGCTTGGGGCTCTCCAGTTCGCCTTGCATGCGCGCTAGCATAATCTGGTAGGCGAATTGCCCGTCAGAATCCGGCGCGAACAGGTTGCTGGCGCTGATGCCCACGCGCAAGGGTGGCTGCTCGCCGCTAAAATTCATCCACAGCGCTCCGCTCGCGTCAGCAAAAATGGTGCTGCTTTCCCCCAGCTTTATAAAGACGCGCTTCAAATACATGCGATCGGGGATCACTTCGCTGCGCATGGCTTCGTCCACGGTCGCCTCGAAACGGACCCGATTCTGTTTCCACTCTTCCTTGGTGCCTACAATCGTTTCGCGTTGCGTGCTGTCCTCCGCTGCGAGTTCCTGGACGCTGACCGTAAATCCGCTGCCGATGTCCGGACTTTCGTTCGTGGCGCTTCCCGTTGCCTCTGCCGAGGGATGCGCTTCAAACTGATGCTCCGGATTGAAGTGGCCCGTGATCACGTAGGACGCAGCCACGGCCGGAATTCCCTGCCACGCGAAAGCCGCCAGCGGAATCACCAGTTTCTTTGAGTGGTAGAGCTGTTCGGTGCCGCTGCGGCATTCGCTGCTGCGCTTGATCGTGCCCGGCACTTGCGCAAAATGCAGCACGCGGAAATCGCTCTCGGGGTGCTTCTCGGCGTAGTGAGTCAGCGAACGCGCCACGGCCTTCGGGCTGGTCATGAAAAAATCGTTGAGGTAATCGGGCTTCACAGCGCCGGGATAGTACGTGTTCAGTACGCGCCGCGTGAAGTCCGCACAATTGCGCGTCATGCCATTGAAGTGGTTTACGTTGGGCAGGGAATTGAATGCTGCGATCAGCGCCTGGTCCTGCTCCACCGACGTTTTCACGACGAACATGTACAGGCTGCGCTCGAGCGTTGCTGCCACCATCTCGCGCCACTCGGAGCTCTTGCCGGCGCGGCAACGATTTTCCGTGCAGATCGCCGCCAGGTATTTGTCACGGTAGCGCTCTTCGAGCGCCGCCTTGATCGCTTTCGAGCCCATGAGCGGACGGTCGCCCGGATCCTCTACGCCGTACAGATAAACGCTCAGCGGAACGATGTTCCACTCGTAAGGCTGATCTTCGCCCAGCGTCGTGTAATTACTCAGGACCGAACCTTGCTCCCCGGGTCTGCACAGACGCATCTTCACCGGCGAATCGTCCGGGCAAATTCGCGACAGATACACGGCGCTGTGCCCAGACCCAGTAATGCGCGCGACGCTCGTATCGAGCGATTCGTTCAACACGACGCCGGCATCGCCATGTGCCGCTGGCCCAAGGATAAGGCCTGCCATGGCGAGCACCAAAAGCCAGCTGGCTGATGACCGCAACCCTATGACACGCAAAGATTTTCGTCCCGACAAATCAAGCCTCCGCCAAATCGTCCAGTTATAGTTTCCCCCGCTATCGTGAACGCGGACTGGGTGGGGGCCTATCCCTAACACCGAGTACAGACGGCGATAAATCGCTGTAGAAGAGCGCCCGAGCCACGGCGTCAGAGACCAATGACCCTAAGGTCTTAAACCCCAATACGAGCCCAAAGTTGCAGCCTGCATTCGGTCAAGATTTGGATGTATTCGAGCAGATTTTGGCTGTTCTGGGGGGAAGCAACAGTCGTCGGCAAGATTACCGGCGTCAAATTCCAATCGACGTCCGCGCGATTCGAATCGTCCCTAAGTTTAAGAAAACAAGGGCTCTTGAGCGTTCGTCATCCACCGCTTTTTCGGGCGGTAGGTTCAGCTCCGCGCTATTGCACCACGAAATTCACGCTGCGGATCTGTGTCAGGCTCCCGCCCGATTCGCTCGCCTGCATTTTCAGCAGGTACTCTCCGGACGGCAAATTCTCGACGGGCAGCTTCAGCGCCACTGGAATCATGGTGTTGCCCTTTTGAATATAGGCCGTCATGTCGATGCCCGCCATGGATCCCAGTGTTTTACCGGTTTTCGGGTCAGCGACCAGGTAGCTGCATTTGACCGTCGGCGGATTCGCTTCCGCCAGTTGCGGCACGTAAATCTGCGCATACACCGCGACCTTGTCGCTTTTCTTGAAATGATTGTCTGCGGACGGCGTTATTTCCATGTTGCGAACCATCAAAGGCGCGCGGTCCGCCAGCAGATCCGCGTCCAGCGTGCTGCCCATTTCAGAAACCGGCTGGAACTGGTTGCTCAGCGCCACCGCGCTGAGGCTGAATTTCTTTCCATCATAGGCATCCACAGCCAACGGAATTTCAAACTTGGCGAATTTGTCTCCGCCGCCGCTGACCACCACGCTCAGCCGGTATTCTCCAGGAGCGAGCGAAAATTGATTTTGATACGGCATCGGCTCCTTCGTGAATTTCTCCCACTGATCCTTTTCCATGTCCAGCGTCACTTCATCGCTGAAGCGGGACGCGACGGTGCCGTCGGGACGGTACGCAATGCCCAGCACATTCACATCCGCGTGATATTTTCCCTTCACCTTCGGGCAATCGATCGAAGCTGTGGGAACTTCCATCGCCAGATGCACGCGTGCTTCGTTCGGCGACGTATAAAAGAATGGCGCCTCGAGCGAACCTGCACCAGCTCCGCTTGCGGCGTTGGACGCCGCATTCCCGGCCGTCGCTCCGGACACCGACGCGCGCGATTCCATTTCCTTCTCGATGGGTTTCCCGGCGAGCATATCGTTGGAAACAATGTTGCAGAATCCGCTGCGCGCGCGAACATTCGTGCCGCCGCGATCTACTTTCACTTTCAGAGTGTGGCAGCTTCCAGCCGGCGATTCAGCGGGCGCGTAGCCCAACAAATAATATTCGCTCTGTTCGCGCGCAATCTTTTCCAGACCCGCCATCAAGTCATTCGTATTCAGGATAGGAAATCCACCCGTGCCGCTCGCCAGCGCGTACATCACCTGTTGATTGGTAGACGCAGACGGGGGAAATTGCGGAACAATCTGCCGCGCCTGATTGTAAGGCGAATTGCTGTACGCGTTGATACCAGACGTGCCACCGCCCGTGCCTCCTGTACCGCCTTTTCCGCCCCCCGTGCCTCCACCGGTGCCGCCGCCGGTACCTCCACCTTTGCCTCCGCCTGTCCCACCGCCCGTCCCGCCACCCGTTCCGCCACCCGTTCCACCGCCCGTCCCGCCTCCTGTGCCGCCGCCACCGCCGTGGCCACCACCGCCGGCGCCACCGCCTCCGCCACCGTGTTGCGCCGCGAGAACCAGCGCACCAGCCGCCGGGTGATAGGCAGCGAGCTGAAATCCAACCTGCGAAGGAGATTGTGCCGACGCCAGCGCCGAAGCGTCATCCGACCGCGCCGCGTTCCAGCGCGATCCGTAACCGTGGTCGCTGTCCCAAGTCTGTTGCGTTCCGTCGCGCAGCAATTGCCCCATCGTTGTCACTAAGCCGCGCACATCCAGCGGATAGACCGCCACGTTCGCCTTGTTGCACGCATCAATCGTAGCAGTCAATTCAGAAAACCGCTCCGGGCTGAGCTCGAATCCTGCCGTAAATAGAATCAAGCTCTTTCTGCCCGGAATGGGCGTCAGGCTCTTAGCCAATTGCCGCAGGGAAAGCAGCAACGTGTAGGCGCCGAAATTGCCTTCGGCATTCCCCAAACTCGGCAGGCCGCTTTGCATTCCCGAAGTTGACATGCCGGCATTCATGGCGCTCGCGGGTGCTGCTCCCATGCTCCCGGCATTGGCGCCAGCGGCGCTATTGGAAGCGCTGGCGTTCGGCGAAATGGAGGAGACGGAGATGCCCGATACCGCCTGCTTGAGCCGATTCACATCCATGGTAAAGTTCTGCGTGAATTGCAACGAGCCGCCAAAGTTTACAACCGCCATCACGCGATCGGGACCCGCGTAGGCGTCAATGAATTTTCCAGCAGCGGCCCGCGCTTGCGGCTGGTCTCCTAGATCCATCGAGGCATTGTCGAAGAACAGCACCATGTAGTGGCGTTTCGCCTCGATCGGCGCGTTGGGGTCGGCGCCGAAAGAAAACGAATTAATGGGTTGCTGCTTGTCGTCCTCGAAAACGTGAAAATCCTTGGTGGTCAGGTCCTGGACGTAGTTGCCCTTCTTGTCGGTCACTACCACGTCCACGCGTACTTCGCGGGTTTCTGCTTTGATCGAACCCCCCGCAGGGGACTGCGCTTGCTGTGCAGCGGCGGTTGGCGCCGGCTGCTGCGCCGAGGCGGCCGGCGTCGCTTCCTGTTGCGCAGGATTCTGTGCTTGCGCTGCCGGCGCGGACGACGCTTGTTGGGCTCGTACAATCCCCGGCGAGTGAATCACGCGCCAGCCCAGTCCCGCGGCAGCAACCAACAAAAGCAGCATCGTAAACGCAGTCGCTATGCGTCCTCGGTTCATTGATCACCTTCCTGCATCGAACGTGTTCATTGCCCAGCCAACGTCTAAGGAATCTCCACTACGCCGTTGCGCGCCGAAAGCTGCGCAGCCTTGCTATCGCGCACTACCAGGCGCACCAGATATCCGCCGGGCTTCACGTCAAAATTGGTCTTTACAGTAACACCTGTCTGGTCCAGCCGCTGCAGCGTCGCATCCTTCAATCGCAATTCCAGAGTCTTTTCCTCGCCGGTGATAAAATTGCCGTTGCGATCGAAAAGCCCGGCCACAATCGTCAAATCGTCCCAGTTGCGCCCTTGCGATTTCTCGAAGCCCACGTGGTTCAGATCCACGTGTGTCAGCACCGAGAGCTTCGCGTTTTGCGCGTCCGACTTGTAATACTGCAGGTGCAGCTGAATGGGCACGCTCTGCTGCTCTTCCTGGGAGAACAAAGCATCCTCAATGTCCTGCTTAGCCAGCTGCTCCGGCGTCACGCCGCGCTTGGGCGCGAAATAGCCACGCCGCGCCTGCACCGTATATTTTTCTTTGGTCGTCAATTTCACACTCAAAGCATGGAACTTGCCGTCATTTTTCAGGTTGGCGGGAACAAACGCGAGCAGGTAGGAAACTTCCGGCTCGGCTGCGGTCATGCGGAATCCCGCATCCAGATCGTTGTTGTTCCGGAAATAAAATCCGCCGGTGCTATAAGCGAGGTCGGAAAGTACGTCGGATTGCACGCGTTGTTCCTCGGTGCGATATTGCAGATCGAGCGCCATGGTGGCGTTATCGAGGTGCGGTGAGCTCCGCCGCGTGACGTCGCCGATCGGATCAACGGTATAAAGCCCGCGCGCGTCCAGGGTATTGATGTAAATATTGGCGCGATTCGCCTTGTCGATGATCTCCGACACCTCGTATTCCAGAGTCGACATCAGAAACCCAGGAGAAACCAGCACAATGCTGCGTTGGCCGGGCAGCGCGGAAACCCGGCGCACCACTTCCTGCAGACGCCGCACCGCGTACTGCGAATTTGTATATCCCGCTTGAATAGCCATTTGCGCCGTGGAGGAGACGAGCGCGCTGGCTTGCGCGGCTTGCTGTTGGGCGTTTAGCCCCGGGACCGTGGCCTCGCACGCGACGGCGTCCGACAAAGCCGCGGCGGCGGCTTGCTGGTCGCCCTTGGTCTCAATCAGATCCGCCTGGTAATACGACATTTGCAGGCAATCTTGCTGTGTTTTCGGATCGTACGCTCCCACCGGACTAGCCATCAGGCTGGTGATAGAGGCGCGGATGGCTGAACGATCGTCGGTGAAATCCACCTGATGCTGCCCGGATATGGTGTATATCGCCAAGCGCTCGTTGGGTCTTACAGTCGTTTCGATGAAACGCATGGCGGCAATCCTGGTGCGAGCCAGGTCGCCCACGTCGAGATGGACATCGTCGAACAACAGAGCCACGAACCGTGTCGGCATCGTGAGCGCGCCCGGGGGAGCAACGGCGGGTTTTCCAGATGCGTCAGGCGCTGAAGCGGTGACCGTAGCCGAAGCCCCGTCCGTCGGCAAAGGGATAGCCTCTCCGCGCGCCACCTGATTGTCGGTGCTACCGGCCATCTCGGTCGAAAAATGCGTAATGAACTGTAATTGGCCGTCTTGCTTGATTTGAAAGTCTTCCTTGTGCAAGCTATCCACCGCGCGGCCGGTCGAGTCGTGTACCACGACGCGCACCGGCACCAAATTCACGCGCGATTCTAGCGGCACCGTCGTAGTGCGCGTGTTGATTTCCGGCGTGGAAGCCGCCGAATCAGAAACCGGCACGGCAGCAGGCTGAGGCGCAGGTGATGGGGCTCCGCTCGATGATTGCGCGCTAGGCAATGGCTGCGCCGGGATCGTTGATGCATCGCCACCGGGAGTCGGCGAAGCGGCTGCGGGAGTCGTAGGCTGCACCGCTCCTTGCGTTGTCGATTGCCCAAGCGCGGGGTTTTGCGCCGAAGAAGGCGCAGCAGAGGCGCCCGATTGTGCCGTGTTATTTTGCTGTGTTGGCGTCGGCGTCGAACCAGATTGCGGAGCAGGCGCTGTAGTGGTTTGCGGCGGCGGCGCTGCTGCCGGTTTTGGGTGCTTGATCAGGGAAGGAGGAGGATCATCGGTCGTTGCAGGCGGCGTCGAATTATTCTGCGGCGCTGTCGATTGCGCTCGGCACGGCGGTGGTAACCACGCCGTGACGCAGATTAAACCCACGCATAACGAAAGCACCCAGAACACGCGAATTGCCCGCCGACTGGCTGCGCCATGCGTCGGACGATTGCCCGCAACAGTACTCATTCGGCTACTCCTGCCCGCCGCTTCTGTGTGGAACCCGCGTGTTCCGTTCAGTTACAACTCAGTTACTTTTGCAAGGAAGTCTACTCTCCCCCTCCGCACCCGTCAATCGTGGTATATGACGCGCCGAAGCGGGACCAGTTCGCAGGCAGTTTCCCTTACCTAGAAACGTCGCCGTCGCGCTAGAATTTCGCGGCAGCACGATCCGCAACGGGAGGCAACCTCGTCATGAATCGCGACCGGAATTCGGAGCAGGAAATCGACCTCGAGAAGAATCGTACCGGTGGTGGATCCGGCGTAAAGGAGCGATCAAACTGGAGCCGCCGCGAGTTTTTGTCGAACTCCACCGGCCTCGCCCTGGCTGGCGCAATTGGCGGGTCGGCGGGAAGCCACCCTTTCGCCGCGCATGAATCCGCAGCACGTGCCAGCGCGACCAAGTCATCGGTGTTTACGTCGGAGCCGCTTAAACCGCGGCGCATCATTATTGATACGGATCCCGGCATTGATGACGCGATGGCCATCTTCCTCGCGCTGCGCTCGCAGGAGCTGAAAGTCGAGGCCATCACTCCCGTCGCGGGCAACGTTCCGCTGGACTTCACCCTGCCCAACGCGCTGCGCCTGGTGGAAATTGCCGGTCGCACGGATATCCCGGTAGCGGCGGGTGCCAGCCATCCTCTCGTGCGGCGCCTGGTGACGGCGGGGCATGTTCACGGCGTCAACGGTCTGGCCGGCGTCGATTTTCCCGAGCCAAAAACGAAGCCGGTGCGCGAGACCGCGCCGGAAATCATCCGCCGCATCGTGCGCGAAAATCCCGGCGAGATCACCATCGTCGCGGTCGGTCCGTTGACCAATGTCGCGCTGGCGCTGCGCGCCGATCCTGAACTGGCGCGGATGATTCCGGCGATCGCCATCATGGGCGGCTCGCTTTCCGGTGGCAATATGACCCCCGCGGCCGAATTTAACCTCTACGTCGATCCCGAGGCCGCCCGCATCGTCTTCGACGCGAATATTCCTCTCACCATGGTTGGCCTGGACGTGACCCGCAAGTGCCTGGTGAGCGAGCAGCACATCAAGCGGCTGGAAGCCGCGAACAATCCGGTGAGTCAGGCGGCAGGAAAAATCCTGCGCGCCACCTACGAACGCATGCGCCACGGCGGAGAAGTCACGGACATCGCCCTGCACGATGCGCTGGCCGTCGCTTCGCTGATTGACCACGACGTAATCACGCGCAAGGACTACTATGTCGAAGTCGAAACCGTGGGTGAGTGGACCGCAGGTCAGACGCTCGGCTACGACGGCCACGCTCCCGTCCGCAAATCGCCGCAAATGGAAACCAGTGCACCTGAACCGCCGCCCGCGGAGCTGCCCTACAGGCCCAACGCGCAAGTCGCAGTCGCCGTTGATCCCGCTCGCTTCTTCGATCTGTTGATTCAGCGCCTTACCGGAAGTGCAACGTAAATCGCGCGACGGCCATCGCGACCGAACCCGCGCTGCAAGAAGTCTTGAATCACGAACGCAGGATGCGCGCAAACGCAGTGACCTCTCGCTGGAAATCGCGTATATTCGCGGGGATCTGGACGATCGACATCATCCGCCGCCTGCGCCTGCGCCTGCGGCCGATGCGTACCGGCGGTAGAAGGTGCGCGATTCAGAAGCGCGCTTCTTTGGGGGAGACCATTGGGAAATGATAAGGCCAAGTCCGCGAAGCCCCGGCTACGAGGCCGGAAGCTGCCGAACGTCGGAACGATGTCCATGATCAAGGGACCGGGGAACCTCTCCGCGCTTAAACCGCTGGTGCAGCCCAGGAAGAAAAAAGATTAACGCTGCTGCCTGCGCACAGTAGAATGGCGGCGGTATCGCACGTCGGAGACTTCAGAACGTAGCGAAGTGCGATGCGCACTACTTCACCAGGCCCGATCGTCTCTGGGCGCAGCGGTTTGGGGGGACTCGCTGGCGTTGAGGTGGCAATGCATTCCGGCGGGACGGCTGGTTAGAGGGGTGAATAGCCGGCGTGTCCGCTAAACAACGTTCGGCTAGATCGTCTGCAGCGGTTGTTCCACTTCCTGGTTCAGCGCGTCGCGCATTTTTTTCAACAACGAATCGCGCGAGAAGGGCTTTTGCAGATGCGCGGAGTCTGCAACGAAGCCTTCATCCGAGTTGTGCTCCAAATATCCAGACATGTACACAATTTTTATCCGTGGATGCGCGCGTTTCAGCCGCTGTGCCAGCTCGGTGCCTCGCATACGCGGCATGATCACGTCGGTCACCAACACATCTATCGTGCCGCTTTCCTGCTCCGCTTTCTCCAGCGCGTCCAATCCGTCTTTTCCCGCGATTACTTGATATCCGCTCGAGCGTAAGAATTCGCACGCCAGCTCGCGAACTGCTTCTTCGTCTTCCACCAGGAGCACGGTTCCCGCGCCGTGCGAATATTTGGCCGCAGGCTCGTCCTCGGAGGGAAGCTGCGCCGCGGCGGCGCACTGCGGCAGGAAAATCTCAAAGCGCGTGCCTTGGCCCGGCGCGGAATCCACCCAAATGTACCCGCCGCTTTGCTTTACCACGCCGTACACGGTCGCCAGGCCCAGCCCCGTGCCTTTACCCAGTTCCTTGGTTGTGAAAAACGGTTCGAACACTTTCGCTTTGGTCAGCTCGTCCATGCCGCAGCCGGTGTCGGCGACGGTCAGCAGCACGTAACGTCCGGCGACCGTCGGCGGATGATTACGCGCGTACGCCGCATCCAGCAGCACATTTTGCGTGGTAATGGTCAGCTTGCCGCCCTTGGGCATCGCGTCGTGCGCGTTCACCGCCAGATTCACCAGCACCTGCTCGATCTGCGATGGATCTGCTTTCACTCGCGCCAGTGATTCGCCCGGGTGGAAGGCGTACTCGATTTCTTCACCAATCAGCATCGGCACCATCTTGCCGACGTCTGAAATCAGCGAGTTCAGGTCCAGCACGCGCGGTTGCAGCACCTGCATGCGGCTGAAAGCAAGCAGTTGCCGGGTTAGCGCCGTGGCCCGGTCCGCGGCTTTGCGCACTTGCGCGATGCTGGATTGCGCCGGGCTCAGCGTACCCAATTTCATGTCCAGCAGATCGCTGTGGCCCTTTATCACCGTCAGCAGATTATTGAAATCGTGCGCCACGCCGCCCGCCAGCCTGCCCACCGCTTCCATTTTTTGCGCTTGCCGCAACTGGCTTTCCAGCGTAGCGCGCTCCTCGTTGTTTTTCTGCAGCGTGCCGCGCATGCGCTCAAACGCGGCAGTTACCTCCGAAACTTCGTCCCCAGTCTCCGGGCCAAGCGGATACTCATAGTCCCCGCGTTCCAACGCGCGCACGCCGCGCACCAGTAAGTCCAGCGGTTTGGTGAACGTCCGCGACAATAGGAATACCAAGGCCCCACCTGCGAATACCGCCAAGAAACCCAGCGTCAGCAGAGAGTGATTCAGCCGCGTCAGGAACGCCATCGCGTCATCGTAAGGTTTAAGCACCGTCAGCGTAAGCGGTGGGGAAGACCCGGGCGTTAGATTCACCGAGCTGACCAGATAGCTCTTGTCTCCAAGTTCAATTCTGTTTCTGCTGGCGGCGGATTTCAGGCCATTGGCCGCCATGGCGTCGTCCATGGTGGAGAGCGAACTGACCACCGCTTCGTCGCCATAGCGGAACGCCACCTGGCAGAGCGCGATACGGGCTACGTCCGCGGCTACGCGCGAATCAATCTCGCGCCCGACGATCACCGTACCCAAATACATTTGCGACGACGCCCCGCCGAGTTGAATCGGGCGGACGGCTACCTGATACAGGTGTCCGTCGCTAAACCACCACGCACCAGAACCGTTGGAACCAGCCGAATGGGCCAGCGCTGTCTCGGCGGCCTCTCGCGAAAATCCGGACACCAACGTGTGCAGCGCGACGATTTTCCCTGTCCAGTTGGCAAGTGCGAAAAGTTCGGTGTCGCCCGAACGCCACATCTGCTCGGAAGCATCCTGAATGCTGGCTACCTGGTCGTCGGCCATCATTGCTTTTAACCCCGGCAGTGTGGCCAGCAATTCGGCGCTGCGCTCGAGCTGAATCTGGCGTTCCGCGCGCAAGTTCTGGAACGTCAATACGGAATTGCGCGCATCCTGCTCCACCGCCGCGCGTACCTGTTCTTCGGCGGCATGACGCACCACAGCCAGTGTGGCAAACGTGAGCGCTGCGATCAGCAAGGTCAGCGAGAGAAGGAATTTTGTCTGCAGGCGCGCTTTCGCCAGCCCCAGTTTGGAGTGTGCCAGCGAGCGAAGATAAGTCGAAGTGACCCTATGGCCCATAGTGCTGCCTGCACCGGGAGTGAATGGCGCTCTTGGAGAATAGCGGGCAGGCCGGCGCCGGGGGAATGGGCCATTGGTACCGAAGTTCTCAGATGTGCTGTTCTAAGGGTTTCGTACTAAGGTCCGGCGAACGCGACCTTTGGAGGAGGCGGGCGGCGAAACGCCTCGTTTGCCTCCCGCGCGCGCTGTTGAACGCGGGAAAGTATAGAGAGTTCCGCCGCCCGCCGGTCACCAGCGGGCAAGCCATACACCAGAGGCATTGCGCTGCCGCTACATTGCGCCTTCGTCCGCCGATGGGCCGTAAATCGCCGGCACCGCGATGCTGTTCAACCGCAGATACACCCCCAACTGCGCACGATGATGAATGCCATGGTTCATCACCCAGGTGCGCAGGCACGCAACGCGCGGCATGGCGATGATCGTCGCGCCATTGCTCATCAGCGACCACGTCTTGTGCATCTCCGCATCGCTAGCCTTTGCCAGCAGCGCGCGCGCCGCCGCTACGTTTTTGTCAAACTTCGCCAGCAATTCCTTGGTGGTTTTGGGCGGTGGAGGCGGCGTAGGCGCAACTCCGTTAGGAGCCATGTCCAGCGACTCTTGCTGCAGCGTGTACACCGCCCACTCCGGGACGTCCGCCAGGTGATTCGCGAGCCAGCCCATCGTTCCGGACCTCTCGTGCGGCTTCCAGGAAAACTTG
>Ga0070764_10000444_pt1 | contig 16202 bp, 14 predicted proteins | sample HubBroMetageWRM4_FD_67287 | JGI IMG/M metagenome (GOLD analysis project Ga0070764, IMG submission 67287) | Warmed soil microbial communities from the Hubbard Brook experimental Forest, New Hampshire - Hubbard Brook CCASE Soil Metagenome WRM 4 | ecosystem: Environmental > Terrestrial > Soil >... | reverse complement strand
CTCGAGGCCGCTGCCGAGGCCGGTGCGCATTGGGCGGCCTACGTCCTGGTGAGACTGCCCTATGAGATCAAGGATCTGTTTCGCGATTGGCTGACGGAGCATTTTCCCGATCGCGCGGCGCACGTCATGTCTCTCATCCAGGATATGCGTGGCGGCCGCGACAACGATCCACGCTTCGGCACCCGCATGCGGGGCACGGGGCCTATCGCCGAGTTACTACGCAGCCGGTTCAAACTCGCTTGCAAGCGGCTCGACCTGAACAGCGGCAGTCGTGAGATGCCCGAGAACACACATCTCTTCAGGCCGCCTGTGGTGGAAGGGTCGCAGTTTCAGTTGGATTTTTGAGAAGCTGCCTGGCGGGTGACAGAGGGGCGGCCAGTTTAAGCCGCGGCCTTGGGTGAGCCAGTCTGCGGAAACAGTTGTAGCGCCGCATACTGCAGCAACATGATGGTTTTGCCGTCACGGATTTCTCCGGATGCGATTTTAGCCAGGGCGTCGGCCAGCGTCATTTCGAGCACCTCGATGTCTTCCTCTTCGATGCCGCCGCCCGCGCTCGCACGCTGCGATGGCGCGTACTCCGCGACGAAGAAATGCAGGATCTCCGTGACGGAGCCCGGCGACATGTACGCCTCCATGACTTTTTTCGGGTGTTGGATCTCGAAGCCGGTTTCCTCCTGCAATTCCCGCACGATGCACTGCTGCGGATTCTCATTGTCCAACAGGCCGGCGCAGGTTTCGATCAACATGCCCGAGAGGTTCCCATTCACGTAGGTGGGGAGCCGGAATTGGCGTGTGAGGATGACGGTGCGGCGGGATGGGTCGTAGGGAAGGATGGTCGCGCCATTGCCGCGGTCGTAGGCCTCGCGACTTTGCGTCTCCCAACTCCCGTCCGTCTTCCGCAGCCGAAACGTTACCTTGCGCAGGACGTACCAGTTGTCGGATAGAACCTGGGTATCGAGGATTTCGACCGCGGGATTCATGATCTGCATTCCTATTCGCGAGTTCCGGTGGGTGGACACTATCGTGCAAAAACGTGCAGAGTCAAGAAAAAACGTGCATAGTGAGCCCATGCTCGCGAGTCAAAGAAAGGAATACCTGCTGGGGGTGCTCAAGGCGACCGGCCAGATCATCGCTAAGTCGGTGAGCCAGGAGTTGGGACTATCTGAGGACACTATTCGAAGGGACCTGCGTGAGCTGGCGAGTGAGGGGCGCTTGCAACGCGTGCATGGCGGGGCGCTGCCCGCCTCGGCAGCGGTAGGCGATTTCGCCGCACGCCAACAGCTGGCGCCGGATGGGAAAGTGGCGATCGGACGAGCGGCGGCGAAGTTGGTACGGCCGGGACAGGTGGTGATTCTGGACGGAGGCACCACCACCTTGCAGCTCGCCAGGCATCTGCCACCTGACTTGAAGGCCACGGTGGTCACGCACAGTCCTACGATTGCGGTCGCCCTGGTCGAGCATCCTTCGATCGAGGTGGTGCTCATCGGCGGCCGACTGTTCAAACACTCCGTCGTCGCCGTCGGCGCAGCGGCGATCGAAGCCATCGCGCGCATTCGCGCGGACCTGTATTTCATGGGGGTTACCGGCATCCATCCCCAGGCGGGGCTCAGCACCGGCGATCTCGAAGAGGCGCATATCAAGCGCGCGCTCATCGCCAGCGCCGCGGAAACCTATGTGTTGGTTTCCGCCGAAAAGTTGAATGCGGCCTCGCCGTACGTGATCGCGGCCATCACTGAGGTGGACGGAATGATCGTGGAGCCGGGGGTGCCGGCGGAATCCCTGGCCGGGTACGAGCGTGAAGGGTTTTCGGTGCTGCGCGCTTGATAGGGAGCCGTATATCCACCAGAGGTATCCGGTCCTGCAGCGGCCGAATGTACGTCGACCTCATGCCAGCCTGTAACGTCCGGGTGTTGCCCCAAACTGGCGGCGGAAGGCGGTAATAAAAGCGGATGCGCTCTCGTAACCGCAGTCCAGTGCTGCCGCAGTGACCGGAACGCCGGCCGCGAGCCTCGCGACCGCGTGGATCATGCGTGCCTTGTGTCGCCAGGCTTCGAGCGAAAGGCCGGTCTCCCGCGGAAACAGTCGCTGCAATGTGCGCAAGGAAGAGCCCGTTGTACGCGCGAGACTTGCAAGGTTTGACTTGTCATGAGGATTGGCTTGTACCCGTTCGGCCAGGGCAAGCGCACGGCGGTCACTCGGCAAGGGAAGGGAGAGGTCCTCGCACCGCGCGGAACAGATCAAATCCGTCAGGACACCGGCGAGCCTTACGTGCGGTGCGAACGCCGGGTCTAGCATGCCAATATTCAGAATGTGCAGGATGAGCTCAGCCAGCAGAGGCGCGACCTCGAGAGCTGTCGCTTGTGACGGCAAGTTGGTTACGATCTCCGGCGCCAGGTAGAGCGTGCGAAGCGCAACCACACCACGCATCTGGATCTCATGAGGACGTCGCGCGGGCAACCAGATGGCCCGGGTCGGAGGAATCAGCCAGCTTGCGCCCGGGGTTGCCACCCGCATCACGCCGGACCGTCCATAGACCAGTTGGGCCCAAGGGTGGTCGTGCTCCGCGATCAACGCGTCGTCCGGATAAGTTACCGCCAGGGATCGGACCACAAATCCATCCCCGATCACTCCCAGAGTCCCGTGTCGTATTGCATGGCGCCGACCAGGTTGCCCTCCGAGTCCCTGAAATAGATCAACTCGCCGACGCCTTCGATACGCGTGCGGGGCATGACGATCTTTCCGCCCGCGGCAACCACGGCGGCTATGGCGACACCGAGATCCTCCACTCCGAAGGTCGGCTCGAATGTGTTTGCCGGCTGGCCGGCAACCAACTCGCGGCGTTCCTGCAGGGCGCCCAGCAATCCCTCGCCTGCATCGCGCACCTGATAGAAGTTGGGTGGTCCCCAAGGACTGAAAGTCCATCCGAACACGGCCTCATAGAACTGTCTGGCGCGCTGGACGTCATCAGCGTTGATCGCGAAATGCCTGAACTTGGCAGTCATCGGCAGCTCTCCGTTTTTTTGAGGGGAGGGGCAGTCTTACGCTCGGCGCTCGTGGCGGTCTTACGATACTACGACGAGTTATAGCTTTTATGCGCCAAATGAACGGCGGAAAGTGCAAACGCAGCTGTCTGGCTGCGCGGACTTTTCGATGGCGTCGGCTTTGGAACGCGTCGTTTCTACAAAGCCCGGGGCTGTGGTTGCCCGTCGATGGCGTGCTTACCCAGCGGCAAAAGCTCGGAGCTATCATCTGCTACCTGAGTCGTCGGCGGGGTCAGTCCCTGCTTGGAACCGCGGCAGCGGGACGCAGTCCTAGGAAGGAAGCGCGATCGGCTAAACCCCGCGTGGTCGCTAGTGAGCTAGAAACAGAACATGCGCGCGCCTTTGAGTTCGCTTTTGCTCGCCACCGCTTGGCTCTCCGCAGCCTGGCTCGCCGGGGCTGGATGTGCGGTGGCGCCGAAGGAAGAGTCGCAGGCCGCGGAGAAAGAACGCGCTTGCGCGAATGATGCGTCGGATCCGTTGCACATGGCCTCGTCGAGGCCCTACGCGGGAGGCGATCCGCAGATCGAATCCATCCTGAATCAGCCCGCTGATCCGCGTCTCGCCTGGGTTAACCGGCAAATGTATCTGTCGCTGCACGCTTTGGACGTTGAACTGCGTAGAGAGCAGCGGGTTGCGGCGTGCGAGCATCCGGAGTCGAGCGCCCCGACACTTGAGGCGCAATCGGGTAATGGCTCTGCGGCGGGCGGTGGGTCGTCGCCTGGAATCGGCGCCGCAGGTGGCGCGGTCGCGATGGGTAGTGGCGCGGGTGCCGTTGGAGCGACTGTGGGAGGTGGCGTGGGTGGTATCGGCGCATCTCCCGCCGGTGGTGGCACACCTGCGTCTGCGGCCGCGGGGACCGCAACGAGCGGAGCGCCGGCCACTACGGCTGCAAGTGCGGCGCCCGCAACCGCCGCGTCTGCTGCGTCGCAAAACGGGATGGCAAATGCTGCAGCGCCAGGCGCGGCACGCGCCACTTTGATTCGCAAAACGAGTCTGTCCGCCACCGCTGGCGGTGGCAATGGCGCGACGGCACCGAAGATCACCGCAGGCAGCGACAACGACATTGTGGCACGGCGGTTGCGCAAGGCCGCCGAGCAGGAGACGAATCCGACCTTACGAGCGAAACTATGGAAGGAATACACGGATTATCGGCAGGGAATGGCGACGAAATGACGGGAGGACAGGGGCGAAGTCTTCTCGGGGCGATTAGGCTGCGAATGAAATTTCTGCAGCGGCGATTCGGCGTCCACGCGGCCTCAGCGCTGCGCTACGATTTCGAGTGGCATTTCGGCAGCGGCAATCTCGCGTCCTCCCGGCCCCGGCGCTCTCGGCGATGAGCCGGCGAGCGGCATTTCGGGGGCGTCGTGGCCTTTTCCAACCGTCGCAGCGACTGCGCAGCCCAAGACCTTAGTCTCTTTTCACCGAATTCGTGCCTCGATGGGCGCGAAGTTTGCTATTCACCGTCTGACACCCGTACACAAATGTCTCACACCGGAACCTGCACAGTTCCTCCGGGTCCGATCAGGTCATGACAGAGGCTGCTTCTCCTATTCACGGACGTCGGCTCGATGCCCGCTTCACGCTGCTCGAAAAATTGGGTTCGGGCGGCCAGGGTGAGGTGTGGCGCGCGCACGACGATACTCGCGGAATCGACATCGCCCTCAAGGTGCCGGCGTCCGCAACCGCGCCCAACGACAGTGTGTTGGCCGCCTTCGAGCGCGAGCACGCGATCGCCGCCCGCCTCGACCATTCGTCGGTGCTCAAGGTATTCCCCCCGCATCGCTCGGGCGAAGGGGTGGTTCTGCCGATGGAGCTCGCCACGGGTGGCGATCTGCGCCGGCTGCGCGGTGGCGGGTATCTCGACATCATTCCGGTGTTACTCGATATCGCACAGGCGCTGGAGCATGCGCACGAGCGCGGTGTTATTCATCGCGACCTGAAGCCCGGTAACGTGTTGTTTGATGCGCGCGGGCGAGTGAAGCTGGCAGACTTCGGCGCCGCGGGCACCACGTCCACGACAGCGGCCGATGCTCGCATGCAGGGGTTGTCGCCCTTCACCGCAAGCCCGGAACAACTGCGCGGCGAAGCGCCGACCGAGAGCGACGATATTTATGGGCTCGGCGCGCTCGCTTACGAGTTGCTGTCGGGTTATCCGCCCTATTACCCGCACTTCGATATCCGCAAGGCGCAGGAAGAGCCGGTTCCCAACCTGGTTCCGACGCGCCAGATTCCGCCGCTGTTGAGTGCGCTGGTGATGCGCATGTTGGCGAAGAATCGCCGCGAGCGGCCGCGTTCGATGCGCGAGGTGATCGACGAGCTCGACGCCTCTTTGAACGACACGCTGGCGTTTGATTTTGAGTCCATTGTGGACCCCTCGCACGGTGCGCCGAGCGCCGCGGTGTTGGTTGGCCCGGTGCCGCGAGCGGCTGCGCCGGCTGTCGCCGCTAAGCCCGAACCGAAGGCGCCGGTGCCGCCACCCAAAAAGGCGGAATTCGAGCATTCCGTGCGAGATGACGACGACCTCGAGGACGACGAGGAGTCGGAAGTCGAGGATGAAGAGGAGGAGGGGCCCGACCTGGGGCTCATTCCCGATCTTCTGGTTGCGAACGCGCTGGTGGCCACACCAACGCCGAAAGGTAACCGAGCGGCGAGCCAGAGTCCGAAGCCAGCGGGGGCGTCGGCCGCCTCGAAAATGCACGGGGAGCCGCACCCGCAGGGCGCCGACGCCAAAGCCGCGCAAACCCCACCCGTTAAAGAGACGTCTGCTGCCGCATCGTCGGAGGCCGCCGCGCAAGCGCGCAAGTCGAATGCGCAACCGGCACAGAACGGACGGCCGTCGAACGGGCAGACCGTTCACAACGACACGACGTATTTGCCGCCGGAGCCTCCGTCGCAGACGCGGGGTCTTGGGGCGGCGCGGCGAGAGTCGAACGCACCGGAGGTGCAGAACGAAACAATGCATCTGCCTCCGGAGCCGGCGTCACCGATGCGAGGCGTAGGGGCGGCACGGCGAGAGTCCAACGTATCGGAAGTGCAGAACGAAACAATGCATCTGCCTCCGGAGCCGGCGTCACGGACGCGAGGTGTTGGGGCGGCGCGGCGAGAGTCGAACGCACAAACAGTTCACAACGACACGATGCATTTGCCTCCGGACCCGGCGTCGACGACGCGGGGCGGCGCCCCCGGAGCGTGGCGTACGTCGAATGCGGAGACGGTGCACAACGACACCATGCAGTTGCCGCCCGAGCCCGCGCCGACGATACGCGGCGTAGGAGCGGCATGGCGCGCGTCGAACGCGCAATCAGTCAACAACGACACGATGCTGTTGCCCCCGGAGCCGACATCGGCACCGCGAGGTGCGGCCGTGGCGTCGCGTAGTTCTTATGCGCATTCGGCCGATGAGCAGTTTGTGCGACCGCAATCTGCATCACCGAGGGCGCCGCTATCGACGCCCCCCGCAGCGGCGTCACCGCCGCGTTACGTTTCTCAAAGGCCCACGGCTGCGGAGCAGTCCTTCGCCGCATCAGAGGTTTCGGCAGCGCAAGGCCGCGCGCCGCGGCAGCCCGCCAGCGGGGTGGCGACCCCGTCCCCGTCGACCTGGCAACCGCAACCGCTTCAGCAGGCGTCAGCTAACACGGTGGCCGACACGTCGGCACGGTCTGACTATGCGGCGGCGAACACGGCTAGTGGAACTCACCGAGCTGCGGCATCGAACATCGGCGAGGAAGCTAACCGGGCGGCCGCATCAAACACGGACGGCCGAGCTCATCGAGCGGCCGCGTCCGACATGGATGGCGGAGCAAGCCGAGCCGCGACACCAAGCAGGGCCACTGCAACATTCCGAGGAGCCGCACCTAAACTGGTCGCGGGCTCAAATCTAGGCGTAACTCCCAACTCCGCAGCCGGCGTAGGGCGCAACGCAGTCCCTAACTCCGCTGCAGACCCAGGACGGGCCGCAGAATTCAATCACGCCACGGCAACTGCTTCGGCCACTGAATTCAATCGGACCACCGCGTCGAGGGCGGCACCTGCCCCCCTATTCCAGCATGCGACGTTCGCCACGGCCGGACTCGCCACCGACGGCGGCCCGAGCTTCTCCGACGAACGGCCTCTCTGGGAAAATCTGAAACTCGATTCCGTGCCGCGAGTGTCGCGGCTCGAGCCGATACCCCGACGACATTGGCCGGTAGTTCTGTTGGGCCTTCTCGCTGGAATTGCGGTGGCCGTTTTCTATTGGCTCCCGCGTTACACGACGCAGAGCCTGCCGTTCGACTTCTCTGCAATATCGCGCGCGACGAAGAACCTGGCGCCGTCCCTGGCGTCTGCCTCCGACGCTGCGACTGCCGGAACGTCCGGCGCCGACACTTCGCCAGAAGCGATGTTTCAATCCGCACGCGAGCGTTTCGATTCGCGCCTTGCAGCGCTCGAGACGCGGGGCGCAGGCGTGTGGGGTGGTCCTGAATTCGGCTTGGCGAAGATGCGCGCCGCTGAGTCAGTCGGTGCGCATGACGCGGGCAACACGCAGATGGCAGAGTTGCGTCTTGCCGACGCCTCTAAGCTACTCGACCAGGTCGAGAGCAAGGCGGCCACCGCTCTCGCTGCTCAAATAGCTGCTGGCCAAAAGGCCCTGGCCGCTGGGCAGGAAGAGCTCGCCAGCCAAGCGTTCGATCTCGCAAAACGCATCGACCCGAATGACAAGCGTATTGCCGAGGGCCAGCGACACACACATAACCTGAACGGTGTTTTGCCGCTGTTGGCTGACGGCCAGAACGCGGAGGGTGCTCGCAATTACCTGCGCGCGGCACAGGACTACGGCCAGGTACTTTCCATCGATCCGGGCAACGACAAGGCACGAGCGGGATTAGCACGCGCTAACGCCGCTTTCGGCGATGACAACTATGCGAAAGCAGTCGGGTCGGGTTTCGCAGCGCTGGGCGCGGGCAGGCTCGACGATGCACGCGACGCTTTCGATAAGGCGCGCGTTCTTCGGCCGAACGGCTCCGAGGCTGCGGACGGCTTGCGACGCGTCAGCGCTGCCCTGTCCGCAAAGGGCTTCTCCTCGCTCCGACAGCGCGCTGCGGGTCTCGAGGCGCAAGAGCGTTGGGATGAAGCAGTGCAGGCTTACGACTCCGCACTGCAGGAAGACCCCTCGCTGGCTTTTGCGCAAGAAGGTAAGGATCGCGCGGCCGCCCGGGCGGAACTCAATGCTTCCCTGCAGGCCCTCATCGACCGACCCGAGCGACTCTCCTCAGCGTCGGTTCGTAACCAGGCCCAGGCACTTTTGGACACTGCCAATCAGCAGTCGCCTTCCGGACCGGTGCTGCGCTCGCAGATCACCCGTCTTGGTCTTGCGATGCCGGACTACGAAGGTGCCGTGAAGGCGGGACCCGCGCGAGCGGATCTGATGGATAAACCAGTCCGATTGTCCCTCGTCTCGGATAACGCTACGGACGTGGCAATTCCCAGCATCGGACAATTCGGTACATTCGCCCAGCGTGACATCCAGCTCAAGCCCGGACGCTATACGGTCATCGGGACTCGCGATGGATTTCGAGACGTCCGCCGTGATATCACCATCGCCCCGGGGCAAGAAAGCCAGACAATCAGTGTAAGCTGCTCCGACCCGATCTGAGAGCTGAGCTCCTTCGTGACGAGGGCATTCTTCGCAAGCGCGGCGCGAGCCGCTGCAAGAACGGCGCTGCGCGCAATCCACCGACCGGCCGCCGCCTGTGAATGATCCCGTGTCGACGCGATCGATCGCTTACGCGCAAGTACGTGTTCGAGAGCCGTTGGGCGAGCGGGTCCTCGGCGAAATCGTAACCCTCGGCGGTGAAGGTTCCGACGTCGTCGTCCCGGGCGCTGCATCAGGGGTGGCCGCGACCATCGAGCGCCGCAAAGGCATCTGGATCCTCGAGCCCTCCGCCGAGACGATTCGATTTAACGGCCGACCCTTGATCACCGCATGCGATCTGCGCCGCGGTGACACCCTCGTCATTGGGGACGCACATATCGTCGTCGCCGACGCTTCGCGGACCCTGTTGCGAGTTGATGTTCATCACCTCGCAGGCAATGCAACTATCGCACCAGCGGGTACTCTGGCGACGCTGGTTCTCAGTGACGGCGACGAGGATGTTGAGATCCACCCTCTCGCTACGCTGCGCGTTCCCATCCTTGCCCGAGCCAGCACGGCCGGCCCGCGCGACCCGGATCCCGGAGTAAGTCTGCTGCGCCGGGTAATCGGACTTTCGATTGCCGCCCTCGTTCTGCTGATAGCCGTCGTTGCATATCTGCTGCAGCCGGTGCAGATCGATGTGCGTCCTTTCGATGCGCATGTGTCAGCACCCGGCACGCTGTTAGCCATTCCCAATGCGGGGCACCTGTTGCTTTTACCGGGAAAACACGTCATCAAAGCCGAGCGCGAGGGCTATGTTACTGCGCAAGCTGCGATCGCGGTGGGTGGCGATGACGGCAAGGCAGTGCGGCTGCACCTTGAGAAGCTGCCCGGCAAGCTGAGCATCGACACGGATGGTGTCGCGGCGCAGGTCAGTGTCGATGGGTTGGATGTTGGGAGAGTGCCCGGTGAGCTCAGTATCCCGGCCGGACAACGTACCCTCATCATTCGTGCGGCTCGCTATGTTGATTACATCACCAACGTGACAATCGAGGGAGCGGGCGCGAGGCAGGCGCTGCATGTCCATCTGCAAACGTCCTGGGGGGCGCTCAAAATACTGTCCATTCCCGAAGGCGCGCAGGTCAGTGTGGATGGAGTCGATAGTGGGGTCGCGCCGGTGACGGTCGCCGCGCCGTCCGGTGTCCGAAGAGTGAGGCTGACTGCTCCGGGTTGGAAGGTTTGGGAAAGCAGCCTGGTGCTCAAGGCCGGCGAAACCCTGAGTGTGGGTCCAGTTACCTTGGGTCAGCCCGACGCCCACCTGATTGTGCGCTCAGAGCCATCCGGCGCCGATGCAACCGTCGCAGGAACGCACCTTGGTCGCACGCCGGCGGAGATCGACCTGCCCTCGGGCATCGCGCACCAGGTGGTCCTGAGCGCGCCGGGCTATAAAAATTGGACGCGAGCGGTGTTCGCGGAGCCGGGCCACAAACTTTCCGTCCTCGCACGGCTCGAACCTATACTGGTGCGGGTGAGCGTACACGGAGACCCCGCCGACGCGGAGCTGTTTGTCGACGGGGTAGCGCGCGGCAAAGCGCCGCAGGCCTTCGAGCTCTCGGCGACAGATCATCGCATCGAAGTGCGGAAAGAAGGATTTCAGCCGTTCAAGGCGACGGTGTCCCCGGCGGCGAATCTCGATCGAACGGTGCAATATCGTCTCGTCCCGGCGCGACCGAACTGACCGAAGCGAGGAGAGAAAACAGACATGAGCAAGCTAAGGCGATCACTCGCGATAATCGCGTCAGCAGTGGCGCTCTCCAGCGGCGCGCTCGTTTTGACGACTCATGCGGCCGATCAGGTCGCCCCGGCGGCTGCGTCGCAGACCGCTCCAGTCGCACAGGTCGCCCCGCCCGCACGCCCCGCGTCCAACGTCGTTCCAGTTAACCCCGCCACGGTCAAACCGCCTGCTGCCAAACCTCCTGCACCCGGCGCCCCCCAGGTTCCTGAAGAATCCGCAACAATTCGTGACGATCCGACCATCGCGCCGGATCCAAAGCAGTCCGCCGACAACAGCGTGAGCTTCCCTAACGACACCTGAAGATCGATGCGGCCGTTTGCGATTGAGCTGGACGATCGGTCAGTCTCGTTTGCGCGGGACGGTCGCGTTCTGTCGAGCGCTCCGAGCGCTGTCTGGGACGGTAGTACCGGCGATCTGCCTGGCGCGAACGCGTGGAGTGGCCTGCGCCGCCACCCGACCGCAGCCTCCACCCGACATTTGGGCTCATTGCTATCGCAACCGGTTGCCACGGATCGCACTGTAGCTCTGGTCGCCGCGGAGTTGGTAAGACGTCTGGCTGCACAGGCCCCCACGGCAGAAGAAAGAGTATGGATGGCGGTTCCCGCGCGGGCCTCGGCGCAGGGCTTGAGCGCCATGCTTGCGATCGCGCGCAGTCTTTCGCTACCCGTCGATGGCTTCGTGGATTCCGCCGTGGCTTCGGTGGCTGCACTCGGGCTCGAACGGAGTGCGATCGTTCTCGAGGTCGGTATGCATCACGCTGCGGCGACGTATATCGATCGCGACGGAGCACAGGTGCGACGCCGGCGCACCGTGATATCCGAGCGCGGTGGTCTCATGTCGTTCTACCAAGGATGGCTCGAGCTCGTCAGTACCACCATGGTGAAACAGACTCGCTTCGATCCTCTACACGACGCGGCTACCGAACAACAGCTATTCGACTCCCTGGCTGGTTGGGCGCGGGACGCGGCCGATCAAGGCTCGGCCAACGCCGTTCTAACCAAGGGCGCGGAGCGCTTCGAAGTGGCGCTGACCCGGGACCAGTTCGCGCAGGCCGGGCAATCGTTGCATCGCGAGCTCGTTCGCCTGTTGCACGAGTTACGCCCAGCGGGGGCACCCGTGACGTTGGTCGTTCCGGCCGTCATCGGGCAGCTGCCGGGGCTGCACGACGAGTTGGAGCAGTTCGTCGATTGCGAGTTGGTGAGCCTGCCGGAAGGGTTCGCGGCGCTGGCGATTTCGAAGCTCGATCTTCCCGAGCGTACCAGCGACGACCCCGTCCGACTGCTGCGACGTCTGCCCGTGTCAGAGGGGCCGGGAGAGAACACTGCCGTCGGGCGCGGCACTTTGAGCACTCGCCACGGTCGCAATGTGTCTCCGTCACACCTGCTTTTGAATGGACAGGTGTACGCGTTGGGAGTGGAGTCGATCGTCATTGGCCGCCTGCCGGCGGGGCCACGTACCATCGCGCTCCCAGACGGCCTCGCCGGCGTCTCCCGGCGTCATTGCACTCTTGCACCGGAAGGCGATGAGCTCGTCCTCCTGGATCACAGCAGCTTCGGCACCTACGTGAATGGCGAGCGTGTGGCGGAGCGCGTTCGGGTGCGTGCAGGGGATCGTGTCCGCCTCGGCGATCCGGGAGTCGAGCTCGCGCTCATTGCCGTAGACGAAGTACCCAGCGGCGCGGATTAGAGCTCCTCAGTGACCCAACGTCGCCGCTCAATAGAGGTTTTCACACTCTCGTTTCTCGATTGCATTTGTTGCGGATTCGGGGCGGTCATTCTCTTTTATACGATCGTCAGTGCGCACAGTGGGATCGTGCAAACCCACTCGAACGACACCCTGACAGCCGAGGTCAATCGTCTCGACGAGCAGGTGTTGACCGGCACGCGCGACCTGGCAGCGCTGCGCGACACCTTGGAGAAAACCCGCGCCGAGATTGCCAGCGCCGCCGCGCAAACCAACATCATGGTGACGCAGCTCGCCTCGCGAACGACCCAGGTCTCGAGCTATGACGCCACCCGCCTGTCGCGACAGCAGCACATCGAGAAGTTGCGAGCTGACATCCAGGCCCTGCAGGAAGGTACGAAACGGCTCGAGGCGGGGAGCGATGAGCTCGCGCCCCCCGGTCAGGACGTGGTGGCCTTCCGTAAGACTGGTGGTGACCGCCGTTACATCACGGGTTTGAGAATGCACGGGCGGCGCATTCTCATTCTGTTGGACGTCTCCGCCAGCATGTTGCACGAGGATATTGTAAGTGTTCTGCGCCTCCGCAACGCTGATGATGCTACCAAGCGCGCTGCCGCCAAGTGGCAGCGCGCCGTCGAGACCGTGCACTGGCTGCTGACGCAGGTACCGCCCGGAAGCTCCTACCAGATCTACACTTTCAACACCAAGGCGCAGCCACTGCTGCCCGACTCGGCGGGAAAATGGATCTCCGGTGGTGATCTTACGCAGATCGCTCGTGGCCTGGACGTGTTACAGACCCTCGTGCCGGCGGACGGCACGAGTCTCTATAACGCGTTCGCTGCAACCAGGACGCTGAGCCCGCTACCGGACCAGATCGTCCTCATCACGGACGGACTGCCGACCCAGGGTAAAGCCGTCGGTACCCGGAAACTGGTTGATTCGGGTGCTCGCGTACGCTTCTTCGACGAAGCCCTGGGCCAGCTTCCTCAACACGTCCCGATCGACAGCGTGTTGTTGCCCATGCAGGGCGATCCGGAAGCCGCCCACCGGTTCTGGTACCTCGCACGAACCAGTGACGGCAGCTTGGTTATGCCGGCGAAGGATTGGCCGTAATGCGCCGGCGCCGCTCGGTGGAGGTGTTCAGCCTCTCGTTTCTCGACTGCATCTGTTGCGGCTTTGGCGCGATTATCCTGCTGCTCGTGCTGACCGAGGTCGGTCGTCCCGTGGTGTTGGAAAAGAGCCGTAAGAACCTCGACGGCCAGGCCCGGGCGCTCTCCGAAAAGCTCTATGCCATTCGGGGCGAGACGACGCAGCTCACTCGCGAGCTCGAAGGCAGCCGCGCGACGCTCGAGCAGGAGCGGCAGAAGCTCGCTCGCCTGGCCGGCGATCTCAGCGCAATTCGCGGGCAATATGCCAGCAGTACACAGGATGCCTCGGTCTCGAATCGTGTGGAGGGCGAGCTGGTCGCGGCGTATCAGAAGTTGAGCGCCGAGATGCAGCGGCTCCTCAAAGAGCGTGCGAAGCGGCCGGCGGCGGCGGCAATCGGTGGGATTCCCGTCGACAGCGAGTACGTCATATTCGTCGTCGATACATCCGACAGCATGACCGATAACCACTGGGATGCGAATCTGGCGATCATCGACGAGCTTCTGAGCTCCTATCCGCACGTGTTGGGTATACAGATCATGAACGACCAGGGTGCCTACATGTTCGAGGACACCAAGGGCAAGTGGCTCACCGACTCCGTGGAGCAGCGCGCCGAGATCCGCAGGCGCGCCAAGCACTGGGCTGCCTTCAGCCAGTCCAATCCCGTCCCGGGCATGGAGGAGGCGATCCGGACGTATTGGGCGCCCGATAAGCGCATCAGCGTGTTTGTGCTCGGTGATGAGTTCACGGGCAAGTCCATCCAGGCTGCCCTCGACTCCATTACGGCGCTCAACAAGCCGGGCGCGGACGGCCGACGCCCGGTGCGTATTCATGCGATCGGCTTTCCCGAGGGGCCTGGCATGTCGCCCGACACGAACATTCGCTTTTCCGCCCTCATGCGCCTGGTCTGTTCACAAAACAACGGTACCTTCGTGGGCCTGAAGAACTGAGGAATTGACAATGACTGCAGACGTTTCGTCCCAACCCATCACCCATGTGCCGATTCAGATCGATTGGGCCGGCGGCCTTCAGTTCGACGGGGGCCGACTCGACGGCCCGAAGATACGAATCGACGGCGATACCCGCACCGGTCCCAGTCCTTTCGACGCCCTGCTCGCGGCGCTTGCCGCCTGTGCGGCCACCGATGTCGTGCAGATCATGGAGAAGCAGCGGACTCCGCTGAAATCACTCAGTGTTCGGGTGGAAGCCCAGCGAGTGGCGGCTATTCCGCGACGGCTGGCGTCCACGGTGCTGCACTTTACGCTCGAAGGGGCGGGCATTACGCCGGCAAAGGCCGAGCGGGCGGTTGAGCTGTCCGTCACGAAGTATTGCAGCGTCGGCGCCTCCCTGCGGACCGACGCGCCCGTGACCTGGGCTATAGAACTCAAAACGTAGCACTGCACTTGTCGCCGGCCGCGCACACTCCTAAAGTGTGTGAAAACAACATTCCGGAACGGCCGGAGAGAGCCAGTTATGCCAGATCCAGAACCGAAGATAGTGCTGCTCGCGGGAGCGAGCGGCCTGGTCGGTACGAACGCTCTCGACGCGCTCCTCGATGCGCCCGACATTGCCCGTGTGTTTGCGATCACACGACGGCCACTGGGGCGGGAGCATCCACGGCTCGCGAACCGCATCGTGCAGTTCGACAATATTGAAACGCAGTTGAAGGGTATGACCTGTCACGTCGCGGTCTGCTGCCTGGGCACGACCATCCGACAGGCTGGCTCCGAGGCGGAGTTCCGGCACGTTGACGTGGATCACGTACTGGCATTCGCGCGCACGGCGAAGGCCGCTCAGGCGCAACGTTTCGTCGTCGTATCGTCAGCCGGCGCGAATGCGCAGTCGAAGAGTTTCTACCTGCGTACGAAAGCTGCGATGGAGGAAGCTGTCGCGGGTGTGGGATTCGTATCGCTCGACATTCTGCAACCGGGTCCGTTGCTGGGATTGCGTAGCCAGATGCGCGCCCTGGAACTCGGGGCGTTGCTCGTCATGCCGCTGGTGAATCCGTTTCTACGCGGACCCCGCGAAGCGTTTCGTGGCATCTCAGCGAAAACCGTCGGCACTGCGATTGTTGGCGCCGTCCGCTCCGGTCGGCGTGGTGTGCAGCGCTACACCTACGATGGCATCGAGGCGTTGGCGAGGCTGAAGTCTGTACGCATGGTCCCGCTCGTCGATCCCAAGGCGGCTCGCGACGCCGCGCGACGCCGCAATATGGAGTGACTACTGACGAACAGTGGGGGTTACGCTACGTGCGCACGGCGTATCGTGACCCAGTTAACATTCCCTTCTCGTGCCGGACTCGCAGAATCTCTCATTGGTAGGACGCAGCGCTCATCGGCGCCGGCCGTGTCTGCAGTAGAGTCCACATTAAGGAAAACCCTTGCAGGAAGCTTCTGGAATGGATTGGGCGCCCGTGACGAGCCGCATGGGAAGACGTATCGCATTGGTGGTGGCTCTGTGCGCCGCCACACCCATCCTGTTGTTCGCGATCATTTTCGCTGTCGACACGAATTCCACCGGCGCCAGCAATGTCGAGCGGGAGCTCGCCGGCGTCAGCCATCTCTACTCCGAAGTGATCAGGTCGCGCCTCGGCGCGGCCGAGACCATAGTCCTGACACTCACCGCGGGCGATGTCGGTTACGAAGGCGCCGCACTCAAACGCCAGGTGACTAACTCGAGTGCGTTCAAGTCTGTCGTGGTCGTCGATCGCGACGGCGTGTTGGCTGGCGGTGAGACGACACTGCGGCCGAGCGCCTCGCAACTCCTGGCACTGGAGGCTGGTGAGACGGTCCTGCTGCCTGTCACTCTTGACGGACAACTTACGTCGGCTTTCCTGGTGCAGGCGGTGAATGCGGCCGGAGTCGGCCGCCTCGCCTACTTCGAGCTGGCTCCGGACTGGCTCTGGAAGCGAGTCGACGATCTGCCT
>Ga0070764_10000443_pt1 | contig 16205 bp, 15 predicted proteins | sample HubBroMetageWRM4_FD_67287 | JGI IMG/M metagenome (GOLD analysis project Ga0070764, IMG submission 67287) | Warmed soil microbial communities from the Hubbard Brook experimental Forest, New Hampshire - Hubbard Brook CCASE Soil Metagenome WRM 4 | ecosystem: Environmental > Terrestrial > Soil >... | reverse complement strand
CGGCGGGAACGCCGTCGCGGCGGTAGATGCCGACGATGCCGCTCATTGGGAGCGCGTCCCTGCCGGCGCGTGAGATTCGGTGGCCGCGACGGGTGCGGCGGGCGTGGAGGCCGTTTCGAACGGAGTGAAGTGGCGGTGTTGAGCGTCGGCGTCGTTGAGAACGATGCCTGCGAATTCGACCCAGGCGTGCGCTTCGAAGGCGCCGGATTCGTGGCGCGCGCCGACGCGGAGTTCCGCGTTGATGCCACGGCGGCGCAGCATTTCGAGAAGCGCGAGCGATTGCACGAGGCAATTCGGCGTGAACGGTAAGTGGCGCGACGCGGAGCCGACCAGACGCGCGATCATGCGAGAGGCGATCAGCTGCGGATTGGAATCGGTGGCGTCTGTAATCGGGCGCGTGTTGCGAGGATAGCGTTCGGCGCTTTCGCGCATGCGTTTGAAGCCGAGCGTGCGTAGGCCGAGCGCCGCCAGCGTGAGGCGGCGCGCAGCTTCACGCGCGATCGTTCGCTCGTGCGCTGGGAGCGCTCTGTACCGGCGCCACATTGTGCTGCTGGATATCAACCCACGGACCTCGCGAAAGTTTCTGGATCGGACCCTTTGTTTCTCGCGCGTTAAGCTGTTGGTGTAATCGTTGCCGCGTGCTGGGGCTAGCGCGCCACAGCTTCGCGGACTTCGATCAATCCCTCGCGGCGCATTTTTTCGAGTAGCTCGAGCACATCGCGGCCGCAGCGGTCTTCGTCCACTTCGTATTCATCGACGATCGCGTCGCGAAGCTCGGCCACTTTGCGAGGCTGCTTCAAAAGATTCCAGACGCGTGTGCCGACCGGATCCACGCCGTAATAAACGCTGTTTTTGAGATTGAGGATGGCGGATTCGTCGCCGAGCGGGCAGGAAACTTGCTCGGGAGAAGCTACGACGATCGAGTTGAAGGATAGAGGCGAGCCCACGGGACCGCTCCAGTATGAAAAGGTATGAAAGAAATCGCGGCTCGAGCCGGCGCCGCCCCGACTGGGCCGATCCGGCACGCCGGGGATGCCGGAAACTGGGAACAATTGTAGCGGGAGCGGAGCGAGCGGGGCAACAAGGGAACTTCGTTGGTGCAGGTACGAAATTCAATTGGCCAAAAGGCTTCGCTTCAATGCCGCCGGGAGTTATAAACGCAGGGATGAGTGAGCGCGCGATCGACGTGCAAAATTTGAAGAAGTACTTTCCCCCGGCGTCGGCTGGGTGGCGCGCGTTTCTGCAGCCGTTTGTGCGCGCGACGCACTGCGCGCTGGCGGGAGTTTCCTTCAGCGTCGAACCTGGCGAATGTGTAGCAATCATGGGGCCGAATGGAGCGGGCAAGTCCACGCTATTTAGGATTCTTGCGACGTTGATTTTGCCCACCGAGGGGCGGGCAGCGATCAATGGGTTTGATGTTTTCGCGCAGGCGCAGGGCACGCGGAGGCAGTTTGGCTACCACACGGGCGGAGACGAGGGTTTTTATACGCGGCTGACGGGGCGGGCGAACCTAGCATTTTTCGCCGCGATGAATAATCTGAGCGCGAACGAGATCGCGGCGCGAATTGCGGCTGTGAGCGAACAGATTGGAATTTCTGAGGCGCTCGATGCGCAGGTGCGGACGCTTTCGACGGGGATGACGCACAGGCTCGGACTTGCTCGGGCGATTTTGCACGAGCCGCCGGTGCTGCTGCTCGACGAGCCGACGCGGAGCCTGGATCCCTTGGCGGCGTCCGATTTTCGGCGGCTGCTGAAAGAAGATCTGGTGAAGAAGCACGGAACGACGCTGCTTTTTTCTTCGCACTCGGCGGCGGAAGTGGAAGAGATTGCGGACCGCGTGGTGCTGCTCGAAAAGGGGCGCGTGGCGGCGTTCGATACGCCGTCGCGGATTTGCGCGCTGGCGGGGGCTCCGAACTTGGAAGAGGCGGCGCCGAAATTAATGCGGCTTTTTCGCGAGCGCGAGGCGCGGGCATGAGCGCACCGGCGGGCGTGGGACGGACGCTGCGGAAGATCGTCGCGTTTTTCTTGCGCGATTTTCGAATCGCGAGCGGGTATCGCGGCGCGTTGATTGTGGAGACGCTCGAAGCGTTCTTCGGCGTGGCGACGTTTTATTATTTGTCGCGATTTGTTTCGAGCGCGGAGCTTTCGCGAGCGATTCCCGGTGGGAATAATTATTTTGCGTTCGCGCTGGTGGGGTTCGCCTTCTTCGATTATCTGGGGATTGCGCTGACGGCTTTCGATTCAAGCATTGAGGAAGCGCGGCAGAACCGGACACTTGAAGCGCTGCTGGTGACGCAGACGCCGCTGTCTGTGATCTTGTCGGGATCGGCGGTGTATCCGTTTGCGGCGCTGGCGCTGCGGACGTGCGTTTACTTTGGCTGGGGATATTTATTTTTCGGGTTTGCGCCGCATGGAGCGAACTGGCTGGGCGCGGCGGCGATTCTTGTGGCGTCGATGCTGGCGTTTGCGGGGCTGGGAGTGTTGTCGGCGAGTTATACGGTGCTCTTCAAGCGCGGGAATCCGGCGAAGTGGCTGGTGTTAGGAGTTTCGGGACTCGTGGGCGGGATGATGTATCCGGTGTCTGTGCTTCCGGGGCCGCTGCAATTGGTGGCGCGATTTGTGCCGGTAACGTACTCGCTGCAGGGAATGCGCGCGGCGCTGCTTTCGGGGGCGGAGTGGCGGGAGTTGTGGCCGTCGATCGGAGCGCTCCTGATTTTTGCGGTGATCCTGATTCCGATTTCGTTTGTTGTGTTTTCGTGGGCGCTGCGGCGGACGAAGATCACGGGAACGCTGACGCACATTTAACGCAGGAGCGCGCCGCTAGATGGGCGACGGATCGCGCTTCTTCATTTTCACACTGAGAGCGAGCGCGCCGCTGATGACGAGCGCTGCGGCGGCGGCGAGCAAACCTCCACGAAATCCGCCGGTTTCCGCTTTCAATTTGCCGATCACGTACGGGCCGAAGAATCCGCCGAGATTTCCGACCGAATTGACGAATGCGATTCCGGGCGCGGCGGCGGCGCCGGAAAGAAATGCGGTGGGCATGGCCCAGTAGGGGCCGAGCATCGCGTTGACGCAGACGACGGCGAGGCCGACGGCGAAAATCATCGGGACGAGCGAAGTGGTGGTGGAGGCGACGATGAACGCGGCGGCTCCTGCGAATGCGGGGGCGGCAACGTGCCAGCGGCGTTCACCGGTGCGGTCGGAATGCAGGCCGCTGATCACCATAACGATGGCGGCCGTGAAGTATGGCGCGGCAGTGAGCGCTCCCACCAGAAAATCGTTGATGCCCGAGAGGCTGCGAATCAGGCTGGGAACCCAGAAGCTCATTCCGTACGAGCAAAAATTCAGACCTATGTAGATGAAGGAAAGAATCCACACAGTGGGGCTGGTGAAGGCGGCCATCGCGTTCGACGGGATGGCGTTGCTGGCGTAGAGCTTGGTTTCGGTGTCGATGATATTGGCGAGGCGAGTGCGATCTGTGGGGCTGAGCCACGCGGCGTCGTTTGGGTGATCGACGAGATAAAAGTAAACGACGGTGCCGAGGAGGATCGCGGGCACACCCTCCGTGAAGAATAGCCACTGCCAACCTTGCATGACGCCGGCGTGAGCGTGCTGCAGAATCGCGCCGGAGATTGGGCCGCCGATTACGCCGGAGACGGGCCAGCCGTCATGAATACGGCCAGAGTGCGCGCGCGAGTGGCTTCGGGAAACCAGCGCTTCATATAGAGGATGATTCCTGGGAAAAATCCGGCTTCGGTGACGCCGAGCGCGAAACGTACGGCGTAAAACTCCGCCGGAGTTTTCACAAGCGCCATCGAGCAGGAGACGATGCCCCAGGCGACCATGAGCGTGGCGATCCAGCGTCGGGCGCCGAAACGATCGAGGAGAATGTTGCTTGGCACTTGAAACGTGAAATATCCGGCGAAAAAAATGCCGAAGGCCAACCCGAAGACGTTGTCGCCAAAACCGAGGCGCTGCTTCATTTGTAGCGTGGCGAAGCCGACGTTGATGCGGTCGAGATACGCGACGACGTAGAGCAGGAAGAGAAACGGAACGAGGCGCCAGAAGACGCGGGAGATCAGAGCGCGATCGGCGGAGGCGCTAGCCGAATCCGCAACCGGCGCGGAACTCATGCGAGACCCAGCCGGCGGTCGATCTCGCTCGCGATTTGTTCTGGAGATTCGGAGACGTCAACGATGACAGCTTCGTTTTCACTCGGCTCTTCGAGAGTTTCGAACTGGCTTTTCAGAATGCTCACGCCCGCGAAGTGATTGTGGCGTTCAGCGAGGCGGGAGGCGATCAGGTCGTAGGAACCTTTCAGGTAAATGATCGTGGGTTCGGAGCCGACGGCAATTTCACGGCGATAGGATTCTTTCAACGCGGAGCAGGCAAGCACCGCGTTTTGTTTGCGGGCGACCCACTCGGCGACTTTCGCGTGAAGAGCTTCGAGCCAGGGTTCGCGGTCGGCGTCTGTGAGCGCGATGCCTGCGTGAATCTTGCGTTTATTTTCGGGCGAGTGAAATTCGTCGGCATCGGCGAAACCCCAGCCGTGCCGTTGCGCGAGGAGTTCCGCGACGGTGGTTTTTCCCGAGCCGGTGACGCCCATGATCATTAGCACCACGCGCGCACCAGTCTATTTCTTGTACGTCTTGGTCTGGCCGGTGCGGGAATTTAACACGGTGAAAGTTCCGTCGGCTTCGGCGGTGACTTTGATGTAGTGGCCAGCATCGGGCGCGCCTTCGGGATCGGCGATAAAGCTGTCGGGTTCGTTGTGTTCTTTAGCGCCTTCGATCGAATAGTGAAGCTGCCAAAGATCGAGCAGGCCTGGCGAATCGTGAACCGTCTGCCACGAGTCCGGGCTTCCACCTTTTTTCGCGCCATTGTTCATGATGGCGACGCGCGGGTGAAGCGCGTCAACGATGGCGGGCGAGTTCGACTGATTCCAGCCGTGATGCGTGGTGAGGTAGAGGTCCACTGTGCCGACGAGATTCTTCGGGCACACCAGCAGCATTTCTTTTTGCTTGGTGAGGTCGCCGAGATCGATGAAGCGGAATTTGCCGAAGGTGAAAAGCGTGCCGAGCGAGCGCGCGTTCTCGGTGGTGTCCACAGGCGCCGGAGGCTGGCCGACGCAGTATGGATTTTCGTCGCCGGCTCCGGAAAGCGGGCTGGTGATGCGTTCGCCATCAGCGGTGAGAACCTGGACGCGTATGCCGGTGATGGGAATGATGTCGCCGGGCTTGAGCGTTTCACGCTTGGAGCCGGAGGCGGCGACGGCTTTTTCGTAGGCGGCGAAATCTTCGCGCGGGTCGTTAGCGTCTTCGCGATTCGTGCCGTGGTCGATGAAGGTGCCGACTTTGATTTTGCTGAGCAGTTGCGGGACGCCGCCGACATGGTCGCGGTGGAAGTGAGTGATGACGACGAACGTCAGCTCGGTAACACCCGCGTCTCTCGCTGCGGCGACGATGCGGTCGGCGTCGCGATTATCAAAGCCGGGCCAGCCGGTATCGACGAGAAGCGATTGTCCGGTTGGGCTGACCACTAGCGTGGCCTGCCCGCCTTCGGTATCGATGAAATAAATCTGCAGCGATTTTCCTGCGGCGCGCACAGCGAGCGAGACGAGCAAGGCGCAAACGACGAGAGCTACTGCGCGGACGACACTGCGGGAACCCGGAAAATTCATCGCTGTCTCCTCAAACGGACGCTGTAGCGCAACCTGATACGGCAACTCTGTCACACATTTTTAACACACGCGCGAATCATGCAGCGGCCGCGCGCTTGTGGAGCCGTGTGGCGTACAGTACAGTTTTATCAGTGAGAAAGGCGCACTAAATGAGAATCCCTGTACTCGATCTGAAAGCGGAATACGCGGAACTCCGCGACGAGATTCTACAAGCGGTCGATAAGGTATGCCAGACCTCGACGTTCGTCGAGGGGCCGGAGGTCGCGGCGTTTGAGCGGGAGTTCGCGGATTTTTGCGGTGTGCGGCACTGCGTCGCGCTGAGCAACGGCACGGCGGCGCTGCATCTGGGCCTGCTCGCGCTGGGAGTGCAGGCAGGCTGCGAAGTAATCACGACGCCGAATACTTTTCTGGCGACGGCGGAGGCGATCACCTACATTGGCGCGACGCCGGTGCTCGTTGATATCGATCCAACTACCGCAAATATCGATCCGAAGCTGATCGAGCGCGCGATTACGCCGCGCACGACGGCCATTCTTCCCGTGCATCTTTACGGGCGGCCGGCGGACATGGATCCAATCCGCGAAATCGCCGCGAAGCACCGGCTGAAGATTCTCGAGGACGCTGCGCAGGCGCATGAGGCGCGTTATCGCACGCAGCGCGTGGGATCGATCGGAAATTGCGCGGCGTTCAGTTTTTATCCTTCGAAAAATTTAGGCGCGTACGGCGAGGGCGGCGCGCTCACCACGAACGACGACGCGATTGCGAAGTATGCGCGCGCGGCGCGTTCACACGGGCAGACGGCGCGGTACGACCACGAGTTCGTGGGATATAACTACCGCATGCAGGGAATTCAGGGCGCGATTTTGCGGATCAAGCTGCGGAGGCTGCACGCGTGGAACGCGAGGCGGCGCGAGATTTCGCAGCGCTACATCGAGCGGTTCAAAGGCTTGCGGCTCACGTTGCCGAAAGACGATCCGCGTGATTACTGCGTGTATCACCAGTTCGCGATTTATGTGGGGAACCGCAATGCGGTAATCGCGAGGCTCGCTGAGAAGGGAATCGATACGGCGGTGCACTATCCGCGGCCGGTGAATCTGCAGCCGGCGTATTCCTCGCTGGGCGACCCGGCGGGGACGTTTCCACATGCGGAGCGTGCGTGCGAAACGGTGATGAGTCTTCCGAATTTTCCGCAGATGACGGACGAGCAGGTGGAGTACGTGATTCAGGCTGTGACTGAGATTGTTGGCGCGGAATAAATCCTACAAAAGCTGAATTGGGTGCTGAGTGGCGTGCGGAGATTTACGAGTGAACGCCGCGTGTCTGGTGGTGTGCGCAGTCCGCGAAAACCGTGGCGCGTGTGCTTGTCGGTGAAATTCTCGGCCGCGAATTACTGCGCTTCGTTGCGCGGTGCTGTGGTATCTGCGTCGCGCGCTGGAAGAGGGCCGAAGCCTGCGACGTTTCCAGCGCTGGATGCCGCGGCGGCTACGTTGCGATCACGCAACGATTCCGCAAGACCCTCAAATACCTTGGAAAACGCATCGCGCAGCGCCTGATCGGCGTTGCGGAGCAGCGACTCAATGCCGTTCTGCCCGTGTTCGTTGAGGCGTCGGAGCGAGGATGCGACCCAGGTGTCCGATGTGGTTTGGAGCTGGTCCTGGAATTTTTGCGACGCGTCGTTGCGCAGGTGATCGAGATGCCGCGCCCAATCGTGGTGCTGCGATTCGCGCTCAGAGCGGTAGAGATCCATCGCGGAAGTGAATTCGCTGGCGAGAGCGTTGCGACCGTCGTTGAGACTGGATTCGAGATGCGCGGCGAGCTGCGAACGGAAACTATCCAGCGATTGAGTCGCGTTTGAATTCAAGTTGTCGAGCAAGCCGCGTGAGTTCGATTCAAATTCACGGGTGTGCTGGTCGGTCAGCTCGCGGCTCGCGGTTTTGAAACGTTCGAGTTCTTCGGCGGAGACGCCGTGAAGCACGGTGCCGAAGGTAGAGGCTGCGGCTTGCGCTGCGAGTTCGACCTGGGAACGCGCGCGATCGGAAGCTTCTGTGGCGATGGTCTCCACGTGAGCGCGAGCTTTGTCGAGGTGTGCGCCAGAATGCTCCCCGAGCGTAGCGGCGAATTTCTGCGCGGCTTCGTCTGTCTTTGAAGAGAAGGTTGCGCCGGCATTGACGAGTTCCTGCTCGACGAGAACCTGCAGGCGCGCGCGCGCTTCCTGCTGGAACCACTCAGAGGAGCGGCCCATCGACTCGGCGGTTGCGTGCGCTGCGCGGACGCCGGTGGCGTCAAGTTCTTCGGTCCACTGCGAGAGCGCCTGCTTGCGCGCATTTTCAAAATCGTTCTGAAGATTCGCGATGGCGGCGGCCATTTGCGTGGCAGCTTCGCGCTGATTGTTTTCGCCGGCCTGGCGGAGGCGTTCGCGATAGAGGCGGAGGCTTTCTTCGGCCTGCGCTTCGCGTGAATTCAGCTCGCGGATCAAGCCGGGCAAGCGATCGAGGTGCGGCGCGAGGCGCGATTCCATTTCACCGGAGCTGCGTTCGAGAAATTGCTGGCCCATCGTATCGAGAGCGGGCGAGAGGCGCTGCGTGAGCGCGTTGGCGATGCCCTCGGCGCGGCGATTCATTTCCGAAGTTTGCGAATTGAGGATCGTTTCCAGGCGGCGGTGGAGTTCGTTGAGCCGGTCTTGCGTCGCGGCTTCGATCTGCGAAGAAAATTCCTTGGTGCGGCTGGCGGCTTGTTCCACGTCGGCGAGCGAGCCGCGCGCCTGTGCGACTTCCTGCGAGATTTTGGCCTGAATGTCTGTCAGGTTCGAGCGCGCTTCATCGGCGGCCTGCGCGAACGGGCCGCGCCAGTCGTCGAGCTTTTCGGTCATGCGCTGCTCGGCGCCGCGAACCACTTCGGCGGAGCGCTCGGAAAGCTGCTCGACGATTTTTTTCACGTTGGCATCGAGCGAGGATTGCAGAAGCTCGTTCCACTGGGACTGCGCGGCGGCCATCTCGGTTTCGAGGCGCTTACGCCATTCGGCAGTGGCGCGATCGTTGGCGATGGCGAGTTCCCGCGAAACGTCAACCTGCGGACGCGAGGCGCGCGACGCTTCGATAGCTTCGAGTTGGAGACGAGCTTGCGCGACGCGGCTTGAGGCTTGTTGCGCGGCTTCGTTTTCGGAGCGCAGCTGCTCGGAATGTTTATCGATCTGGCTGAGTAGCTCGTTCGCGCGCGACTGATTGGATTCCATTTCAGCGCGGAGTCCGTCGGCCATTTCTTTGGCTTTCGAATTCAGTAGCTCGGTGAATTCGGATTGAATGCGCGCGCGAAGCTGATCGATTTGCGTTTGGAAATCGCGGAGGCTCGCTTCGGTGACGGCGGAAGTATCGACAGCCTGGACAGCGGCAGCTGCCGCCTCAGTTGCGTGAACCTGTTCCACTGGAGCAGCCGTGGGAACGAGCGCAGGTTCGGGCGTGTTCGCGCGTTCGTAATCAGCGCGAAGATCGCGGAGCAGCGGATGCGCGGCGTCGGAATCCGAAATCGGTGCAGCGGTGGATGCGGTCTCCTGAAACGCGGCATTCATGAAGTGGCCGAGCGTAGTGGCGACCGATCCAGTACCGGTATTTGCAGGAGCGCTAACAGCGGTGCTTTCCGTGTGCGACGTCGAACCGAACTCTGAAGGGAAGTGGGAAGGGAACTGCGCTTCCGCTTTCAACCAATTTTCAGGCAGCGGAGCTTGCTTCCAAACATTCGTTGGGCGCTCGAGTTCGACGGCGACTTGAAAAAATTCGCGGATGGAATGCGGGCGCTGAACCCAGGCAACGCGAGCGCGAATGTTGGAATGCGCGTCCGGCAATTCGAGCGTAACCCACGAGTTGCGCGGGAGATGGTGTTTGGAGGTGTACTGGCAGCCGTGCAGGTTGAACGAAAGCGTACTGGTACGCTCTTCGAAAGGCTGGCCGAGCAGATCGGTGCCGCGAACAATGAGCGGAAGCGCTTCAAAAAGGCGCTCGCTGCGGCGTCTTTCCTTGCTGGAGTGCGATGAATTCACTGAAAACACCGGTTCCCTTGAAATCGACGGGTGAACTGAAGAGCCGTCCCGCAATCTCGAATCGAGGTCGTCTGACCGGACCGGTGGCCCGGCCCGATTGAGAAGTATGAAGCAATCAAGGTGCCATCGGTGGCTGGAGGGACCGATGGCACCAGGACGTTACGCGTTACGACTTTTTCTTGGCCGGGCGCTTGCCGACCGTCGTATCTTCGCCGCCGGACATGGCAGCAATACCGTCGAGAGTCTGCTTGCACTGTTGGCCGAGTGCGTTGTCCGCTCCGAGGTCGATGCATTTCTGGAGCGAGTCCTTCGTGCCCTGCGGGATGATGTAAGTCATCTTCTCGCCTTCCTGTTTCGTGTCGATCGTGCCTGTGTAAGCGCTGCCGAGTAGAAACCACGCTTGCTGATCTTTCGGATCGATCGTGGTCGCTTTTTGCAGCGGAGCAATCGCCGCCTTCAGAGCGCCTTTGTTGCTGAGCACGATGCCGAGATTTTTCCAGCAGGTGTTTGTAGCAGCGGGAGCCTTTTCGCCGGCAGCGGGAGTGGCCGCTGGAAGCGCGTCGCCTTTGGTGCAAGCGTCAGAAGCTGCAGCGAAATTCTTGTCGGCTTCGGCGGGATCTTTTGCTGAGGCGCCGACGTTGGCAAGGTTAGTCGCGAGGCCCGTGTAGTAAGAGGCCGACGGTTGAAGGTCAATGGCCTTCTGGAACGAGGAGACGGCGTCAGGATACTTGCCGGCGCACTCGTCGGCCTGGCCGAGGTTGCCGAGAATCATGGCGTGGTTCTTCACGTCTTTCTCACCGGCGGCGTCTGCAGCGGCGGAGAATTCGGTGACGGCCGTGGTGCAGACCTGCGTGCGCTGAGACTGCAGGCTGGATTTCTGATCGGCCGCGGCGGTGCGGATTTGTGTGCGCAGTTGATCGGACTGCGACATAGCGGCGACGCCGGCGTCAAAATGCGCCTTCATGTTCTTGAATTTGTCGGCGTCGTCTTCTTTCTTTTTGTTTTCTTCCGGATGCGCGGCGGCGGTGGCGGCGGCGACGTCCTTGAGGTTCAGTTTGTAGTTGTTGTCCTGGCCGTCGGTGACCTGAAATTTTTCGGTGTAATTGATGTCGGGAAGCGTGACGGTGTAAACGGCGCTGCGCAATGCGAGTTGCGTGAACTTGCCGTTCTTGTCCGTCTTCAGGTTGAAGGTCTGGCCGGTGTCGGGGTTCTTCAGGACTACAGCCTTATCGGCGTACGGCTGCCCGTCGAGGCCAATGATTTCGCCGTCGATCCGGCCCGTTCCTTGCGCCGCGGCCATCGTCGCGAACATGCAAAGCACCAGCCACGCACCGAAGACCAACATGAGTTTTCGCATCGCGGTTTCTCCTATCGCTTTCAATCCCGTACCCCTTTTTTGCCGGCGGTATTTATACCCGCTTGGGCTCAGCGACGGCAAGTGCCGCCACGAAAATTTGGGCCTTCTCCAATGAATCCGACTACGGCCGGTAAGTGGCGGCAGTAATGTCCGATTCCCAGACGGTGACGCCGGAAATTCCGGCGCCGTTCGCGACCGGCTTCATCTGGCGGGTCGCCTCGTCGAAAATGTGCTTGGCGATATTTTCGGCGGAGGGATTCAGCACGTCGAACGGCTTCATCTCGTTCAAATAGTGGTGATCGAGCGAGCGAATCACGCTCTGGATCACCTGTTTGAGATGCACGAAATCGTAGAGCAGGCCCGTTTCATCGAGTTCGCGGCCGGACAGCGTGACGCGGACTTTGTAATTGTGGCCGTGGAGATTTTCGCATTTGCCTTTGTAATTGCGCAGGTTGTGCGCGGCGGCGAAGCTATCGTCCACACTGACTTCAAACATGCGGCAGTCCTCGGATCGTGCGCTCGTCTTTCGTGCGAGAGCGCGGCGCGATGGCGCGCAATGGCCGGAAATTCCGATTCAGTCCGGGTGGTTTTCCATGAACCGCTCGACTTCGGCCAGGTCCTGCGTGGTTGAGTAATCCGGCAGGGACTCTAGGAAAATTCTACCATACGCCATTCGCGAAATTCGGTTGTCGAGAATGGAGAGGATGCCGCGGTCGGTCTTGGAGCGGATGAGGCGGCCGAAGCCCTGTTTGAGCGCGAGGACGGCTTCGGGGACTTGATATTCGGCGAAGGCGTTGCGGCCGTCTTCTTGAAGAGCCTTCACGCGGGCGGCGACGATTGGGTCGCTCGGCACCGCGAACGGCAGCTTATCAATGATGACGCACGAAAGCTGCGTACCGGGGACATCGACACCTTGCCAGAAGCTGGCGGTGGCGAAGAGCACGGCGTTGGGCGTGGTGCGGAAGCGGTCCAGCAGGATCGATTTCGGCGCGGTGCCCTGGATGAGCATCGGGAACGGGATGCGGCCGGAGACGCGCTCAAAGACGTCTTTCATCTGGTTGTAGCTGGTGAAAAGGCAGAAGGCGCGGCCTTTCGAGATTTCGAGGAGCTTCATGATTTCCTGCGCGGCTTTCGTACCGAAGCTCGGGTCGCGAACGTCAGGCATCGCGGGCGGAATATAAAGGAGAGCCTGCTCGCGGAATTCGAACTCGGCCTTGAGGGCTTTTTCTTTCGAGGCCTGAATGCCGAGGCGCTGCTTCAGGAAATCGAAATTGCCGCCGACGGCGAGAGTGGCGGAGGTGAGAATCACAGTGTCGAACTGCTCGAACAGGCGCTCGCTGAGGATCTGGCTGACGTCGATGGGCGTGGCGGTGAGGATGAAGCCCTTGCCGCGGCGCTCGTACCAATAGACGTAACTTTTTTCTTCACTCTCGAGGAGGAATGAAAATTCGCGGCGGAGTTCGGCGGCGCGGCGCGCGAGCGTGACTACTTCTTCGGGTTTGGGCTGCAGCGCGGAGAGTTCGGTCTCGATACGCTTCAGCGCGGCGCAAAGCTCGTCGAAGGCTTCCTGGTTGCGTTCGAGGAAAGATTTGCGTTCCGCTGCGCCGAAGGGGAAGCGGCCTTCGCGCTCGGGAAATTTTTCGAAGAACGAGTGAGCGCGTTCGCGGACGCGAAGCAGATGCTTGCGGAGCGGCGGCGCATCGATTTGCAACATGCGCAGCATGTTTTCGGTGTCGCGAATCAGGAAGTCGAACTGATAGCTCGAGACGCGGCGGCCAAAATAATCGCTGGCGACGTCTTCGATTTCGTGAGCTTCGTCGAAGACGACAGCGGAGTACTCGGGCAGGATCGCGCCGAAGTCTTCCTGGCGAATCGCGAGATCGGCGAAGAAGAGGTGGTGGTTCACGATGATGAGGTCGGCTTCTTCGGCCTTCTGTTTCATCGTGGTGATGAAGCAGCGCGCATATTCCGGGCACTTTTGTCCGGTGCAGAGGTCGCTGCGCGCGTCGATTTTGTTCCAGAGATCGGAGTCGTCGGGCAGAAAGGTGAGCTCGGAGCGATCGCCGGTATCGGTGAGTTTTTCCCACTCCTTGATCTGCGCGAACCAATCGACTTCGTCGATGCCCTTGAGCAGCGCCTGATCGCCCATCTGGTGGACTTTCTGGCGGCAGAGAAAATTGTTGCGGCCCTTCATGAGCACGGCTTTCAGCTCGGGCGCGAAATGGCGCTGGAGGAAGGGAATGTCTTTGTTGAAGAGCTGTTCCTGGAGCGACTTCGTGGCGGTGGAAATTACGACGCGGCGGCCGCTGCGAATCGCGGGGATCAGGTAGGCCAGCGTTTTTCCGGTGCCCGTGCCGGCTTCGATGATGGCGTGCAAGTGCCGCTGGAAGGCTTCGTCGGCAAGTTCGGCCATGGCCAGCTGCGAGGCGCGAAATTCGAAGCTGGGATGGCGCGATTCGAGAAGGCCGCCGGGACCGAAGATGTCCTCGACCGTAATTTCTTCCGGATTTTGGGGAACGACCTTCTTGGGCATGGTCCTACGCGCGAAATGAGCAGCGCGCGAAAAATCTAAGTTAACACAGTGCGCGAAATCGCGTCGGCGCGCGAGATGCCGCGAGGCGCCGCGTATCGTCTCGAATTGGGCAGGAACGTGATAACGTACCAAGTCCTGTATGGAAAAGACCAGACAAGCAGCGGCTCAGGCGCGGCCATCGATCGTGATCGTTGGGCGGCCGAACGTGGGGAAATCCACGCTCTTCAATCGGCTGACGGGCACGCGCCGGTCGATCGTGACGAACGAGCCGGGAATTACGCGCGACCGCATCTATGGCTCGGTGAACTGGGAAGGAAAATCGTTCGAGCTGGTCGATACGGGCGGCATCGTGCCGGACGACAAAGCCGGAATTCCGGGCGAGATCCTGCGGCAGGCAAATTTTGCGATCAAGAACGCGACGCGCGTGGTGCAGATTGTGGATGGCCGCGTAGGGCCGACGCCGCTCGATCAGGAACTGGCGCTACTGATGCGTCGCGCGGGAAAGCCGCCGATCATCGTCGTGAATAAAGTGGATATTCCGCGGCAGGCTGAGCTGGCGGCGCAGTTCTACGAATTGGGCGATGAGATTTTTCCGGTGTCTGCCGAGCACGGCTACGGCGTGGATGTGCTGCTCGACGCGTTGACGGAAGACATGGAGAAGAGCGACGCCGAACCGTCGCGGCCGTATGTGAACCTCGCGATCATCGGGCGGCCGAACGTCGGGAAATCGACGCTGCTGAATCAACTGGTGGGCACGGAGCGGTCGATCGTGTCGGATGTGCCGGGCACGACTCGCGACGCAGTCGATACAGTCGTCGAGCGGAACGGCAAGGACTACCGATTCCTCGACACTGCAGGAATCCGCCGCAAGGGGAAGACCAAGCTGATCGCGGAAAAATTGAGCGTGATCATGGCGCGGCAGCACCTGGAGCGCGCGGACATCGCGCTGGTGGTGGTGGACGCGGAGCAGGGCGTGACGTCGCACGACGCGACGATTGCGAGTTATGCGGAGCAGAGTGGCCGGTCTGTGATCCTGGTGATGAACAAGTGGGACCTGGCGCTCGCAGCGGCGAAACAAAAAGCGGTGGGAGCCGAGCGACGCGGCACCAGGACCGGCGGCGGGGATTCGAACAAGCTGATTCAGGATTACGAGCCGCTGGTGCGAGCGCGGTTGAAATTTCTTTCTTATGCACCGATCGTTTTCCTTTCCGCGAAGACGGGCGAGCGCGTCGAGCGGCTCTACGGCATGATCGATCGCGTGGTGGAAGCGCGAACGAAACGCATTTCCACGGGCGAGCTGAATCGCTGGCTCGCGAAGCTCGACTTGTCGCGCGGGACTTCGCCGGCTTCGCGCGAAGTGAAAATCTTCTACATCACGCAGGCGACCACATCGCCGCCGACGTTCGTGCTGTTCACAAACCAACTGCGGCCGCTGCATTTCAGCTACCAGCGATTTCTGGAGAACGAACTCCGCAAGGAGTTCGACTTCATCGGCACGCCGATCCGGTTCACGCAGCGGCTGAAAAAGCGCGGCACGCGGCAGCGCGACCGCACCGACCCGCGAAGTTCGAAAAAGCGGTAGCGCAGACTTCACTCTGCGCATTGGTGCGGAGCTTGTTACGGACGAGCGGACAGACGTGGCGCTTCGTGACGTACGCAGACTGAGGTCTGCGCTACGGACGCGCCGCGCTTTCTCTAAGAAAATCCACAGATACTTCCCGATGCGGGGTTGACACGGCCTGAAATCGGCCTACGATACGAATTGATGGCCAGCGCAGCTCCAGCCCCGGAACGACTACCAGTGGAAGAAAAAACTCTCTTCCGAATCGGCGAAGTGAGCCGGATCACGAATACAAAAACGTTTGTGCTGCGTTACTGGGAGACGGAATTTCCCATGCTGCAGCCGGTGAAGAGCCCGAGCGGGCACCGCCTGTATCGCCGCGAAGACATCGACACGGTGAACGAGATCAAGCGGCTCCTGTATGACGAGGGGTTCACGATCGTCGGTGCGCGGAAGCATCTCGGCGGCGGAAACGGCGACGCGCCCTTTATTGCTGCGCACGAGAACGGCTTCAACGGCTCGAACGGACACGCGGCTGTGAACGACGCCAGCGGCACGTTTGAATTTTCGGACGCCGGATTTCATGAGCACGTCGTGCCTGCGGCTTCGCCTCGAGCGAGCGCACCGCGCGTGCTAGCCAAGGCGGAAGCCCCTCTGATCGACAAAGCAGCGCTGATCGAACTGCGCGATGAGTTGCGCGCTGCCTTGACCCTCCTCGAAGACGAGTGATACGCTTTTTTCTCACCCATTTACACCCGGTCGGGACGTAGCGCAGCCTGGTAGCGCGCACCCTTGGGGTGGGTGAGGTCCCGAGTTCGAATCTCGGCGTCCCGACCATTTTGATCTTCCTTTAAACTTTCCCGCACAGCGGCCTTAAGGCCTGACTACTACACGGGCAAGAATGCCCATGCTACTCACTCGGGCCGCGGCGCCATCGATTCAGTTCTCTCCGGATTGAACCTTGACTTCGCGCGGAGGCGGTGCGAAAAGTTGTTCACGCATTTCTCCCAGCTCTCCTATTCGCGTTCGCGGACTTCT
>Ga0070764_10000441_pt1 | contig 16228 bp, 6 predicted proteins | sample HubBroMetageWRM4_FD_67287 | JGI IMG/M metagenome (GOLD analysis project Ga0070764, IMG submission 67287) | Warmed soil microbial communities from the Hubbard Brook experimental Forest, New Hampshire - Hubbard Brook CCASE Soil Metagenome WRM 4 | ecosystem: Environmental > Terrestrial > Soil >... | reverse complement strand
GTGATTTTTCGTCCTACGAGGGTGCATGAGGTCACCGCTCGATGGTCGCAATTTGGAACTCGTCCTCCATCACCGTGAGCTTGACCGTCGCGCCTGAAAGGCCCACGGGGATGGGAGACTGACAGGTCCTGCGTCCTCCGGACCTGTCAGTCTCCCACCCCCGTGGCCCATCCGGGCGGCCCGCTCAAACTCACTGTGCCGGAGGCGAGGGCTCCAAATCGTCGAGAACCACCGGCACATGCCGCCGCAATAGCGCCACTTGCGCCTCCCATTGCTCCTTCGGCGGCAATTCCTCCAGGTAACGAATCTCACCCGCGGCGAGCGTGGCCACCGGCAACCCGTCTTTGTACAACAGGCGATTGCCGGCCAACGATGCCAACCGCGGCCCGGGCGTCAAAATCCCAATCAGATTGAGCGGATCGGCCGCTGAAACCGATACGTAGGCTTCCGAGGGCGGCTTGCGGCGCACATCGCGCAACGATCCGATGGCTTCGGGCGTTGCGAATTGTTCGCCGGAAAATCCTGCCACAAAACGCCCACCGCGAATTTCTCCGCGCGCCTCCAGCCGGCGGCAGCAGCTCAATATTTCTCGCCACGGCGGCAGCCACTGCGCCTCGCGCGCGAGCAACTTCCAAAAAATCACGCCCCAGCGGCGCAGCAGTGTGCGCACGATTTGTTCAACTGCCTCATCCTTGCGCTCTGTGGATTGCGAGTTTGGGCGGCGCACGAGTGCCCATCGCCCGGCATCTGCCATCCCAAACAGCGCCAGACGGCGTTTGTGCCGCCCGGAGTAGGAATTTGCGCGGCCGCCGCGCCGGCCGCTCGGCATCAGCAGCACGCGCAGGCCCGCGAAGCTGTCGGAATTAACCAGCCCTACCGCCACCAATTCAGCCAGCGATTCTTCGACCTCCGACGGCAGCATGCCGACATGTTCGGCGATCTCGTCAAAAAATGACGCGCCATGCTCGCGGATAAAATCCGCCACGGCTTGCGCCTTCGAAGTCAGCAGCGCCGGATCGGACTGGTCGGCGAACACGGACCAGAGCGCTACGTTGCGCCTGGCGAGCAAAACGATCGGCGTGGAACGCACCGGCGAGGCGCCGCGTGCGGCCGGCTCATCGCCTCGCATGCCGCCGCGCGCCGCCAGGCGCGTCCAGATGAAACGGCCCGCGCGGCAGTGTTCGTCCAGCCATTGGGGCTCGTACTCGGCGATCCGGGCCGGGAGCACTTCGGTCTCCCAGGCGCCCGCCGGCGACTCGAACCCTTCGAGTTGCGCGAGAATCGCGGCCAGCGCATCCGAGCCTTGCATCCGCGCGCCCGGCAAGACGCGCTGCCATTCACTCAGGAAGCGCAGGAAATCGCGGGCGGTGACCGGCTCGATTTCTGCCCGCAGCCGTTTCACGGTGTAGCGGTGAATTCGCGCCAGCAAGCGCCGCTCGCACCATTCTTCCGCCGAGGACTCGGTGAAATGGCCGCGCATCGCGAAACCCTCAGCCTCCAGCGCGATCAGCGCAGCATTGATCTGCGCCTCCGTCAGTCCCAGCGACCCGGCTATTTGCGTGGCCGTGATGGGACCCAAGCCTTCGAGGCGGCCGCGCACGATATCGACCAGGGAATCTTCCGGCGCGTCGAATAGCGCGCGCCTTTCGGCCGCCACCCACAGGGTGCGATCTTTGAGTGCCGCACGGATCACCCTATTCTGCAGGGCCAGATCTTCCATCAATGCGGGCCATCCCGGATTCGAGCGGCTCTCCTCATCCGTCATGAAGGTCAGCCACAGCAGCGCGTCGTGCAATTCATCCGGTGTGGCAGCATCCGGCCAGGCCTCGGCCCGCACGCGCGCGATGGCCTCCGGATCCAGCTTGCCGATGTCGGCCGCTTCTGTGGGATCCAACCAGCGGCGGCTCATGACCGCCTGTGTGCGCCGTTCTTCGAGGGGCGCATCGTCCAGATAGGCATAGGGCCGCGCGCTGAGCGCCTCGAGCGCCAGCGGCGAGGGCTCCGTGAGATCTTTCGCGACGACGCGGATGGCGCCGCTTTCCAACCTGCGCAACAGCGCCTCGAATTCATCGATGTCCATCGCGTCTTCCAAACAATCGCGGATGGTTTGCCGCACCAAAGGATGATCCGGCACCTCGATCTCGCCGGGAAGATTCTCGGCGCAGGCAACCTGATCCGGAAAGACCGAGGCCAAGAGATCCTCGGCGTTCATACGCGCGATCTGCGGTGGGATTTTCTTGCCGCCGCGAAAGCGCGGCAGAGCCAGCGCGATGCCGGCGTCCCAACGCCAGCGAACTTCAAACATCGGCGCCGCACACAGCGCCTGGATCAGCACCTGACGCACGGTATTGGAATTCAAATAGCGCGCCGCCTCGGCGAGTTCAAAACTATGCGCGTGCGTCAGCGACAGGACGATGTGATCTTCCGTCGCCGCGGCCTGCAATTCGAAGTTGAAGGTGCGGCAAAAGCGCTTGCGCAGCGACAGTCCCCACGCACGATTGACGCGGCTGCCGTAGGGCGAATGAATGATGAGCTGCATGCCGCCGGATTCATCGAAGAAGCGCTCGAACACAACGGTGTCCAGGGTCGGCAATGTGCCGAGCGCCGCCCTGCCGGCGCTCAGGTACTGCACGATCTGAAAGGCGGACGCCTCATCGAGGCCGACGGTCCCCTGGAGCCAGCAAAGTGCCGAGGATGGCTCTTCCATCAGCCGCCGCTCGATTTCCCGGCGCAGATCCGCGACCGCTGCCGACAGTTCCATGGTGCGGCCCGGCGCCTCGCCCAGCCAGAAGGGGATCGACGGCGGCTGACCGTGCGCATCCTCGACGCGCACCGTGCCGCGTTCCACGCGCAAAATTCGGTACGACGTGTTGCCGAGCTGGAATACATCACCCTGCAGGCTTTCCACGGCGAAGTCTTCGTTTACCGAGCCGACCACGATGGATTCCGGTTCGAGCATCACGCGATAATCCGCATTGTCCGGTATGGCGCCGCCCGAGGTGATCGCGGTCAGGCGCGCGCCCTTGCGCGGCCGCAACATTTTATTGACGGCATCGTGATGCAGCAATGCGCCGCGGCGGCCGCGCCGCGTGCTGAAGCCTTCCGCCAGCATTTGCACGCACTGGTCGAACTCTTCCCGCGTCAAGTTGCGGTAGGGATATGCGCCGCGCAGCAACGAGAACAGGTCGTCCTCCGGCCATTCGCGTGCCGATACTTCCGCGGTAATTTGCTGCGCCAACACGTCGAGCGCATTTTCCGGGATCTTGAGCCGGTCAAGTTCGCCGCGACGGACCGCATCGAGCAGCGCCGCGCACTCGACCAATTCGTCGCGGGTCTGCGGAAAGAGCCTGCCTTTGGAGATGCCGCCGACCGAATGGCCGGCGCGCCCCACCCGCTGCAAGAATGAGTTGATGGACCGAGTCGAACCGATCTGACACACCAGATCGACATCGCCGATGTCGATGCCCAGCTCCAGCGAGGCGGTGGCCACCAGCACCTTCAGGTCGCCACGCTTCAGGCGCTGTTCGGCATTCAAACGGCGCTCCTTCGACAGGCTGCCGTGATGCGCGGCGACATTCTCCTCGCCGACGCGCTCGGACAGGTGCCGCGCCACGCGCTCGACCATGCGGCGCGTATTGACGAATACCAGGGTGGTGCGATGCTCCGACACCAACTGCGCCAATCGATCGTAGACCTGCGTCCAAACCTCGCCCGACATCACCGCCTCGAGGGGCGCCGGCGGAACCTCGAGCGCCAGGTCGCGCCGCCGAACATGGCCGCTATCGACGATGGTGCAGCGCACCGCGTGCGCGCCGGTCAAGAACTTGGCAACCTCTTCGATGGGCTTTTGCGTCGCCGACAGCCCGACGCGGGTGAGCGCGTTGCCGGTCAAGGCCTGTAGACGCTCCAGCGACAGCGCCAAATGCGCGCCGCGCTTGTTGCCGGCGATGGCGTGAATCTCATCGACAATCACGGTACGGCAGGTCGCGAGCATGTCGCGGCCGGACTGCGAGCCCAGCAAGATGTACAAGGATTCCGGTGTGGTCACCACGATGTGCGGTGCCCGTCGCCGCATGCCGGCGCGTTCGGATTGCGTCGTGTCGCCGGTGCGCACCACCGCACGAATCTCAACGTCCGCCAGGCCCAAAACCGCCAGCTCTTCGCGAATGCCGTTCAGCGGCGCCTCGAGATTGCGCTGGATGTCGTTCGACAGGGCTTTCAACGGCGATACGTAGAGCACGCGCGTCTCGTCCGGCAGCGGTGCTTGCAGCCCCTCCTTCACGAGTTGATCGATGGCCGACAGAAACGCCGCAAAGGTCTTGCCCGACCCTGTCGGCGCGGCCACCAACACATGTTCGCCCGCGGCCAGCGCGGGCCACGCGCGGATCTGCGCCTCGGTGGGCGCATCAAAGGTCCGCGAAAACCACGCGGCAACGGCGGGATGGAACGAGTTCAGTACGCTCACGGTTTGTCTCGAGGGGTTGCGGTGAGTTTAGCAGCAAAGGCCGCACCGGTCCCAGGATGTATACTGGAGGACGTTCGGGAGCTAACGAATAAAACCACAGCGAAGGAGTACGAACCATGAGCGTAGCGATTCATCCTGCAGTGGACAAAGGCGTCAAGGCCGGCAATCCCTCGTTCAGCGGCGGAACTCTGAAGTGCAAGTGCAGCGAGGCGCCCGTTTCGATCAGCATCAAAGGCAACGTGGCCTTCAATCACGTCTGCGGCTGCACCAAGTGCTGGAAGCCCCAGGGCGCCATGTTTTCATTGGTGGCCGTGGTTCCTCGCGACAAGCTGTCGGTGGGCTCGAACGCGCAGAAATTAAAAGTCGTCGATGCGACGGCGGCGATTCAACGCCACGCCTGCAGCGGTTGCGGCGTGCACATGTACGGGCGCATCGAAAACAAGGGCCATGCGATCTATGGTTTTGATTTCATCCATCCGGAACTCTTGGATGCGAATGGGTGGGCAGCGCCGGAATTTGCCGCGTTTGTCTCTTCGGTGATCGAGTCCGGAACCAAGCCCGACCAGATGGGAGCGGTTCGCGCTCGCTTAAAGGAACTGAAACTCGAACCCTACGACTGCTTGTCGCCGGCGCTCATGGATATGATCGCGACACATACCGCGAAGGCCAAGGGCGTTCTGAAAGCCTAGCAGCCTTGGATTTTAAGGGTTGGTCGAGCAGTTGGATCGTCCAGACAGGGCGCAGTCTTGCAGGCGCGCCATGCCGCCCAACGTGTGCGTCAGGAATAACCCCGCCAGCATCAAAATCAAAATCATGATGAGTCCGATGAGGGCCCCGCGCCGGCTGGCCGGAGGCGGCTCAGGTGTTCGCTCTGGGGGTTGCCAGGGATCCGGATTTCTCATGCTTCATTTTAACTCCACGCGGGAAGCACGTGGGATTGTCCTCGCCGGCGAACTTCGATGTGTCTTCCATGCCACGAAACTAAATGCGTCTTCCAGGCGGTCAAAACAAGCTCGTGGCGCCGTTTGTCAATCAAATGTCGCGCAAAGCGTGGTGCTTGCGCCACGGTTTCCGTAGGCTCAAGATACGCAGAAGGGGAAATGCGTCCACAGGGTGTGGGTACCTTGATACCGGCTTAGGCTATTGGTCAGGGGTTAATAACAGAAGAGTAGCGCCGTGGGATGAACGCCGGCGCCAATACGCATGAACAGTACTTCAAAGAGCGATGCTAGGGCTCGTCTTGCCGCAGGCAAGGCTTGGCCTGTTGGCAATTGCCAAGTCCGTGCCGTCCAATCTTCATCGAGAATCGTCGGAATAAGGCGAGTAAGGGGGAACCTATGTCTATTAAAATCAATGCGGGAATTCGATCGCAACAAGGACAGGCCGCGCTAATCAAGGCAAGCTCATGCGGTGCGTCCGCGCTGACGCTCGCCGTGCTGGCAATCCTGCACGCCTCGCCGACGCTGGCCGCTGATGCGGCGGCGGTGGAGGACACGGCCCTGACCGAGATCGTCGTCACCGCAGAGAAACGCTCGGAGAACCTCGAGCGGGTGCCGGCCTCCATCACCGCATTCACCGCCAAGACCTTGGACGTGCAGGGCATCGCGTCGGTTCAAGACATGACCAACTACGCGCCGGGTCTCTACTACACCACCTACGATAATCGCCCCTACATGCGCGGCATCGGTCGCAACACCGACAATCTGGCGGTCGAGTCGGGCGTCGCTGTGTATGTTGACGGCATCTATAACGGCGCGAACGCCTCGACGATCCTACAGAATTCGACCTTGTTTACCGACGAAGTCGAAGTGCTGCGCGGCCCGCAAAACACCTTGTTCGGCCGCAACGCCGACGGCGGCACAATCAACTATGTCTCCAAGCGCCCCACGAGCGACTTTGAGGCCGAAGTTCGCACCGGCTACGACAGTTTTCAGAAGGCCTTCATCGAAGGCGCTTTTTCGGGCCCGATCAGCGACTCCATGCGCTACCGGTTTGGCGCCAATTACACCAACCAGACCGGCGACGGCTTCTACAAGAACTTGAACGGCGTTGATGAGGGAGGCGGCGTCGCGCAGGGAGGCAATGGCACCAGCTATCACATCGAGGGCCAGCTCGAAGGCAACATCGGCTCGGATTTCGAGTGGTGGACCAAGCTAGCCACCAGCGACTACGACGTGAGCTATCACACTGAAACGCTGCTGGGTCCTTTGGACACGCGGGAGTTCCCTGCGCCTCTGTTTCCAAACGCCAACTTCGGCACGTGCGCGCTGCCCGGCGGTGCCGGCGGCTTGGGTTGCGCCGGCAGCCCGGACACCCTCGTCAGCGTGCTCACCGGCAAAAACACCATCGCCGGAAATCCGAGCTCGCTGGGGACCGGGACGTTTGACTCCGGCTTCCAATCGCAGTCCAAGCAACAAAACAATATTATCTTCGCCACGCATCTGACCTTCCATGCCGATGGGTTCGATGTGAAATACCTGGGCGGCTGGCAGAAATTCAATTACGACCTCACTGCGCCGTGGACCAACAATCAGGGCGTCTCCAGCGGCGTTCTTGGCTACACGCTGCAGGGACCTGCCGCGGTGACCCCGCTGTGCGGCCTTTTCTTTGGTGCTACCAATCTTGCCGGGTGTACTCAAAATCTGACGGTCAATTCGGCTCACAACAACTTCACGTTTAATGAGTACGAACAATTTTTCAGCAACGAGATCAACATCGCTTCGACCGGCAGCGGACCGGTGCAATGGATCGGTGGTCTCTATCAATTTCACGAGAAATACACGCAACCCATCAATGTGAATAACCCGGACCAGGCACAGATGGGGACACCCTATAATTTCCTCGCCCTCGTGGGCGGATTGACGGGCGCTATTCCGATCCAGGACTCGCTCATCGCGGCCGCTCCAAATCCGACGCGCTCGGCGTACAACGAATACACCGCACTCGCCGAGGACTCTTATGGCATCTTCGGGCAAATCGATTGGCAAGCGAGCAGCCAATTCAAAATCACCACCGGCCTGCGCTACTCCTACGATAAAAAGGACGGCGATCAGACCTTTCGAATCATGGCATTCGACGCCGAGACGCTCATTCCGGGCGTGCCGCTGGGCGTGAATATGTTCGGCGCCAACACGCCGGCGTTCGATATCACGGGCGTTGCCACGACCTGCAATGGCCAGAGTTACCGCGGCACCGGCGCTTGCTTCATCAATTCCGCGGGTCAGGCTCAAACGTCGCTGGACGCGCATTGGGATGCCGTCACCGGCGTAGCCGGCATCTCGTGGACGCCCGACCCGAGTATCCTCGGCTACGCGAAATATAGCCGCGGCTACAAGGCCGGCGGCTTCAACTCCGGTATCAACGCGGTCGACCCCGAAACGTCCCAGGAGACCGTGGACGCGTTCGAAGTCGGCTACAAAGAGACCTTCGGCAAGACCTTCCAGGCGAATTTGGCCACGTTTTACTACAACTACAAAAACGACCAGCAGCCGCTTGGAGAACTGGACCCGACCACCAACGTTATCAACACCATCATCGTCAATATTCCTGTGGTGCACACCTACGGGGCAGAACTGGAAACCATTTGGAATCCGATCACCGACCTCGATGTCATCCTGAGCTACGCCTACCTGCACGCGACCATCTCCAGCACGAACGGTGTGTGCTACCAGGATGCCGCGGACCCGTTTGCGCTGGCGCCCGGCGCGAATACCGGCGGATGCAAGGCCGGTACGGGTTTGCAGAACCTCGTGGGCAATACGCTGCCCGCCTCGCCGCGCAACAAGGTCGCGTTGAGCACCATTTATACGCTGCACTTCAATCCGGGTTCTTTGGCCCTGAACGGCAGCTACATCTGGAGAGATCAGACCTACGACTCGGTCTTTAATCGCCCGTATAACTTGGCGCCGTCCTACTCGTTGGTGAACTTGCGTGCGATTTGGACCGACACCGCCAATCGCTACAGCGTGATCCTCTATGGCAACAACGTCCTCAACAAGATCGGCCAGGACGCCCAATTCGGCTTGGGGGTTACAAACCCAGGTCCCGGGCAAGTCATCGATCCTCTGGTGAGCTACACGCCGCCCCGGGTCTACGGCGTGGAGTTGCGATACCGATTCCACTGATCGTTAAAGCGGGCTGCTGACTTCTGTCAGTTCCACTACCATTCAGCGTGTCTGCAACGCTGGATGGGGCATGAGCAAGTCGACGCACGCGCGGGATGTGGCGGCGCTTTTGAACGGCGCCGCCGCCTGTTACGCGCAAGGTCGTTTTGACGACGCGGCCGATCTTTACCGACAGGCCGCCGTCGCCGACCCCAAAGACCTGCGGCCGATTTATTCGCTGGGGCTCATCGATATCCGGCGTGGCCGATTGGAGAGCGCCCGGCAACGGCTGAAGACTGTCGCCACCCTGGATCCCAATTTTTATCCGGCGCAGCAAAATCTGGGAGCGGTTTGCCAGAACCTCAATCTGTGGCAAGAGGCGGCCGACGCCTACGCTCGCGCGCTGCAGTTGAATCCGAATGCCGTGGAGACACACTTCAGTCTGGCGCGCGCGCTGGCCGTGCTGGGGCGAGTGGGCGAATCGAGCGCCTGCTATCGCGCCCTGGCCGCCAATGCGTCGGTGCGGCTTCGAGCCCTGACGCGCCTTGCGGTGCTCGATCCGGCCGTGATCGGCGAGCAGGATCTCTCCGCCTTACAGCGAGCGGCGGATGATCCCGCGACGCCGGCGGCGACGCGCATCGAATCCTATTTTGCGCTTGGCCCGGCTCTCGAGCAGCGCGGCGCTGATCAAGCAGCATTCGCCGCCTTCGAAGCCGGTAATCGGCTGAAGCATGGCACCCTCATGGCATCGGCGGACCTCGCGGCACGGCCTGACGCCGCAGAGCGCGCGCACGATCTTGCGGCGCAATTCGTGATCGATCGATTTACCGAGCCGTTCCTGCAACGCTCACGGGGCCGCGGCAGCACCTCGGTGGCGCCAATCTTCATCATCGGCATGCCGCGCTCCGGATCCAGCCTCATCGAGCAGATCCTATCGAGCCATCCGCGAGTGCAAAGCATGGGGGAAAACGCGCTGCTCGCGACCCTTATCGATCGGCGCTTCACCGAAGCTGAGCGGGCGGCCGACTGGGGTGATCTGGCGGAGGCCTACTTGGCGGCCATGGGCCAATGCGGTTGGCAAGGCGCGGATCGCTTCGTTGATAAAACCCTGGAAAATCATTTGCGCATCGGCATCATTCACCTGATGTTCCCGAATTCGGTGATCCTCGAGAGCACGCGCGACCCGGTTGACACCTGCCTTTCCTGTTATCGCCAATTGTTCACGGAGGGTAACGAGACGCTCTACGACCTGGGCCAGGTCGGTCGCGCCTATGTTCGCTATCGCCGCGTGATGGAGCACTGGCAGCGCGTGTTGCCAGGCCGGGTGATCCAGGTCGAACACGAAAAACTGGTGGCCGATCCCGAAACGCAAATCCGCCGCCTCGTCTCGGACGTCTGCCGGCTTGACTGGGACCCGGCATGCCTGCGCTTTTATGAAACGGCAGGCTCAGTCCGAACCGCCAGCGCCGCTCAAGTTCGCCGCCCCATTTTCTCGACGTCCATCGGACGGTGGGCGCGATTTGCCGGCGAACTTGGCCCGCTCTTGAAGGCCTTGGGGCCTTATGCGCCACAGCACCTGGGATCGGCGCACGACTGAGACAATCGACTCGGCCGGTCGGCGCTTGCGCCGCAGACTCTCTCAAAATGGAGGGTTTACCCTCTATCCGCGGCAGAAATTTCTCATTATGTGGCGCGTATACCACTAAGGCCGCTGCGTCTTCCTAGCGGTCAAATCAAACACCTGGCGCAATTTGTCAATCAAATGTCGCGGAAAGCATGGTGCTTTCGCCACGGTTTCCGTAGGCTGCGCACACGCAATTTGCGGGAGTACGTTCACGAATGGTGGACAGGAGAACTGAATGATTTTGACGCTCGGGGTCGCCTTAACGCCGGTGTGTTGTAACAGCGCAACGAAGTTTCGCAAAATTCAATGGACTAAACGTGTCTGAGCCTATGAACAATCAAACCATGACCTCACGAGCGATATATCTCGTCCTCGCCATGTCCGGCGCCTTCGGCGGGGCGCAGGCGATCGCGGCGGACGACTCGAACGCACCGGCATTGCAAGAAATCATCGTGACCGCGCAAAAGCGCTCCGAAAATCTCCAAGACGTGCCGATTTCTGTGGTCGCGATCAACGCGCAGCAAGTACAGGATGCGGGCATCACCAATATTAGAAATCTCGCGATCTTGACCCCGGGGCTGACCGTCACCTCCGAAGGCAATGAAGCGATCACCACGGCGCGCATTCGCGGCATCGGCACGGTCGGCGACAATCCGGGTTTGGAATCCTCGGTTGGCGTAAACATCGACGGTGTATACAGGCCGCGCAACGGCGTCGCCTTCGGGGATCTCGGCGAGATCGAGCAAATCGAGGTGCTCTACGGACCGCAGGGCGAGTTATTCGGCAAGAACAACGACGCCGGCGTCATCAACGTCACCACCAAAAGACCCGAGAACACCTTTGGCGCCATGGCCGAAGTGACGGGCGGCAACTTCAACGACCGCGAAGTCCGTGCATCCGTCACGGGGCCGTTGAACGACATCATGGCCGGCCGCCTATACATGGGCTTCCAGCAAAATGACGGCTTCCTCCAGGTCGTGAACGGCGTGGGCCCGAGCACGCAAAACAATACCAACGACCGGCACTCCTTCAACACGCGCGGTCAGCTGCTGATCACGCCGAGCGACACGGTGGATGTCTTGATCATCGCCGACTATGCGAAGCGCATGGAATCCTGTTGCAGCGCTGTGGTGGAGTATCCCGGGCCCTTCCAAGGCTTGGTCAACGTGTTCGCCTCGACGCCGGCGCTCGGCGGCCAGCCCGGTGCGCTCGGTAATTCTCCGCTCATCGGCCAACCCGGCGTGGTTCGCCTGCCCAGCAGCTACGTCGCGTATGACAATCAAATCATCACGCAAGATGTGCGCGACATGGGCCTATCCGGAGAAGTGAACTGGAATCTGGGATTTGGGAAATTAACCTCGATTACGGCCTGGCGCGACAACACCGTGACGGGAGGCAACGATGTCGACTATACCGGCATCGATCTTTTGTCCTATCCGGACGATGGCAACGCGAACTCGACGGATTTCAAGCAATTCAGCGAAGAATTGCGGCTAGCCGGAAGAGAGGGCCCGTTGAATTGGTTGGTGGGCGCGTTCTTCAGCAATGAAATCCTGACGACGCGGACGCTGGCCGATATCGGAGATCAATTCGAGCCTTACATCAGTGCGGTTGCCTCCGAGGCCAGCACTGGGACCTTCAATCCGTTGCTGGTATCGACGCTAACGGGCAATGCGCCGGGCAGCACATTCTTCGGCACCGGCTATAACGACAGCTATCAACAGACGGCCCGAAGTTTTGCGCTGTTTACCAACGAAACCTACAACATTACGCAGGGCTTGGACCTGACGGTCGGACTGCGCGGCACCGAGGAGAAGAAAACCGCGACGGCGGAGTTCAATAGCATCGGCGGCGGACAAGGCTGCCAGGCGCTCATCAACAACGTCGGCAAGGTTTTGGCGCAACCTGCGCCCGCGTCGTCGTTCCTGATTGGCTACGGCTGCTTCAGCGGTCTCGATCCGGCGTTTTCCGGCACCGGATTCGACCAGTCGAATACCGAAAACAACTTGTCGGGCACGGTCAAGCTGTCGTATCGCTTCAACGACGAGGCGATGGTCTACGTCTCCGGCGCGAATGGCTACAAGGCCGGCGGCTACAATCTTTCCCGCGTAACGGCGCCGCAGACTGCGCCGGGCGTGGGCACGCTGCTTGATCAGCTGGGGCTGACCCCCGATTACGACACCCATTTCCCGCGTGAAACGGTCGAATCAGGCGAGGTGGGCATCAAGACCACGCTGTTCGACAAGACCCTGCGCTTGAATGCGGCGGCGTTCTATCAGCGATACAGCGACTTCCAGCTGAACACCTTTACGGGAATTCAGTTCGTGGTCACGTCGCTTGATCGCGTCGTGTCGAAAGGCATCGACGTCGATTTTGCCTGGGCAACGCCGATCTCGGGACTGACCATCGCGGGCGGCGTCACGCAGGACCTGACCAACATCACCAACTTCGGCAACGCCCTGCCCGATTTCTGCGGCGGCCCGGGAAATACTGCTTGCCCGATGCGTGACAACAATCGTCTGTCGTTCGCGCCGCTCTGGTCCGGAGCGCTGTCGGCTTCCTATCTATTGCCGGTGTCGGGAACGTTGGGCATTCGCACCAGCGTCGAGGAGAAGTACAACTCCTCGTACAACACCGGGTCTGATCTCGATCCCCGCAAGATCCAGGAAGGATTTGGCCTGCTCAACGGACGCATCGGCTTCGGCGCCTTGGACGAGTCCTGGACGATCGAAGCTTGGGGCGCCAACCTGGCCGACAAGTACTATTACGCGGTCGCGTTCGATTCGCCATTTCAATACAACACCATCGCTTCTTATCTCGGCGCCCCGCGAACCTTTGGTCTCACGGCGCGGGTAAAGTTTAAGTAGGTTTAAGTTAGAATATCGTTGGAGCACAGCGGCGGGCCTGAACAACCCGCCGTTTTTTTCCCAAAATGATCATGAACACTGAAAGGGGACACCAGTGGAAAAAAACAATGACGCTGATCAAGCCGACCCGACCACGAGCCGTCGCGATTTTTTAAAATCCTCGGCCCTGACGCTGGCCGCAGCGGGCGTGACATCATTGGCGGCGCAGGCTCAAGCACAGACTCCTCCGGCAGAGCCCGCCACGCGAGGCGGACTGGGCGGCGGCACGGGAAGCGTATTCGTCGAAACCGACACGGTTTACGGCAAGGTGCAGGGCGTGCAAAACGCCGGCGTCAAGGAATTCAAGGGCATTCCCTACGGGGCGTCGACCGCGGGACGCAACCGCTTCATGCCGCCGAAGAAACCTGCGAGTTGGAAAGGCGTGCGCGAATGCCTGGCGCATGGCCAGATCAGTCCCCAAGCGCCGGCGGATTTGCGCTCCGACTACGCCATGATGATTCATTGGGATTACCAACCCGGCGGCATGGGCGAGGACTGCCTATCGTTGAACATCTGGACGCCGGGTCTTAAGGATGGCGCCAAGCGGCCCGTGCTGGTCTCTTTTCACGGCGGCGGGTTTACCACCGGCTCGGGGAACGCCATAGGCTATGACGGCGCGCAACTCGCGCGATTCGGCGATGTCGTGGTGGTCACGGTCAATCATCGCTTGGCGTCGTTCGGCTATACGCACTTGGCGGATTTGGGCGCGCCCCCGGAATTTGCCTTTGCCGGCGTCGCCGGCATCATGGATTTGACCGCGTCGCTCGAATGGGTGCGGGACAACATCGAGAATTTCGGCGGCAATCCCCACAACGTGATGATTTTCGGCCAGTCGGGCGGCGGCGCCAAGACGAGCACGATGTTGGCCACGCCGGCCGCCAAGGGATTATTCCATCGGGCAGCGGTGCAAAGCGGTTCGCTGTTGAAATTCGTCCCCCGGGATCGCGCGACTCAGAATACCGAAGCGCTGCTCAAGCAACTGGGGATTCCAAAATCCCGTATTGCCGATTTGCAGAAGGTGTCGTGGCAGCAATTACTGGAAGCACAGCTCGCCGCGGGCGCGGGTGCACCCGGCTTGGGGAACGGTCCGGTTCTCGACGGCAAATATCTCACCCATGACGCATTCGATCCGACCGCACCGGCCGAATCGGCGGAGATCCCGCTCATCGTCTCGACCACCCTGGAAGACGCCGCATTGAGTCTGACCAACTTCAATTTGAGTGAAGCGGATCTCAAAGCGCTCATCGACAAGCGCTACCAGACCCACGGCGCCGAAATTCTCGCGCTGTACCGCAAATACTATCCGCAGAAATCGCCCTATCTGATTCAGGCCATGATGCTCACCGACGCGGGCTTCCGGCGCTCGGCTTTCAAGCAGGCTGAATTGAAGGCTGCGCAGGGCAAGGGCGCCATTTACATGTATCAATGGGAATGGCCCACGCCGGCTTTTGGCGGCCGCTATGGGGCCGTGCATGGACTCGATGTGTCCGGCTCATTCCGCGAGGCGCGCGACGGCAATGACGCGGCGCGTGTGGCCGATGAGCTCTCCTCGAGCTGGGTTGCATTCGCGAGAACCGGGGACCCCAATAATGCGCGCATACCCCCGTGGGCGACTTTCGACGCCAAAACGCGTGCGACCATGATCTTCGGTACGCCGACGCAACTCGAAAACGACCCGCGCAGCGAAATTCGCGCTTTTTGGGAACACATGCCGCCGCCGGGCGGCCCGCTTGGCTAATTTATAAGCGTTTGGCCCCGATGTACGGCAAACTACCCGGCGACGGCGGTTTTCTGGGGGAATAGAAGAAATGTCTGTTAGTCCGCAATCTCTAGATGGGGTGCCGCCGGCCGGCCAGGCTGCCGGCACCACCCTGAGCAAGGCAGCAACGGGTGCGAAATTTGCGCTCTTCGTGCTGTTCGCCATCAATCTGCTGAATTTCTTCGACCGCCAATTGCTCGGTTCACTGGGCGAACCGATTCGCAAGGAATTTTTATTGAGCGATACGGCGCTCGGATTCTTAGGCAGCGTGTTTATCTGGATGTATGCGATTGTCGGGCTGCCCATGGGCCACTTGAGCGATAAGTGGCAACGGACCAAGCTGATTGCGATCGGTACCACGGTATGGAGCCTGCTCACGGCCGCGACCGGCATGGCGCAGAATTACGCTCAGCTATTCATTGCGCGTTTGGGGGTGGGTTTGGGCGAGGCTACCTGCGCTCCCGCGGGTCAGTCCTTGATCGGCGACTTTTTTCCGCCCAACAAACGCGCGTTCGCGATGGGCGTATTCATGCTCGGCCTGCCCGCGGGGATCTTTCTTGCTTATGCCGCCTCGGGAGTCATTTATGCGCACCTAGGATGGCGCGCCGCTTTTTATATCGCGTGCGTTCCCGGATTGTTGTTTGCGCTCCTGGCGCTGATCATGCGCGAACCGCTGCGTGGTGGGCTCGATCCCGGCCGCGTGGTAACCAAATCGAGCGGATCGGTGTGGGCGCCGTACCTCGCGGTTCTCGGCCTACCTACCATGTGGTGGATCATCCTTTCGGGCATTTTCCACAATTTCAACATGTATGCCTTGGGTTCCTTCAACTCCGCCTTCCTGCAGCGTTTTCACGGAATGAGCGTGCGCGATGCGAGCGTGGTGTCATCCTTTGCAGTGGGCGCGGTCGGCGCGATCGGCTTGATCGTGGGCGGTTGGCTCGCGGATAAAATGAGCGTCAAGCGCCGCAACGGCAGGCTGGTCCTGTCCGCCTGGTGCATGAGCATCGCGGCACCGTGCATTTTCTTCGCCGTCAATCAACCCAAGGGTTCGATCACCGCTTACGTTGTATTGATGGCCATGGGCACGATCACGATGTATGTGTATTACTCGACCGTTTATACGGCGATACAGGACGTGATCGAGCCGCGCCTGCGCGGTACGGCGGTCGCAATATATTTCTGCTGCATGTATATCTTCGGCGCGAGCATGGGGCCGCTCGGAACCGGGATGCTGAGCGATTACTTTGCGCACAAGGCGATGCGCGACGCCGGTGCCGACACCATGACCGAAGGTTTCAAGGCCATCGGTCTGCACAACGCGATGTATGCCATCCCCGTGCTCGCGCTGGCCGCTGCCCTGGTGCTATTCGC